>ERZ1026898.538-NODE-538-length-22343-cov-6.903311_pt1 | contig 22343 bp, 24 predicted proteins | sample MGYA00380178_ERZ1026898 | MGnify/ENA primary metagenome ERZ1026898 (study PRJEB33269, sample SAMEA4719814) | human gut metagenome | biome: human-associated habitat; feature: organic feature; material: feces | place: Cameroon | collected 2013-10 ...
TGACCTTCTCCGAGGAAGATTCCGTCCTGACCCTCTCCACCTGCTGCCGGAAGTACGACAAGACCAACAGCGGCAATCAGCGGCTTGTGGTCATGGCAAAGCTGCTGCCGGAGGGCGCTGCGGCGCAGGAGTTCACAGTGTCCCTTGCGGAGAATCCCGAACTGCCCTGATAGGGCATCATCCGAAAACATCACGCCGTTTACTCATGCATCCGTGCGGACGACAGCAAACGAAGCAAATGTTTTCAAATAGCGCAGCCTTTCTTGCAAGCGTCTCCGCACGTCCAGAAGGGAGTGCGAAAATGCTAACGGATAGAACATCAATATCAAAATGCTGGACCGCCCGAACCGAGGTTATCACCCCGATTCGGGCGGTTTGCTGTTCCATGCGAATTTTGCCGATTCCTGCAAGAGAAACGGGATTTAAGGAGAAAAACAGACAAGGGGACCTAAAGAGGTGCTGCTAACAAGGTTATAACCCCTGCGCAGGTCCTCTGCTTCGAGACACTTTGTCCCGAAGTTGGCAGCCCCGGCTGCCGATCTCCGCCATTCCTCCATTCAGACCGCAGACACAAAAATCTGAATGGAGGATATACAAATGACTACCATCAATCTGAAGGACTTTTATCCGTGGTACACCCATGATGAGTAAGTACATCGAAGTTTCTGATGAAGTGGCCGCCGCGCTGAAGGCGGACAAGCTTTATGAGGCAGCCTATCAGCGGAAGGTAATGCGTAACAAAGCGCAGTATTCCCTCGACTGCGACGATGGGATCGAATATTCCGCCTGTCAGCATGAACTGTCCCCGCAGGAGTTGCTGGAGCGCAAGGAACTGTTCTTCCATCTCTGGAACGCGCTGAACTCTCTGCCGGAGGTGCAGGGCGTCCGGGTGGAGGCCCATCTCATTCTCGGTAAGAGCTACACCCGGATTGCGAAGGAACAGGGCGCGGACCGGAGTGCTGTCCGGCGCTCCGTAAAACGCGGGAAAACGGCTATGAAAAAATATTTGAAAAAAGTTTTGTGATTAGGGTCTCCTTTTGGCCGGTTTTTGTCCTTGGTATATGAGAGGAACTTTTTTAACCTCTCCGCAGCAAAGCAGCAGCGTGGCCCGCCCACTGTGCAGGCTGCCGCCACCTGCTGTGCGGGAGCGCCGGGCTATGAATTGCTGTCTTATGACGGGCCGAAAAAATGAGCGCGGCGCTCCCACAATACCATAGGACTTCGAGACACTTTGTCCCGAAGCAGGTCAAGCGCGAAGAGCGCCGCCAGCGGCGGCGCTCTTTTGCGTCTTAACTACATGAGGAGGTTTCGCCATGAGGCTCACTATCCGCGAATTGGACAGGCTGCAAAGTGTAGATATTGGCGCGGTAGATCCGGCCATGCTGCCGGACGCGGGTAGCGTGGCGCTCAACGCTGCCCTGCCCCAAAGAGACCGCGTGTCCTGTTTGGTACAGGCAGGAATCAATCCCTACTGCTTCTGCGTCGGCGGTGTCGGCGTTAAGATTGAATTTTCAGAGGATGGGCCATCCCTACAGGACACATTGGCAGCGTTTCTTCTCCGTATTAAAAGCGGGCGATAATATCGTTCCTGCCTGCCGCTTCGAGACACTTTGTCCCGAGGCGGGACTTTCAAAGGCATCGTTGTTGTCCCACCCGAACAGAGGTATAATATAGGTGTAATGTGATAGGGAAGGAGGAACAATGGCACGCACAAAAAACAGAGAGTATCAGCAGGTTCTTTCCCCGGCTTACACCTTTTCCCGCCGCTGGAAAATGGGCGGTTACATCCGTCTTTCCAAGGAAGATCTGAAAAAAGCCCTCAATGGCAAGGATGACAGCAACAGCGTCAAAAACCAGCGGGACCTGCTCAATGACTTCTACCGCAAATATCAGGAGGAATTTGAAAGCATCACTGAATATGTGGATGACGGCCACACCGGGACAGATTCGGACCGGGAGGCGTTCCAACAACTTCTGGCCGACGTAATGAGCCGCAAGATAGACTGTGTTGTGGTAAAAGACCTTTCCCGCTTTGCCCGCAACTACAGCGACGCGGGTAGTCTGATCGACAACCTGTTTGTGCAGATGGGTGTCCGATTTATCAGCCTCGCGGAAAACGTAGACAGTTACAAGGACCCGGACAGCGTTTCCAGTATCATCGTTCCCATTACCAACGTAATGAACGATCAATACTGCTATCAGACCTCAAAGAAGATCCGGCAGGTGTTTGACTACAAGCGGCGCAACGGCCAGTATATCGGCTCCAACCCACCTTTTGGGTATGTCAAAGATGCAAAAGACCGTCACCACCTTGTTATCGACCCCGATGCCGCCGAGATTGTCCGGCTCATTTTCTCTTTGCTACTCAAGGGAACATCGAAACGGGGTATCAGTTTCTATCTGAACGAGCACGGTATTCCCAGCCCCTCGGTCTACAAGTTGGAAAAGGGCATGACGGTTTCCAACAAGCCGGACGGCAACACCCTTTGGTCGGGACGCATGATCCATACGATTCTCACCAATCCCATGTATACCGGTGATCTGGTGCAGGGGCGGTTTCGTGTAAAAAGCTACAAGGTACATCAGATCGAGACGGTGCCTGAAGAGGAATGGGTACGGGTAGCTGATACCCACGAGGCCATTATCGACAAGGCCACTTTTGAGAAGGTGCAGGAATTGCTGCTTCGGGATACCCGAACATCGCCACAGGGGCGCACCGTCCACCTGTTCAGCGGTTTTCTCAAATGTGCCGACTGCGGCAGAGCCGTTACCCGCTGTTCCGGCAAGAACAACGTGTATTACGCCTGCGCTACCTATAAGAGCCGTTCAAGAAATGCCTGCACAATGCACTCTATCAGTCATGCCCGGTTGGAGGCCGCCGTGTTGTACGCCATCCGGCAGCAGGTGCATCTTGCTGTCTCCTATTCAGAAGTCATCGCCCAAATCAATTCAGCCCCTATCAAAAAAAACCAGTCTTTCCGACTGGACGATACGATTCATGCAAAAGAACGTGAGCTTGCCAAAGTGACCCGTTATAAACAGTCTCTTTATCAGGACTGGAAAGACGGGGAGATCACGCAGCAGGAATACCGGGATATGAAGGCCACTTATGACCGCCAAATCAATGAGGTGTCCGATGTGCTGGCCAGACTAACCGCTGAACGTGCGGAGCTGGCAAACGGCGTTGACAAGGAACACCCTGCGCTGGTCGCTTTCAAAAAGTATCAGAATATCGATGCCCTGTCCCGTGAGTTGCTGATCGAGCTGGTGGATCATATCAAGGTCTATGAAAATGGCAATATCAGCGTCAAGTTCAAGTTTGCCGATCAGCTTCGCCGCATCGCGGAGTACATCGACGTCAATACCGCTGAATCCCCTGCATGGGCGGTTTGATTTCGCACTACATTCCCTGTGTCAGCGTGTTTTCCTAATAGGACGTGAACATAAGCTCGATTTGCAATATCTGGTTATGACTCATTTCCGAGCTTAATACATCGAGATATCCGTAATCTTCATAGCGCCTGTTCATCATTCTATACCACCTTCTATTTTCTCTACCATAGCTCAAAACTCCAAAAAAGGCAAGATTAAAATCCTTTTTGCCCAGCTTCAGTACAGTTTTAATCAATGATTGCACAATTTTGTGAAAAGACTTTCCATCGTCAAGATTCTACAATACTAGTATGATGACGTCTCAACGGATCGCTACTTCTTCACCTGATCATGGCATTATCTATGGACCCTCAGGCCCACTGATTTGATTGAAAGGAAGAATTTAGCATGGCTTTAAATACCGAAAAGTGTAGCGCATTAGTAGAACGAGACCATAAGGTTTTAGCCCCTTGCCAGCATTTGTCATATTATCCCTTGGTAGTGAAAAAGGTCGATCAGGACATAATCTATGATGAAGACGGAAATCAGTATATTGACTTTCTTTCTAGTGCATCCTCGCTGAATCTGGGAAGCTGCCATCCGACGGTCACCAAAGCGGCAAAAAAGCAACTGGATGAGTACTCCCAATATACAATGGTATATACCTATAGCAAAAGCAGTATCGAGTATTGCTGCGATGTATCGATGAATTTTTGAATATCCAATGGTGATGACCTTTGCAGCATTTTAGGCCCATTTGCGCCATTTTACCGCGAATTTTTATCATCGGCTCCGTTGTCTCCGCCCCAGCTTTTCCCGCCCGTGGGCCAGACTGTGGGTCAAACGGTTTTCAACCGCTGACAAGAACGCCTGTCAGAGCAGACCTCAGTTCGGAGAGGAACCCATCGATCTGCGGTGTGACCACCTTGCTGCGGTGCAGCACCATCTGCACCGACTGGGTCAGCTCCCACGCAGGAACGGACAGCAGCTTCAGGCGTCCGGCCTCCACATCAGCGCGGACGGTGTACCACGGCAGCAGGGACAGATATGCCCCGCCCAGCAGCAGGTCGCGGGCGGCGCTGGCGCTGGGCAGCCGCAGGAACGGCTCACACTCCACCTGATGCTGTGCCAGCAGACTCTCAAAGCACCGGTTGTAGGGTGCGTCCTTCTCCATCATGATGAGTTCGCTGCCGGAAAGCTCCCGCAGCGTCACCCGCTTACGGTCAGCCAGCGGGTGGGACGGACTGGCCGCCAGTACCACAGGCACTTCCGTCTGCTGCCAGATGTGCCACTGGGCCGGAGGCAGTGGATCGTCAATGACACACATGGCGTCGATAGACCCCTGCTGCAACAGCTGCGTCAGATTCACGGTGGTGTCCACCAGCAGTTCCACCCGCACCTTGGGAAAGCGGGCATGGTAGGCAGGCAGCAGCGGCTTCATCAGCAGCTCAAACAGGGAATCTGTGATGCCTATGCGGATCGCGCCGCCTAAAACCGCGTCGGACTTGCCGAAATTCTCCACCGCCGCTACCGCTGCTACGGCGCTGCGGGCATAGGGTACCAGCGACCGCCCGAAGTCCGTCAGGTACACGTTCTTACCGATGCGATCAAACAGCGGCATCCCCAGTTCCTGCTCCAGCTGGCGTATCTGGACGCTGACCGCCGACTGGGAATACCCCAGCTCCGCCGCCGCTTTCGTGATATTCTGCAGCGACGCCGCGTGCAGGAATGTGTTCAGATTCCGTATCTCCATGGCGCAGCCCTCCTCTCCTCACCATCGTATCATATTCCCGCCAAAAATCAATGATAGTTTTTAATAAATATCATAAATATCATTCGTTTTACAAAACTATTGCCCTGCACTACAATAGCCTTAACAAAGGCCGGTGCGGACAGCACCAACCCATGACGATTTGAGAGGAGCGTATCACAATGGAAGGAAAGCTGCATATCAACACCACCGCCGTACACGGCGGCGCACGGAAGGACGACTGCTTCGGCGCCATCAACGAGCCCATCTACATGACCTCCAACTACCGCATCCCCACCGACGGTACGCCGGTGGACTGGAGCGGCATCCACAGCAACATTTACCAGCGCAACCGCAACCCCAACCAGATGGTGCTGCAGGACAAGCTATGCGCTCTGACCGGCGCGGAGGACGGCGCGGTGTTCGCCAGCGGCGTGGCGGCGCTGGCCGCCGTGTTCACCACCACGCTGAACTCCGGCGACCACGCCATCGTCTCCGAAGTCTGCTACAGCGCCACAAACCTGCTGTTTCGTGAGTACCTGCCCAAGAAGTATGGCGTAGAGGTGACGCTGCTGGACACCACCGACACCGAGGCTGTCCGTTCCGCCGTCCGCCCCAACACCAAGCTCATCCACGTGGAGACACCGGGCAACCCCACCACCGGCATCAGCGACATTGACGCCATCGCGGACATCGCCCACAAGGCTGGGGCTCTGCTGAGCGTGGACGCCACCTTTGCAGGCCCCGTGTGCATCCGTCCCCTGTCCCACGGCGCAGATCTGGAGATTCACAGCATGACTAAGTACATCAACGGCCACGGCGACTCTCTGGGCGGCTGCGTTCTGGGCCGCACAGAGCTGATCGATAAGATCAAGGAGCTGGCCATGGTGAACTACGGCGGCATCCTCAGCCCCTTCAACGCTTGGTTGGTGGCTCGTGGTCTTACTACCGTTCCTCTGCGGATGAAACAGCACAGCGCCGTGGCACTGGCTGTGGCAGAGTTCTTGGAGACCTGCCCTGCTACCCGCTTTGTCTGGTATCCCGGTCTGAAGAGTCATCCCCAGCATGAGCTGGCAGAAAAGCTGATGCACGGCCAGTACTCCGGCATGATCTCCTTCGACCTGAAGGGCAACGAGAAGCAGCACGAGAAGTTCCTGGACGCGCTGAAGCTGGTGACCCACGCCGTGTCTCTGGGCGACATCGAAAGTCTCATCGTCTACTACGACAGGAACAGCGATAAGCTGCCCCACTATCCCGCCATCTATCAGGAGGGCTTCTTCCGGTTCAGCATCGGTCTGGAGGATGCCGAGGACATCATTGCCGACCTGACGCAGGCCATGGAAGCCGCCGGGATGCTGTAAGATAATACAGGACGTTGAAGAAGGAGTGTGATCCGCTTGACTAATGACACGATTCGTGCATGGGCAGAGATCCACACGGACGCCTTTGTTCACAATCTTGCGATTGCAAAGAAACTGACCGGAAAAAAAGTCATGTGTGTCATCAAGGGAGACGCACACGGCCACGGTGCGGCAGCCTGTGGGAAGGTACTGGAGGCCCACGGTGCGGATGCTTTTGCGGTGGCGTGCCTGACAGAAGGGATTGCTCTGCGGGAAAGTGGTGTTCAGAAACCGATCCTGATCCTCGGGTGGACTCCGGCGGACTATGTGCAGCAGATGGCTGCACATAGTCTAGCCCAGAGCGTTGTAGATGAAGCTTATGCGGAAGAACTGAACAATGCGGCCGCGAAGGCTGGCCAGACAGTGGACGTTCACGTTAAACTGGACACCGGTATGTCCCGTACAGGTCTTTTTGCACAGTCTGACCATAAAGCGGCTGCGGAGGCTGTTAAGCGGATTGCGGAACTGCCCCATCTTTGCATAAAGGGAATCTTTACACATTTTGCCGCAGCGGACATGCCGGAAAAGGATGCGTTTACTGCCTGGCAGCTGTCCAATTATAAGACAGTATTGGCAGAGTTGAAGGCCATGGGTTTTGACAAGGAGATCATACGTCACGCAGCCAACAGCGCCGGGATCATTTACCATCCGGAAGTTCACTTTGACATGGTACGCATGGGGGTCATGATGTACGGTTTGTACCCCACTGGTGTGAAGGATCCCAATGTTCCCCTGGAGCCGGCGTTGACATTGAAGGCGCGTGTGGCCCAAGTAAAAGATCTGCCTGCTGGTGCCCATATCAGCTACGGTTGCACAGCGGAAACGCAGCGTCCTACTACGATCGCTGTCGTTACGGCTGGTTATGCGGATTCCTATCCGCGCAGCATGAGCAATAAGGGGGCTTTTGCAATCATCAACGGTCAAAAATGCCCGCAGATAGGACGAATCTGCATGGATATGTGCATGTTTGACGTTACGGGGAAAAATGTACGCCGGGGTGATGAAGTGATCCTTTACGGCCGCGGCGGCATGCCGATGGAAGAGGTGGCAGCATTGGCCGGATCTATCAACTGTGAGCCCTTGTGCCTGCTGACAAATCGGGTCAAAAAGGTCTATAGAACCGCTACAACAGTACATGTGCCAGTAGCTCATATAGCTCAGTTGGATTCCAAATCGTGCAATAGTGGTCAAATCGCACTTCGTTTTCCATAACTATCCGCATATAAAAACCGTCTCAAACGTATCGTTTGAGACGGTTTTTGGTACGCCTGACTGGATTCGAACCAGCGGCCTACAGAGTCGGAGTTATCAGGCCGTCAAGCCGGAAAGCCCTGCGGCGCAAGGGCTTGGTTGGTGCTGCACAAATTTCCGCCATTATGGAGAAAAACCTCGGAAGCCTTATCGGGCAGGGCTTCCGAGGTTTTTCACGGTAGTAGTCAAATAGTAGTCTGGTGTAGTCCACACCTTATAGAATCTTCTGCTCCCGCAGGTATCTCTCCACCGCAGCAATGAAGCGCTCCGCTTGCACAAAAACCTCTGCGGCTTCCTCCTGCGTCGCCTCATAAAAGTCCTCGTAATCCGCTTGCTCACGCAGCTCCGATGCGTTGCGGATGATCTTGGAAGCTTCCCGTTCAAATATGCCAGTCTTGACATACTCCTGATTAAAATGCGAAATCACACCGCTGTGTTTGCTGCTGTCAAAACCATCCAGCGCATTGACAGCGCGGATCGCATGAAAAATGGCATAGTAGGAACGGTTGATGGAGGAACGGAAATTGGCATTTTTAAGGAGCAGCTCCGCTGTTTGGAGTTCTTCTCTTGCCCTGCCAAAGCGATGTGCCGACAATGCTGTCAAGCTGCCTGCCATAGTACCACACCGTCCTTCCGAATGTTTTTATAGAACGGAAGCGTATCCTTCCATTCCGTAAACTTCTCATAATCAATGCAGAGAACAGATAGCACTTTGCCGCAAGCCAGCTCCAAGTCAACGACCAGATCCAGCATCTGCTCACGCATCTCTCTTGTTGCGCCCGTATGCAGAAGGACGGCTACATCAACATCCGAATCGTCCGTGCGCGTCCCCCGTGCCGTGGAGCCGTATAAAATCACGCTGTCAATCAGATCTCCATAAATCGCCTGCAGGCCTGGGATCATCTTTTCCAACGCCAACTCAATCGTCACTTGTGCCACCTCCTCGCTGCACATTTTCTGTTTATAGTATAGCACAGAAATCACAAAAGTAAAAGAGCGATTTTGTAAGTCTCAATTGCTGCATTCGTCTACCAGTAGTTCTAACATCTATTATAATATTCCATAGCTTTACTTTTCCTGTTAAATATTCTACTATATAGATAGTCACAAAAGGAAAACAACCCCAAACCAACTCAAATACAAAACATTTTTTAAGGAGGAATCTACCATGAAGAACATCAACAACTACATCCTGACCGCTATTGTCTCCCTCGTTCTGGTGGTCGCTACCTCTTTCCTGATGACCGCCGCTGATGAACCTATCCGTCAGGCCGGTTACTACCTGCCCGTGGTGTTCGGCGCTGTAGCCACTTGGGCCGCCGGTAAAGCCGGTCTGCTGGAGCTGGACTATGAGGAGCGCACCGCCCATCGCAATGCTCACGCCGCAGCGTAAGGCATTCACAAACGACATCTTTTCTCTCCCAAAATTCCATACATGCAAAAGGACTGACACGCGAAATGCGTGTCAGTCCTTTTGTGTAGTGTACTCTTTGCACATTCAGCCTCTTGTAGAGACGGCCCTCTCCGGATCGGCTATAAAAATTCTGTGCCACTGCTGTCCAGCAGTGGCAGCGCCGCGATTCGTCTCTAAGGTCTCATCTTTGTACCATCTTAATGCCGATCGCGCAGCCCTTATCCCGCCTTAAAGCCCCCGCTGGTATGATGAACACGATCACACCGGAGGGGGTATTTATATGCCGGAGGAAGCTGTCCGCTGCAAGCGGTGCCTTTCGTCCTTTCAGATCATCATTCTCGGCTTTGCCGGAGTTATTCTGCTGGGGGCGCTGCTGCTGATGCTGCCGGTCTCCACGACAGGCCGGCATGTCACGCCATTCCACGAAGCGCTGTTTACCGCAACCTCCGCCGTATGCGTGACAGGCCTTATCGTGCAGGATACGGGCAGCTATTGGTCAACCTTTGGGCAGGCGGTCATTCTGGCGCTGATCCAGATCGGCGGCCTTGGCGTTGTGACCATAGCGGCGTCGTTTGCGCTGTTGTCCGGGCGGAAAATCTCCCTGATGCAGCGCAGCACCATGCAGGATGCGATCTCTGTGCCAAAGGTCGGTGGGATCGTCCGCCTGACGCGGTTTATCCTGCGGGGAACGTTTCTGATCGAGCTGCTGGGCGCGTTTGCCATGCTGCCGGTGTTCTGCCGTGACTATGGATGGCGCGGCGTCTGGATGGCGGTGTTTCATTCCATATCCGCCTTCTGCAACGCCGGGTTTGACATTTTGGGAACGAAAAGCAACTTCTATCCCTCCCTCACCAGCTATGCGGGCAGTCCGATCATCAACATCACGATCATGCTGCTGATCGTGACCGGCGGCATCGGCTTTTTGACATGGGATGACATCTGCGAAAATAAACTGCACTTTCGCCGCTATCGGATGCAGAGCAAGGTGATCCTTGTCACCACCGCACTGCTTCTCGTCCTTCCGGCTATATTTTTCTTCTTTGCGGATTTTTCTTCACTTCCTATGGGAAGGCGGCTGCTTGCTTCTTTTTTCCAGTCCGTTACGCCGAGGACTGCCGGCTTCAACACCGTGACCCTCTCGGATATGACTGGCGCATCGCAGGCTGTTATGATTTTTCTAATGATGATTGGCGGGTCACCCAGCTCCACGGCGGGCGGTATGAAAACAACAACGCTGGCTGTATTGGTCGCAAATGCTGCCGCGACCTTTCGCCAGCGTGAGAGCGCCCAATTTTTTGGACGCAGGATCGAGTGTGGCGTTATCAAGACTGCCGCGACCGTGGTGACGATGTATCTCGCGTTGTTCTTTGACGGCGCTGTTTTTATCAGTGCATATGAAAATCTGCCGCTTTCCGCGTGCCTGTATGAAACGGCTTCGGCAGTTGGAACGGTAGGGCTGACGCTGGGTATCACGCCGCAGCTCCACATTCCGTCTCAAATGGTGCTGATCGTGCTGATGTACCTGGGCAGGGTCGGCGGGCTTACCCTCATTTACGCGACGGTGTCCGGCAAAAGAGCCGGAGCGGCGAAGCTGCCGTTGGATAAGATCACAGTTGGATAAAAACAGGAGGTTCTCAGAATGAAAAGCATTTTATTGATTGGCGTGGGCCGCTTCGGACGGCATATCGCCGCGCAGTTGGCACAGCTGGGGCATCAGGTCATGGCTGTGGATACAGACGAGGAGCGGATCAACGAGATCATGCCTTTTGTCACCAACGCGCAGATCGGGGACAGTACCAACGCGGCGTTCCTCCGGTCGCTGGGTGTGGGAAATTTTGATGTCTGCATGGTGACCATCAGCGGAAACTTCCAGAACTCACTGGAGACCACCTCACTGCTGAAGGAATTGGGAGCCAAGTGCGTTGTGTCCCGTGCTGAACGGGATGTGCAGGCGAAGTTTCTGCTGCGCAATGGCGCCGATCATGTGGTCTATCCGGAGAAGCAGGTGGCCAGATGGGCCGCCATCCGGTACACGTCCAACCACATCTCCGATTATATCGAGATCGACGACCAGCACGCCATTTTTGAGGTGGAAGTGCCGGACAGCTGGGTCGGCAGAAGCATCGGGGAGCTGGATGTCCGTAGGCGGTTCGGCATCAACATTCTCGGCGTCAAGCGGGCGGGAAAAACCGATGTTTCGGTCACTTCCGAAACTGTGCTGGCAAAGGATGAGACCATTCTGGCGCTGGGGGAATATAAGGCAATGCAGAAGTGCTTTCGCATCTGAAATGGTGGTGGACGGGGATGGGGGATGTTGTTCTGATCATATCCGCTTTGCTGGCTTTTCTGCTGGGCTGGTTTGTGATAGCGCTGGTAGACGGGTTCTTCCGCACAAATTGGCGGCGGACATGAAGGCTTGCAGTGGAAAACGATCACATACTGTGCTATAATGCCCACAAAAGGCGGTGAGACCATGCAGAAAACAGAAATACCGGCAGCGGAGCATATTCTTGTCTGCCTGTCGTCCTCGCCATCCAACGAGCGGATCGTGCGTACCGCAGGGCGCATGGCGTCCGTCTTCGGCGGCAGCTTTACGGCGCTCTATGTGCAGACACCGGAAAACACCGCCATGCGGGAGGACGACCAGCTTCGGTTGCAGGAAAACACCCGGCTTGCCCAACAGATGGGGGCGGAGATCGTCACCATGCGCGGCGAGGATGTGCCGACGCAGATCGCGGAATACGCAAGGCTGTCCGGCGTGACGCGGATCGTGATCGGGCGCAGCGGCGCCCAGCGCCGCAGCTTCTGGAGCAGTCCGACACTGACGGAGCGGCTCATTGAGCTGGCGCCGGGACTGGACATCCACATCATCCCTGACGTGGATGTCTATAAGAACTACCACCAGAAGAAGCCCACGCTGATGCGTCCGGCCGTGCCGACCCTCCGTGAGCTTCTACTGACGCTGGGCATTCTGACTGCCGCCACCGCCATCGGGTGGCTGTTCCTGCGTCTGGGCTTTACTGACGCCAATATCATTACGCTGTACCTGCTGGGTGTCCTGTTCACCTCTGTTCTGACAAGCGGCTATACCTGCGGCATACTGGCCTCGATTCTGAGCGTGATTCTGTTCAACTATTTTCTGACAGAACCGCACCTTTCGCTGCTGGCCTATGGCTCCGGCTATCCCGTTACCTTTGTCATCATGCTGGGTGCGTCTATTCTCACAGGGACGCTGGCGGCAAAGCTGAAAGCACACGCGCAGCTTTCCGCCCACGACGCTTTTCGCACGAAGCTGCTGTTTGACACAAATCAGCAGCTGCAAAAGGCACAAAGCGAGGAGGATGCCTACCAGACGACGGCGGTACAGCTCCAGCGACTGCTGGAGCGTGATATCCTTGTCTATCCGGCAGAAAACGGCCAACTGGGAACGGGGCTCTTTTACGCCGCCGACGGTTCGCCCGCGTGCAGCGTGCCGCCTGCCCAGCAGGAGCGTGAGGCCGTAGAGTGGACATGGCAGAACAGAAAGCGTGCCGGAGCAACGACGGCGCAGTTTCCCAAAGCGAAGTACCTGTATCTTGCCATCCGCACCCAGCAGCAGGCCTATGGCGTGATCGGCATCTCCATTGCCGGTAAGCCGCTGGATGCCTTCGAGTCCAGCATCACGCTGTCGATCCTTGGCGAATGTGCCCTGACGCTGGACAACCTGCGCAATGCCAGAGAAAAGGAGGAGGCCGCCGTGCTGGCAAAGAACGAGCAGCTTCGCGCCAATCTGCTGCGCTCCATCTCCCACGACCTGCGCACGCCGCTGACCTCCATTTCCGGCAATGCCGACACGCTGCTGCACAGCGATGAAACGCTGGATGCCGCGGCCAGAACGCAGATCTTCACCGATATTTATGACGATGCGCAGTGGCTCAACGGACTGGTGGAAAACCTGCTGTCCATCACAAAGATTGCGGAGGGAAGCGTGCGGCTTCATCTGTCCGATCAGATCGTGGAGGACGTGATCACGGAAGCCCTGCGGCATATTGACCGCAGGAGCAAGGAACATTCCATTACGGTTGATTGCGGAGATGCGCCTGTTCTGGCCAGAATGGATGCCGGGCTGATCGTTCAGGTGCTGGTGAATCTGGTCAATAACGCCATCAAATATACGCCGACAGGCTCCCATATTCAAATCAGCGCAAGGGCGCAGGGACGGGATGCGGTCATCTGTGTCACGGATGATGGCCCCGGTATTCCGCCGGAGTGGCAGGCCCGCGCGTTTGAACTGTTTTTTACCGCCGGCAAACCGGCCGGCGACAGCAGCCGCAGTCTGGGCCTCGGCCTACCCCTCTGCCGGTCGATCGTTGAGGCGCACGGCGGGGCGCTGGCCCTTGCGGACAATGTGCCCCATGGCTGTGTGTTCACCTTTACCCTGCCGATAAGTGAGGTAACGCTTCATGAATAAACCTTTGATCCTCGTGGTGGAGGATGATGCGCCGGTACGCAACCTGATCACGACGACGCTGAAGACCCATGACTATAAATACCTTTCCGCGCCGAACGGCGCCAGTGCGATTCTGGAGGCATCCTCCCACAATCCCGATATCGTTCTGCTGGATCTGGGCCTTCCGGATACAGACGGTGTGGAGGTGATCCGAAAGATTCGCTCCTGGTCGAATATGCCGATCATCGTCATCAGCGCCCGAACGGAGGATTCCGACAAGATCGAAGCACTGGATGCCGGGGCGGACGATTACCTGACGAAGCCTTTTTCTGTGGAGGAGCTGCTGGCGCGGCTGCGGGTAACGCAGCGGCGGCTGGCGCTGATGAAGCCGGACGCAGCGCAGGAAGCTCCGGTTTTCACGAATGGTGCGCTGAAGATTGACTATGCCGCAGGCTGCGCGTATCTTGACGGCGCAGAGCTGCACCTGACACCCATCGAATACAAGCTGCTGTGCCTGCTCTCCAAAAATGCGGGTAAGGTTCTGACGCATACCTACATCACCCAGCAGATCTGGGGCAGCAGTTGGGAAAACGACATTGCCTCCCTGCGGGTATTCATGGCGACCCTGCGCAAAAAACTGGAGAACGGGGAGGACGGGCAGCAATACATACAAACGCACATTGGCATCGGCTATCGAATGCTGCGGGTGGAATGACGGAGCATGTCCATAGTATCGTTGTCGTGTTATACAAAGAGCTGACACGCATTTCACGTGTCAGCTCTTTCCTGTTATCAGCAAATAGGCTTTTACTTCTGCTCCTTGCGGATAGCCTCCACCATGCGGGTCAGGCCGGTCTCGATGATGTTGCGAGGCATGGCCAGATTCAGGCGGATGTACCCGGCGGCGTTGCCCACGAACAGGCCGTTGCCGCCCTCCAGCAGCACGCCCGCCTTGTTGGCGAAGAAGTCCGGCAGGTCGGTGGTCTCCGGCAGGCACTTGCCCAGGTCGACCCATGCAAGATAGGTGGCCTCCGGAATATACATGACCGCCTCGGGCAGCTCACGGGCCAGGAACGTCTTCACAAAGGCGAAGTTGCCGTCCAGATAGGCCTTCAACGCCTCGTGCCATGCGCCGCCGTGCTCATAGGCCGCCTTGGCCGCCGTCAGGGACATGGGGTTCACCATACCGAACAGCTTGTCCCGATCCTTGAACCGGTCACGGAGCGCCTTGTCCCGGATGATGATGTTGGAGAAGGCCAGACCCGCCAGATTGAAGGTCTTGCTGGGCGCCATACAGGTGATGAGCTTGGGGTAGTCGCCCATGACCTTGGCCATGGGGATATGGCGGCGGCCGCAGCGGATCAGGTCGCAGTGGATCTCGTCGGACACCACCCACAGATTGTATTTCCGCATGATCTCACCGGCGCGGCGCAGCTCCTCCTCCGTCCACATGCGACCGGTGGGGTTCTGGGGATTGCACCAGAATACCAGCTTGCAGGCGGGATCGGCACACTTCTTCTCAAAGTCCTCGAAGTCCATCTCAAAGGTGCCGTCGGCTTTCTTATGGAGCGGAGAGGTCAGCACGCCCACACCGGCGTACTCCGCCGCGTGGACAAAGTAGCCGTAGGCGGGGGTGTTCACCAGCACCTTTTCGTCCCTGGTGCACAGTGTCTCCGTCAGCTGGTACAGGGCGGGAATGATGCCCGGCGTCACGCACAGCTGCTCTTGGGGGAAGCCCCAATCGTAGTGATCCCTGCACCACTTGGAAAAGGCGTTGTAGTACTCGTCATCGTACAGGCCGGTGTAGCCGAAAATGCGGCGGTCGATGCGGCCCCGCAGGGCGTCCAGGATCTCCGGGGCCACGCCGAACTCCATGTCGGCCACCCACATGCGGACGAACTCCTCGTCCTTGTAGGGGAACACCTTCTCCGGGCCGGCGTGGAAGATGTAACCCCGGAAGCCGTCGGTGTTCAGGGCGTTGGTGTGGCGGCGGTCGATGATCTCGTCAAAGTTGTAGGTCATGGTAATTGCTCCTTTCTATTTCAGCGATGGTCGCATTTCTGACATTGTATCATGGGCGTTTCGCCCGCATCTTTATAAAACACACCCGCCCACTGGCAGATGCTTTGCAATATCGGCACCACGGAGGCGCCCTTTTCCGTCAGGGAATATTCTACCCGCGGCGGTATCTCGTCGTAGGACTTCCGCGCCACGATGCCATTGGCGATGAGTCCTTTCAGCGCAGCGGCCAGCACGGCGTCGGTGATGTTGCCCATCTCCTTGCGCAACTCGCTGTACCGCAGCGTCCCCAACGTGGCCAGCACGCAGATGATGCGGGAGTTCCATTTTCCGCCGAATATCTCCATGCCGTACTCCAGCGGACAGCGAATGTCCTTTTCCAGCTTTCTCTGGTACATAGCCACACCTCCTGTACTTTCTTCATTATAGCGGGATATACCGACACTTTCAAGTCACTATGAAATTTATAAGTAGTGTACGCTCTATGCAAGAAGCAGAACCGCATCAGCCCTTTTCGTGCTTTTTACAATACGCCCTCAGGATCGGCAGGCTGTCCCCACACAGCACGCCAAATGACTCATCACCATGCTCCACCGCAAAATGAGACCGCTCAATGTCTTTTCTCATAAACACTTTAATTGTTCATGGCTGTACCTCCGCAAATTTCGATTTTTATACCACATCACAACGTAATCAGCGCAAAGTGTAAAGAAAATTATCCCGGTGTAATAATGTATTTTGGCGTTGGCGGCCCAGTGCCCTTCTCTTTCGTTTTCCACGTTCTGTTTTTACCATTGACTTGTCAGAAGTTGTGTGGTAGTTGTTTGTGCTGCCAAAAAAGCGAAAGGAGAAAGCACAAATGATGAAGATCACACTACTGGCAGCTAGTGCGCTGCTGCTCCTCACGGCCTGCGGACAGATGGAGAGCAACCCAGCCGAGGTCGTACCACCGCCAACAACCACGGTGCAGGAGGATGTCCGGCAACCACAGGCAACGTCTGAACCTGTCATAGCGATGCAGGAGCCGGTCATGGGACAGGAGCAACCGCAGGTAACAAAAGCTCCTCAGACGGAAGTTGTCCCACAAGCAGTTCAGATTCCTGAACCGGTCGAGGAACTCACATCTCCGGAGGACATTCCCTTCGAGACTGCCCATGCCAAGACAGGATATGTGGAGCCGGAGCCTACACCGGAGCCGGAACTCACACCTGAACCCACAGCACCGGCAGGCCGGCAGGCGGCTATCGACGCAGCCAACGCCTACGCGGTGACGCAGTACGGCGTCACCACGGACAGCGGCCTAACACTGTCCAACGGCGCCTACCGTTTCCCCGCCGCGGTGCCGGTGGATGCCTCGCAGGAGACACTGGTGGCCAAAGCGCGGGACATGGTGGACTTCACGTTCCGCCAGCTCATGATGCAGGCGGGTCGGGACAGCGTGGCAGATGCCGGATTCCACTGCAACGTCTGCATTGTGGAGGATGGCGGCAGCCTGCTGATCTACATTCTCTACGATGGTTGAGGTGGGGTATGCAAGACCTGCTGAAATCCCTGTACCGCATCTACTGTGAGCGGAAAGGCCAGTATGATCTCCCGCCAGAGGCCGAGGACGCTTTCCAAAGTCTGATCAAAAGCCTGTCCAAAGAGGACAAGCACCTGCTGCTGATCGTCGAGGACACCCACAACATGGTGGCCGAGCAGGTGGCAGAGCGAAGCTTCATCTGCGGCTTCCGACTGGCGGCTGCGCTGGCGATGGAGCTTATGATAGATACAGAAGAATGATAGCACAAGCACCCTTCCGGTTATTCCCGGAAGGGTGCTTGTGTTTCTTATGACTCCTTCAGCCACCGTCGAAATTCCTCCACAGTGATGATTCCGTCGTCACATTTCTTTTTCTGCTCTCTGGCTTGTTCACTCCAAGCATAGAACTGGTTGTCACTAATGCGTCCCGATTTGATCCATGCGAAGCGGCGTTTGTACTCCCTGCGGTAGAGCTTGAATACCGGATCGTCCGCCTGCTTCAGCGTCCACTGCTGGAAAGCTCCCATCGACCGGCAGCTCGACTGGCCATCCAGTGGAGGACGGTCGCAGTACTCTGCACTGACACGGCCCGTCTGTGCAAAGTAGCGTCCACAGTTCTTGCAGCGGCGTACCGTGATGTTGCGCTCCACGCAAGCCTGCAAAGAAAAGCTGATCATATCCGCCACTGTGTTCGCATATAGCACCGGCGCACAAACATCTCCGTTCACCGGCTCAAAGCGCGTGGTAATCAGGCGGAATGAAAACAGCTCCTTGTTGCCGGGATGGTCAGGTTTGTCAAAGTAATAATACCGCATGATCTGCTGACTGGGTTCACGCCCGGCTTTGTCTATATCCAGTATCAGATCGAAGAAACACTGGATCTGCTTCTGATACAATGGCAGCTCCTCTATCAGAACTCTCAGTTCGTTCAATGCACACGCTACTTCTGCCTCAATGTTCTTTAAGCCCTTGGAATGAAGGTAGAACCACTTGGTATATAGCACATGGAAGAAGCTATGGATACCCGCCAGTTCCCCCCACTTGATCATTGCATTGGTCACACGATCACGGTCGAGGCTTTCCAAGTCATCGTATATACACCGCAGAGTGGTTATGATTTTCTCTATGTCCAACTCTGTGAATGAGAGCAGCAGCTCCAAAAAGGCGAAGTGTTTTCGATAGGATGGTGCCTCCTGTAGGCCCCAAGCGTCACTCGCTATGACCTCATGCCTACCAGTGAAATACATTTTGCAGAACCACATAGCGACCTCCAATTATGGACTGATTGTAAACATCGTTCGACAGTATTGACAAACATTTCTATCAATGTTACAATGTGTCTAAAGTATATGTCTAACCATTGTTATCGTTAGTCTATCATCCGTAACACCATTTGTCAACAAGAAAGGAGGGCCTATGTCCCACAAGCTACCCACTATCAATGCGGAAGAATTACTCTCATGTCCGATGCCGCCCACTCGATTCATTATCGACCAACTGCTGCCGCAAGGCTTACATATCCTCGCCGGTGCAACGAAGATCGGCAAGTCCTGGCTGGCGCTGGCTCTGTGCCTTTGCGTGGCCAAGGGGGAATCCCTGTGGTCTTTTGCCGCGCAGAAATGCGGCGTACTGTACCTGTGCCTTGAAGATAGCTATCAGCGTATCCGCTGCAGACTCCTGGATCTCACGGAGGATGCACCGGATACGCTATACTTTTCTGTCATGTCGGCACAACTCCACAACGGTTTGGAACAGCAGATAGAGCAGTTCTTATCTGAACACCCCAATACAGGTCTCGTAGTCATCGACACATTACAGCGCGTCCGCGGCAGCGGTGACAATGGAAATCCTTACGCCAACGACTACCGTGATATTGGTACACTGAAAGCACTGGCGGACAAACACCGTATCGCAATCCTGCTCATCCATCATGTTCGCAAGTTAAGATCCGACGATCCCATGGATATGATCTCCGGCACAAATGGTATCAGCGGTGCTACCGATACGAACTTTGTATTGATGAAAACGAGTCGCAGCGAAAACACCGCAACACTCTACTGCACCGGGCGCGATATTGTGTACAGGGAACTGCGCTTGGAGTTCGACAGCGAAACACACTTTTGGAATTTGCTCTCAGATGATAGTCCGCAGGCCGCGCAGCCTGACGCACGGCTTCTTTCTCTTCTCTCTGAAGTGTTGCGTCAGCAGCCTGCCATCAGCGTCCCTGCAGCGACCCTCTTGAAGATCATCGACCCTGATAATATGGAGGGGCTTACGCCCAATCTTTTGTCCCGCCACATCCGCAAAAACGTTGATATGCTGGGCAAAAACGGCATCATGGTATCCTTCCGTAAGAGCAACGGAGAGCGTCTCATTTGCCTCCAGAGGGCCGATAGGGACGCAAATATCACTACCGCAAACACCGTCCCTATCGACCCTGCGGAGGGTGCAAATCAATGATATTTGCCCGGATTTTGGTCAGAGGATATACCCCGCCATTCCACCTCGAAAAATTGCGATTTTGGAGCAAAACCAGAGGAGAAAAGGAAAATTCCCAGCCACACCGCACCTCGCGCCCGTTGCCCGCCGTGTTGCCGCCTGTGGGCCGATTTGTGGCCTCGCAGGGCGGAGGTAGGGTACGGGGATACCACCCGGCCCATTTGGGAGCGTGTCGGGGAGCTTTTCGGTGCGCCGAAAAATCAGCAGGAGAAAGGGGTGGCGTCGTGCGCACCCCCACCCTGGCCACTTCTGCCCACAGTGCGGGCAGTTGCGGGATTCCACCACCGGCGTTGTGGAGCGGCATTTTCGGCGGGCGGTGGGGTCGAAAACAGAAAAAGTCCCGCAGTTACGGAACAAACTGCGGGGTCACAGCTAAATTTTAAGGAGGAACATGAAAATGACAAACAACAAAGAAAAGTACGCTTTTTGGCTCACGCCGGAAGCGAAGAAAATGGTCGAATCGGACGTGGCTTTGGGCAACTGCGGCAGCCAGAGTGAATTCGTGGAGAAGGCCGTTCGGTTCTATGACGGCTACCTGAAGGTGCAGAACGCCGGTGTGTTTCTGCCCCACGCGGTGGCTGACGTGCTGGAGGGGACGCTGGGCGTGTTCGCAAACCGGATGGCTAAGCTGCTGTTCAACCTGGCCGTAGAACACAACATTACCAACCACTTGCTGGCCGCCGACGTGGACATGACCCGTGATGACTACAACAAAATGCGTGGCAACAGCGTCCGCGAGATCAACAGTACACGGGGCACGATCTCTCTTAAAGATGTGATTCGGGAGGACAATTACTGATGGCCAGCATCAAACAGCTCACCGAGCGTAAGTACAAAATTACCATCAGCAACGGCTACCGCAACGGTAAGAAGATCTGCAAATCGCAGACTATCCAAGTGCCAAAGTCTGTCGCTTCGCGGAGCATACGTCAGTACGTCATGCACGAGGCCGAGGAGTTGGAGCGCCGCTTCAAGTACGGCTTCAGCGAGGATGGCAGCACCGCCTTTCAGGACTACGCAGAGGGCTGGCTCTCCCGCCAGAGCAAATACGCACCCAGTACACTGGCTGCCTACCGCCGACAACTGGAGGTGGTCTATCCCTACATCGGCGCTATCCCCCTGTGCAAGCTGCGTCCGCTGGCGATTGAAAATATGCTCACCCAACTCCGCAAGCGGAAAAATCGTGCTGGCCAGCCCATCCAAGAAACCACCGTCCAGCATTATCTGTCTGCCGTGTCTGCTGTACTCAGCGACGCCAAACGCAACGAGATCATCCAAAAGAACCCCGCTCGTATGATCGACCTGCCCGCAGCTTCACACGCCGACCAACACATTCCCACCGTCGAAGAAGCACAGCATCTGCTGCAAGCCCTCGCCAGAGAGCCACGGCACTTCCGCGTGTTCTATCTGCTGGCCATGGCTACCGGCTGTCGCCGCGGCGAGCTGTGCGCTCTGCGCTGGTCGGACTTCCACACCAGCGGCAACGGATTCATCCTCACCGTCAGCCGCTCCCGCAGCATCGTGGCGGGCAAAGGTGTCGTAGAAGGCGGCACCAAGAATGGCCATAGTCGGCAGATCATTCTCTCCCCTGCCCTGCGTGGTGTGCTACTCAGTTACCGCTGGCGGCTGGCACAGGAAGCCGCAAGGCACAGCAGAAAGCTCAGTCCATATCTGTTCGTCAACTTGGACGGAACACTCATTCACCCCGACACATTTACAAAACGCCTGCGGAAGATTTATGCTGCCAACGGCTTCCCTGCCGAGTACCACCTGCACACTCTGCGCCACTTCTTCGTTTCCACGCTGCTGCACAGCGGTATCGATAAGCAGACGGTGGCGGAGCTGGCCGGTCACGGCGACACCGGTTTTCTGGAACGCACCTACTGCCATCCGGAGATGTCCCGCAAGCAGGAGGCCGCCACATCCATGCTCACCTCGCTGCATCCCGGCAGCGGCATGATCTTCCCGCTGCAAAAGGTCGCTGGAAAATAATTCTTCTTTCTGCCTTTTGGGTATAGCTATTTCCCACCTCTTGGAGTATGTTGTGTTGACAGACGAAAGCACAACAGTACACATAACCAGAGAGGAGAATGACCATGGCAAGTATTCGCAAGCGCGGTAGCAGCTATCTCATCGTGGTCTCCATGGGCTACGACTACAACGGTAACCGTATCAAGTCCCAACAGAAAACCGTCCGGCCTCCGGAGGAGCTGACGCCAAAGCAGACGGAGAAATGGCTCAACGAGCAGGCCGTCCTGTTCGAGCGCTCCTGCAAAGATGACCCACAGCCAAAGAAGAACCTCACGCTGGCACAGTACACAGAGCTGTGGCTGCGGGACATCGCCCCTGGCAAGCTGGCGAAGTCCACGCTGCACCGGGATAAGCAGGACTTGGAGCGATTCCTCCCCGTGCTGGGTCACTACAAGCTCACCGAGCTGCGGCCTGAGCACTTCCGCAAACTCTATGCAGACCTGCGTCAGACGAAAAGCGACGCAACCGGAAAGCCACTCTCCGAAAGCACCGTTGAGGGCGTGCACGCGACGCTGTGCAGCATCCTCTCCGACGCCGTGGAGGGTGGCTTTCTCACGCACAATCCCGCGTGGCGCACCTACCGCTATGCAGGCAAAAAGGCAGAAAAGAAGATTGCGGATGAGGAAACGGCGCAGAAGATCATCGCCGCGCTGGAGG
>ERZ1026898.539-NODE-539-length-22339-cov-21.234294_pt1 | contig 22339 bp, 19 predicted proteins | sample MGYA00380178_ERZ1026898 | MGnify/ENA primary metagenome ERZ1026898 (study PRJEB33269, sample SAMEA4719814) | human gut metagenome | biome: human-associated habitat; feature: organic feature; material: feces | place: Cameroon | collected 2013-10 ...
ATACAATATCACAGCCTTTTTCATGAAACGTTCATTTCTATGCAGTATACTATAACTCGTAGACCGGAGCAAGAGCGAAAGCTCCCACACAGCCCCGGCGGAAAGAGACTGGAGGAGTCCCTATGGATTACAATTATAATGGTTACGATCGGGGCTATACAGAGCCTGCTATGACCTCGGCTGACTATATGAACCGCACCTACCGCTGGATGGCGGCAGGCCTGCTGATCACCTTTGCAGCCGCCTTTGTCACAGCTGCCACCCCGCTGCTGTACGTGGTCAATTCGCTGTATCTGGTGTTCACCATCGCTGAGCTGGCGCTGGTGTTCGTACTGAGCTCCCGGGTGCAGAGCATGTCGGTGGGCGGCGCAAGAGCCACCTTCTTTGCCTATGCACTGCTCAACGGCATGGTGCTGAGCTATTATTTTCTGGTGTTCGATCTGGGCACGCTGGTGCTGGCTTTCCTTGCCACCGCGCTGTACTTCGGCTTGATGGCCGTCTACGGCACCACCACCCACAAAGACCTTTCCGGCTGGGGCCCCAAGCTGATGATGGGCCTGTTTGCACTGATCATCACCGGCTTTGTGGGCATGCTGTTCGGCATGGGCTTCCTTTCCACGGTGCTGTACAGCGCTGTCGGTCTGGTGGTGTTCATGCTGCTCACCGCTTACGACACCCAGAAGCTGAGCCAGATGTTCTCCTATTACGCCTATGACGGCGAGCTGGCCGAGAAGGCTTCCATCTACGGCGCACTGACGCTGTATCTGGACTTCATCAACATCTTCCTGTATGTGGTGCGTCTGCTGGGCATGAACAGCCGCCGCCGCAACTGATTTTTGATCTGCAAGGGCTCTCCCGAAAAGGGAGGGCCTTTTGTTTGGTCATATCATTTAGAATACCCTCCGCTTCGCTCTGGGTATCAACAGTGGAATTTTTATTTCAATTCGTAACCAGCAAAAGCCTGCGGGCTTTTGCTGGTTACACTTTCACATAGAAGGCCGCAGAGGGAAGATGTATTTTCTGGCTGCGGCCCCTCTCGTGAAAAAACAGAACCGGTCAGACCGCAGTCTGACCGGTTCTGCATCACTATAAATGCAATTCCGCTATTATGGCCAGAATGAAATGGAGGCCATTTTTAAATCGTTCCGTGCATAAAACCTGCCCTGCTGACCCACACTAAGCCCAGAAGCAATGCGTACACAATGCAGCAGATGGGAGTAACAACAATGGAGCAGATCAAAAAGTTTTTGCGCAGCAAGGGCTTTGCACTGGCGCTGCTGGCCTGTCTCGTCGCGGCAGCGGCGGCGGGGGTGTGGGCAGTGCGCGCCGTCCGTGATGAACTGAAAAAGAGCTACGACAGCCTGACCACCCCGCAGGCAGAACCTGCACCGGAGCCGCAGCTCACCCTTGACCCGCAGGAGGACGATGTATGGCAGCAGCCCGTGACCGACGCCGCAGACTCTGTGGCAACTGTACCCAAAACCGAATCCACTTCCTCTGCGTCCTCTTCTGGGGCGCAGTCTGGCTCTGGTTTGGTGCACGAACCCTCCGCGCTGCAAGGTGCATCCTCGCCTGCCAGCAGTTCAGCAGCGCCTGCCTCCACGCAGCCTGTCTCGGGCAGGGTCTTGAACGTCTACAGCGGCGATGAGCTGGTGTACAATAAAACGCTGGGCGACTGGCGCACCCACAACGGCGTGGACTACGCCTGCGCGCAGGATGCGCAGGTGTGCGCCCCTGCCGCCGGCAAAGTGACCGCCGCAGAGACGGATGGCCGCTGGGGCAGCGTGGTGTGCATTGAGGACAGCGCCGGGCGCACATGGCGGGTATGCGGCACCGCAGAGCCCACCGTACAAGTGGGCGACGAAGTGAGTGCAGGCCAGACCCTTGGCCGCGCAGGCAGCATCCCCAACGAGTGCGGCGAGGAAACGCATATCCATCTGGAAGTGATGCAGGGCGATGCCTATCTCGACCCGGCAAAGCTGTTGGATTGATCTTTCAGCGCATCCTTTTCGTATTTTCTTACGGAATATTCACAAACAGTAAAAACCGGAAAGACCGTTTCAGGCCTTTCCGGTTTTTCATGCAGAGCATTTCACAGCGTTTCCAGCTCCAGCACCGGCCAGCCCAGCAGCCGGATGGCTTCCCGGTCATGGGTGGCCAGCAGCACAGGCTTTTCCGTACAGCGCCGGCGCAGCAAAGCCGCCGCCGCCGAGAGCGTCCCCGGGTCCATGCCGGTGAAGGGTTCGTCCAGCAGAAGGGTATCGCTGGGTGCCCAGATGGCCCGCAGCAGGGCGGTGCGCCGCTTCTGCCCGCCGGAAAGCCGTGCCGCAGGCAGGGCAAGCGCCGCCATATCCATGCCAAGCTGTTGAAAATCCGCTTCAATTTGCGCTTTGTATTGTTTTTCACTGCCGGGCAGCACCAGAGCCACGTTCTGCACGGCCGTCAGCTGCGGGCAGAGCCGGTCCTCCTGAAACACCGCTGCCGCGCGGCCAACGCCCTGCACCCGGCCTGCGGTGGGCGTGTCCAGCCCCATGAGGATGCGCAGCAGGGTGGTCTTGCCCCAGCCGCTGGGTGCCCACAGCACCGCCGGACCGTCCACAGTCAGGCTCAGGTCCCAGAACAGCGTTTTTGCCCCAAACTGTTTGGTCAGATGTTCTACGGTCAGCATTGCGGCACCTCCCCGGTCACGGCGCGGGTCACGCGGTCCAGAAGCAGCAGGAACAGCTTTTCAAACCCGGCGCTGAGCAGGATGATCACAAATGTCCATGCAAACAGCTCCCCGGTGGAAAGAGTGATCTTGGCCCGGTAGAGTGCATCGCCGATGCTGCCGTTGGGCAGGCCGATCACCTCGGCAGCCACACCACTCTTCCAGCAGATGCCAAGGGCCGTGCTGCATCCCTGCCGGAAGGCCGGCAGCACCGCAGGCAGCCACACCGCCCGCAGGCGTCGGCCCAGCGGCAGGCGGAACACCTTTGCCATCTCCACCAGCTGCGGGTCCGCGCTCCGGATGCCGGTGCGCACCGCGCCGTACAGCACCGGCAGCACCATCAAAAAGCTGATGAGCACCGAAAGCGATGCCCCCCGCACCCACACCAGCGCCAGAATGATAAAGCTTGCCACCGGTGTGGCCTTGACCAATTGCAGCACCGGTGCCAGCAGGATATCCGCTGCGTGCCACGTTTGCGCTGCCACAGCCAGCACCGCGCTGACCACAACGCCCAGCCCGAAACCCAGCAGGATGCGCCCGGAGCTGAAGGCCACCCGCTGCCAGAACTCTGCCTGCGGCAAAAGCCGCAGCAGTGTACGCAGCGCCTGCACCGGCGAAACGAGGAACACCTCCTGCCCCACGGCCATGGCAGCGCACTGCCACACCGCCAGCCAGAAGGCTGCGGCACCGATTTTTTGAAAAAAACGTTTATCGTTCATAGGTCTTATCTGCTCCTCGGGTATCGATACTTATTTATAATACCATATCTTTTTCCAAACGCCAATGACCGGTGCATCATGATACACAAGAGCTTATCATACCCGTCATTACTTTTCTTCACGTTTTTCTTTCTTGACATGAAACAGATAAAACGATAAACTGGAATACATAAATTCCTGTCATCTTTGATGCCGTAAAGAAATGAGGTGGCCTCTGTATGCAGAAGCTTTCCGGCAAAAAGCTGCTTTTGGTCGGGTTCACGCTGTTTTCCATGTTTTTTGGGGCCGGGAACCTGATCTTCCCGCCGCACCTCGGCGCGCAGGCGGGCGCGAACCTCTGGCCCGCCTTTGCCGGCCTTGCCGTCAGCGCCGTCTTCCTGCCCATTGCGGGCGTGGTGGCCGTGGCACGGGCCGGCGGTCTGGACAAGCTTGCCCGCCGGGTACACCCGGTGTTTGCCACGGTATTCACCATTCTGGTCTACCTTTCCATCGGGCCGTGCCTTGCCATCCCCCGCACCGCCAGCACCTCCTTCCAGATGCTTGTGCCGCTGGTGGGCGGCAGTGCCGGGCTGCGGCTGGGCTACTCGGTGCTGTTTTTTGCAGCGGCCTTTCTGGTGGCTCTGCGGCCGGAAAAGCTCACCGACTGGCTGGGCCGCATCCTCTGCCCCTGCCTGATCCTGCTCATCGTGGTGCTGTTTGCCGGATGTCTGGTGCATCCTCTGGCCGTGCATTACGCCGCCCCCAGCGCTGAATACACCGCGCTGCCTGCTGTGCAGGGCATTTTGTACGGCTACCAGACCATGGACACACTGGCCGGGCTGAACTTTGGCGCAGTGATCGCTTTGAACATCCGTGCATGCGGCGTTACCCAGCGTTCCGCCGTGGAGCGCGGCACCATCCGGGCCGGTTTTGTTGCGGGCGCATTGCTGCTGGCCGTGTACGCCATGCTGGGCCATGCCGGTGCCGAAACGGGCACCGTATACCCGGGCCTTGCCACCGGCGCCGAAGTGCTGACAGTGCTGGCACAAACGTTGTTCGGCAGGGCGGGGCTTGTGCTCATTGCAGCCATTTTTGTGATCGCCTGCTTCAACACCTGCGTGGGCCTGATCGCTTGTGTGGGCCAGTATTTCCACCAACTGCTGCCCCGCATCCCCTACCCTGCCATTGCAGCTTTTTTTGCTGCGGCCAGTATGCTGGTATCGAACCTCGGCCTTTCGGCCATCATCCGGCTGTCCACGCCGGTACTGAACGCCATTTATCCCGCCGCCATCGTGCTGATCCTGCTCTCCTTCGTGCCGGGGCTGGAGCAGCGCCGTGCCGTCTACCCGCTTTGCATCGGCCTGACCGCTGTGCAAAGCATCGCGGCGGCCCTGCCGCTGGGCGCGGTATCCGCCGCAGCCAAAGCCCTGCCGCTGGGCAGCATGGGCTTTGGCTGGGTGCTGCCGGCTGTGGCGGGACTGGTGATAGGGGTTAGCGTAAGTTTGCTGCCCGGTTCTTGCAAAAGGGGCTGAAATGCTGTACACTTTCCTGTGACCGCAACAACTAAAAACAGGAATGATTTAAATGTATGTTCAATAAAACGGAAACTCTTCAGCTGAAGGGCATCGCTGTCCTGATCATGGTATACTACCATTCTGTGGCTCTCAACCCGTCTGTATTGGCCCTTCCCACACTGCACGCTTTTGCCAGCCGCACCGGCAATGTATGTGTTGTTATCTTTGCCTTTATTACCATCTACGGCCTGACCAAAAAGCTGCTGAGCACCTCTGATCCCATCACCATAAAGGGCTATCCCTTGTTCGTTATAAAGCGCACTGCTGCGTTGTACCGTTCTTTTTGGCCAGCCTATCTGCTGGCATTTGCCGTTTCCGCCGTCTCACAGCTGCTGTATTATATCGTCCGTATCCCGGATTTTGCACTGCTCAGCAACAATTATGGCGCCATGCCGGAGGCTCTGCTGCACGGGATCATCAACTTTTTCGGGTTGAGCCATGCATTCTATGGCAACAATCTCTACACGCTCAATCAGACCTGGTGGTACATGAGCCTTGCCCTTGTTCTGGTTTTGCTGGTTCCGCTCTACGCGCTTTTTTGCCAACAGCATGCTGCCGCCGCTCTGGCGGGGTCCCTCCTGCTTGCAGTCATGGTTCCAACGTCCGCTTGGCGGTACGTGCAGTATTTGCCCCTGCTGGCAATTGCATCCGCAAAAGCCGCACAACCTTACAGGCATCCCGGCAAGTTTCAGCATCTGCTGTTTGGCGGGGCTGTGCTCTTGTGGGCAGCCGTGCGTCTTATCAGCCCGACAAACCACAACGATCTTGCCGACAGTCTGGTTGCCTGGCCTATGATCGAACTGCTTTTGCTGGTTCTGCGCCATGCAAAGCCATGGCTGCAGCGCGGGCTTTCCTTCATTGGCCTGCATTCTGCAAATATTTTTTATCTGCACTCATTTATTTACCACTACTGGCCTACCTCCTACCTCGTAAATTTTTTCCGTGTCGGCTTTTTGGAATTTGCGGCAACCGTACTTCTTACCATTCTGCTCTCGCAGATGTTGGAGCACTGGAAAGCGGTTTTGGGTTGGGATGCCTATTTGGACCGTATTTTTTCCGTTTTGTTTTAACGAGATATTTTTATGCTAAAACCGACCTGTCGCGACCCGCTTTTTCCGGCACAGAGATCTGCCCCGGTCACACCCACGGATGCTGATGCGGCCCGGACTGCCCGCGATCCGCTGGAGACCCTTACCGCATCACGGAAAAGGGCCGTAAAGAAAACCGGCATCGATAAAGCGCAAAAGGGAGCTGTTGCAAAATAGCCCCATAAAAAAATAATGCACAAAACCCGGAACCTTTTCTCGGCCAAAATGGCTCAAAAAGGGTTCCGGGTTTTTGATTTTGCGCTATTTCTTTGTGGAAATTGCTATCGCATTTTTATTTTGCAACAGCCTCTTATAGAATCACATTAACCCTTCACGCCGCCAAGTGCAACACCGCGGACGATGAATTTGCTCAGCAGCAGGTAGACGACGATCACGGGCAGGATAGCGATGGCCACCATCATATACACCTTGCCCATATCGAACTTGAGGAAGTCTGCGCTGCGCAGCTGTGCAATGAGGATGGGCAGCGTTTTCTTGTCGGCGCTGTCCAGCACCAGAGCGGGGATGAAGTAGTTGTTCCAGCTGGCCACGAAGGAGAAGATGGCCTGCACGGCCAGAGCCGGCTTCATGATGGGCAGCACGATCTTATTAAAGGTATAGAACTCGCCTGCGCCGTCAATACGGGCAGCTTCCACGATCTCCATCGGAAGGCTGGCGTCCAGATACTGCTTCATGAAGAAGAACACCGTAGGCGCTGCGATGCTGGGCAGGATCAGCGGCAGGAAGCTGTTTTTCAGGCCCATCTTGGTAATGAGCTGCAAAAAGCCCAGCGCCGACACCTGTGTGGGCATGGTCATGATGAGCAGGATCAACGCAAAAGCGGCCTTTTTGAACTTAAAGTTATAGGCATAGATACCGTAGGCCGTCAGCGCCGAGAAGTACACGCTGAACGCTGCCGAGAAGGCCGAAACGATCAGGCTGTTGCGGATACCGGTAAGCACCGGGATGTTGGCATCGTTGAGCACATTTTTGAAGTTTGTGACCAGCGATGAGCCCGGCAGCAGCGAGAAGCCCTTCTGGATCTCGAAATGGGTGCGGGTGGAGTTGATCACCAGCACATAGAAGAAGAACAGGCACAGGAAGCTGACCAGCACCAGCACCAGATAGCACCATGCACGGCGGGCCGCCAGCGTTGCTTTTTCGGAATGCGTTTTCGGAGTGTGTGCCATATTCACTTACCCCCTTTTTGCTGCCTTTTGGGCGGCTTTCAATTCTTTGCGCTGAGCACGGGTCAGGCCGTCGTCCTCCTTGGTAAGGGAGAAGTAGACGATGACGCACAGCACGGCGCACACAAGGAACAGCACCACGGAAACGGCACCGGCCATGCCGTAGTTCTTGCTGAACAGGTGGTTGTTCAGGTACATGATCATGGTGGTGGAGGTGCGGTCCGGGCCGCCCTTGCCGTTGGTGAGGATCTGCGGCACATCGAACATCTGCAAGCCGCCGATCATGGAGGTGATCATCACGTAAACCAGAATGGGACGGATCAGCGGGATGGTGATCTTCCAGAACATCTGCTTCGGCGTGCAGCCGTCCAGCTCTGCGGCCTCGTACAGGGTGGGGTCCACGCCCATAATGGCCGCCATCAGCATAATGGTGGTGTTGCCGAACCACATCAGGAAGTTCATCAGGCCGATGAGCCCGCGGTTGCCCCACACGGTGTTCAAAAAGCTGATGGGTGCATCCGTCCAGCCCATGCTTTGCAGCACGGCGTTCACGGGGCCGTTATCGGAGAACAATGCGAAGAACAGCATGGCGAACGCAGAGGCCATGATCAGGTTGGGCATGTAAATGACCGTTTTGAAGAAGGTCTGGCCCTTGAGCTTGAGCCGCAGGTCAGTGAACCATGCAGCCAGCAGCAGCGAGATGGCGATCTGCGGGATAAAGCCGATGAGCCACAAGATCAGCGTGTTGCTGAAATACTTGGGCAGGTCGGTGGCAAACAGGGTGATGTAGTTTTTCAGGCCCACAAAGTTGGGGCCAATGACCTTCAGGCCGCTGCGGTAATATTCAAAGAAGCTGTAATAGATGGTGGATGCCAGAGGGATCAGCTGGAATACCGCGAAGATGATGAAGAACGGCGCAATGAAGATGTAGCCCCATTTCGCGTAGCTGATCGACCCTTTCTTTTTCTTTTCTCCCATAAGGATCGCCTCCTGATAATGTTGCGGCAAAGAACAGGGGCGGGCGGGAACAGCGTCCGGCCCGCCCCTGCGTATTTACTTTTCCGTTTGAGCGAATAGGGTCAGCCTGTTATGCGGGCCACACCACGTCGGTCAGCTCCGGATACTTCTCCTTGATGGCGGTCTCAAAGTTTGCCTTTGCGGCATCCTCGTCCACGTTGCCGGTGAAGTAATCCTTGAATGCGGTCTGGAAGCTCTCGTTCAGGCCCTGATCGTAGGGGCCGGCGTTGGACATATCGATCTTCTTTGCAGCTTCTGCAAACAGAGCGATGTGGTTCTGGCCGCCAAGGAATGCAGAGCTGTAATCGCTGCCTGCGATCTCTTCCATAGCCTTCTCGTTGTTGGTGTAGTCCTGCGTATCCAGAGTGATCTGCTTCATGATGGCTTCATCGCAGGTCAGCTTCTGCATCACATCGCAGATCAGCTCAATGTTGTCGCTGCCGGCTGCGCCGCAGATCCAGGTGCCGCCCCAGTAGTAGGGCTGAGGGCCTTCGCACACAGCGTAGTCGCCGTAGATGCCGTTGCCCACTTCTTCCTTGCCGCCCTCGGCAACAGGCGTTGCCAGAGAGTTGCCCAGCAGGGTGAAGTTGATGCCCCAAGTGGAGTAGAAGAAGCCGAACACCTTACCGGTGGGGCCCTGATCGGCTGCCCACTGGCTGTCCCACAGGCTGGACTTGTTGTTGTAGCCCTTATCGGTGTACTCCTTGGTCTGGTCCACCCACTTCATGATGTTCTCATCCACGGTAACGGTGGTGCCGGTGACCCACGGTGCTGCCACATTGTTGGAGAAGGTGCGGTATGCATCGTCGAAGCCGGACAGCATCTTGTAGCCCTTGGCAGAAGCCTGTGCAGCCACATCGTTGAACTTATCCCAGTCGGACAGGTAGGTCTGCACTTCGGCGGGATCATCGGTGCCCAGTACATCCTTGGCGATGCTGCGGCGGTATGCAAACAGGCCCGGCGTTGCCTGCCAAGTGGTGCCGCGCTGGCTGCCGTCCACGGTGACGATGTCCTTGGTGTACTGGTACTGGCCAGCCAGATCGGAATCGGTCAGGCCGATGTCTGCCTTCACGTCCAGCACGTAATCGGAGTCCACATACTTCAGTGCATAGTCAGCCTCGATCAGGAAGATATCGATCTTATCATCGTCGGCGGCGGAATCCTGATTCAGCAGGGCCTCGTCCAGCTTGTTCTGATAGTTGTTGTCGGCGTTGGGGTTGATGGTCCACTTGACGGTGGTGCCGTCCTTCAGGGTGGTGGTGGACTTGTCCTCTGCGACCTCGGAAACTTCCGGATAGTAGTCGTTGAAGCGGCTCTGGAACTCATCGTTCCAGCACCAGATGTTCAGCACCTTGCCGGCGGCTGCGGGAGCCTCGGAAGCAGCTGCACTGGACGCAGGAGCGGAAGAAGCGGTGCTGGTGGAAGCGGAAGAACCGCCGCAGGCAGCCAGAGCTGCACCAATGGTAACGGCACCGGAAGCGAGCAGGAAATTACGACGAGAGATCTTTTTCATAAGGGTAAACCTCCTTCATGGTTTTCCATTATTTTCAAAAGTTTTCTTCATAAAAGGCTTTGTCTGCAAAAGCCTTTGGAGACAGGTTTAACAGATGCTCACCGACCCGCCGTCCAGCAGTTTGCCGGAGACACGGATCTGTTCGGGCAGGGTCACACGCGGGTGTTCGATGAGCTCAATGAGCTTGTCGGCTGCGGTGCGGCCCAGCGCAGCGGTGTTCTGCTGGTAGGTCACCAGCTGCGGCTTGACCACGCGGGAAAGGTAGATACCGTCGTAGCCCATTACCGAAACATCTTCCGGAATGGAGAGGCCCTTCTCGCTGATGGCGTTGTAGCCGCCCAGCGCGGAGAAGTCGTCCGGGAAGATAATGCAGGTGGGCGGCTGCGGCAGAGCCAGCAGTGCTTTTGTCTCGGCGGCACAGCGATCGGCATCGTGGTAGATGCCCTCCCGCACATATTCCTCCGGGATCTTCAGGCCCAGCTCTTCGCACGCCTGATAGAAGCCCGCCACGCGGTTCTCGGTAACGGCGGTCTTTTCGCCGTGGATAAAGGCGATGCGGCGGTGGCCGCAGGCCCATGCCTGCCGCACCAGCGCCTTCAGGCCGGAAACGTTATCGGAGAGGATGGCCATGCGGTTATTGAACACGTGGTCGATGGTGACCACCGGCACCTCGCTGTTGACCAGTTCCACCACCTGCGGATCGTAGAAGTTTACGCAGGCGATCACCGCACCGTCCACATTACGGTAGCGGCAGTGCTCAAGGTAGCTCATGCTCTTGCCGCTGATATTGTGGTTGATAAAGGTGATATCGTAGCCATGCTTTTCGGCTTCCACCTTGAAGCTGTCCAGCACGGCGGAGAAGTATTCGTGGGTCAGGCCGCTCTGCCGTTCGTCCACGAACAGAACGCCTAAGTTATAAGTACGGTTCGTTTTCAGGGCACGGGCGGCGGCGTTGGGCAGATAGCCCATGCGGTGCGCTGCGGCACGCACCCGCTCCCGTGTAGCAGCCGAGATATCCGGCTGGTCGTTCAGCGCCTTGCTGACCGTTGCCACCGATACGCCGCACTCCTTTGCCAGATCTTTCAGGGACGGCATTGCTCGCTGCCTCCTTCCGGGGAACGCTTCTGCGGGGATGTCCTCCGCAGGTCCTTAATCGTTTTCGCAAGTTCATGATAGCGCATTCTGCACCAAAAATCAAGTATCCGGAAACAACTTTTATCATTTTTGACGCAAGTTTGGCGTTTTGTTCGTTTTGGGCGGGCAAGAATTGTGCATCTCGGACGCTTTTCGTTACATTTCGGTTAAAGTTGAAATATTTTCGTTGCGGTTTCGTTACAAATTTCGCCGCTGTTATAATTACTTTAATATTGCGTTTCAGCGTTTTCGGTTTTGCGGACCGCCTTGGCCGTGCAGAGCATTTTTCAGAAAAAGTGTGGCATTGCGCCGATTTACGAAAAATACTTTCAGAATTTTTTTCGCAAATCCTCTTGCTTTTTTGGCGCAGTTCGGCTATGCTAAAGGCAAAGAGATCGTTTCTCCCAGCATCCTTAATCGTTTTCGCAAAGCGATTCCGCCGGACCTCCGGCAGCCTGTTAAGGAGGAAGCATTTATGAAATTCGGTCATTTTGATGACGCACGCAAAGAATATGTCATCACCACCCCGCAGACTCCTCTGCCTTGGATCAACTACCTTGGCAGCGAAGATTTCTTCAGCCTTGTCTCCAACACGGCGGGCGGCTACAGTTTTTACCGCGATGCGCGGATGCGCCGCCTGACCCGTTACCGCTACAACAGTTCGCCTTTGGATATGGATGGCCACCACATCTACATCAAGGACGGCGATACCGTGTGGAACCCGGGCTGGCAGCCCACCAAAACGCCGCTTGACAGCTACACCTGCCGCCACGGTTTGGGCTACACCGTGATCGAGGGCACAAAGAACGGCATCACTGCCGCGCAGGAGATGTTCGTCCCCAAAGGCGATGCCTGCGAGCTGGACCGCCTGACCCTGAAAAACAGCACCGGTGCCGCCAAAGAGCTGGATGTGTTCAGCTACGTGGAGTTCTGCCTGTGGGATGCCATTGACGACAGCTCCAACTTCCAGCGCAACTTCTCCACCGGCGAGGTGGAGGTGGAGCCGGGCATCATCTACCATAAGACGGAATACCGTGAGCGCCGCGATCACTATGCGGTGTTCTGGAGCAATACGCCCGTTACCAGCTTTGATACTACCCGCGACGCCTTCTGCGGTGTGTACGGCGGCCCGGCAGACCCGCAGGCCGTCCGCGCCGGGCACTGCTCCGGCAGCATCGCCCACGGCTGGGCACCGGTGGGCGCTTTGCACATCCACGTCACCCTTGCACCGGGCGAAGAGAAAAAGATCCTGTTCGGCCTTGGCTACATCGAGAACCCGCAGGACGAAAAATTCACCGCGCCCGGTGTGATCAACAAAGCACGCGCTCACGCCATGATCGCACGCTATGCCGACGATGCCCGGATCGACGCCGCCCGCAAGGCGCTGGCGGAACACTGGGAAGCACTGCTTTCCACCTATCATCTGGAATCCGGCGAGGAAAAGCTGGACCGCATGGTGAACATCTGGCACCAGTACCAGTGCATGGTCACCTTTAACATGAGCCGCAGTGCCAGCTACTTTGAGAGCGGCACCGGGCGCGGCATGGGCTTCCGCGACAGCTGTCAGGATCTGCTGGGCTTTGTGCACATCATCCCCTCCCGCGCACGGGAGCGCATCTTGGACATTGCCGCCACCCAGTTTGAGGATGGCAGCGCCTACCACCAGTACCAGCCGCTGACCAAAAAGGGCAACCGCGACATCGGCACCGGCTTCAACGACGACCCGCTGTGGCTCATTGCCGGCACTGCCGCCTACCTGCGCGAGACCGGCGACTGGAGCATCCTTGACGAGCAGGTGCCCTTTGACAACGACGAAAGCAAGGCACAGCCCCTTATGGAGCATCTGCGCCGCAGCTTCAACTTCACAGTCACCCATCTGGGCCCCCACGGCCTGCCGCTGATCGGCCGCGCCGACTGGAACGACTGCCTGAACCTGAACTGCTTCTCCGAGCACCCGGGCGAGAGCTTCCAGATCACCGGCCCCAGCGAAGGCCCTGTGGCCGAGAGCGTGTTCATTGCAGGCATGTTCGTCAAATACGGCCATGAATACGCCGAGCTGTGCGACCACCTGCACCTTGCCGAGGAAGCCGCAGCGGCCCGCAAGGCCGTGGACGGCGTGGAGCAGGCAGCCTTGACCGCAGGCTGGGACGGCGCATGGTTCCGCCGCGCCTACGACGCTTTTGGCAAGCCGGTGGGCAGCAAAGAGTGCACCGAAGGACAAATTTTCATCGAGCCGCAGGGCATGTGCGTGATGGCCGGCATCGGCAAAGAGACCGGTCAGGCCGCGCAGGCGCTCAAGAGCGTGGAAGAGCGGCTTGACACCAAGTACGGCGTTGTGCTGCACCAGCCCGCCTATACCAGTTACCAGCTCAATCTGGGCGAAATTTCCAGCTATCCTCCGGGATACAAGGAGAATGCCGGCATCTTCTGCCACAACAATCCATGGATCAGCTGTGCCGAAGCGGTGCTGGGCCACGGCGACCGTGCGTTTGAGGTGTACCGCAAGACCTGCCCGGCCTATATCGAGGATATTTCCGAGATCCACCGCACCGAACCCTACGTTTACAGCCAGATGGTAGCCGGTAAGGACGCCCCCACCTTTGGCGAAGCAAAGAACAGCTGGCTGACCGGCACAGCGGCATGGACCTTCTTCAACGTGAGTCAGTACATCCTTGGCATCCAGCCCACGCTGGACGGCCTGAAGGTGGACCCCTGCATCCCGCATACGCTGCGCGGTTTCACGGTCACACGCCGCTACCGGGGTGCTACCTACCGCATTGCAGTGGACAACACCGCCGCCGTGCAGCACGGCGTGAAGAGCGTCACCGTGGACGGCAGGCCCATTGCAGGCAATGTGCTGCCGCTGGCCCCCGCCGGAGCCGAAGTTGCGGTTCAGGTGACCATGGGATAACCATTCTCCTGCATTTTCATAATTTCTCCTTCTAACCGGAAAAGGCGTGCCCCCGCAGTTGCGCAGGGCACGCCTTTTCTGGTTTTTGATGGAGGATGAAAGGAATGTGTTTTTGCCTGTTCTGAAAAAAGAGGTTGGCTTTTCCTCAAACAGTCCTATGATAGTATTTGTAAATACTATTAGTAGGAGGAAACGATCGTGAAGCTCAATGAAGATACGATGTGGGAAGCGTGGGGACAGACAAACGCACTCTACACAGCATGGTGTGCCGCCGCAGGGCAGAATCAATACCGTGTGATCGTTTTATATGCCATAGAAGCGCACGCACCGATCACACAAAAGGACATAGCGGACTACACCGGGCTGTCGAAGCAAACGGTCAGTACCGTCATGCGGGCGCTGAAGGCGGAAGGGCTTGTTTCCCTTCAAGCCGGGGAATTGGATCGCAGAGAGAAAAAAGTGTGCCTGACACCGGAAGGCGCGCGCTATGCAGTGGAAACCCTTTCTCCGCTGCACACGCTGGAACAACGGGTGTTCGACATCATGGGCGCAGAGCGCATGAAGCAGATGACGGACGCCATTGCATTATTCAATCTTGTTTTTGAAAAAGAAATGGAGACACAGGCAAATGAACACCGCACGGAATAAGAAATTCTTTTCTTATGTTATCCCATCCATCCTTGCATTCGCTTTACGATCCTGAACGCGCAGGGTGAGAGCAAAAAGCGGCAGGAACGGTGTTCGGCATCGGCGGCACTCCTGCTTGACTTTACCGCTCCTGCATCTGCTGGGCGCAAGAGGGGATACGCTCGAGCTCTGCGCCGAATATGCCCGCGTCATTGCGCTGGGCGCTGTCTTTCAGCTTTTGGCGACCGGCTTCGTCCCGTTTATCCGCAATATGGGCGGCGCGACCGTTGCCATGGCCGCCATGCTTATGGTGCTGGTCTACAACCTCGCAGACACTTTTTTCATCGGGCAGACCCACGACGACCTGCAAGTGGCTGCGGTCTCCCTTGCCACGCCGGTCTTTCTGCTGTTTATGTCGGTAGGAACGGTGTTCGGCATCGGCGGCACTTCGGTGATCTCCCGTGCCTTGGGCGAAGGCCGGAATGACTACGCCAAAAAGGTCTGCTCGTTCTGTATGTGGAGCTGTGTGGGCGTAGGCATTCTGATGTCGGCCCTGTTCCTGCTCTTTATGGACCCGATCCTCTCCCTCATCGGTGTCAGCGCCGAAACATGGGCCTATGCAAAAAACTATCTGACCATCGTGAGCTGCTCCGGCCCCTTTGTACTCATCGCCAACTGCTACTCCAATATCATCCGTGCGGAAGGGCAGTCCGGCAAAGCCGCGCTGTGGCTTTGCTTGCGGCGCTGCGCGCCGCCTTACGGGTTGCATTTGCTGATTTTTCCGCAGCCCCTTGGCAGGGCTTTGAAAAATCAGAACGCGGCCCCAACAACTCCTCCCTGTTTCAGCCGCTGGCTGCGGTCGTCGCTGTTGCTGTTCAAGTCCTCTTATCCGCACCAAGAAAACTCAGTACATTGTACTGAGTTTTCTTGGTGCAGTAAAGCAATCCAAATCCGAACCATTTCCCTCGGATGCAACTTCTGTCGCTTCTCCAAAGGTGACGGTCTGTGTTCCTTCTTTATAGTTGAAGGTTATCAAAACCTTATCGTCATACAGGTAAATCGCATTGATGAACGTATCCACCAACGCCTGCCGCTGATCTTTCAGGCTCATGTCCAGCTTACGGAACCGCAGCAGCCAGAAGCGGATGAACTCCTCTGTGACCTTGGGCTTCGCCAACTTTTCTTCCGCAATGCGGGCTTCAAGCTCACGCTTGGTTTCTTCCAGCTGCGCCAACCGTTCCTTGGTGGAGCTGGTCAGGATGCCAGCTTGAATCGCATTCAGCATATTCTGGATACCAGATTCCGCATCCCGAAGCTGCTTTTCATAAAGGGGAATGTTGGTGTTCTCCTTATTTTGCAGTTCCATCACCTTGGCAATGATGGATTCCATCGCGGCATCGTCTTTCACAAGCTGCATGGTCTGGTTGACCACCAGATCTTCCAGCCACTGTTTGCGGACGGTCTTTTTCTTGCAGCCCTTGTGCTTTTTGGCAGTAGCACATTTATAATAGCGGTGGACTTCACCTGTCCGGCTTGTGCCGCTTTCGCCAAACATCAACGCCCCACAGTAGCCGCAGAACAGCTTGGTGGTGAGCAGATAGTCGTCCTCTGCCTTTCTACGGGCAGGGGCTTTCTTGTTTTTCAACATCTTCTCCTGTACATCGTTGAAAAGCTCTACGGACACGATAGGTGGAATCGCATCGGGAATCAGGACGTCCCGGTACTTCAACTCGCCGATATATCGGCGGTTGCTCAGCATGTGCTGGATGACATTGAAAGTCATTGGCCCACCACGCTTATTCTTGATGCCGTTTTCGTTCAGCCAGTCCCGAATCTCCCGCATCGTCTGTCCGTCATTGTACCGCTGGAAGGTTTCTGCCACAAAGGGAGCAGTGAGCGGGTCGATTTCAAAGCGGCGGTCTGCGTTGATGGTGTAGCCAAAGGGAATGGCACCGCCGGAGAATTTGCCTTTCAGGGCGTTTTCCGTCATGCCGCGAATGACCTTTTCGGACAGATCAGCGGAGTAATACTCGGCATAACCTTCCAGCACCGATTCCAGAATGATGCCCTCCGGCCCCTCGGAGATGATCTCGGTGGCAGACATGAGTTTGACACCGTTCTTCTTCAGCTGGGTCTTATACCGGGCGCTGTCATAGCGGTTTCTGGCAAAGCGGTCCAGCTTCCAGACCAGCACGATGTCAAACAGTTTCTTGTCGCTGTCCTTGATCATCTGCTGAAACTCGGGGCGATTGTCCGTTTTTGCAGAAACGGCACGGTCGATATAGTGCTTAACAATGGTGATGCCGTTTTTCTCGGCATAAGCCGTGCATTCACGAATCTGACCTTCGATAGATTCTTCGCGCTGGTTATCCGAAGAATAGCGGGCATAGATTGCGGCGGTCATGGCAAGCACCTCACTTTATACATCATTGAACGGTGGAGCGTTCATCTCAAAGCAATGTTTCGTATAATGTATATACCACATCTTGTGCAAAATTGCAAGATAAATTTATATTGAAAACCGGCAGTTCTCTGTTTTCTAAGAACTGCCGGTCATACTTCTTATTTACCCCAGACGGTCTCGGCGATTTCCTTGACCAGTTTGAGTTTGTTCCACTGTTCCAGCTCGGTCAGCTTATTGCCGATCTCACAGGATGCAAAGCCGCACTGCGGGCTGAGGCAGAGACGGTCGAGAGGAATGTACTTCTCGGCCTCATGAATGCGGGCGATGACGGTATCCTTATTTTCCAATCGGGGAGATTTGGTGGTGACAAGACCCAGCACCACTTTTTTACCATCGGCCACATACTTCAGCGGCTCAAAGCTGCCGGAACGCGCATCGTCAAATTCCAGATAGAACGCATCCACATTCTCCTGTGCCAGCAGGAAGGGGGCAACGGTGAAGTAATCGCCCTCGCTTGCCCAAGTGGAATGATAGTTGCCACGGCAGACATGAGTGGTGATCGTCAGACCCTCCGGGCGGTTTTCCAGTGCCAAATTGTTCAGACGCAGGTACTCTGCGGCTACATCCTCCACTTTGGTATTGCTCTCCTTGAGGAAGTTCTGGTAATTGGGGTCTCCGATCATGCCCCATGTGCAGTCGTCAAACTGGATATTGCGGCAGCCAGCGGCATACAACTCCCGAATGACGGTGCGGTAGGCGACAGCAATATCCTGAATCAGCTGTTCGTGGTCAGGGTAAACAGTATCCGTGTTTTTACCGTTGTCCTCGCGGTACAATTCGGCCAGCAGCTGCGCCGGGGCAGGCATAGTTTGGCGGGCGATGCAATTCTCATCCTCAAACTGCTTAACAAATTTGTAGTGCTCTACAAAAGGGTGGTTCTCACCGCTGATCTTACCACTCACTTTAATGGAACCGTGGGTAGTCTCCTCACCGTGGAAGAAGTAGCCGTGATCCAATTCCACTTCCTCAATGCCGTGGAAGCCCCACATGAAGTCCAGATGCCAGTAGCTGCGTCGGAATTCGCCATCGGTGATGGCGTGGTAACCGGCGCGCTTCTGCTTCTCGATCAGGCGGGTGATCTCCTCATTTTCCACCGCGGTCAGCGCAACACGGTCGATCTCGCCAGCCTTGAACTGGGCACGTGCCTCTTTCAAGTGCTGAGGGCGCAGGAAGCTGCCCACAAAGTCATAACGGAACGGTGATCTCAACTCTGCCATATCGTAAAACCCTCTCTATACGTCAATTTTTGGTGCTGTTGTTTGATGGCAACAGTATACCGCAGACGCAGAGCGCTGTAAAATACGAAAATGCAGCCGTTTGATATAGCTTCAGGCTATATCTGTTTCGTATACTTTTTCAGGATCTCAATGTACTGTCGGCCAAATCGTCCGGGCTGCACCTGCCTGTGGGTCAGGTAACCGATCTGCATGGCATCCTCCACCAGCAGCGGCACGGCGCAGATATTCGGGCCATTGAGTGCTTCGCTGATGACACCGCTGCAAATGGTATAGCCATCCAGACCAATGAGCAGATTGAACAGCGTTGCACGGTCACGCACCAGAATATCCTTTTTGCTGTCCAGCGTACTCAAAATTTCCTCTGAGAAATAAAACGCATTGTGCTCACCCTGCTCATAGGAAAGGCGCGGGTAGGGTTTCAGGTCTTCCAGCGTCAGCGCCTTTTTCTGTGCCAGCGGGCTGGCTGTGCTGACGAACACATGGGGCTTTGCGGTAAAGAGCGGCGTGAAAATCAAATCGTGCTCCCGGATAACCTTGCGCAGAACGGTTTCATTGTCGTTGTTCAAATAGAGTACGCCCACCTCACTGCGCAGCTTTGCAACATCCTCAATGATCTCATAGGTCTGCGTCTCCCGAATGCGGAAATCGTATTCCTCGCCGCCGTATTCCCGCAGCAGCTCCACAAAGGCTTCGACGGCAAAGGAATAGTGCTGGGCAGACACACAGAACTGATGCTTGACCGGCGCTGTGCCGAGATATTTTTCCTCGATCAGCTCCATCTGCGCCAGCACCTGCCGGGCATAGCCCAGAAACTCTTCTCCCTCCGGGGTCAGAGCCACGCCCCGGTTAGTGCGGTGGAAAATGGTCAGCCCCAATTCCTGTTCCAACTCCCGGATGGCATTGGTCAGGCTAGGCTGTGCGATGAAAAACTGCTGTGCCGCCCGGCTGATTGCGCCGGTATCGGCCACAGCCGTGACATAGCGGAGTTGTTGAAGGGTCATGGCAGATTCCTTTCGGCATGTTTTTTCTATCCTACCGCAGAACCGGCAAAAACGCAACGTCTTTTCTTGTTTGCAATACCAAACGGATATCGTCGGCATATCCAAGATACGTTTTACCCACCCTGCAATTTCCCTTATAATAGCACCGCAGTCCTGAAAAGGCTGCAGCATTCCCATATCATAAAGGAGGCTTTCCGGTATGGGACAGCGGCAAAGCGAGATCATCAAAAATCACATGGAAGTCTACTGGCACGATTATGCGTCGGCCAGCAAAGGTGTTCCGATCACGGAGGCAGGCCTTGTAGAAAAGGCATCTGTCATTGGCCGCACCGGGTTGATGCTGCTGGAATGCGGCACGGGTGCATGGCGTGTCCGAAGTTCTATGAACACCCTTTCGCGGGAGCTGGGGGTCACGACCACAGCGGATATCGGCCTGTTATCCATCGAGTTCACCTGCTTTGATGGCGACCAGTGTTATACGCAGGCGCTCTGTCTGACAAACACGGGCGTGAACACCTCCCGGCTGAACCGGCTGGAACATTTTGTCAACGACTTCGACCGGGAGGGCAAGTTCATGACCGGCGAAGCGCTGCACAGCCACCTCGATGAGATCGAGCGCATCCACGGCTTGTATTCGCCCATCGCGCTGGGCTTTGCCGCTGCGCTGGCCTGCGGCTGCTTCACCTTTCTGCTGGGCGGTGGCATCGTTGAGATGCTGTGTGCCTTCTGCGGTGCAGGCATCGGCAACTTTGTGCGGTGCAAGCTGACAAAGCACCACTTCACCCTGTTTCTGGGCATCACGGCTTCGGTCTGTTCCGCAAGCCTTGTGTATGCCATCCTGTTGAAGCTGGCCGAGGTGCTGTTTGCCGTATCGGCGCAGCACGAGGCCGGGTATATCTGCTCCATGCTCTTCATCATTCCGGGCTTTCCGTTCATCACCAGCGGCATCGACCTTGCCAAGCTGGATATGCGCTCCGGGCTGGAGCGTCTGGCTTACGCCGTCCTTATCATTCTGGTGGCGACCATGACGGCATGGATCATGGCGCTGCTGCTGCATTTGCAGCCGGTACAGTTCCCGGCTTTGAGCCTGACGCTCCCGGAAGAGATCCTCTTCCGGCTGCTGACGAGTTTTGGCGGTGTGTTCGGCTTCTCGCTCATGTTCAACAGCCCCCGGAATCTGGCGGTCTGCGCCGCGCTTATCGGCGCGGTGACAAACACATTCCGGTTGGAGCTGGTAAGCCTTGCCGGGTTCCCGCCTGCTGTGGCGGCGTTTCTGGGCGCATTGCTGGCTGGTCTGCTGGCATCCTGCCTGAAGAGCGCCGCAGGTTATCCCCGCATCTCTGTCACGGTTCCGTCCATCGTTATCATGGTGCCGGGGCTGTATTTCTACCGCGCCATCTATAATCTGGGCATTCTGTCCCTGACGGATTCGGCCACATGGTTTGCAAACGCCATCCTCATCATCGTGGCGCTGCCGCTTGGTCTGATCTTTGCCCGCATCATCACAGATAAGACATTCCGTTATTGCACCTAAGGTGCAATGCCTTCCATTCTCCCCTCTATAATGCAAAACGCAGCGAGCCGTCAGAAGGTTCGCTGCGTTTTGTTTTGCTGTGTGATGCACTTATAAAGGGAGTTCGTTTGCGGGAGAGCTTACTCCCCGTAAACGATCTTAGTAGCCGTTTCTACATGGCGTTCCAGTCGGTCAGCAAAGTGCTCCAGCGGCAGAAAAACGCCCAGTTCATCGTAGCGGGTGCCGCCGTCCTTCAGCGTATCCTGTCCATAGTAGACCACGGAACGGGGCAGTGCGTGCTGCAGCTTCATCTGAATATCCCAGACAGTGGAATAGGCTTCCGCTTCCGTCACCTTCTGCTTTACGGTGTCCGGCAGTTCGTAGATCAGCAGCAGCCCCAGATGCTGGTTGTAGTGATACTCCACCACATCCATCGAGCCTTCGTCGTAGCCGTGATACTTGCAGTAGCCGCTGGCAAGGTACATTTTCACCTTTTCCTGCTTCTGGAACACCCGGACAAACCGATCATATAGCTTTTTATTGACCGCAAACTGATTGTCCGGCAGCAGAACACCGGCATCATCGGTCAAAATCACCGGGTTCGGCTGACCGTCTGCGTTGAACTTGAACGGGATCAATGCAGCGTTCCGCAGCAGGTCGAACATACTGTGCTGACAGATCGCCATCAGAAATGCAGACAGATCCTTGTTCTCGTAGGCATCGAATAATGCCGCAGCAAACTGTTGTGCACTCAGCGTCGGCGCATCCAGTACCTCTGCCATGTCCAGCGAATCGTTGAAGGTATCCATCAGACGGCGGCAGGCTTCCGGGTTTTTCAGGATCTCCCCGAACAGTGCCTCTGCTTTTTCTTCTCTTGGAAATATCGTTGCCATCAAAAAGACCTTCTTTCTGTTTCTTTCCAACTGCTATTATAGGTTCACAATGCCCCGCTGTGAAATACTGCTTTCATATCGCCGCTATATGCAGAATACTTTTTACACATTTTCCATGTGCCTGTATAATGACACTGCGATCTTGAAATTGCACGAGGGAAATCCGATTCATTTTGCCGCTGTTTCAACCGGCAAGCTCATCGCTGCGCTGCGTGGGCGGTTTTCTGTTTTGATAGAAAAGGCACAGTCAATATAGTACTTAACGATGTTTTTGCACGAAAATCGTTGTCGCTTTGCCATCAGCAGACTTGCCTGTGCCCATTTCCTGAACAGGAATACAGACCAATACCGAATCAAATTTTCCTATGCTCGCAAGATATGTCATACTTTTTCTGCTTTACTTCAATAAATTTTCTAAAACCCTCTTGACGTATTCTACATACCGTGGTATTTTCCTTGTAAATCCCACTGATTTTGTGGATTGGTCAAAAGCCATTCACAAGATGTGGTCGTGTTCATTCTGAACACCGCCTCGCCGTGGATCATCCCTGAAAGATTAACCGCCCCGCAACACACCCGATTCATTTTGCCGCCGTTTCACCCGACAAAATCCATCGCTGCGCTGCATGGGCGGTTTTCTCTTTTTGTGGGAAACGTACCTTGAAAATTTCATGAGCCGACCGGACGTGATACCGACTTTTCGTCAACGCCGCTGCAAAACAGGGGCAGGAACTTCGTTCGGAGCAAACGGTGACCCCATTACATGAGCAGCAC
>ERZ1026898.547-NODE-547-length-22068-cov-21.347340_pt1 | contig 22068 bp, 27 predicted proteins | sample MGYA00380178_ERZ1026898 | MGnify/ENA primary metagenome ERZ1026898 (study PRJEB33269, sample SAMEA4719814) | human gut metagenome | biome: human-associated habitat; feature: organic feature; material: feces | place: Cameroon | collected 2013-10 ...
GCGGCACGCGAAAAGAATTTTCTTCGTCCTATCAAGTGCCGTCACCGACCTTCTGCGCCGCCAGGACTTTGTCCTTGAAGCTCAGTTCCCAGGTTTCGCCGTTCTGGAAATCCGGCGCCGAGCCGATATATCCGGTACCCACAGGCAGAGTGACCGTTATATCGCCGCTCGCCGCGAAGCTCAGGCGCATCCAGCACTCAAACTTTGCATTTTCGGGATACTGAACCGTCAGCGTCTGAAGCCCCGTCATGCGGTATTCCGCATTGTCGGCAAGCGTCGCGGACACCTGCGCGGTGCTGTAGGTGTGCTGAGTGGGCGCGTAATTGATATCGAGTGCGTTATAGCGGAGCTTGCCGTTAGCCGCTGATATCAGATCCAGTACTGATTTGTTGTCGTGAGTATGCCCCGACTTTTTTACAAGCGCATCGATTGCCCCGCCGACCGTCGATATGTTCGGCAACGCGGCGTTTGAGTAGCTCACAGATTCTGCTCCGATTTGAGTCATTAAGAATCGCCATTTACTTTCGTTTGCGCTGACATTCTCTACGACAGAAGCTATCACTTGCCCCATCATAAACGTGCCGAAATAATAGATGTTGCCGGGAACGCCTTGAAGCATGGGCAACTCAAAGACAACACCGTCATCAGAAGCCATCAAAACGACTTTCTTTTCGGCGGCGACTGCCGCGTCTATCTGCTCGACCGTTGCGTCGCAAGACGTGACTGTATATTTGCCGTCGTCATCGCTTGCGACCGTCATTTTGATTATGAAATCGCCCGCTCCACCGCCTAAAGCCTCGCCGTCATAGGTCGGCTTGCCGTCGGTTTCGGCGAACTTATCAAGCACCGCCTTGTTGTCATGGCTATGCCGCGCGGCGGTGTTAAGCGCGATTTCTGCGGCGAGGCTGTGACTCAACCGCTCCGTGCCGTCCGGGATTGACACCTTTGCCGAGCCTGTTATCATAGGCGCATAGCCGACTATCTCGCCGTCCGCAAAAGCGACAATCTGTGCCGCCATGTTGCCGGGCTCGGGCACGATGTCGCTCGTGATTTTAACCGTTACATAGCCGTCCGCAGGAGTTAGCAGCTCGGTTTGCAGATACTCGCCGACCGTGGACTCAAAGTAGACACGATAGCTGTCCGCATCTTTAAGCTCCGCCGGGATAGGCAGCGCGAGCAGAGTAAAGTTATTTTCGGCGCGATAGCCTACGTCGTAGCCACGCGGGCGGCTGTATTCGACTTTTATCACTCGTTCCTGCATCTTCTTTCGCCTCCTCTTTTGCGGGCTCTGTCGCCTGTTTTTCGCAGTCTGTAAGCATTTCGGATAAAAGGTCAAGCTTGCCGATAATCTTCGCGATTTCGACCTTGTTGACCTCTATCTGCTGCATCAGCTGCGCGTTGTGCTTCTGCAAGGCGTCGCCCTGCGCTTTGACTTCCGCGATTTTCTGTTCGATTTCTGATTTTGTCATTTTTTCACCACCTATTTATCTTCATCTGCAAATTTCAAGCGTCTGCCACCAAACCAAAGATTGTCGCCGTTTGCCGTGAGTGTCCTGCTGTAGGTCGTGCCGTCCTGATTTCGCGTTTGGAAGGTTAAGCGCATAACATTATCAAGCTCCGTCCACGCATAGAGTCCCGCCCAGAGATAGCCGGACGTCTCGCCTCTTATTTCCAAGCCCGCTCCCGGTGTCTTTTCGGCGTTCATTTTTGCAATACCCACACCAAGTTTAAAATTTGTTCCGCCGACGGTTCTGTGGTGTATCAGGCTTTCAAACTGGTCTTCTTTCGCTTCGTTCGTTTCAACACATCGCCTGATTCGCGTTTTGTCTTTCTCGACAAGCATATAGTCAGTGTCCCAACTATAGCCGAGACTGTTGACAACCGGCTTGACCGTAGAGGCGTTATCTTTCGATTTTCCAAATCTAAAGCCTTTTGCGGACTGCTCACCGAGTGTAAACTCGGGCGCGGCTATAGTCGCATACCAGTCGCCGCCGAGCGCGGTTTTATACAGCATCGAGCTGCCAAAGGTCAGATATTTTTTCCCTGTTCCGCTCCCTGTGCCCGCGCCCTGATAAAGGTCAAGCACGCCGCCAGACAAGTCGGCTTTATAGCCGTCGTTGTTTACGATTGACAGGGTACCGCCGTCGAGGTTTATATCGCCGCCGGTGATGTTGATGTCTGAGGCTTCGATATGACCCGTGTCCAAATTAAAAGAAAACTTCCCGGTCGGCGATGAGAGGATATCCGTCGTGATATAACTCGCTGACATCTTGTTTGCGGCAATGCTACGGATTACCGCGTCACCGTCTTTTGATACACCGTACTCCCAGTTCGGGGATCCGTTGTTCCAGCCGTTATTAGTCCAGGCGTAACCGCCGGCGTTGCGGCAGTAGATAGTGTTGCTGCCCTCAAGCGTAGGCTTGTCGTGGTAATAGGTTATAACCGCACCGTTGCTGTCTGCTTTCCGCGTGACATATAAGCCCATGCTGTTCGCAATGGTCTCATTCAGTGCGAGGGTCGCTTGCTCAAAGTCGTTGATTTGCGCTGCCTGTTGGGCGCGGGTTTGCTCGAGTACCGCCTGCTGCTTTGGTGTAAAAGCACCCATCGTGGCATATCCCGACTGCGTTGCCGTTTCGCCCTTGCCCTCGAGCTTCGTGCAACGGTTCTGTGACTGCCACCTGACATTTGTCAATACGATTTTCTTCGTCCCCTGAGCCGTCTCAAAGTTCATCACATCGAGCGGTCTGAGGTGCGGAAAGGAGTGCGTCGTGCAGGACATCGGCGTGTATGTAAGACTGCATCGCGCGGTTTTGAGTTCCGTCGCCAGTGTGTCGAGGTTCATATCGCTCTGGGCGAGAAGATTGCCCTCGATGTTAAAGGCATAGTCCTTTGTGCCCGCGAGGTATTCGGTCTTGTTCTCGTCGTTTCCGACGATGCGCACGCCGGAGAACACGATGCTGTTCTCGGCAAAATCGGTGTTGCCGGAAGTAAAGCGATCTGAAGCTTTTATAACCGTGTGCTTGGCATTTGTCGCATACCACCCGCCTGTCAGCTTGCCGTCATAGTCGATATACAGGCTCACGCCCATAAGCTCCGCAGCCCAGACAAGCACCTGACGATAGGTCAGATTGTCCGCCTCCGGGCGTTTCGGTATCGATACACCCCGATGCAAAGTGTTCGTCGGAAGCTTCTGCGACACCCCGCACTTTGTGCAGGCATCGGCGACTATCTGATACAGTGTTGCAGGATAAGCAAGCTCGCTGTCATAGGCTCGATTAAACTTCGCCATGCGGTCATATGCCGTTATTTTGATGCTCCTGAGCTTGCGCGGAGGGCTGTCCACAGTGTAATAACCGATAGGCACGGTCTCCGTTGTCGAGCCCGTGGAAAAGCTTGTAGTGACATACAGCTGCGCGCCCTCGAACACTTTATCGTTAAATGCGCCGTCGGTATTTTCGAGAGTAAAACTCAGCTTCGACATACACGCCGAGCCCAAATCAAGCTTGCTGCCCGTGACGCTCGACCAGTCCACTGTTACCGCGCCGATAATGTCCTTGTCGGTGATATTAAATGCCGTGCCTTTTGTAGGCGTACAGAGGATATTGACGGACTGCACCACATCCTCTCGCAGAGCCGCAAGCCCGGCGGAAGTTATTGGATACATAGCATCACCTCTCTACGATTTTAAAGCTCACATTCTCCCAACGGTTCAGCGTACTGTTGTACATAGGAGACGATCGATCGCCTACATAAAATGTTTTCGTCGCGAAGTCCCCCGCCATCGGAGAAAGGTAAGTGATTGATATGTACTCTGCCGAGAAAGCCGCTAAAATAGCTTTCAACTCAGCAGTAGTGGGATAAGCCCATTCAAGGGTTATTCCATCTACGGTTCTTATTTTTTTCTTGTGCATGAGCCCATCTTCGGTGCGTCCTGCGTCAGAGGCAGAAACATCAATCTGCTCCCACTTATACTGTGAGGGACATTTGACAGTCACACCCCCAACTGACTTCAGGGGATTCATGCCTGCTGTAAAAGCCATATTGATGTTTCACCTCCTTACGCATCCACCGGAATAAGAGTTCGTCCTGCTCTAAGGTTTGCTGCTTTTATCTCTTCGATAACATTTCCGGCTCTGTCAACTACCTGAACAATTATGGGAGTACCGCCTTCGCTTTCAGCCATTGCATCACGCACACCGCGATATACGCCGTTCGCAACACCATCAACTATCTGCTGATTGTTAACTACCGTGCTGCGACCGCCCATAGTACCAACAAGCTCTGGTCCCGCCTCACGGGCGACGAAGAGCTGTCCCGAACTAAGCTGTCCGCCTGATGCCATTCGAGGGATGCTGAGTGTGGATATCGGAGATATGTTCACGCCTGGGATATTATTGATAAGATTTATCGCTCGGTTTATTGCGCGAATCAGTCCGTTGATATTGTTTTCAACGAAATTTATAACTGAATTTACAGCCGATTTGAAAGCATTCGCGAAGGCATTACCGACGGTTGAGCCAAGTTTTGTAAACTTCCCGGCTACTGTTTTCCACAGGTTATCGAAATAAGAACCAATACCGTCGAGCTTATTTTTAGCTTTTTGCATGAATGATGAAATTTTATTCGGCAACTCGTCGAATTCTTTTCCACATTGTTTAAAAATCGACAGTATGCTATCGTTCCACCAGTCCTTTATTCTTGACCCTGCTTCACCAAACCACTCTTTCGCTCTATCGAAAAAGTCGCGTATATGTTCTTTGATGTCCTGTAGTTCCTCGCCGCACTGTGTAAATATAGGTACTATACTACCGTTCCACCAGTCACTCGCACGAGCCTTAACTGTATCCCAATGCTGATAAAGCCATATCCCGAAATCAGCAAGACCTCCGATGATGACACCAACGAGTGCGCCAACACCTGCCCCCATAGGCCCCCCGATAAGCCCGCCAATAACCGTGCTAATAAGAGTCGTTCCTCCCGCTATAAGAAGCCCGCTCTTCAAATCCAATTCGTTGACAAACGCATCTATCAACCCCGTAGCAAGTAGACCGACACCCGCGCCTAAACCAGCGCCTGCCAGCCCTCCGGCAACACCCCCGAACAGTTTGCCTATATCCCAGCCAAGCATAGCAAGCCGTATACTCCCGACGATGCCGAGAATCTCGCCAAACTTTCTTTTCAGTTCATCGGCACGCTGAATATCGAGATCATCAGTTACAAACTGATATTTTGCGGCAGTGCTGCTCACACCGTTCGCCGCCGCAGAAGTTGAATTATCATCAAGCTTATGTATCTCATCGATGCTGAGAAGCGTCTTCTTGAGTGCCTGGGCGGCTTTTGTCGCCTTGCCCATACTGTTCGCGTATGTCGTCGGATATTTGATAGCACGAGTCCATGTAGTGGCTCCCGATAATCGTGCAATCACCATATTTATAGCGTTAAGAAGTTCGACGAATTTATCTATTGCTTTCTCAACAAACGGTATGAGCATCGTAATTATCGGAGCCGCGGCCGCACCTATACTATTTTTCAAATATAGGTAACTCGTAGCGAGGGAATCCATATTCTTCGCAAAGCTCGTACCCATCATCTGACTATAAGCATAGATGTTTTGAACGCCCTCTTTAAATCCACCAGTTATGGCGGAAATTACAGCATTGAGTGCTCGATATATAATTCGTTTTCTCACCATCGTGAATAAATTGGAAACTTTTTTTGTGATGGAGTTCAGCGGTTTTTCAATGTCCGAAACTTTTGCATTAAAATCCGCTATTCTCTCTGAACAACTCGCTACCTTATTATTTATCGCCTCGCCCGTCTGATCAGCTTGAGCAGACACATCCGCCATCGCAGCAGCTGTAATTTCAGCACTTTCAGTTACTCCATCAAAATTGACATTTTCCTGACTGATATCAGAAACATTCAAGGCTGTTGCCGGAATGGTGTTTTGAGCATCAACCTGAGGCATTCGAGCCGCCGAAATATTTGAGACGGCATTCGATATATCGTTAAGCTTTCCTGTATCCAAGTCCTGTATGCCACGAACAGCATCTCCGATATTAGTAATCTCTTTTGCTATCGTTTTGGAAACCTTAATACCATTCAGGCTCGCTATTGCCTCGCCTATCTCCCGAAGTTTATCCACGGACTTAATACTGTCAATGGTCTTTTGCAGCGCCTCTATAGGCTTTAAAGGTTCGGATATAGATTTATTGATTCGACTCGTAACATTGTCTATTTCCTTGAGCAGTGAGATTACTTTGTCTATGCTTTTTTCGGCTGAGTACGAATCTCCTACAATTTCTATTTTAAGATCGTCAATAACATCTTCCATTAGCTCTCACCTCCTGCAAATCTTGAATTAACCCTCTCAGCCCAATCGGATACAACATTCATTTGTTCCATCAAGCGTTTCTTTTCGGCTCTTTCTCGTTGCTCTCGTGCCTCTTTATCAGTAAGCGGGAAAGGCTCACTGAGATACGGCAAGGGCTTCGGGTCTTTCGCCATGGGATTGAATGCAGGTGAAGCGGAGCAGAGTGCCCGATAGAAATACAAGCCTTGCGTCCACATTTCCTGATTTCGCTGAGCGAGTTTTAATTCGTGAGCTTTTTGATAGCATCGGGGCAACATACAGTCTCCATCCCAATACTGTTCAGGAGTCATCCCGATTGACATATAGTAGGGTAAGTCTTTCTCAAACTGCTCACAATAATTAATGGGGACAAGCTGTTTATTCAACTCGTCCCCCTCAAGGGGAAGCAAGTTACTTACCCGTTGCTCGCTTCCCAGTCCACGTTTCCCTCATCATCTTCAGGGTCTTTCATGAGATACTCCATCGGCTCGCAATACATTTCAGCGAGCTTGTCATAGAGCTTGTCCTTATCCTTTACATGAAGCAGAATGTCCTCGACAGTATCTTTCTTCACGAAAGGATGATGCGCCTTGAATGCCCCGGCAAACAGTTCAGAAAGAACCGAAAGCGGCTTGCGTGAAGCATCGGCGAGAACGAATCCGCTCTCTTCAAGCATCTTCACCGAACGCCTCGTAAACTCAAGAGTGTACGGTGTACCCTTGTATGTGAGATTGATTGTAGTAGCCATTACGTCTCCTCCTTACGCTGAGGCTTTTGTGATTTTGGTGCTCGCGGCTACAGTTATTGCCATTTCAACAACACTGTCAACGCCTGCACCCTTGACATATACCGAAAGCTGACCCTTGAAATTGAACTTACCCTTATCGCCGGAAGGTGTCAGAGTTCCGTCACTCTCAGTACCGCCAAACCAAACAGCAAGGTCAAGTTCCTGACCTTTGAGAGCATCCAGCGTTGCGAAATCTTCACTCGAATAGTTCGCAGTAAATGTAAGCGCGTCAACCTTCTGAATACCCATGATGTTTATCTGCATTGAGTCAGAAAGAGTCGTTGCATCAAGCATATTAGGGTCGCCGCCGAGATCGGGAAACTCTTTAATATCAACAAGCTTCTCGTATGTACTACCTGAAGAACCTTTCTTCATAAGAAAGGTTTTATAAGACGAAATCGCCATATGTTACCTCCTGTATATTTGTTTGTCTTTTCCTACTGTTGCTTTATATCTGACTGTTATCCGATACTTGGTAGCATCGTCCATCGAAACAGGTTTGCGCATCGTGCGGACAAAACCCTTTCTTATCAAGAGCTCGTCCAACACGGCAAATATCTCTTTGCATTCCGACTTCTGACGATTCACCTTGTTCGAATAAATATTGATTTCGTACATGACTGACGAGTGATTTTCGACACCCGAACTGTCAATCGACGCCGTGTATGTGTAGTTGTCCCCCTCTTCGATGCTGACGGACGGAAACTCGGAAGGACTTAGAACCGTCTTGCTATAAACAGTAATGTTCGGGAATTTTGCTCGAAGAGCCGCAGATACAAGATCGCAAACCTCATTTTCGATATCAGTCATTCCCGAACACCTCCTTCGCTATTGCCCTTACTTGTTCTCTCATTTCCTTGCCTGCATCGTACATCGCACGGGCGGGAGGATTACCGTGAGTGATAACAAGACTTCCTTTGTCGTTCTCTTTCACCACTCGTCCGTTCGTTCCCGGGTTGCCATAGTAGCCCCAACTATCCCGCGAGCCTTTCCCTTGACCGTATTCACCGCGAACCATACCCATTTCCCCGGCTTTAGGGTGCTGCTCCGTGTAATGCACACCTGTACCGAACTCAATGAATTTGACCGCGCTGCCGCTCGCTGTAATAACAAGAGTGTTATCGTCTATCCATTCAGGCTCCCCTGACACGACGACATCATTCTCGCCGTCATACTGAGCGGTTTTGAATGCGACATCGGCAACATCTATACCCACCTGTGCAAGATGCTCTAAAAACACATGAGTTTTTCCCTCAAGACTTTGTTTATAAACTTCGAGCTTGCGTACTGTTTTCTCAAGACCGGTGACTTTGATTCTCACGAGACACTCACCTTGCTTATTGCAAAAGAGATACTGTTGAGAGACTTTGCGACTTTTTTGACGATATAATCAAAGAGAAGATTCCCGTTTGCATCATAAGCCGGGAGCTTATCAACGCAGAGGACTGTATTTTCATCAATAGGACAACTTATATCGTCCGTCACAATGACCTTGTCGTACTGCACGGAATTACCGAACTGCTCTACCTGCGATGCACCCGAAGCAGCAGATACATTTGCCTGCATCTCTATGGGGTCTGAATACAAGACCTTATATTCGCCTGTGAGGTTTCCGTCCTCATCGGTTATCTGCTCTTTGCCCTTATAGAGCGCATAATGCAGTGATGTTTGATTTCGTTTCAGGCACTTCATTCCCCGCCTCCTGACAAAACAGCAGCACAGGGAAGAATGTCCTTGAGCATTGATTCGGGCACACTTGCACTTTCGTAGCTACGGCTTATTCCGTTCTCGCTGTGTGAAACTTCACCTTCAGCTCCCCGTTTATTAAGCAAATAAGACGCTATCTCAATCTGTCTCGTGTGATACTTGACGGGAACGATTCGTACATCGCTTTTAAACGGGAACCGCCTCTCAAGAATTTTGTCACCGGCAAGTTTGAGGTAGGCGCTCAATATGTCTTCGGAGGTTTCCCCCGTCATAGATTTCAGCAATGTGATTTTCTGTGCGTCAGTCATATCTCACGCCCACCTTTCTTTTAGTTAATCCGATTAACCACCTGTGCTCGCAGTTTCGGTAGTGACCTTACCGCCTGCAATAAATACCGAGCGGCTGTATGTAGGTGCAGTGAAGGTCGTAGCAATCTTAGTAAACTTGCAATGATACCAGTCGGGACCGTGGTCGAGACCAAGCTGACCGAATATCTGATACTTCTCACCCGCGCCGGTCTTAGCCAGCGGCTCAAGGAAGAAGTTGCCCTTGCAGGGAACAGGCTGATTGACCGGACGAATAACATCGAGGTCAAGAAGAAGCGCGGTGCCGCTCGGCAGGCACTCGCCGAGATAAAGGTAAACTTCACCGATGGGAGTGATAACCTTAGAAAGCTTGATACCGTTGATATCTCTTGCCGCCGGAACGATGGTAAGACCGTTCTGAATGGCATCCGCGTTTATCTGGAACATGGTAGTAGCATCGCACCAGAGGCACAGTCCATTGCTCGGAGCATTCGACTCGTAAACCTTCTTAACGCCGTCAGCGATATCCCAAAGACCGAGAGCCTTGCTCTTCATGTCAATGGTGTTCGTGGTTATTGCAGTGACAAGACCGCGAGTCTTGTTGATAGTTGCATCGGTAGTAGCCTTGTTGTACACACCGTTGATGAAGGTGTACTCGATATCACGAGCTATCTTCTGCATCTTTGCCGCAACCTGGAAGTCGAGTTCATTTATGGGATTCGCTTTCTGATCGGCGACATTAACGCCGGACAGTGTGCCCATGTTCGACTGCTTCGCGTAAGAAACGCCGACGCTCTCCTGAAATATCTGAGTGATATTTGTCTTCTGTGCGCGAGTAACAACGCTCGCGTCGGGGGCGGTAAGGGACGCAGTCTCCGAAATAGCGGGCTGAGAACCAGCACCGCCGCCGGTATACTCCTGACCGACTACGAACTCGCAATGGTTCGTGTTGACGGCTCTCGCGCCGATAATGGACGAAAGCGGAGTTCTTGTGTTGCCGTTGTTATAAAGCATTCCTGAATAGTTCAGAACGCCAAAACTTGTTGCTAAAACATCTGACATAATTGATGATTCTCCTTTAATTATTTAGTTCTGTTTGTTTCCTGCGCGAGTCGCATGAAATAGGCAGCTTCACTTGAATTGCCCGCGCTCAACGCAGCTTCTGCCTTTTTGGTGTAATCGTCGCCCGCACTGCCTCCGGCAACTCCTGAGGGGGGTGTGGAAGTGCCTTTCATGAGTTCAGCTTTCAGGGCTTTATCGTGAGCCTCAAGGTACTTTTTCTGATTGGCAAACACCACATCCATCTTGCCGTCAGTCAACGCCTGCGCTGATGCCGCCGCAAGTTCATCGTCGTAGCCGAGTCCGAGAAAATCAGCCTTGTGAGCGGCAATTGTTCTCTCCTTTTTCAGAGCTTCAAGCTCAGTCTGCATCCTCTCAAACTCTTCTTTCTTCTGAGCTTCAGCCTGCTCATCCTTTGAGAGAGTTTCCTGATACTTACGCTTCATTTCGGCAGCCTCACGATTAGCTCGAGTAACTGCGTCCTTGTATCTCTGTAAATCGGGAACGCTGTCCTCATACTCGAAAGCTTCGAGTGCCGCGAGCTTCTCTTCTGCGCTCATGTCGCTGTATCCTGCAATTTTGGTTGTGTCGATTTTCGCCATTAAAAATACCTCCTGCGTTTTTAGGTTTTCCCTAACCTTTTAAATTTGTTTTGCGTTTTTGAGAGACTTCCCTGTCTCACTGGTGTTCCCGGTTGGAGTCGAACCAACAGAAGCATCGGGGAAGAGTTGTAGAAAACCGGGTGTCCATCCGATGGACTGCGGGAACATATTGGAAATAAAAAAGGGACTACAAACTTAATGCTTGTAGTCCCTTTTGACTGTATCCCTCTATCCTGTTATAGAGGTCTTCGTTTTAACTTTTCGTTCTATCTCTACTATAACGAGACGGTCTCTCTCCCTCTTGATTTCAACCGTATTTCCGCGCTGAAGCGCTCTCATTATAGCTTCATACTCATTCTGCGAAAAATGATAATCAAGCGAGTTAATCACCTCCGAGCGATTCAGGGTAACATCTGCAACCCCAATGCGGACGAGCCGGACATTCGTCAGGCTCATATATCTTGCCGTCACGCGACTGACAAATTCGGCAAACATGAGCGTCCTTTTGGGTTTGCCACATCAGCCAGTCTTCCTCGTCATCTTTATATGCCTGCTTCTGTGCTGCAAGAGTCACAATGACGGCATATTCACCGTTCATTGCCGAATAATAGCGAAGAGCGTTTTTTATTTCTTCACGGGTGTTTCCCGTACTTATTACCGCTTCGGCGCATCTTGCGGCCTTCCGTTCAACTTCATGGGCATAGACATATTTCGTAGTAGGGTCGTAAGATTCGAGCAGCTCGTCAACCCACTCGTCATCGAGGCTTCTCAGCCCTCTTCTCGAGTACTCGTTGTATGTATTCTGTGCGAGCAACAGAAAAGCCTCACGAGTTATTTTATCAGACTCTTGATATGTTGCATTCACCTGACTCAACACATGAGCTTCATCAATGGCAAGAACGCTGTTAAGCTTTCCGAAAAGATCGATATATTTTTTATTAAGATACTTGATTATAGAATCAGTGTAATCATACCTCGACATCGTCGCTGTTCACTTTCTCCTTATCAAGCTGAGTCTGCTGATTCGCAAAACGCTCAAGTTCTGCCACATCTTTTTCCTGCCTCTCTTCGGCATACTCTTTACTCATGGTGTATGCGAGCTCGGGATCGCTGAACATTCCGCAATGCTGGAAAGCAAGACGCGGATGAATTTTATCATTATTGAGCATAGTGGTAAGTACCTGAGACTTTTCCTGAATGTTCTCATAATTCTGTCTCGTGAATCGAATATCGATATCAGCAAGTTTCAGATTTATGTCGGATTTCAAGGTGTTGGTGATATGCAGGATGAGTCTCAAAAACTCTTTTTCCGAAAGCTTGAATGTAGTCTCGGTATCCTTTGCACGAGCTTCGGCGGACGACCAACCATCACGGAATATTACCGCACTTCCCGTATCACTGGTGGAACTGCCGCCGTTCCGGTTCGGCATACCGCAGATGGTCAGAATAGCATCGTAACAATAGTCCACCATTGCCTGAGTCTGAGTCTGATTGAGTTCCTGGGTGATATAGTTTGCATCTCCCTCTGCGGGAAGCTTCAAACCGCCCATCGCTATGAGCTTGCGATACTCATCCTCTTCAATATCTGCGCCCTTAATGACAAGCAACGATTGAATAAACTGCTCGATGCCGTCCATTCGGTTTGAGGCTATCATATTGAGCTCGTCGAGAAGTGGAAGGACAATTTCAAAAGCACCCAGCCGAGCCATGTTTGCCGGGTACTCAATGATCGGTACCCTCCCGAGCATATGATCTTCCGCTTTCTTTATCTCGTTATCTTCAATCTCATAGTACTTGCTATCGGTATAGATGCAGTAACGAACTCCCCCGTCCTGCTTATGAAGCACCATACATCCCATGAGACGACGCTGACCGAGTTTGCTCGAATACACAACAAAGGTATTACGCGGGTCGAGGGTGTAAATCTCAAATGGGGACTCGTCCTCTTCGCCCACGGGGTCGGGAAGTGCGATACGATAGCCAGTACCGCATATAGTGAACCATTCGGCGAGTTCTTTGTCCTTCGTCGCCTTATCTTCCGCGAAAACAAACTCGTTGAGTTTATTTATATCTTCAAGAACTTCCTCTTTACCTCGGTTGACATACTGAATAGGTGCTCCTACAAGATACGCAACTTTGAAAGTGACGATCTCATTCGCTCTGTTCTCTACGATAATGTTATTGATTTCGGGGCGAATTTCTTTAGTTCGCTGTATTATCGGCTGTTCACCCTTATAGTAACGATAGAGATAATCAATCTCCATGCTGTTCTTGTTATGGAGAATCAATGCTTTATTAAGCACATCTCTTACATTAACATCGGTAATTTCAGCCGCATCAGTGTAGATAACACTACGACCAGTCAAGCCTTGAAATGTTATAGAGCCTATTGGAAACACCTCCCCTTATTCAGTTTTAATTTTATACCACATATTGTATTTTGTCAACACTTTTATACTATATATTGTGTATTTATTAGAATTGTCGTCTAAATATAGCGTACTGCCCCATAGGATTGGTTATCATATCGATAGCCATAGCTAACGAGTCCGGTGCGTCATCGTGTTTATTCGTTCCGAGCAGTTTAAAAGCAAAAACATTCTGCATGAACAGCTCATAAGCCTTACTTCTTTTTCCCGACTCTCGAAATATCATATTCTCTCGAATCTCCGGCGACTTATCAAAGATTCTCTGATTTTTACTGATATTTGTTCCGGCTGCTTTGCTCGTAAGGTTCATCTTATAACCCTTCTTCTTCAGCCGTGCGTCAATATCCTCTTTGTAGGACTCCGTAGCTTTGGTAGCCTCGATTCGTCCCCGAGTCACCTTGTTCCTGATAATCCCATCGACTATCAGAGGCTCGGTGATTTTTTTATCCCCGTTATCGAACACAACATCATGCACGAAGATATCATCACCGTACTGATAACAAATCGGCGCAGCCACATAGTCTCCGCCGCCCCAGGCAGGGTCAACAGCAATAAATACGCAATCCGGAGCACCGTCCGGCAAAACACCATTGTAATATCTCATATCATCAGGCTTGAACAGTGTACCTTCTCGCTCTATCGGTGTTCCCATATACTGAGCATTCCACGAAGCCATATCGTCATTCCGCTCGAAAGATGCTCGCCGACGTTGATAGTATATCGAATCAAAGCCCACATTATAGTCATAGCAGAAATTGCTCTCGTCGTTGTCATTCAGTGCGGGCAGATTAATAAACTCATATCTGTAGTCCTTGAACTTATCATCAGTCTGCAACAGATGATATCTGCGTCCCGTTGGGTCTGCTATAGACCAACGAGTTCCGACCCAAAGATATTTGGTTTTGCCCTTCCCTCTCGGTATCAGGTTATTATCAACCTTACCCCAGGCGGTTGTAAGTCTGTCAGGGTTCAATGCTTCTTCAATGCCTCCGATGAGGTCATCGGAGATTATAAATCCATTTTCAGCATCGCAGGCACCGTTCAGTGTTCCGTAGAGGGAACGGCAAGTAAGAGAGGGATAATGCTTTTTTCGTCCCACGTCAATTATCTCGTCCTGGGCGTTCGTTCGGGATATCTTCGCTTCAGGGAACACATCGTTGTACAAGTATGTATCTTTGTCGGTCATGATCTCGAGTACGCCGTTATAAAAAGCTCTCGTAATAACATCGGAGTAACTGCAATAAAGGCTCGGGTGCTCCATGTCTCTACCCATCACCCAGGTCTCGAAAAATATCAGCAAAGTCGACTTCCCGACTCGCGGAGGCATGGAAAGAAACAGCTCGTCAAGCTCGTCATCAACGAGAGCCTGTAGCTTTTCCACCACTCGTTTCAAGACTTTTCGGCGAGGCTGATAGAATCTGTCGGCAGGCTTACGATTCATCTCAAGATACAGCAGATATGAATCAAAGTCGTGCGGAGCATCGAACAGCAGTGTTCTTTTATACAAGCTGAAAAACTCTCCGGTGCTGTTTCCGTCGCGCATAGCCACAGCTATTTTGTTCCTGAGTTCGACATTAGTCTTATGAGCCAGTTCAAAATTGTCACTCTCAATATCGCGACAGACCGCAAACATATCCTCGTAAGTCGATACCTCCGAAGGTGCCTTTTTTATCGCCGCGAAAATTTTTGAGATTAGTGATTTGTTTACCATTAGTTCTCACACCCTAACTGTTGAAATACTTTTTTGATCTTCGGATATTGAATAGCAATCCAATCAATCATCTCTTCATTTCTCGCCCAACAATCAACACTGTTGCTGCTCGAAGTTAAACCACTCTCATTGAGAAAGGCGTGTATGACCTCGTGACGAAGCGTCAGCCGTTCATGCTCTTTTCGAACTTCTTCTCGTTCATCTTTCCAAGTATCACAGGTAAGTAAATCACCCACTACAATTTTTCGCTCCATGTGAGAGCAATACCCAAATCGACCTTTAAGTTCGCTATCTTTTTGATATGAAACACCCTCGTAAATGCTGTAGGATGTTCCTAAGATACTTACTTTTCTCATCAGCAACCTCCTTAAAATGAAAAAAGGACTACGGTTAATTCCGTAGTCCCTGTTGACTGCATCCTCTCACCTAGTTGCGAGAGTCATTATTTCTTCTTTTTATCTTTATCTATCGGCACCAATACCCACTCTTCATCCTTAACGTCTACAGTATATTTGCCGAAACCATCATCGTAGGTTCTTGTATGATATCGAACTCTTCTCTCAACCTTTCGTCCCTTGCGTTTATTATATTTGCCGACAAAAACGACAGTCAATATAACTGTCAACAACGCCGCGAACGGATATGCAATCAGCATTGCTACAAATTGTTCCATGGTTTAGCCTCCTTCAATTCCATTATATCGCAAATTTTCGTTTCGGCAAGGTAATAAAACGGACTCTGCTATCGGTCGTTCCGATAATCATCGCGTATTCATTTGATGTTCCCACCAGTTTATTCGTTCGCTTATTTCCTCGTCGGTTATCTGTGGAATTATAATCCTATCGCATTCACACTGAACATTTTTATATACAATCTCCTTAGGGGCTGTCGTAATTTTAGTTCCTACGATTTCACGAAACTTCGCACTTGCAATCATAGCACAATTAAGTATTCCAAATGACGAAAACATCATATCAATGCCGCCTGATGATTTGATACATGAAGTAAATAATGCTAAGTGAACATTCGCAATTTTTCCATTAAGTATAATCGACATTACGATATTGTCTGCGTTCTTCTTTTTAGCAAAATGCAACGCTTCGTACCCGTCTATCACCACCCATATAGCTGGGAACTTAGCATTCTTATTTTCCACAAGAACATCTAAACGTTCGCTAATTATCGAATAAATATTTCGTAATATATTTAAGCCTTCTTCTTTATTACGTGTGTATCCTATCGTATGTGGAAGAGTTTTGTATTGATTTAGATACACGCCGCACAAATCAAGAAAACAGAATTTTATAGTTGCGGGAGAACGGAATAAAGCTGTATATATAAAACCATCTCGCACCGAATCTCTATCAATAGTCTGAGGACCCAGGATATAAAGGTTCGGCTGTTCGAGCATATCAAGATACAGTTTAGAAGCACTGCCCGCGGGCGTCACCCACTGTCTCGGAAATCGCACTTCATTTCTCTTCCTACACATGTATTATTTCTCCTTTAAAATCGGCTCATGAACACCTTTGACCCAGTTCATTTCCTTGCCGTACTTATACATTCCCCTATAAGTTTGCTCGTTTCCCAAAATCACCTGAACGGAACTGATTGACCACTTTCCACCACTTTTATTGGTATATCCCTTACTGTTCAACTCATCGACTATATGTTGATAAGTATATCCTTTTTCTTTCATATCAAATATCAGCCGAACAACCTTCGCCTGCTCTTCGTTTATCACCATACCCCTAATGTTTTTATCTACAGTATATCCATACGGGGTTCTCCCTCCGCTATATCCGCCCCGTGAGGCTTTGACCTTCCTCCCGCCGCTGGTTCGAGCAGTTATCATACCACGTTCCACTTCCGCGAGTGCTGCGGTCACTGCTTCCAGTATAGGAGTAAACATCCCGTCACGACCAAAATCTTCGGCAACGCTTACAATCTTAATTCCAACTTCTTGTAATTTGATTTTATAAGCGTAATAGTATTCGACTTTTCTCGATATTCTATCGTTCTTTGCAGTAATAACCATTTCAACCGGAGGATTGGTAGCTGCCCCTGCGACTATGGCATCTAGCCCGGGCTTGTGGGGGTCTGCTCCCGACACGCCCTCATCAACAAACCAGTCTACTATTTGTATGTCATTCGCTTTACTATAATTGATTATCTGTTCTTTTTGTGCATCCAAGCCGAAAGCATCTTCTCCGACCTGACCCGTTGTACTAACACGCATATATGCTACAGCCTGTCTCATAAGCACACCTCCTTGATTTGACTATAGCATACCATATTTACGGTAACTTGTCAAGATGCTTTTCGTAAAAAGTCTTTTTTATTTTTCTCGGGTGGTTTCGCGACTCACCCCGCCTCAGTACACCGGCAACAATCCCCCCCGGGGCTTGCACTCAAATACCACGCCCGCAGCGGAATCGCGCCGATGAAATAAAAAAATTTCAAAAATTTACGATAAATCTTGAATAACCTATAGACATTTACGGAAAATCTGTTATAATAGATATCGTAATCAAGAGATTACAAATACAAGGCAGGAGGAAGGACGAATTGAAAATCAAGAGATTAATTTACCGATTGATTGAATGGTTGAAACTCCACGGAGTGACAACCGCTGATATACTCGATTGTATAGAGTACATCACTAAATAAAAAATGCTGTCAGCGATGCGAGCGCATGACAGCAAAAAGAGAAAGCAAAACAAGGGGTAATATACCTGCCTGTATTGCCCCTTCATTATACCAAAGGCAGAACACCAAAGTCAAGGGAGATTTAAAAAATGAAAATCAGAACAACTAAAAAAGAAATCACAAGCAACTACAACAAAATCATCAATATACCGTATTGCCACGCACAATTTATATTAAGGGGAATCGACCCTATCGCCTACACGGCAGGGATTTACGGCTGGAACGCGGACATATACGAAATAACGCCGAAAATAGCAATTGTCACCGGGTATCGTCCATTCGGCAATTATCGCCCAGACGCGGCAACCGTTGCGAGTTTTGAAAAACGCGCACGGGAGACAAGCGACCCCGAGGAAATAGCCGCAATCCGTGCGGAATTTATAAATCAAATCATTAACAAATAAGAAAGGATTATCAATCATGACTAAATACGAATTTTTTATCAATCAGGCACACGACTATGACGAAATGACCGACATGCAAAAATCCGACTTTCTATATCGCTGGGAGGACGGAGCGACAAACCGCCGCAACAGTGATTTTTACGATCTCAACCCGGACGAGCGCGCCGAGATACTGAAATTTATCGACGAGCACAGCGCAGATATGAACATATAACCACGAGCCCGGAACGCTTCCGGGCTTTACTTTTAACAAAAAGGATGAATCAAATGTTAATATTCAAACGCCACAAGCCGCCGGAGCAGATCGCCCCCAAAACATACACCACGCCGAGCGGAAGCGCCCCGGCGGTATATGTGGATATCCTACAGCAACCGCATACACTAATAGCAGGCACGACCGGAAGCGGCAAGAGCTGCGCCATAAATGGAATAATATATACCGCCTTATATAAATCCCCGTCACATACCCGATTTATTTTAGTCGACCCGAAGCGCACAGAACTTGCAATGTATCGGAATTTACCGCATACAATAGCATACACAAGCGATCCGGGCGAAGCCCTGAAAATATTAAATAATGCAGTCGCCGAGATAGATGCGCGATATGACCGCGCGACGGCAAAAGGCTTGAAAAAATCGGATGAAGCGGACATATATATTATAATCGACGAGTTAAGCGATCTTATTTTCTCCGAGCCTCGCACGGCGCAAACGCTGGGCAAAATTGCACGCATAGGACGCGCCGCAAACGTCCATTTGATTGCCGCCACCCAGTGCCCGAACCGGAAAACATTATCCGCCGAATTTGCGGCAAATTGCCCCGCCCGGCTCGGTCTGCGCTGCCGCGAAAAAATAGAATCCCGGCAGATCATAGGAAACGGCGCAGCGGTAACATTGCCGCAATATGGTTATGCATACTATCAGGCACCACAATACACAACGTTGCAATTAGTCAAAATCCCGTATTACACCGATGATATATTACTCGATCGGGTGCAATTCTGGGAAAAACAAAAATAATCAAATCCCCGGTTATAACACCGGGGATTTTTCATATCCTTTAAAATATCGTCATAAATGCCCTGTAAATGCGTTTTATCTTTTGCAGTGTAATTTCATAGCAAAAGCATTTAAACGGCTTTGCTGGGCAAATTTCGCGATATTTTGGCTATTTGAGATATCTCTATGTTTTGACATCAACCCAAACCGACTCAAATACCTTTGTGCAACTTATTCTTTGTCGATGACCACGCTCTCGACATACTTCTCTTCAATCGCTTTCGGATCCGGTTCATCGCCGAGCGGGTTCTTAGCTGTGACTTCAACCTCCTGCTTGTCCGCATAGCCGAAGTTGTTCTTCATCAAAAAAATGCCCGATACGGGATTTATTTTTCCATTCTGCATATAGTCGACCATCTGCAAATCGAGCATCTGCACCGCTTTTTTCAGCAAGTCTGCTACCCTGGGATTTTTACCTTTTCGCTCTACCCTGATTTCCCACAGATATCGCCTATCAACATCCAACGCAAGAGCAAGACCGGCAACCGAGGGTTTCATATCATCAGCGGCACATATCTCAAAGTAAGTCTGTATTCTTTGTGCGACCTCATCCTCATTTTTCATATCTACCTTCTTCAGCGCAGCGAGCTTGAGTGAATGGTTGATATATTTCCTGTTGTCTCCCGGGTCAGGCTGTGCGGTACTGTCAGGTCTTCTTCTTTTTTTCTTTGTGACCTCGTTTACGATCTCATTTACTGTTTTTTCGTCCATGTTGTCTCCTTTCAAGTAGCGGGGAAATCGGGGAAAAATTTTTTCACCCTTTATATATGTACATATATTATCTTTTTCTATATGTGTAAGTTGGTAAATAATTACCCCAAATTCCCCCGAGTATAAAAAACTCTATATGCGTAATTTCGTTTTAAAGTTCCCCAATTTCCCCATTTTCGGATAAATCGATGCCGCGAGCATAATAATCGCCGTGGCTTTTCATAATCGGGAAACCTCTAAACTCAATCTCGCCGTAAAAACTTGTCGTACCCAGAGGCTTATATCTGTTCTCTGCACGGCAGCACCACGACCTATAGGCGTTATACAAATCACCTCTTTGTGCTTTCAGATCGTCTCCGAGAGTGCAGCAGTCTTTTATAAAGTTGCCTATGCGGTCATACTTGAGACGATAATCAGCAGTCGCTTTTCTCACGCAGGCGGGAGGGTTGAGACCGATTTTAAAATAATCCGTGCATCCGTCAATGAGCCATTTGAGAATTGTCGGGCGGTTTTCTTCGCTCTGAAATATCTCTTTGAGGTCTCTGTCTCGGTTATTCTCAGTGAAGCTCTCGTCGAAAGTGATAACCCAGATACGGTCAGACTTGAACACTGTATCGTCACTGATAGCGGGGAGATAGTTGGTGTTGACCCATATACTATACTGCGGGACGAAGTCAAAGCTTCCTTCAAACAGTCCTCGAGTCGTGAGAGTGTCACGCCCGGTCATTGCTTTGAGGGCGCTTGCGTCTATCTGCTGCTCTCGTTTTATCTCCGATATGTTTACCAGTCGAGTGTTTACGAGCTTGCGGAGAGCAGGCTGCGGAGAGTTAAAGTCAATGCTCTTGCCGTTCTTTGCCTCGCATATAAGCATCGGGTCAGAGCCGCCCATATACTCAGACCCAAGCGCGGACTGAATGGAGCTGAACAGGGTTCCTTTTCCGTTTCGGGTCTGTGAGCCGTAGGCGATAAACATACATTCCTCGCGGTTTATGCCGAGGATGCTGTACCCGAGGGCGCGTTGCAGAAACGCCGCTTTCTCTTTGTCGTGAGACATTATCTGATCTATGAAGCTGTACCATCGTTTGCAAGGTTTTGCGAGAGTGTTAAGGTTGCAGGTCGTTACCTGAGTGAGGTTGCGGCTCTCTCTGTCCGGTACGGTCTCCATTGTTTTGAGATTGTAGGCGCAGGCGGGAGTGTTGAGTAAGTACGGATCTGCGTCAAAGTCCGTAGCTGAAAGGCGCACCATTGTTTTGAGCATTGCAATAATGTTGTTTATCGCCGTGTTTTTTCTGATGCTGTTGCAGTACTTTGTGTACGGTTTCACCTCGTCCTCGCCTACTGTCAGCGACAGCTCTTTACAATAGAGCAGCAGGAGATTTAAGACAGTCTGCACTTTGTCAGAGATGTTACCCGCTTCGGTCTGCTTCGCCCACCGGGAGCCGTCCCATATATACCAGGCGTCGTACTGAGGGCAGTATCTGATGCTGTTGTCATACAGATCGGCAATGAGAGTAGCAGTGCCTATGTCATCGTGTGTATAAATCATTGACGCATACGGGTGCAACGCCATGAGTTTTTTCATCATCCCCGACTGCTCTTCGTCCTCTATGTATCGCTTACAGCTTTCGAGGTAAAAGGGTTCGTTATCCATTGTTATTCCTCCATAGGCTCGTTCCAGCATTCAGCACATCCTGTACCCGGGCATTCTCCGTCGTATATTGATATCCGACACGCACGAGGATACCTGCTGTTAACTAATTCATATTTCGGTGCATCTGGAAACTTTTCAAGGAAGTCCTGTTCATAAGTCTTTTTTGGGTGCTCGTTGCTCCACTTTTGCAGAATCTCAACTGTCTTTTCAATTTCTTCATTGCCCAATGTTATGAGCATGTTCTTGCAGCATTTAAAAAATGGGCATTGTTCGTCATGCGCGGTATCATCGCACGTAGCGCGTGAATCGCAAAGCCTTTTGGCTTCGACGAAAAAGTCTATTGTTTTATTGCAATCCATATAGCTGGTCTCCTTCCAAAAGCTCGGGTTTATCATAGATATTGCCGATGACCTCTATATCGTGGTCGTAAAAGCTATCCATAACATAGCAAATACTATTGCCATAAACTTGAAAACAGGATTCATCAAAAGCGACTTGATAAGGCTCCTCATCGCCTTTCAACAAAACAATATCGCCCTCGAAAATTTTCGTGCCGTTTTTGTCTGCCAAACCTGTGTACTG
>ERZ1026898.549-NODE-549-length-22004-cov-7.604583_pt1 | contig 22004 bp, 17 predicted proteins | sample MGYA00380178_ERZ1026898 | MGnify/ENA primary metagenome ERZ1026898 (study PRJEB33269, sample SAMEA4719814) | human gut metagenome | biome: human-associated habitat; feature: organic feature; material: feces | place: Cameroon | collected 2013-10 ...
AGGATATCTCGCTTTTCATGTTTTCAATGTGTAACACATGTATTGTAATCCTACAGGTAATAGGTGGGATTTTCGCTTTTCAACTTGACAAGATCCTCCTCATTTGCTACATTAGGAGCAGATAAAAGGTTATCAACTTTTTCTTCGGGTATGGGCCAATTAGGGCTTCTCTGGAGAATTTCGTTGATAGCCTTTTTTCTATTGACGCCTTTCTTGACAATCCCTAATTCCTTCTGTATATTAGGAATTTGCTATTTCTTTTTTTATTGCCTCCTCCTTCCCTCTTGTACCATGCTAATCGGAAGAGCTACAAAAAGATGGATAGAGCCATGCACAAAGCCGTGGTGCAGGCAGAGCGCAGAATGAGAAACTATAGGCCAGGATGCCTGGAAGGGCGTATAGGCGTTTATGGAGCTTCTTCTTCCCCCATGGGAAGACTTGCCAGAGCGATACAGAAATACTGATTAAACCGAAGCCACGGAGATAGTAATTATCGACAGTCAAATGAATTACCGAGGAAAACTTGACACTTACGGATTTTCGCTTTTCAGCTTGACAAGATCCTCCCCATTTGCTACATTAGGAGCAGATAAAAGGTTATCGACTTTTCCTTCGGGCATGGGCCAATTAGGGCTTCTTTGGAGAATTTCGTTGATAGCCTTTTTCTATTGACATAAAGCAAATTTCCTTCATCTAATTGACTGTTAAACCACTCATATGATGGGTTCTTCGACTTCTTTTTCGTCTTCCCATATGTGCTTGCAATTCGGTTGATTTCGTAATTTTTTCTCGTAGTCACTTTTAGCTCAAACGGGACGACGATGGTTGCCCCATTGCTATCTTTGAGGTCTACCACCACTACGCGGCGCTCCTCTCCGTTCGGTCCTGTATATGACTTTAAAGATCATGATTGGATTTGTAAGCACCCGCGGCAGCTGCTTCATGATCTCCGGTGTCTTGTCTCCTGCATGCTTTCCGTTCAGGATTTTCTCAAGATCTGTCTTGGCGATTTCCACAGGAAGGCCTTCAGCTCCGGTTAGTTCCAGCACGAGAGGCGTTGTCATCACGCAAACCATGGGCAACTTTTCTTTACCGGCAATGAAACGGTCTACGCTGTCCGCGAAAGATTTCTCATCTGCGTCCAGCTGCCGCTCGGCCATATCCTTCTTTGTCGACTTGCCCGATAGGACGTTATGGGCATATTCTCCAGCCATTTGGTGATAGGTGCTGCTCTCTTCGATGTTGTTTACAACACTCGGCAGGACTTCTCCATTTCCCCTGATTTTATCGGTAGTTTCTTTGACTTTTACCAGCCATTCCTGTATACTATGGATAAAGAAGCTCTTATCAGACTGTGACTCGTTTTTGGGATCGAGCAGCATGGTCTGATGAGGGCTTTTTTTATTTCCGTAATGTCTCCATCATAGAAATACTTTCTTCCATTGGCCTCTTCTCTTACTACGATTCTTGCAAAGCATTCTTTTCCTTCGAGCTTAATTTTCATCCCATAGTATCTGTATGAAACAGTGCTCTGATTTAGCTTTTTGACTCTGTCTGGATCTTTTGCATCTTCATACAGGAATACAGACTTGGCGATTAGCTCTTTTAGATTCGGTATGAGCTGCAGTATGCTATTTTCAGCCGAATGCCTCACTAATTCTTTGGCAGCGCTGACCGGCATTCTAATGTATTCCCCATCCCTGTTTCTAATAACAGCAGGCTCGTCCCGCTTGCCGCCTGCTCTTGAGGCAGGGAATAGGACTCTATACAATTCTTTCGCGGCTTTTCCGATTTCTTTGGCAGACGCCCCTCTGAATGTTGTTCTATTGCACTCTACAGGTTTGCTATGCAATAAATGAAAGAAAAAGTCGCACATGTAAAATGGACGAGGAAGGGCATTCAGGCTCTGTGTGGCATCTTCGTATCCCTGTCATCGACAGCAAGCAAAAAAAGTGACCCTCTTTTCGAAAAAGGGTCACTTCCATCACAAAGGCGCAGCAGAGTTTTATAAGTATCCATGGAGGCATTCCCTGCAATCTGGCACCAGCGCATTTCACGGTTCATGTCGTACAAGTACGGCTAAACTTCGCTCTAGGGTTAGTCGTGGAGGCGAATCCTGCATGAGATCTTTTGACCTGCTACGTCTTTCTGTGATTTGTGTTTCTTACGCTCTCCGGCGGCTAGCACGCTTTCGAGTGAGAGATGGGAAATCGGATCCGCCGTCTGCCCTCTCTGCGCTCCTTTCCTATAGGTCTGTGCACGAAGGAGTGCGGAGAAAGCTTTGGGCTCCCGGGAAGATTTCCCTCTCCGAGAAATACCATCGTGGAAATTCAGGATTTTACACGGTTTTCTTTTCGTAAAATAAAAAATCTGAACATTCTACGATTGAGTCCGTGTTTCCTTAATTTCTCTCAGGATGATAGCCGGGGAGTGTGTTTGCGGGGATGCTGAGATCCAGATCATAGCCACTGAGCGGATCGATGTTGCTGGCGACTGCACGCTGGTAGTCTCCCATGGAGGCTCTGGACTGCATCGACTGATAATCTCCATATTCTGCCGCATCACAGTACCTTTCGATCGCTCTCACGCGGGCATGTATCTCATCCATCAGCTCGGTGTAGCGGATTTCGTCCGGCTCAATGGTACCAAGGCCATTTTGCTCCGAATAAGCACGCCATTGGATCATACTTTCATACTCTGCGACGAGGCGTGCATTCGTCATTATCCAAGGCTGCGTGCGATTGTCGAACCAGTCCGGGCGTGAGGAGAGTTCATCCGGCGGCCATGGATCGACCGTGCCTGCAAAGGCAGTGGGATTTGTGCCATCTGGACTTTCTATCCGTTTCACGCCATACTTTTCCGCTTCGCGTTCGCTTTTCTTCTGTTTCTCGCTCTTTGGTCGGGACTGTTTCACTGGTTTCTCTTTGGCAGAAGAACCAAGAACGCTTCCGATGGCTTTATCCGCTGCTTTGCCCGCGATGTCTCCCCAGCCGAATGCCTCTGCTTCTCCGGTAAGGCCGAAAAGCAGGGCAGCGATGAGCCCGATAGCAAGAATAGATTTCTTTTTCATCATGACCGCCTCCTTTGAAACTATAACCGCATTATAACATAAGTATATAGGAATTACAAACAATTCAGGATGACGATACAGGAAGACGGATTCTCCCCTGTCCATTTTTCGCATCGATCCGTTAGCACAGTTCCCACTTGTTCTGACAGCGGCCCTCTCACGGACGTTCTTTCCGTCTGCTCAGGTTGACGGTGCGCCTTTGGCGCTCTTCTCCGCAGGACTACGTGTTTCAACAAAAAAAGAGAAGCCTCGCGGCTTCTCTTTTCGATTGCTTATTATTTGACAACGATATTGACGATTCTCTTCGGTACGACGATGACTTTCACGATGGTCTTGCCTTCGGTGAATTTCTGGATTTCCGGAAGAGCCTGGGCTTTTTCGCCGATTTCTTCGCGCGCCATAGCGACCGGGACGGAGATTGTCGCGCGGACCTTGCCATTGACCTGGACAGCGAGTTCGACTTCGTTGACGACGAGAGCAGATTCATCGCAGGCCGGCCAAGCAGCCAAATGGATGCTTTCTTCCTTCTGTCCTGCACTCTGCCAGAGTTCTTCGGTCATATGCGGAACGAATGGCGCGAGGAGGATGAGGAGGTTTCTGACGAGCTCGCCGGAAAGGCTCGCTTCGATGGTATCATGGGCTTCGATGAAGCGGTACATATCGTTTACGAGTTCCATGATGGCAGAGATCGCAGTATTAAAAGCAAATTTTCCATCCAGATCTTCGGTGACTTTCTTGATGGTCTGGTGCAGTTTTCTTCTGAGAGCGAATTCATCAGAGGAAAGTTTGCCTTTTTCTTCAGTCTGAATGTCTTCGTACTTGCCGACGATGTTCCAGACACGTTTCAGGAAACGGTAGGAGCCTTCGACGCCCTGATCGGACCATTCGAGGTCTTTTTCCGGCGGAGCGGCAAAGAGGATGAAGAGGCGGGCAGTGTCAGCGCCGTATTTCCCGACAATTTCTTCCGGGGAAACGACGTTGCCGACGGATTTACTCATCTTGCCGCCATCTTTCAGGACCATGCCCTGACAGAGCAGGTTCGTGAATGGTTCCGGATAGTCGACCATGCCTTCATCCTGAAGGACTTTCATGAAGAAACGGGAATACAGCAGGTGAAGGATGGCGTGTTCGATGCCGCCGATGTACTGGTCGACGGGCATCCAGTAGTTTGCCTTATCCTTTGCGAATGGTTCTTCGGTATTGTGCGGATCGCAGTAACGCAGGAAATACCAGGAAGAATCGATGAAGGTATCCATCGTGTCGGTTTCTCTCGTAGCATCCGCGCCGCACTGTGGACATTTGCAGTGAAGGAAGGCTTCACTGGTTTCGAGCGGAGAGGTCGCGCCAGCGACGAAGTTGACGTCTTCCGGCAGTTTGACCGGGAGATCTTTTTCCGGGACAAGGACATTGCCGCAATGCGGGCAGTGAATGATCGGGATCGGGCAGCCCCAATAGCGCTGGCGGGAAATCAGCCAGTCACGCAGACGGTAGTTCACTTTGCCTTCGCCGATGCCCATATCTTCGAATTTCTTGGTGATGGCTTCACGGGCTTCTCCGGATTTCAGACCGTCAAATTCCGCAGAGTTCACAAGGACGCCGTCAGCGTCATAGGCTTTGTCCATCTCATCAAGGGAGAGGGAGCCGGCTTTATTCTGGACGACGAGTTTCATCGGGAGACTGTATTTCTTAGCGAAATCCCAGTCGCGCTGGTCGTGGGTCGGTACAGCCATGACGGCACCGGTGCCGTATTCGTAGAGGACGTAGTTCGCGATCCAGATCGGCACGCGTTCGCCGGTCAGCGGATGGATCGCATAGCTGCCGGTGAACATGCCGAGCTTCGGTGCATCTTCTGCGGTGCGGACGATGTCGTTTTCATTTCTCATCTTTTCGATGAATGCTTCGAGCTTCGCCTTTTCCGGATTATTCGCGATGAGTTTTTCGACAAGCGGGTGTTCCGGAGCAAGGACCATGTAGGTGACGCCGTAGACGGTGTCGACACGGGTGGTGTAAACTGGAATCTGATCATCCATGCCTTCAACCTTGAAGGAGAACTGGGTGCCGGTGGAGCGGCCGATCCAGTTTCTCTGCATGGTCTTGACGCGTTCCGGCCAGCCGGGCATATGGTCGAGATCCGCAAGGAGGCGGTCTGCATAGTCGGTGATCTTCAAGAACCACTGAGAGAGGTCTTTCTTGACGACTTCATTCTTGCAGCGCCAGCAGCGTCCTTCTTCGACCTGTTCATTTGCAAGGACGGTGTGGCAGCTTTCGCACCAGTTGACCTTTGCTTCCTTCTTATAAGCGAGACCTCTCTTGTAGAAGATCTCGAAGAGCTTCTGTGTGTGCTTGTAGTAATCTTCACGGCAGGTCAGGACTTTTCTGTCCCAGTCATAGGACAGACCGAGTTCTTTCTGCTGACGGGTCATGTTGTCGATATTGGAATAGGTCCATTCCGCCGGTGGAATGCCGTGCTTGATAGCCGCATTTTCAGCCGGCATACCGAAGGCATCAAAGCCCATCGGATGAATGACATTGAATCCCTGCATCGTCTTGAAACGAGCGACAACGTCGCCGATGGAGTAGTTTCTGACATGCCCCATATGGAGATTGCCAGACGGGTACGGGAACATTTCCAGTACATAGTATTTTTTTCTGCTCGGGTCAGAATGAGTTTCAAATGCTTTGGTGTCCTCCCAGATTTTCTGCCATTTCTTTTCGATCTGCTGAGGTACGTACTTTTCGTGCATAGTTTCACCTTCCAAATTTTTCGTTACTGTCGACATTTTTGATAAAACAGTTCTTTCTATTATAGAGCCTGCCGTGGGTAGCGTCAAATAGATTTTCGTTTGTGAAGAGGGTTGATTTCCGTGATTCAAGCCAACAGTTGTTAGTTGATAATAGATAATACTTGACATTGTTTGTTTTTTATGCTTTTAAAGAAATTCAAATTCAGTCCTATCCTGCAATTAAAACGACGCGTTCTTTTTCTAAATACAGCTTCTAACCAGCTACAAGGACAACGTAAAAAGGGATGCGGCAAAATGCTTGTGCATTTTGCCGCATCCCTTTAAGCAATGTTTCCTTCTTTTATCTTATGATCTGCAGGAGCTCCTCAAGGCTCTTTTTCCCAAAATACGTCTTTCCATCCATGATCAGACAGGGGACGCTCATAATGTTGTATTTCTTCTGCATGTCCGGATAGTGTGCGAGATCATACACATCGACAGAGACATGGTCATTATCCGCAGCGATCCGTTCGGCAGCGGCAACGAGATCAGGACACATGGTACAAGAGAGAGAAACCGCAATATCTATGTGAATATCGCGAGAAATCCCTTCTATGCGCTGCTGCAGGGTTTCTCCCACATCCTGCCCGGGACCTGCCGCATTGTAGAGTGCCAGAATAAAGGAATTAAATTCATGCCCGCCGGGAACACCATGAAAACGGAGTCCCAGATCCTTTCCTTCCGCGCTGCAGATAGAAATGGTAACATCCGGATTCCCCTCTCTCACCACTTCATAGGAAAGTGCATCTGAAAGGCTGGCAAGTTCCCGTACCAGACTTTCTGCTTCGTCTGCAAGCAGAGTGCCGTCACTCGATACTCTGAGTAGGAGAGGCTTCTCAAAGCGGGCAAGGACCGGCGATAAAGCTTCACGCATCGCATCATCAAGAAAAGCTCCTGCCACAGCTTTGGGAGCCGTTTTTTCCTCTTCGACGACTTTCTTTCGCGCATAGGTACGACGAAGGCCGAGACGTCGATACAGATTCCCCAGATACCGTTCCAGCGAAGTAGCGGCGACCGCACCATCGCTGACAGCCGTCACAACCTGACGGAGCTGCTTCACGCAGATATCGCCTGCTGCATATACACCGGGCAGATTCGTCTGCTGCTCACGATCTGTCACCACGTAGCCTGCAGGATCCAGCTCGATCTGTCCTTTCAGGAACCCGCTCTCCGGCGCGTATCCAACGAAGACAAAGACACCAAAATAGTCACCATCTTTGGCTTCTACAAGACGCTCTTCCCCGCTCTTCCGATTTTTAAGGACGAGGCAGCGGACAGCACTGTCTCCTTCGATCCGCACCACCTCCGTATGATAGGAAATCGTAACATCAGGATGCTCTTTCAGCTCATCGACAGCTGCAGACGAGATCGAAAAGTCATCTCCGCGAACAAGGACATGGACTTTGCGCCCGTACTTAGTGAGGAAAAGGGCTTCCTCCACGGCTGCATACCCACCGCCAACAACAAAGATGTCCTTTCCGGTGAAGAACTCCCCATCACATGTCGCACAGTAAGCCACACCATGCCCACGGAATTCTTTTTCGCCGGAAAATCCGGCAAGACGGGGATGCGCACCGGCTGCATAGATGATACCCATCGCCTCAAAATCTCCTCGATCGGTATGTACCACCTTTGTATCTGCAGTAAGCGACAGGCTCTTTACTTCTGCCGTCAAAAATTCTGCACCGAAGGCTTCAGCCTGACGCACCATTTCTCGGGTCAGTGCCTCACCGTCTGTCTTATAAACGCCGGGGTAATTCACTACTTCAGATGTGATCGTGATCTGTCCGCCCATCTTCTCTTTTTCGATGACGAGGACATGAAAACGTGCTCGTGCCATATAAATAGCGGCGGAGAGCCCTGCCGGTCCTCCGCCTACTATAATGGCATCATATCGTTTTTCCATGATGCCGCTCCTTTTTATAATTTCCCGACCAGATCAAAGGACGGTTTCAGTGTTTTTGCACCTGGCTGCCATTTAGCCGGGCAGACTTCATCGCCATGCTCGTATACGAACTGAGCGGCTTCCACCTTGCGAAGCAACTCGTCCGCATTGCGGCCGATGTTGCCTGCGCTCACTTCGTACAGTACGACTTCGCCCTTCGGATTGATGACAAAGGTACCTCTTTCTGTGAGGCCAGAGTCTTCGATGTAAATATCAAGCTCCTTAGACAGTTTACCGGTCGGGTCGCCGATCATCGGATATTCGACCTTGCCGACTGCCTGAGACGATTCATGCCATGCTTTGTGAACAAAGTGGGTATCGCAGGAAACAGAATAAATTTCACATCCGATTCTCTGGAAGTCAGCATACTTGCCCTGCAAGTCTTCAAGCTCGGTCGGGCACACAAAGGTGAAGTCCGCCGGATAGAAGAAGAGCACGCTCCACTTGCCGAGAAGATCCTTATCGGTGACTTCGATGAAATCGTTCTGCTGGAATGCATTCAGTTTGAATTCGCTAATTTTTTTACCGTTGAGAGACATTTGGGATTCCTCCTTATAAGAAATACTCTCTCGTACAGGATTCGTATCGAACCCTTACGAAGCATATTTAACTTTCTAAATGTATTATAGCGGGTTATTCGAAAAATGTCAATATAGTATTTTGAAAATTTTCGATTTCAGGCATTTTTACCAGTTTAAGGGGACTACAGGAAAATGACAAAGAAAAATAATTCTATGTCGCACAGATTTAGGAGAATGCCGAGGAAATTGCTGTTTGATTTTATGCTTTGCCTAAAAATGCTTGTGTGGTCAAACGCTGTGATATACTTGCGTTTCCCTTGCTTCTGTCACCAGTAACGCCTGCTTTCGTGCCTTCTCCACCGCTTCGGCGAACGTATTCCCGAAAAGTTCATGCGTCACATAGTCCGGCTCGATGACCTCGACAATCTCTCTGGCGGCTCTCGTCTGAAATGGATCATGATGATCCAAAGAACATATATGACGCATCATGATCTGATCAGTCAGCGAAACCGGCATTTCCCTCCTGAACTCACGGATATATGCTCCGGAAAGAGAGCAGGAGAGATGAATACCTTTCACGAGCGATCTCATTTCCCCCAGCTGCTTCATACTATCTCTGATATAGAGCGCGGCCTCTTTTTCGCTTGTCAGATCCGGATTCGTGATCATGAAATGTCCACTGTCAAACATAAGGCCTGTATGAGCGGGATCATCCAGTCTTGTGAAAAAGTATTCTACCTTCTCTGGTTCAAGCCGGTAAAGCCCAGGCCAGAAGATATTTTCAAAGAGAATGAATACCCCGTCCGGGATCAGATCACGGAAAGACTGATAAAGCTCTGCCGTCGCTGCCAGGACTTCTTCATCGGTATGGCGGAAGCGCCAGGAAAAGGCCTCTTCAGGCGTACTCTCCTGCACATGCCAGACCAGATAGCGGGGCTTCTCTGCCAGTGCTGCACGGATATTCGCACGGATGACCTGTATCCAGCCTTCTCTATCCTCTGCACCATACATTTGGCGTATATTGTCCTGATTTGCAAAAATGTCAAACAGACGATCCTTATTCCCTTCATAGAAATCCATCCAATAGGGCCAGTACCTGAGATGCGTTCCCACAGTGATTTGCAAAAATGGCGGACTCCCCGCCTGACTGCCATATATGAGGTTTTCCACCCCATCCAGACCTTCCGCATGGATAAGACGCGAGATCTCCTCCTCCCGGTCACCCGGCATACGATAGTAGCTGATCAGTTGTTTCATCGGAGTATATCCTTTTCTATGTATCTGACTGGAACAGTTTATTTCTTATCAAAAAAGCGATTGTACACATCTACCGCTTCCTGCGCTTTTTTTACAGCTTTATTTCTGGCTTCGATGATGGCATTCGCATCATTTGTCGCTCCGTCAATGTAGTGCTGGCAGGCTTTCACATACAGATCCACTTCTTCTGCATATTTTTGAAAAGCGGCTACATCCTGGATCCCCTTCTCCGGCGGTACAGGCACTGGCGGAAGGATGGCATCCGGAGATGGATATGCCTCTGTCATCTGTGTCGCTGCCGGATCGACCTCCGGGCTCGTCTTCTCCTCCTCTGCAAAAACGCATCCCGCACCAAGAAGGGCGAAGCATAAAATAAAGGCACCCATTTTCTTTTTCATTTTCATTCCTCCTTAAAAATGAGAAATTCATCGCTGTAACACCTAAAAAAGCCGCACGAAGTCAGGATGGACTTCTCCATCCCAAGATCCTGCGGCCACTCTCTCGATGGCTTACGATCGGACTACATCTTTCAGGCGCTCTGACTTGGTTCCCTGCTCTCCCATGTCCGTGCGAAGGAACTGCCATGAGAAAACTCCCTATACAGTTGCGGAACAGTTCCGGAGTCTCACCGGATTCCCCTGTAAATATCACTTACTAACCTTTTCATAGGATATTCTTATTTCCCACTAATGTCAAGAGATTTTATTGTCTTATGATACTGGAGGGCCGACATAAGCAGCCGATGCGCACTTTTCGATTGCTGTGCGTTATCCCTTCAAATCCTGATAACCTGAAGAAACGCTGATTCAATCGCAGAGCCAGATGTATTCGGGATTTGTGTAAAGAACCTCATCATTCCCATAAAAAAAGGCGATGTTAAATAACGATCATCTCATTTTCGCGTTCCATCTGCCGCGGGGACTTGCAGCTCTCATAGGAGTGACCGGGAAACCTTATCCCAGCTGTCTTTCATGCCATAGTCACCCTATCCGCCCCTTTCGGGCACCTTCCCCTAGAGGGGAAGGCTGCGATACGAGAATACCATCTTCTAAAAAAAGGCGGCGAAGCCGCCACCTGAACCCTGAACCCTGAACCTTGAACCAAATGAAAGCAAAGTAAAAAGGAGCTGTGAAGAAATGAGAATTCATTTCTTCACAGCTCCTTTTCTTGTTCCTTATTCTGCTGCGATAAACATCGGATACAACGGCTGGTCGCCTTCATACATTTCAAAGGTGACATCCGGGTAGGCTTTTTCTGCCTTCTCGATCTCTTTCTGACAGTCTTCTTCCGAAAGGTCTTTTCCGTAGTAAACGGTAACGATCTCGGTATCTTCATCAATAAGTTCACCAAGTACCTGCATGAAGCAGTCGGAAAGCTCCGGCACGGAGATGACTTCACAACCTTTGACAAGACCCATGAAGTCGTCCTTGTGAATGGTGGATTCACCGACGATGCTGTCACGTACAGCGGTCGTGATCATACCGCTCCTGATGTCTGAAAGACGGTCGGCCATGGCATCAAGATTTTCCGCGATAGTGGCCTTACCATCAAAAACCATAGCAGCTGCCAGCCCTTCCATCGGGTTCGTGGATGGTACGATATGGACTTTTTCACCAAGCATTTTCTTCAGCTGCTGCGCAGCAAGAATGATGTTTTTGTTATTTGGCAGGATGATATATTTCTCATACTGTCCATTTTCCATACCTGCCGAGAGTTCCTGCACGGATGGATTCATGGACTGACCGCCGGAGACAACATCACAGCCTGATTTTTCGAAAAGCTCTGTCCAGCCTTCCCCAGAGACCACGGTCAGGATACCAAGCGGTTTCTTTTCCATCTTCTGCTGCTTTTCTTTATTTTTATGAAATTGGTCGACCATGTTATCACACTTGATGTCATGGAGCGTACCCCAGTCCGCTGCCATGTCCAAGACATGGCCCGGACGCTGGGCGTGGATGTGGACCTTCACCAGATTATCGCCCGCAGCGACGATCATAGATTCACCCCAGGAAGAAAGCTTCTGGCGGACCTCACGAGCACTTACTTTACATGGGCTGATGATGAATTCCGTGCAGTAGGGATACTCAATGGAGAAAGACTCTCCTTTTGCTTCCAGACGGCTGATGACCGGCTTCACATCGACTTCGATATCCTCGACTTTTCCGGTCAGACCATTCAGACAACCCATCAAAAAGAAGATCAGTCCCTGACCACCGGCATCAACAACATTCGCATCTTTTAAAATCTGCAGCTGTTCCGGCGTCTTAGCGAGTGCTTCTTCTCCCGCATCGATAGATGCTTCCAAAATTTTGCTGAAATCCGTTTCCACGCGGTATACATCATGAGTCCCTTTCGCAATGCCGCGAGCTACGGAAAGGATGGTGCCCTCCACCGGCTTGGTGACAGCACGATACGCATACAGGATACCGTACTGGAAAGCCTTGCTCATCTGTCCGCAGGAGGCAGTCTTCTTGCCATGCAGGCCGCGGCTGATGCCATGAATGATCTGCGAAAGGATGACCCCAGAATTTCCGCGTGCCCCCATGATAGCACCAGCAGAAGCTTTCTCAGCGATGATGCCAACCGGCTCTTCCGGGCTGACTTCCGCAATCATGCTGTACATGGACTTCAAGGTATTCAGCATGTTATTCCCTGTATCGCCATCCGGCACAGGGAAAACATTCAGCTGATTGATAATTTCATATTTCTTCTGGAAAAGCTGATACGCTCCTACCAGCATATTTTTGAAACAATTCCCATCAATAACGGTATACATCATTCTCTCCCCCATTTATTTGGCTCTTTCAAAAATGAATCCAGTAAGACCAGGTCCCAGATAGGCTGTCAGAACCGGGGTCGCCGTCGTGAGTGTAATGTCCATGTCCGGATACATTTCCTTCGCTTTGTCATAGAGCACCTTCGCTCCGGCTTCATTTTCGATGTGTACGATGCCGAGTCTCTTGAGCGGCTCCTGCTTTTTCAGGTAATCGATCATGAGCGCATTTGCTTTTTTTGTCGTGCGCACCTTCCCTAAAGCATCTACTTCATTGTTTTCATTCAGGTAAATCACCGGCTTGATTTTGAGAATGCTTCCAATGAGGCCGGCAGCCTTCCCGATGCGTCCTCCGCGCTTCAGATAGTCAATGGTATCGAGCGCGACGGTGAGTCCCGTCCGCATCGAGGCTTCTTCGAGCGCTTTCGCGATTTCCTCATAGGAAAGCCCCTTCTCGATCATATCCAGACCATCCTCAAGCAGATGGATCATGCCGATCGCCGTCGTTCTCGTATTGATGACCGTGATATTCTTGCGTCCCGACTGTCGGGCAGCCAAAAGCGCCCCGTTGTACGTGCCGCTGATGGTGGAGCAAATGCAGAGCACAATGATCGGGTCTTCGGCAGGAATATCGGAGAACAGCTTCAGAAAATCGCCGGTACTCGGCTGGCTCGTAGGTACCGATTTCTTCGTCGCTTCGGAATAATCGATGACAGCCTTAATGGTTGCCTCGCTTTCCGGTACGTAATTCTCTCCCATTTCAATGGTCAGGGAAATACAGTGTACATTCGGGTGAAGGGCTAGAAAATCTGCACCAACGCCGGAGGTACTGTCCAGAATCAAATGAATCATAGCAGTATGTTCCTTCCTATTGTTATTATGTTAGCGGTTAAGAGCTGGCAGGCATCTGTAAGAGCGCATCATGACCGAAGTGACATGTCGATCCGCGTCTTTCCGCAAGATCTCAATGCCATTTCTCATGTCAAACATATCCATGCCGGTCAAATGCATGGATGCCCTGAAACGCATTACGCTTTTTTCTCTTTGGCTGCTTTTCTTTCCGCCTGACGTTCCTTGAATTCCTTCAGGAGCTGCTGGTAGTCATCATCATCGTAACCATTTGTTGCAAGCATATATTCATGCAGCTTCTTTCTCTGTTTTGCTACATTCAGCGCAGACAGCTCAAAAGGATCGAGGGAAATTCTTGCCAGCATTTCACCGGTCGAAGAATAGCCGACGATGCCTTCGCCAAGGATGTCCACCAGCTTCTGCTTCTTCACTTCTTCACAGAAGGTATGGAAAAACTTATCCGCTTCCTTCGCCATGCTGTCGCGAAGACGCTTGTACTCTTCGCCTTTGTCTGCAGGAATCTTGAAGCCGTCAATCATGACATATTTTTCTGGTAAATTAAACATTTTATCACCTATTCGATTTTATATTTATCCACTGTATTTAACTATATCGCCCAAGCCGATTTTGGTCAAGTTTTTTGCACCATTTTGTACTGATATTCTCAAGGAAATCGGTACATTTTCAAGGAACCCTGCTATAGTATATCTAAACATTTTTTATGTTTGATTTTAAATGAGAATACACCTGTAAAACAGAAGGGTGCGTTTGAAAAAAAGCTGAACCAGAGAAGGTACGAATGGGTCTCTCGCCCCCGCAAAAAGCCGCCTGGCCTCAAAGACCGGGCGGCTTTTCTAAATTCGATTATTCTACAATCAGATTTTTCTTTTCTTCTTTAGGGAAGACGAGGTTCAGAATAACAGCGACAACAAAGACCACAGCCACACAGTTTTCTGCAAAAACACTGCGGAAGAGTTCCGGGAAGATATGGAAAATCTGCGGGGTCTGTGTGAAACCGAGACCAATGCTGAGAGAGAGGGCAGCGATGCTCATATTTCTCTGCGAGTAACCGCATTCTCCGAGCATACGGACACCGGAAACAACGATAGAGCCGAACATCATGAGCGTGCAGCCGCCGAGAACGGCATCCGGAAGGGACGCCAGGATGACGCCAAGGCCGGGGATAATGCCTGCCAGAATCATAAGTGCCGCACCGCATCCGATAGCCTTACGGTTTACAACCTTGGTCATAGCGACAAGACCGACATTCTGGCTGAAGGATGTGATCGGCATGCAGCCGAAAAGGGAAGACAGTGAGCTTACGAAACCATCGACCGCGATGGAGCCAGAAACTTCACGACTTGTCGCCTGGCGACCATACCCCATCATGGCAAGAGCACTGGTATCCCCCAGCGTTTCTGTTGCGGAGACGAGGAAAATCAGGAAGAAGGAGAAAATGGCATCTCCATGGAATTCAAGCGAGATCGGCATGATCCCGGGAAGGGAAATAAGCGGGACTTCCGTCAGTCGAGACAGATCGACCATGCCGAAGCAGTACGCGGCGATATAGCCAACGACAAGCCCGAAGAGGACGGAAAGCTGCTTATAGAAAGAGTGTGCTTTAAGATTCCACGCAAGGCAGGCAACAAGCGTGATGGTGCCGACGATCAGGTAATTCTGGGCGCCAAAATTTGGATTGCCAAAGCCGCCGCCAAAAGAATTGGCCCCGATGGGAAGCAGGGAGAAACCAATGGCCGTCACGACGGACGCAGACACGATCGGCGGGATAAATTTCCTCCACCAGGAGGCGCCAAGGCCAAGGATACCTTCCAATATACCGCCGATGAGCGCAGCACCAAGGACTGCACCATAGCCATACTTAGTACCGATGATGCAGGCCACGGAAACGAAGGTGAAGCTGATCCCCATGATGATCGGCAGACCGCTGCCAAAACGCCAGATCGGGAAAAGCTGGAGAAGAGAGCCGATGCCGGCTACGATCATCGCAGACTGCACGAGTGCCGCCGACTCCGCCGGATCCATTTTGACAGCACCGGCTACGATGAGGATCGGCGCGATATTGGCCACGAACATGGCAAGTACATGCTGCAGTCCGAAAGGAACCGCTTTTCTGATTGTGATTTTCCCATTGGGTTCATAAATCGGATCTTTTTCCACAATACACTCCTAACTGTAATAATTATTGGACTCCCTACAGAAATTCACTGCTTTGCATCTTTGCGCATTATCTAAAAGTAATAGTGCCTGTTTCTGCATCCATCTTTTCGATAATAGCCAACGATTTCACATCAATGCCGGAAGCACGGAGCTCATCACCGCCGCCCTGAAATCCTTTCTCGATACAGATACCGACGCCTTCTACGATGCCGCCTGCCTGTTTGACAAGGTCGATCAGCCCCTGCACAGCGCAGCCGTTTGCCAGAAAATCATCCATGATGAGGATGTGTTCACCGGCATTCAGATATTTCTTGGAGGCTACGACATGATTCACTTTATTATGTGTGAAGGACTTCACTTCGGTCGCATAGACATCCTTATCCATATTGCTGCCTGCCGACTTTTTGGCGAAGAGGACCGGAACACCGAAATATACTGCAGTGAGACAGGCAATGCCGATACCGGACGCTTCGATGGTCAGGATCTTATCCACCTGGCGGTCACCAAAAAGTTTCTTGAACTCCTTCCCCAGTTCACTAATGAAAGGGACGTCGATCTGATGGTTCAGAAAGCTGTCGACCTTGAGTACATTTCCCGCTTTGATGACGCCGTCTTTCATAATTTTCTTCTGCAGTAAATTGAGCTCGCCCACGATACTCCTCCTCATTTCACTCACGGTCTGCCAAGCTGAACCGTGCTGACAAAAATATTTTACCTATTTTATCACGTTCCTTTCCCCAGTGCAAAATTTAACGTAAAAAAACGAGCCAGCGAGGCTCGTTTTTAGGGTATCAGAAATGAAGGATGGGCTTCCTCCTTTTTTATGTTTGTTGACGCTTCCATGAAGAGAAAATCATATCCTCTTTGTCTTACAGTCTACCGTCAGAAGAAAACCTCTGTCACGCCCGCGCCCCCATTTCTATAGTCAGCTTCATGGAATTCCTTTACGAAATTCAGCGTACGAAGATACTCCTGAATCCCCTGACGCAGTGCGCCGGTCCCTTTGCCATGAATGATCTGCACCGGCGAAACGCCTGCCATGAAACATTCATTCAGAAAACGATCTACTTCAGGGACGGCCTCATCGACTGTTTTCCCGATGACATTGAGCGTAGTATGAACGGTACGAACACTCACCGCCCCCCGGGCAGCGAACGGACGACTGACCGGCTTCCTGACCTTCTTCACCGGTTTCTTCGTCTCGAAGCAATGCTCCGGAGTCACGGTGACATGCATCAGACCGCAGGCGATGGTGATCTTGTTCCCCGACACTTTGGTGATGGCACCATCACTGTCCAGTGTATCGATATAGACATAGGTGCCTTTTTTGATCTGCTCCTTGGGAAGCGGATTTCTTCGGTTTTCTCTTCCGGGGAGCGCCATGGCATCGATCGCGCCACGCACTTTGGAAACATGCTGCTGGAGATCTTCCTTTGCCATCGCTGAGGCCTTTTTCTTGAGATCTTTAATGATGGCTTCCGACTGATTTCTAAGATCTCTTTTGATAGTCTCCGCTTCTTGTCTGGTTTTCTCCAAGATCTGGTCTTTCTTTTTATAGAAAGCATCCGTCTCTGTCCTAAGTTCGTTCCGCAGTTCCTCAGCCTTCTTCAGCTGGGCTTCCACCTCTTCTTTTTCATGTGCAACTTCACGCGTCTGGCGGTTCAGCCGTGCCATGACTTCTTCCATATTGTGAAGCGGAGAGCCTTCTTTCAGCTGGCTGGCACGCGAAAGGACAAGGGGCGGCATACCAAGTCGCTTGCAAATGCTGAAGGCATTGCTGTTCCCCGCAACGCCGATGATAAGGTGGTAGGTCGGTGTCAGTGTCTCTTCGTCAAACTCTACGAATGCATTTTCGATACCGCGCGTCTCGTAAGCGAGTTTTTTCATTTCACTGAAATGGGACGTAATGATAGCGGGTACTCCCTGCATCTGCAGATACTCCGTAACGGACTGTGCAAGCGCGGCTCCTTCGACAGGGTCTGTGCCTGAACCCAGTTCATCGAGAAGCACAAGATCTTCTGTCCCCACATGAGAAAGAAAAGCCGTGAGCTGCGTGATATAGGAAGAAAAGGTCGAAAGATTGTACTGGATGCTCTGCTCGTCACCGATAATGGCATAGATATTTTTATAAATCGGAAGCATCGAGCCCTCAGCCGCCGGAATAAAGAGACCGGACTGATTCATGAGTGATAGAAGCCCCGCTGTTTTGATCGCGATGGTTTTTCCGCCCGCATTCGATCCTGTAATGATGAGGATCTGGAAATCCATTCCCAGCGTCAAAGATATCGGCACCACCTTATCCGCAGGAATAAGGGGATGACGAGCACGGCGAAGGTCGAGCGCATGAGTGGAGTGGATGGCTTTTACTCCCTGCATGGAGAGTGCCATTTTCGCACGCGAAAAAATAAACTCCAGCTCGGTCGCAAGGTGACAGTTGTTCTTCGTAACTTCCCGTGTCTTCTTCACCTGCTCGGTAAGTGCGCGGAGGATTTCCTGTACTTCCTGCTTTTCCGAAGCCGTGAGTTCCGCGAGGTCGTTATTCAGGCGCACTGAGACCATCGGCTCCATAAAAAGCGTCTGCCCGGTGGATGATCTGTCATGCACGATCCCTTCAAATTTATACCGGTATTCTTCCTTGACCGGTACGACATAGCGACCATTTCTCTGCGTCACGATGGCGTCCTGAAAATAGGAGGACTGGTCCTTATCCTGGATGATCTGCTGGATCGTCTTGCGGATACGATTCTTGATCATTTCCTTCTCCGTGCGGATGCGGGAAAGACGCGGGGAGGCGCGGTCACTGACCTCGCCATGCTCATCGAAGACCTGATGGATCCTTGCAATCAGCTGTTCCTGCGGTATGATGAGCGAAGCAAGCTCTTCGAGCGCGGGATAGACCAGATGACGCTCGCCTTCGAAATAGTGATGCATCTTCTTATACGTTTCGAGCGTTGCGGCGAGATCAATGAATTCCTTCGCCATCAGGATCATGTCTTTCCCAGCTTTTTCCAATGTCTCGGTGATGTCATGCGTCTCCCCCAAAGGGGTCGTGATCTCGCGCTCCAGAAGAATCGATGCTTCTTCTGTTTCCGTGAGCTTTTTCTCTATGATCTCCGGCTCTACGGACGGCATGAGCGTCCGTGCCATAGCTTTGGAAAGCTGCGAGGGGGCAAGCTCTGCGAGCTTTTCTCGGATCTTGTCGAACTCCAGTGTTTCCAGTACATCTTGTTTCATTTATAAAACTCCTCTAAAGAAGTGACCACGGGTGACATCGTCTCCCCTGCCTGCTCCGGGGGCCTCTTTCCGGCCGCTCAGTATATCACAGGCATCCTTACAAAGCGAGAGGATGCTGCCTTCATTCCCGCGAACGTCCAGTGTCAACGCAGAAAGGCCTGCTTTTTTCAATTCATCAAAGTACGGACGCATATCCAGGACATGGCAGTTGGCGATATGCATATGGCACCATTCATCGGTATGGATAGGGAAACGGCGTCCTTCCCCATCCTTCAGGGCGAAGCGCCCCCGCATGCAATACATAGGGCAGTGCTTTTTGTCCTTATCTCCCATCACCGCATTGATCGCGCAGTACTCGGAAATCATCATCTCCGTCCGTCCATACACATAGGCCCCGAGCGGTATATCCGATCCTTTCGCAATATGACGGATCTGCGGGATCGTCAGCTCCTGTGAAAGGAAGCAGCCTGAAAAGCCAAGCCTTTCGATTTCTTTTTCAGCTTCTCTATTGAAAATATTCATGGACGGTCCCGCCCAGACAGCGAGGCTTTTCTCCCCCCTTACCCATTCGATGGCTCCGGCATATTCCAGCACCACGCCATCGGGAAGGAGCGTCAAAAGCTTTCGCAGCTGCGCCTGCGCTCTGGCCTGATATTTTTCTCGTACCACGCGCGGTGTGGGGAAGAGGATCTCTGCCTCTGCCTCGTGACAAAGACGCACCGCCTCCTCATAGTCTTTCCATGGAATCGGCCTATGCGAGAAGGATTCGCCGCCAAAAATGACCTGACGTACACCGGCTGCCAGCGCCTCTTTCACATGAGAAAGAAGCGTCGTCCGGACTGTCACATGTGCACCCTCCTCAGAAGGGACTTTCGAAAAAGCAGGCGTCATCGAGGCCGGGATTGGGCGCGGGATGCCTGCCTCATGTGCCTCTCTTCGCTTTGCCAAGAGTGACTCTACCGCCTCCTGCCGCAGATGGTTCAGAATGCTTTTCGGCACCATGCATCCCTCATTGGATGCCGATATGTCTGCAAGTGTGAACCATGTATTGCCAAGACGGCTCATCTGCTTCTCTATCTCTTCCGCACTCGTCACGTGCGCTTTGGCTTTTTCCATGAGGACATCCGACATAACCGTCACCGCATGCCCCTTATCATCGGCAGCGGTCAAAGACAGTGCCTCCCCGGGAGTCGCTGTCAAGGAGAGATAGAGCGGGATCTTTCCCTGCAGATCCTTCATCGCAAGTGACTTCTTCGGTATTTTCACATTCCAGTAGACATGTGCATGCGCGAGAGGGCGTTCTTCGAAAAGAGCGCGATATTTCCCCTTTTTCAGAGAAGACAGCCGTTCTACAGGAATAAAGGCGATTGTTCTTTCTTCTGTCTCATAGGAAATACCCGTCACATCCACAAGACGCCTATCTGCCTCTGATTTAAAGACAAAGGCAACGCGCCCGATGCTTTCCACACGTCCTGCCTCGACGCCGTGATTTCCTGGCGCGTACTCCGTGATCATAGACGGCCCTGCGGTATCATCCGGATATGCCGTCGTATAGCCGCGGTTAAATTCCTCTTCCAAATCGAGCTTCAACGGTTCGGTATCGATCAGAAGATGCTGCTTCGCTGCATCGATCGCTTTTCTATATGCTGATACGGTATTATAGACGTACTCTGCGCTCTTCATGCGGCCTTCCACCTTGAGAGAGGACACATGGGCGGCCAAGAGGTCGGGGATCCGAGGAAGCCCCATCATATCCTTGAGGCTCAGGATGTACTTTCCCTTCTCCTGCGAGAGAGGACGGCCCGCATCATCCACCAGCTCATAGGGCATGCGGCAGGGCTGCGCGCAGGAACCACGGTTTCCACTGCGACCGCCGATGAAACTGCTCATGAGACACTGCCCCGAGTAACACACACAGAGTGCGCCATGAACAAAAACTTCGATCTCCACATTCGTTTGGTCGGTGATTTCCTTGATTTCCGCCAGAGAAAGCTCGCGCGAAAGCACCACACGCTGGAATCCATGATCCCCCAGAAAACGAACACCATCCAGATTTGACACCGTCATCTGTGTGCTGGCATGGAGCGGAATGTGCGGAGCGATCTTTCTCACCATGGAAACGACACCGAAATCCTGCACCAGTAGTCCGTCAATCGGGATCGTCCCTAAAAACTGAAGATACTCTGCGAGAGCCTTATTCTCCATATCGCCGATTAACGTATTCAGTGTCACATACACCGAGGCGCCTTTTCCATGCGCCATACGGACGGCCTCTTTCATCTCCTCATCAGAGAAATTGCCCGCAAATTTTCGCGCGCTGAAGCGTTTCCCACCAAGATACACAGCATCTGCTCCTGCATCGAGCGCAGCGATAAGATGCGCCGGAGATCCGGCTGGTGCTAAAAGTTCCATGATATTTCTCCTTTGAAAACGAATGGCAGCTAGTGACTGATGACTAGGAATTATGGATCAGGGATCGCACGTCTCGTACGTACTCTCTCCCCCCCGGAAAGTGGCTTTGCGATGGGCGCAGCATTTCTGCTGAGAGCGCTTCACCCCGGCGCTCTCCCCATGAATAAACTCGTCTTATTGTATACTAACAGCCGGATAGTTTCAATGATAAGCCTGAAAGCGAAGAACCATCCTGATCCCCAATCCCCTGTCCACCCACATGCAAAAACCGCCAAACGAGAAAATGTCGCTTGGCGGTTCCACCATTCCGGTCACTTATCTCTTATTTGACTTCAGCTTCGTAACGGGCAAGAGTGAAGCAAAGGTCAGACAGACGATTCAGGTAGCGGATATCCACTTCATGCACCTCTTCCTCTTCGGAAAGACGCCACATGTCACGTTCTGCACGGCGAACAACAGTACGCGCCACATCAAGGAAGCTGGCGCTCTGGGTATCCCCCGGCACCAGAAAATGATCAAGTGGTGCCAGCTCATCCGTATAGGTATCGATGATCTGTTCCAGCTTTGTCACATGCTCCGGCGTAATGTTTGCTTCTTTGCCGACGCTCGCTACATCCGCCATCAAAAGCCACAGTTCTTTCTGCAGCGCATAGATCGTTTCCTTGACATTATCATGGGTCGCAAAAGCACGCGCCTCGCCCAGCACAGAATCTACTTCATCAATGGTGCCATAGGTTTCTACACGCTGACAGCCTTTCGATACGCGTTCTCCTGTGTAGAGAGAGGTCTTGCCCTTGTCACCCGTTCTTGTATACACCTTTGCCATTTGAATCCTCCTTATTATTAAATGAGAGAATTATGAAAATATAGGCTTTCCTGATTCCATTATATCGCATGCCGGGGAAGGGTTCAAGGTTCAGAAAATGCGACGTAAGTGTCAAGTTTTCCTCGGTAATTCATTTGACTGTCGATAATTACTATC
>ERZ1026898.554-NODE-554-length-21835-cov-6.966621_pt1 | contig 21835 bp, 18 predicted proteins | sample MGYA00380178_ERZ1026898 | MGnify/ENA primary metagenome ERZ1026898 (study PRJEB33269, sample SAMEA4719814) | human gut metagenome | biome: human-associated habitat; feature: organic feature; material: feces | place: Cameroon | collected 2013-10 ...
AATATCGATAGCATCGGACTATTCAACATAGTACGCTATACCGCTAGCATGCCCCTATTGCCTTCGGCACTTCCCCCGAAGGGGGAAGCAAGACGTTACGTAGCTAACGATTTCCTTAACTTAATAGCATTACCTAAAAAGGGGGGAAGGGGCCGTCCTAGAAAAAGCCAGGAAAGCCTCCCTCGCTTTGCGCCTCTCCTCCCAAAGGAAGGAGAGAGAAGTTAAACGGCTTCCGAACATCGCTATATTTTATAGTACGGCGAAGCCGCCGCCATCATTCCTGATTCTTCTCCGGACCCACAACTTGAAGCTTTATTTTCTTATCTCGTCCACATACCTTTCGATCGACTCTGCCATTTCCGTGCGATCGACCACATCTGTGAATCGTTTCTCTCTGCTTTCAAGCTCGCCGAGCTGTCTGGGGATCGCGATGCCCGTCTTTTCTGCGATCATACGAAGGGTATCATACGGATCATCCTTCGGCGTAAGGCCGAGTGACTTTGCCACGATACCAGGGAATTTATAGGGATGCGCCGTAGAGACGATAACGGTATGGGTATGACGCGGGATCTCTCCCTTTCTCTTCATCTCATCATAGACTGCATAAGCGACAGCCGTATGCGGATCCATGAGGTAGTCATACTTGTCGTAGACATTCGTCATCGCTTCTTCCATAGCCTTTGGCGATGCCCAGCCGCCCTTCATCTCGCCAGTGACCTTTTCCATGGCCTCCTTCGAGAGGGAGTAAATGCCGGTGTCTTTCAGCGCCTGCATATCAGCAGCCACAGTTTCCTTCGAGCCGGTCATGAAGTACAGGAAGCGTTCAAAATTCGAAGAAATCAGGATATCCATCGATGGAGCTTCGGTCAGGTGGAAATCGCGGTTGATATCGTAGGTGCCCGTCTTAAAGAAATCGGCAAGGACCTTGTTTTCATTGGAGGCGCAGATGAGTTCGCCGATCGGCGTACCGATCTGTTTGGCGATCCATGCCGCCAGGATATTTCCGAAATTCCCTGTCGGAACGACGACATTGAAGGTCTCCTTCGGCCCGATGGAGTTCTGCTTCAAAAGTGAGAGCCACATCCAGACATAGTACACCACCTGTGGGAAAAGACGTCCGATATTGATAGAGTTCGCACTGGAGAAAAGCACGCCCTTCTCTGCAGATCTCTCACGCAGATCACTGCCGAAGACTTTTTTCAGCGTACTCTGCGCGTCATCGAAATTGCCTTCGATGCCGACGACCTTCACATTATTTCCGAGCTGCTTCTGCATCTGATCCTGCTGCAGCGGGCTGACACCGTGAGATGGGTAGAAGACCATGATGTGTACCCCCGGCACGTCGCGGAAGCCTTCCAGCGCCGCTTTGCCGGTATCTCCGGAGGTCGCAGTCAGGATCAGCACCTCCTTGCCATCCTTCTGCTGCTTTTTGGCATACACCAAAAGGTACGGGAAGAGAGAGAGGGCAAGATCTTTGAATGCGCAAGTCCTTCCATGGAACATCTCTGCCATGGAGAAGGACTCCGACATCGTCTTCACCGGCACGATCTCCGGTGTCTCGAATGTCCCGGTGTATGCATCATGCGTCAGCCTCTTCATATCCTCTTCCGGGATATCGGTGAAGAAATGGGACAGCACATAAGCCGCCAGCTCTTCATAAGAAAGATGCATCAGATCATCAGCTGCCAGAAAAGGCGCTGGCAACTCCGATGGCACATAGAGCCCGCCGTCACTCGCCAGCCCTTTCACCAGCGCTTCCAGTGCGGTCACGGTCTCACTGCTTCTTGTACTTCTATATTTCATAGGACACCTCCATCGAGATAAACTTAGCTTTATTGTAACATAGACGAGAATGGGATGCTACAAATTTAGGGGTTTAGGAAGGCGTCGAACCTGACAGTCTGCTTTCCCGGTAAGAGGGAAAGAGCTTAGCCTGCACGCAAATACTCGCAGCACTTTCGGATTTTTATGCACAGTGGCTTCTCCATTGCGCCCATTCCAATAAAAAATCCCAAGACCGAAGTCTTGGGATCTTTTGCTTTTGATTAGTCAGCGCTGAAAGGAAGCAGAGCGATAGCTCTTGCTCTCTTGATAGCGAGATTGATCTTACGCTGATGTTTAGCGCATGTGCCAGTTACGCGGCGAGGAAGGATCTTACCTCTTTCGGAAACGAAACGGCGAAGTGCGGCAATGTTTTTGTAATCAATGGTGTCTACGTGATCTACGCAGCACTGGCAGACCTTTCTTCTCGGTCTTCTTACTCTATCTCTTCTGATCATGCTAGTTTATCCTCCAAAATCAATGTATCTCAGAACGGAATGTCTTCATCCTTGGAAGCCTGTCCGAACTGACCAAAACTGCTTTTCGGCTGGCTCTGTGGTTGGCTCTGACCGAACTGGGAAGCCCCGTTATTGAAGCCGCCATTGTTTGCGCCATATCCGCCATTGGTGTTATATCCACCATTGGCATCATAACCACCATTTCCACCAAAAGCATTACCCTGAGACTGCTGATGAGAAGGTGCACCAATCGGAATGGCAACAAAGTTAGCATTCACTTCACTGATCCATCTTCTCTGTCCATCTGGTGTGTCGTAGGAACGAGTGGTATAACGGCCCTCCACGAAAACGCGGCTGCCTTTTTTCAGCTGATTTCCTACAGCTTCTGCCAGATTGCCCCAAGCCACAACGTTAATCCAGTCAGTGATCTCTTTCTGTTCGCCCTGTGGTGTCGTATACATACGGCTGACAGCGACACTAAAAGATGCAACGGCGCGGCCGGTCTTTGTTGCACGCATAACCGGATCCCGCCCCAAATTACCCATGATTTGAACTGAATTCATTGTGCTACCTCTTAGTCATCCTGTTTTACAATGATGTGACGGATAATTTCTTCATGAATTTTGATAACGCGGTCAAGTTCTTTGATCTCTGCCGGGTCAGCCTGGAAATCTACTACTACGTAGTAGCCTTCGCTCTGGTGTCTGACTTCGTAGGCAAGATGACGTTTGCCCCATTCATCAACTTTGTCAACGGTACCACCGATTCTGGTGATGGTGTCCTGTACCAGTTTGACAGCAGCTTTGATGACTTCATCATTAGCTGCATTCACAATGAACATAACTTCATACTTTTTCACGAAATTCGCCTCCTTTTTGGACTTATGTCCCATGCTCTCCATGGGAAGAGAAGTTGCCTGCATCAAAGCAAGCTTTTATATTATAGCGGATGGGAAGAGAAAATGCAAGGAAAATATGATTGAAATTTGGATCCAGATGCGGCGATGCCGCCACACCACGGAAGCATTTATTTCCCTATCCCATACACTTCCATCGCATTCCGCTTCGTCTGCTCTGCGATCTCTTCCACCGATACACCCTTGAGGCGGGCGATCTCTTCCGCCACAAAGCGGACGTTGGACGGATCATTTCGCTTCCCGCGGAAGGGCGGCGGGGTGAGGTAAGGACTGTCCGTTTCTATGAGGAGCCGATCCATCGGTATCTCTTTGGCGACTTCCTTGAGCTTCAGGCTCTTTGGAAAAACGACAGGCCCTGCAAAGGAGATGTAGAAGCCGAGCTTCATGAGTTCCTTCGCTGTCTCCAGACTCCCCGAAAAGCAGTGGAGGATCCCCCGCAGATTTCCTCCCTGATTTGCTTTCAGGATAGAGAGCGTATCTCCATGGGCGTCCCGGTCATGGATGAGGATGGGAAGGTCAAGCTCTTTGGCAAGCTCGATTTGGCGGGCAAACCAGTATTTCTGCGTTTCCTTATCCGTGTAGAGATAGTAATAGTCCAGCCCGATCTCCCCCACCGCTTTCACCTTGTCATGCGTCCGGGCAAGCGCACCAATGACTGCGAGCGCCTCCTCCGTCGCATCCTTTGTCACCTGCGGATGGATGCCGACTGCTAGATATAGAGAAGGGTGGCTCTCTGCGAGAGCCACCGCTTTTTCACTGGTCACAAGGTCCTCGGAAGGGATGACCACGTAGTCCAGCGTCTCGAATATGTGATGGATGACCTCTTCCCTGTCACGGTCAAAGGCTTTGTCGTACAGGTGCGCATGGGTATCGAAGAGCCCCATCATTTCACCCGGCTGCCGGCAGGCATATCGACGAAAGGCACCTTGAGGCTTCCATTCTTCGACGCAGCAAGGATCATCCCCTGCGACTCGATCCCCATGAGCTTTGCCGGCTTCAGGTTCGACACAAAGATGACGTGCTTGCCGATGAGCTCTTCCGGCTGATAGTATTCGGAGATCCCGCTCACGACGGTGCGCGTCTCTCCATCGCCCAGAGATACGGTCATCTTGATGAGCTTCTTGGATTTTTCCACCTTTTCCGCCGTCAGGATTTCTACTACGCGAAGGTCTGTCTTGAAGAAATCGTCGATGGAGATCGCTTCCTTCTCTTCTTCTTTCTTCTCTTCCTTCTTCGGCTGTTTCTTTTCTACTTTCTTCGGTGCGGGTGCTTCCTCGTCCTTTTCGATCTCAATACGCGGGAAGAGCTGCGGTCCTTTATTGATATGAGTGCCGTCAGCAATACCTCCCCAGACGAGGTCTTTGTAGTCCGCATCCTTGAAATCGGCGAGTCCCAGCTGGTTCCAGATCTTTTCAGACGCGATCGGGATGACCGGCTCTGCCATCAAAGAGACGAAGCGCATGCCTTCACAGAGATGATAGAGGACAGCATCGAGAAGCGGTGCCTTGGCCTCATCCTTAGCCAATGCCCATGGCATAGTCACATCAACATATTTATTGAGCGCACGGACAAAGGTCCATACCGCTTTCAGTGCATCATTGATCTTCCAGCCATTCATGCCTGCGCGGAATGCAGAAAACGTCTCGGCTGCTATGTCTTCGATCTCCTTGGAAGCAGCTGCCACCGTCTCATCAGAAGAAGCATCGCCCTTGGTCAGGACGCCATTTCTATATTTTTCCACCATGGAAAGAGAGCGGTACAGGAGATTCCCGAGATCATTCGACAGGTCGGAATTGATACGTCCGATCAGTCTGTCGCGGCTGAAATTGCCGTCCTGCCCGAGCTGGATATCATTCAGAAGGTAGTAGCGGATCGCATCAGAGCCAAATTCCTGCAGAAGCGGGATCGGATCGACGACATTGCCCTTGGACTTGGACATTTTCTCTCCGTCTACGATGAGCCAGCCGTGGCCGTAGACCATCTTCGGCAGCTCGATGCCAAGGCTCATCAGCATGATCGGCCAGATGATGGTATGGAAACGGACGATCTCCTTGCCCACCAGATGCACGTCTGCCGGCCAGAACTTCTTGAATTTTTCCGGATCGTCGACGATGCCCGCCGCGGTCAGGTAGTTGACCAGTGCATCAAACCAGACATACACGACATGCTTGGGGTCAAACGGTACCTTGATACCCCAGGAAAAGCTCGTACGGGAGACGCAGAGGTCTTCCAGCCCGCTCTTGACGAACTGGATCATTTCATTGCGGCGGGATTCCGGCTGAATGAAGCCCGGATTCTCTTCCACATATTTCATCCAGCGATCCGCATACTTGGACATTTTGAAGAAATACGCTTCTTCACTGACTCTCTGCAGCGGACGGCCGCAGTCCGGACAGATGTGATCCTTATCCAGCTTATTTTCCGGCCAGAAGGATTCGCATGGCACGCAGTACCAACCTTCATACTTGCCCTTGTAAATATCGCCCTTATCATAGGAGCGCTGGAAGAGCATCTGCACGACCTTTTCATGACGTTTCTGGGTGGTGCGGATGAAGTCATCATTGGAAATATTGAGCTCCTTCCACAGCTGCTGGAACATGCCTACGATCTTATCCGTGTACTCGATCGGCGTGACACCGGCTTCCTCTGCCTTCTGCTCGATCTTCTGTCCGTGCTCATCCGATCCGGTCAGGAAAAAGACATCATAGCCGTCAAGACGCTTGAAACGAGCCATGCTGTCAGCGATGGATGTGCAGTATGTATGCCCGATGTGCAGCTTCGCGCTGGGGTAGTAAATCGGCGTGGTGATATAGTATTTCGGTTTGTCGTTCATTCAGATTCCTCCTGCCTCTATTGGTCAAACGAAAGTATTTCGTTTTGTATGCATATTTAAATTATTATACCGCTTATGTAGGGAAATGGAAAGAAAATAAAAGTTGTAGGGTTCAGGGTTCAGAGTTAGCCCCGGTGGCGTGCCGCTCCTTGATTGCGTTTGAAAGCCTCGTTTGAATGAGAAATTAGAAATGAGAAATGCGAAATGGTGGTGCGGCGCATAAAATGAGGAAGCGCCGCAGAATTTTGATAGCGCTTCGCGCCGTAGTCAACGGAAGCGCAGCCGAGGGTCTTCCTTGCAGAACGGTCAGCATGCTAATTACGCTACTTCAATCACCACTTGTTCCTAATTCCTAATCCCTAGCCACCAGCTACTAGTCACTAGTCACCAGTCACTAGTCCCCATTTTTGAGCAAGTACTGATACACGTCTCGCCGTCCCATATGGAACTTTGCCGCGATCTTTCTCGCTGCTTCTTTCTGCGGAAGTGTCTTCGCCAGCTCCAGTGCTTCTGCCTCCCAGGAAGCTTCTTCCTCTTCGCCTTCTGCCATATCCTCATTCCAGCCTTCGACGAGGATAACATATTCACCTCTAGGATCATTTTCATCCAGCTCGGCGCGGAGCTCCTTCAGCGTCCCCCGCCGGAAGGTTTCGAATTTCTTCGTGAGCTCTCTCGCCGTCACGGCCTGTCTGTCTCCGAGATACTTGATGAGCGTATCCAGCGTTTCCTTCAAGCGATGCGGCGCTTCGTAGAAAATGAGCGTCACAGGCACGCGGCTCATATCCGTCAGGAGCTTCTTCTGCTTCGCGGTGATTTTCGGCAGGAATCCGATGAAGGCAAACTGCCTGGCATCCAGGCCCGATGCCACAAGCGCTGTCAGTGCAGCATTCGGCCCCGGGAGCGGCACGATGGGGAGATTTTCCGCAAGCGCCAGACGCACCAGATCTGCCCCGGGATCAGAAATGACCGGCATACCGGCATCGCTCACCTGCGCGACCGACTGCCCCTCAAGCAGCTTTTCGATGAGCTTCGGTCCTGCTTCTTTTTTATTATGTTCATGGTAGGATACGACATGACCTGTAATGCCCAGATGATCCAGCAGGATCCGGGTATGACGGGTATCCTCCGCTGCGATGATGTCCGCCTGTTTCAGGGTCTCCACCGCTCTTTCGGTGATATCCTCCAGATTTCCGATCGGTGTCGGCACCAGGTACAGGGTGCCGGGATTGATTTCACTCATGGAATGGCTCCTTTCTATAGAAATGGGGGAAGTTCAAGGTTCAGGGTTCGGGGTTAGCCCGTGGGACGGGGCGCCCTTTGATTGCGGATGAAAGAGGGGGCGGGTTCTATGGGTTCTATGGGTTCAGTGGGGATGGTGCGGCGCATCATCATATGGAAGCGCCGCGAAGCTTTAAAACATACGTTATCCATAAAAGATGAGAAACCTGTGAACCTTTTGAACCTTCAGAACCCGCTTACCCTTTGAAGATTCGCATAAAGGGTAGATTGTTCTTTCTGCTTTCAAACTTAGCCCTCATTCATTTCCCATATATCTCCAGCACTTCATCCGTATACGATCCGTCTCGGTTATGCAGGAGGAGAGGCGGCTCTACCGTAAGCTCCGGATTTCCTCCATACTTCCACTCGCTGAGGACTCGCACCGCGGTATGGCCTTTTCTGGCGTAAATGAAACGCATTCGCTTCGGCTCCATGCGATACGACCGTCCGATGGCTATGAGATCAGCCGTGCGATCGGCACGATGCACCATCGCGAGACGGCCACCGTATTTCAAAAGGTACTGCGCTGTCTTGAAAACGTCTGTGAGCGATGCATTCACCTCATAGCTCGCACTGGCGACCCCTTCGAGCACGCTCATCTTCCCCGTCCCCATTTCGCGATACGGGGGATTCGCTAATACCAACGAAAAAGAGCCGGAAGGAAACCTTTCATTCACCTTCCGGTAATCGCACTCGACCACATGGATCCGGTCCTCTTTTCCATTTCCCGCTATGTTGCGGCGCGCGAGATCCGCCATGACGGGATTCACCTCAAAGGCGGTGATATCCCTTCCCCCCAGCGCCGAAACGAGGAGAGAGATGACGCCTGTTCCCGTCCCGAGGTCTGCGATGCGATCCTTCGCCTTCGGCTTCACATAGTGCGCGAGCAGTACGGAGTCCACCGAGAAGCAGAACTGATCCGGCCTCTGGATGAGACGCATACCATCCCGCACCAGATCATCGAGCCGCTCACCATCTTTCAGCGTCCATTCAGTCATTTTCCACCTGCTCTACTGCGTCCCAGGAAAGCGTCTTCGTCTTCTGTCCATCGAGCTGCACCTTGACCGTATGCTTCTGTGCATTCACATACAGCACCTGCCCCATGCCTTCATCCGTGATGACCTTCATGCCGACGCGGAACTGTTTTCCCTTCTGTTGCATCGCGCAGCACTTCTTCCTGCGGCTGTTGTCCCCCGTGTACTGGTCATTTTCATAGCGCAGGCAGCACATAAGACGCCCGCAGACCCCGGAAATCTTCGTTGGATTCAGCGACAGTCCCTGATTCTTTGCCATCTTGATCGACACAGGAGCGAAATCTCCGAGGAATGTCGCGCAGCACAGCGGCCGTCCGCACGAGCCGATCCCTGAGACCTGCTTTGCTTCATCACGCACGCCCACCTGACGAAGCTCGATGCGCGTATGGAAGACCGCCGCCAGCTCCTTCACCAGCTCTCTGAAATCGACACGCCCATCCGAGGTGAAGAAGAAAACGATCTTATTTCTATCAAACGTATACTCTGCCCGCAAAAGCTTCATCGGCACCTTGAACTTCTCGATTTTCTGGAGACAGATATCGAAAGCCGATTTCTCCCTCGCCTTATTCCGCTCCAGCTGCGCCATATCCTTGATCGTCGCCCTGCGGATGACCGGCTTCATCGGATTCTCCTCATCCTTCTCCGCCTCATCCGGCATCGTCACCACATAGCCATACTCCAGCCCGCGCGACGTCTCCACGATGACACCATCATCCAAGTGAAGCTCCAGACCATTGCCATCGAAATAATATATTTTCCCTGCCGGCTTGAACCGGACACCTACGATCTGCTCCATTTCTGGCTGCCTTTCTGTATATGTTCCAAACTGATGAGAATATAATCCCATACATTTTTACTGTTGATATATCGGGAAACCGCCGTTTCTGCCGTCTGCAGCACACCCATCGCTTCCTCGCCCCGGCCGCGGTCCCAGAAAGAAGCGAGAGAAGCCTCGCATCCCGCGACCGACCCGCAGCGGGAAAGAGAAGCATCCCCCGTCTCTGCGATCACCATGATATCGCGCCCCACCAGACGGATCCAGCGAAGCCGCCGCAGGAAATCCTTCCTCTCTCCCAGCTCCCTGGCGGAGAGCGTCGCAAAAGGCATCGCATCATGCGTCAGGATATTCCAGAAATCCATCGCCGACTGCGGCTCTGCCTCTCCCTTTTCATCACAGACCTCCAGCGTGATCCCCGGATTTCCTTCCGAAAGCTGGAAGAGCACCTTCGCATCCATCCCCTTCGGGAAGTGATACTTCTTCGGATCCGAAGCCATGAGCGAAAGATAATCCCCCTCCGAAAGAGGCAGGAAAGCAAACCGCTCGCCGCGCGAAATGATGGTCGGAAGCAGCGCATGAAGATCATGCGTAATGAGGATGAAATGGATATTTCCCTCCGGCTCCTCTAAGGTCTTCAGGAGCGAATTGGCCACCGGATCCATCATCGTCTGCGCCTCATCAATGATACACACATGCACCGTCTCATCGAATGTCGCCATCGCGTCCAAAAACAGGCGGAACTGCTCGATCTTGAGCTCCATCCCCATCGGACGCAGATACCAGACCTGATGATCCGCAAAGGTCACGACCGGCTCCTTGCCGGAAGACTCCCGCTCCCAGAGACGGGTCTCTTCCCAGAGCTTTCCCGACTTCCCCGTCAGCTCACCCGCAAGGTCAAAAGCAGCCGTCGTCTTCCCGAGCCCCTCATCACCATACAGGATCAGCGTATGCGGCAGCCGCCTCTCCTCGAGAAGCCGCTTCCACTCCTTCTTCACTTTTCCCTGTCCATAGACATGAGGTAGGAAATCCGTCATCACGCGCTCCTTGTAAACTATCCTAAAAACTCACATTCTATTGTATCATGCTATCATCGATGGTGCAAAAAATTCGTGCACGTGGCATCTTAGGAACCTCGAGTGACTGATGACTTGAATACCACTTCGGGCATCGCCACTATTTATACTCTGCGGCGCCCTATCATCCTGCCTCAAGGGATCCGCGCTCCACCTTCCCTAGCTATTCTTATCTGCCTAGGATGAGAGAAAGCCGGCCGCCGGACATCTACGGGAAGCTCTCTCCTGCTTCTATACATAGCATCGAACACACACGAAAAAAGTGACCCTCTTCTTTTTTTGAAAAAGGTCACTTCGTCGATGTAATGTTCTCAAGCTTTTCCTTACATTCTGGCCCCTCGAAGGCGGGGGTACAGATGCGTAAAATATGATTTTTCTACGTCATTTTACTGATAACATTATGTTTTATTGCTTTACGTTAGTACCAACAGAAAAGCTGACCTGACTCTGAGAAGTTAGACGGCTAATCTATCGAAATCGTATAGGGGCTTAACCGTTGCCAAGTGACGCCCTTTCTATGTTCATTATGCCATGGAAAACCAATGAATCAAGTAAATCTCCATACAAAAAGCGGAGCCGATCAGGGCTCCGCTTTTCACGGTTCATATCGTACACGTACAGCTAAACTTTGCTCCAGAATTTGCCCTCGAGGCGAATTCTGCATGAGATCATTTTGGCATAGCTACGTCTTTATAAAGTATGTACTGCCTACGCTTTTGGGCGGGAGGAGAAAAATCAGATCCGCCGTCCGCTTATCTCCACGCCCCTTCCCTATAGGTGTGGGCACGGAGGAGTGTATCGTTGAGCGTTCGGCGCCCGGTGGAGGATTTCCTCTCTCCGGGAAATACCACCGTGGAAATTCTGGATTTTACACGGTTTTGCAAAAAGTTTTTATGTCATCTTTCAACGCGATAGAATTTTTTTGGAAAAACCTATTTCGCCAAAAGACATATACCGCTTATCAAACCATCTATCCACTAAGGCCCCCGCAATAGGCCGATTCTCTTGAATGAATCGCTCTCCAAAGGACGCCATGCATATGCCTCCAAACTTTCTTTCTCAAATCTTTTACCCATATGCATAAAGTAATTTTTACCTCTACCAAACCAAGTTATAAATTTCTTCCCCAATCGAATCCGGTGGGACTGCATAGTATTTTTTCCGCCAAGGATCAATGGAATATGAATCAATGAGTTCATTGTCTGCGTTGTATGTAGTAGTTTGAAGAAATGCCATTTTTCGATCACGCGTAATCTCCCATTGATCCAGATCATAAGTCCCATCTTCTCTAACCATTTTCACCCATACTACTGCAACGCCATATGATTTAGATGCTGATTGATTGTCAATATACCATTGGTTTCCAGAAGAATCCGAGTCAACCCAATACCAATTAGCCGCTTCAATTGGGATGAACCCCATGCAAGTAAGCAGTATTACAAGCGCAACCATTATCTTTTTCATTTCACACCACTCCCATCAACCGCGAAATAAGACTGCAAGAATTTAAAAGCATCTGCCTCAAGCCAACGGATCTGGGCCAAAACGATTCGGTCCCGTCGTCCCTTTGAAACAAAAGGCATAAACCAACAAAACTAAATTAGCTCCAGGAAACCAGATCAACAACCAAAGCCATCCTGTTCTCCCTAAGTCATGAAGTCGCCGTATAAGTAGCAGAATCGACGGGATACCAACGATCAAGAAGCAAAAAACTTGCCATCCAAAGCCGCCTGCTGCTGCCGCACCTGAAATAAGACCCATCAGCTGCAGACAGAAGCCTGCCACTTGAAGCACGAGCACGCGAAGGATATACGGTTTGCGATTCAGCCGTCCTTCCGCTTTGTAAAACATATCTGCAAAGCCATGTTCTTTTTGCTTGGCTTTACGAAGCTCCGCATTGATATCCATAATATTCGTGGAAGGCAAACCATTCGTCCCCGATTGCGTCGGCGGTTCTTCCTTTGGCAAAGCGCATCCGCAGTGGCTGCAATAAGAAGACGCTGCATCAACCGACTGATTACAATTTGGGCAAAGCATTCTAAAGCATCCTTTCTTTTTCTCTCTATCATTTCACTTCCTGAATCCAGCTGCTTATTTCCCCAGTTCCTTCAACTTGACCATGACGATATGTCTGACTTTCTCATCCACCATCTTTTGATCGATAGTTCCAGCCCTGTAGGCTTTGAGCAAGCCATTGAAAACCTGCTGGGCGTGTCCATAATCCTGGCATACAAGGACTATATCCGCTCCCGCTTCAATAGCTTTCACCCCCATTTCAGAAAATGGATAATGTTTGGCCATCGCTCCCATGTCCATGTCATCCGTCAGAATCAATCCCTGATAGCCATAAGACTTCCGCAGAATATCCGTCATGACGACCTTGGATAGACAGGCCGGTACATTTTGTCCTAAATTAGGAAATGTAACATTAGATACCATAACAAATGTCTTGTCTGCATCCATTTCATCGATCAAAGTCCTAAAAGGCTTCCCGTCCAACTGGTCCAGTTCAGATTGATTGAGTAACACCACATCCCCATCCAAATGGGGATCTGTTTTAACTTTGCCAATCCCAGGAAAATGTTTTAACGAAGTCATGACACCGGTCTCTGTGTATCCTTCGATGGCAGCTTTAGCAAAAGGAATTACTTCTTCTGGCGTTTTTCCATAGGATCTCTGGTACGCACCATCCAGGTCAACGACAGGTGCAAAGTTCACATTGATTCCCATCTGCCGAAGAGATTTCCCAGTTTCCACCGCCCAGCGATGGGTGACATCCGGACTCTGCTTTCCCAGTACCGCTGCTGCGGGCATATCTGGCATGTAGGTTTCCATCCGCCGGACTTGCCCGCCTTCCTGATCTACGCCGATAAAGGCCGGAATCCCAGTCGCCGCTTTGACTTGCTTTTGGATCTCTGCTGTCAGGTGCTGTACCTGTTCAGGCGTCTTCATATTACGGTCAAAAAGGATCACATTCCCATTCGGAAATTCGCTTAGCATATAGCGGCTATCCTGATCCAAAGTTGTCCCCTGAATACCAATCATCAGGAACTGCCCGATCTTTTGCGAGTCGCTCATTCCGGAAACCAGTTTTTCAGCTTGTTTTTCCAGTGTCAATCCATTTTCACCGTCAATGTTTTCCCCTTGGGCTACCGTTTTGAGGGGAAAGCAGAAACTGCACCCCGCCACGACCAGTCCAGCCAGAGCCAAAAGCAGGCCACCACCAATTTGTTTGTAAAGTTTGTGCATCCTTATAACCAATCTCCTAACACTTCATCAATCTTCCAACCACCATTACAAAGGATCAAGGTACACGTCCCCTTGAAATATCGTTTCTCTCGAGTCGATCCCACTTGATCGACTGCCATCAGGACAAAGGATAACTTTGTAACATCCCCGCTTTGCTCGATTACAGTCACATTCTGCGGTATACTTGCCACTGTCGTCCGATACCCTCTTGCCCATGCATCGCATGAGCCGACGTAGTCTTTCATATCCGGAGACAAACAGTTATAAGCACCTCTGTAGTTTCGATTCGTAATCATTCTGTGGAACGCTAAGAAAACGTTTGTCGGTGAGGCGATCTTTGGATTTCCATAAGACCGCGGTTCTGCTGGTACAGTGGCAGGAGATGGTGCCGGCGCAGCAGGAACAGGTACTGGCTGAACATTCTGCGTCTTTGGCTTCTTCTTTTCTTCACTCACCTTCGGTTTACTGTAGCTTGGCTGAACCGTTTGCACTTTTGATTTTGGAGAAGAATGACTCTTGGTATTTCCATCGGAATTTCCCAAGAATAACAGCAAAGCAATGAAAGCAACGGCTGCTATCACAATCTTGATGAGGCATCCTTTAGACTCTCCCGAGCGCTGTTCCGCCTTCTTGCGTTCGAATTCTTCGACAGACGAACAAGACTTCACTTCATTATCCACAGAAGGTGCTCGAGCGTAATACTGTAACCCCTTCTGGATTTCGGAAATAATTTCCTGATCTCCAGACTGCATCGCATATGTCAATCCTTCTTTGGCGATTATGTAGGCATAATCCCACATATCTGCCCACGTACATGCCGTTGCCAGCGTATAGTATACCTCCGCGAGAACGCCGGCAGCCGCTGCCCGCTCAATGGGGGCCAATTGACTGAGCTTTGCAGCCGCTCTATGCAAAGCCGCGATCCACTGATCTTTGTGGTTCATGATTTGCATAGAATTGTTAGCTTCTTTCCCCTTTTCTCGAACGACAAGGAGTGCTACCTGCCCTAAGACGATTTTCAGTTCTTCTTCCAGCGGATTCACTTGTACTTGACACTTCGGGACTTCATTATCTTCTTGAGGTTCCGCTTGCACCAACCGTTTCCGAATTTCAATATCCTCTTGAAACTGCTGCAGCATCTGGGGGTTCTCCTCAAAGACCTGCATAGCTTTTTCTGTGACTGCGATGCTGAGATTCGTCAAATTCTTTTGATGATGATAAAAGAGCTCCAAGTCGCGTAATTTTTGGGCAATTTCGTTACTTTGTGATTGTTTTTCTGCTTGTCCCTGGTCTTCGAAATACAGCTGCAGCGGCTGCGCCAGATAGTCAAAAGCTTCCAGCTCCTCAAACAAAGGCGACAATTGCAATTGAGAAATACTGGTATACATCTTTGCAGTCTCTATATCCTGAAGCAATTTCGTGCAGCGGGTATCCAGCTCATTCTGTACCTTCATATTGTACAAATCAATGAAAAAGCGGATGCAATCGCCATACTTTTTCGGATATTTTCCGATTCCCGGCTGGATCAGTTCCTTGGCAATCACATTCCCTATCTGCGCCGCCTCTCGCGTAGAACATTGGCGAAGCAAAGTATCAATGGCCGCTTTTGCCCCTTCTTCAAGTAACTGACTCAGTGCTTCTTCTATATCATCCTGCTCGATATCCGCGGAAATCCCCGCTTTCTTTCTTGAGATGATAATATCGGTATATATATCATCCAGTGATTCCTCCTGCAAGGCTTGTTTATATTCATCATCCAGTGCTACGATCTTCTGTACCACGAGCCGGATATCCGCGCCACGGCAATTCTGCACTTCATTCATCAGCGAAAAAGCTGAATTAGAGTTTTTGAGAAACCACGGCACTTCGGCTTGCAGACGCTTCCTTGGATTAGTCAGCGTTTCCCTGGCCGCCTCATACATAGATTCATTTGCTTCATCCTTCCAGCTTTTTTCATCTGCAGCTTCATTGATGCTGGCAATATCATCTTCTGGCTTCACACCTAATACATCAAATGCGTTTCCTTTTATTTCCATATGCTCGTCTCACTCCTTCATGACCAAGGCTCTCTGCACTCACCATTTCCAGCATTTTCATTCAAAAACCGATTGGTCGATGATTCTTTTCTTCGTCTTTTCCACAAATCTCTAGCAAAACATCTGACAAAACTTCATCATCTATTTCCTCTTTTTTTAGACGCACCGTTCTACGTGCTGCTTCACGCACCAGAAAGGCCACGTCAGAAAGTGGATGTCCGGTGAGTTTTTCTGCATAATCATCCACCCGTAAAGATGCCGAGCAAGGAATATTCTCGAGCAAATGAAATAGGGCATCCTTCACCTCTTTCTCCTTAGGCATCTCTACTTCCAGAATCTGATCAAACCGGCCTTTTCGAAGAACCGCCGGATCAATCATATCGAGATGATTGGTCATACCAATGATAAGCACCTGCTTTTCTATCGCTTTAGGAATATTCCGTAAGAATTCGTCCACTTCTTCGATGCGATGATCACTGGCTCCTTCTCTTTTCCCCAAGTAGGCTTCGATTTCGTCAATAATCAAAATGGACGGAGCCGCCTGTATCGCTTTGGCAAACAGTTCGGAAATCAGTTTCCCTGTCTGATGAATATAGGGACTTGCCACTGTCTCAGAATTGGCTTCAAAACAGGGCAGGCGTAAAAATTCTGCCAACTTGGAAACAGTAAAAGTTTTCCCGCTCCCCGGAGGCCCGTAAAGCAGAATCGCCGGCAGAGTATGAATCCCCATTCTTTCATAGGCTTCTTTATGGCGGAAGAAATCAACGACCTGATGTTCAAAAAATTCAGACAGTTTCTCTCTCCCAGGCAGCCAAAACCGTTCTTCTCCTATCCTCACCGATTCCTGACAATCCACGTTTTCTTCCGTACTTTTCAAAACTTGTTTCTTCGGCAAGTCACTACATTGGATGAGCTGCTGCAATTGCTCCGCGGAAAGCCAGGAGCAGAAATGGGATACCTTTTCCGCACAAACCGCATTGACCGGAAGTCCATCAGTTAGCCATCGTCCCAAAAGTAATTCCGGCGCATCCATCACATCATCTTCTGATTCCAGAGGAAGCATCCAGTCATATTTTTCTATATAAAGCACATTGGGACACTGCCTCTCTTTGTATTTCTTTTGAAATCGGGCAAAAGCAGAGCAAAAACTTTCTGCACTTTCCCAATCATCCGGATACGGGCCGTGCTGCGGCGTGTACAACTTGTACCCCGACTCCGTCAGATAGCAGAACCCACATGACAATGGATGTAATTGCCCACTGACAAAGGCATCGGGAACCCAATTCCCATTTTCCCACACCTCTTTGAGATCTGCTGTAATGCAGATGGCATAGCGCCCATCTTCTACCCGATAGATTGCATACTCCTGCTTTTCGCATACCGATTCCAAGACGCGAAAACCATCTATCAGCGTATCTCCGCGTTTCAATTGAAAAGGCATTTCCCTCAACTCCTCATGATATTGGCTGCCGCAGACATCTCGCTCATACCCACATCCTGTTTTTGCGAAAAAATCATGGTCGCAACTACTCGCTTCAATCTCTCAAAATCATCATTTTCTATGGCACTTTCACCTTCCTGTACCAACTGATGATACTGCTCTCTATCTGCAAAATTGTAAGGACGAGAACGAAGATAACTGAAAAGACCTCCAACAAAAGACATCGAGCGTTCAAAGAGAATATCCCTATATACTTTGCCCCAAATAGAAGAAGCCAGCTCTTCAAACTCTGTGGTCTTTCTCCTCACAAGACGTGCCAAAGAATCAATCATACTCTGCATATCATTTCTTTCCGTATCATTGCAAAGCGGTTCGACTTCACTCTGATACCATGCACGAATGTCTGCTAAGGCTTTTTCTCGGATATTTTCCTGATTGTCTTCTTTGATTTTATTCAAAAGCACTTTAGCTTTGATTAAGTTATCCGAATTCTTCTTGACTTTTTCCGGATCAATGACTGGATCATCTGCTAATGACTGCGATTCTTCTGCCAGCTCTCGAATCGTATTCAATCTGTCATCGGACACATTGGCCTCCAATTCATCTGCCTGCTGCAGAATGGACTGCCCTTCATCTTCAAGCTCATATACAGTATCTTCGCTATTCATATCTTTCTGTGCCGATTCACTGTCGTAGAAATTTTTTTCATTTTTTACGATTCCCAGTCGTTCAATGCTGACTTCCACATCCAACGAACCAGCCTCATTGATGGTATAGTTGAACTCAATATCGTCCCCAGGGCGGATAGCACCATAGTCCAAATCCGTTCCTTCTACTTTGATCATCCCGATAAATTTATTATCCGTCACTTTAGACGTGATATTGCCTTCCCACAGTTTCAGGCGCAGCGCACCGTTTGTATCTCCCGCTTTGATTCTTTCTATCGCTTTATAGCGGCGCGTCCCTTTCGCAGGCAGCTTATCCCCTTCATGAACGAGCGTATCCAAGGAAGCCACATTGCTCAGACTGCCTTCTATGACCTCCACACTGATGGTATGAGAGGCTGTAATCGCACCGATCGTACTCAGTGTCCTCGTGATCACGATCTGACGCTCCGGCAGGGTGACCAGGCGACGCGAAGGATCATAAATATAAATTTCAAATGTATTGACACCTTTCTTCGCCAAAGGCAAAGTAAGCATGGCACCATTTTTCAGTTCCAGAGTACCAGAAGACCAGCCCGTATCTGCCGAGCAGAGCTCGAAGGAATACCCCGTCGTATCTGCCTTCGCCTTGACCATAAAACGGGCCTTTTCTTTGATTGTACGCGCTTCATACTTGAAATCAAGCCCCAGCGTTTCTGCGGTCATGACCTGATTCGATGCTTTTCTTTCATGTTCTACACTTGTCCAGTCGATGCTCTCCGCAAAAATAGATGCTCCTTCTGCGACAGCTGTCATCGGATTGATCACATCCAACCCCAAGATCTTCATTCCCATTTCTCGGGCAACGTAGTCTCGGAGCCATTTGTAATTACAAGGACCGCCGATGAATACAACGCCTTCAAAATCAGAAATCGGGATTCCAGACTTCTTGACCGTCTCTCTGGCACATTCAATAGCTTCTAAGAGAATGCCATTCATGAGATGATTTAAATCATCTCGGCCAATTTCAATATCCAGCTCGATTTCTTCATCATTTTCATCGGTGATATCTCGTCCCAGTGCACCATAAATTTCTGCTGTCTCATCGGAAGACAACGCAATTTTAGCTTCTTCCGCCCAAAAACGGACGCGGCTCATCATCTTTCTGTATTTCTCATGCTCCAAGAAATTATCCGGAATATCGTAGTCATCATTATCCAACAGCCATGGCTTGATAATGTTGTCAACGATCTTTCTGTCAATATCTGTACCACCGCACATGGCAACGCCACCGTGCGCAATGACATCCACCTTTCCATTGACACAGTTGGCAATCGCTACATCCAGTGTGCCGCCGCCCATATCAAAAATCATAAATGACCCGTTTCTGATTTCTGTATTGTGCATGACACTCATAATGGCAGCAACCGGTTCCTGCATGACAGCCACATGTCCGATGCCTGCCATTTCTGCCGCCTTTTTCGTTGCCTCATTCTGCATCTGATCGAATGCCGCCGGAACCGTAATAACAGTATAGCGATCTTCCGACTGCGTGATATCTTCTGGCAGACAACGGAACAGCTCCTTCAAAACCTCAGCGCTGCACTGCTCCGGCGTCCAGACTTTATCTGCAAATTCGATTTTTGTGCTCGTCCCCATAAAGCGTTTAAACTGCTTCGCCACACGATTTTCATTTCCCTCACGTCCCTGCGCTTTATAAGCTTTATTTCCAACGAATTGCCGTCCTTTTTTATCAATGAAAATGCAGGATGGTGTCACATCCGTCTGCTCCTTCGTTTTCCAGACACGCGTCTTTTCACCATCAAATGTCACAATCGCACTGTTGGTTGTTCCTAAATCAATTCCGATATAGTAAGCCATAGATGTCATCTCCTATTTTTTTATCGCCAGAATAGCTTTTCCGTTTCTGATAATCCGACTCGTCCCTTTTTCTTTGATCACCGGTTCCAACATGGTTTCTATATAAAGAGTATCTGCTTCTTCAAAATCCTCCAGATTCAACGGATCCACAGGAAGTCCGATTTCAAATTCCAAGCCTTCATACTCAGGTACTTCTACATGAAGGAAATCGCAATAGCGCTGAACCATCTTGTCCATATGTCCATATGCCATCTGTATTTTTTTCTTCTTTGCAATTTCTAATTGCTGTCCCTTGAGTTGTTTGCTGATCGATTTTTCAAATCGAACCACTTCACATAAAAAATCTACAGTTTCCTTTTCCATATTGACCCCCTCATCTTCTTTGAAACTCGGCACACAAAAAGCCCAATTATGAACATTCATAATTGGGCATCATAAAACAAGAAGAGGTTAAGCGTTTACCCCCCCCCGAATTTTTGTTTCGTCATCAAAGGAATTGTACGGCAAACACTTGCGTGCGACAGCCGTGTATCAGCAAAGAGAAAAATTAGCATAACGAATCCTCCTCCCACTGCAAGATAATTGAAAAGACTACATTTTTATTATAACACACTATCGCGGACAATTGTTAGCACTGATTTTCTAAAAAGAGCCAATGAATCTATCCACCGTCGTTTTAACCATTTCTGCGAGCACTGACGGTGATATACAAAGTGCTTCCCAAAAGAGCAGAAGTTGTCATGCGCTTGCTTTCGACCAAGCTCTTAGTCGTTGTCTTATTCAAGAGGAAACCACGTTCCTTGTATTTCAGACCGTAGCCATCCCTAGGGAAAACGCTGATTAAATCGCAGAGTCCGATTTAGCATGTATTTTTCGTGCAATGCTTCGACATAAGCCGCCTAAATAGCTGGCAGCGTGTATACACGAAAAACCGCCTCGCGAATGGAATCCATTCACGGGGCGGTTCTGCTTCTTACTTAAACTTATCGATGATCTTATCGAGCCAGGAGCTCTTTCCTTTATACTGCGCGCAGTCCTCGCCCATGAGGTGAGCGTAGTTCAGGAGGGCTTCCTTCTGCTCTTCCTTCAGGCGCTTCGGTACGGTGACTTTGACTTCCACGTACAGATTGCCCTTGCGGCTGGACTGGAGGTGCGGCATGCCTTCGCCGATGATGCGGAAGCGGGTACCGCTCTGCGTACCGGCCGGGATCTTGAGCTCGACTTCTTTGTCAAGGGTCTTGACCTTGATGGTGCTGCCAAGAGCGGCGACCGGGAAGGTGATGTCTACGCTCTTGTAGAGATCGTCCCCGTCACGCTCGAAGTCCGGATCATCTTTGACGTAGATGTATACGTAGAGATCCCCCTTGGGGCCGCCGCGCTTGCCGGGTTCGCCTTCCCCAGAGACGCGCATACGCACGCCGGTATCAGCACCGGCAGGGATATTCACTTCGATGGTCTTTTTCACGCGGATTGTACCGGTGCCGCGGCATTCGGAGCATTTGTTTTTGATGATCTTGCCGCTGCCCTGACAGTGCTGGCAGGTGATGATATTCACCATCTGTCCGAAAGGCCCATTCCGTACCACACGCTGCTGGCCGGTGCCGTGGCAGTCGGGGCAGGTCTCGATGGAGGAGCCTGGCTCGGCGCCTGTGCCGTGGCAGTGGCTGCAGGTGTCATTCTTCGGTACGGTGAATTTCTTCTTGATACCGGTCGCTGCTTCGCGAAGGGTGATCTCCATATCATAGCGGAGGTCAGCGCCCTGCTCCGGGCCATTGCTCCGTCTGCGTCCGCCGCCGGTGAACATGTCGAAGATGTCGCCCATGTCGAAGCCGCCAAAGCCACCCTGACCGCCGAAACCGCCAAAGCCTCCCTGTCCGAAACCGCCGTAGCCCGCGCCGCCGCCGCTCGCCGCCTGTGTGAAGGCATCGTGTCCGAGCTGGTCGTACTGGGCTCTCTTATCCGCATCGGAGAGGACGTGGTAGGCTTCATTGACTTCCTTGAATTTTTCTTCCGCGGCTTTTGGATTGTCTTTATTCAGATCCGGATGGTACTTGCGTGCCAGCCGGCGATATGCTTTCTTGATCTCATCGTCTGTGGCGCTTTTATTGACGCCCAGCACGTCATAGTAATCTCTGCTGTCTGCCATTCTTTTCTATCCTCAAAGAAATTAGGGAAACGCCTCAAAAGGTCCTGGAGGCTCCGCTCTCTTCCCCTTTTCTGGAAATCCGTAGAACCTTCAGAACCTTCTAAGGAAACACTGATTAAATCGTTGTCAGATTTCATTCTTGGATTTTTATACAGAGCGAGGAATCATCTGACGCGAATAGCGAGCTATTTAAGGAAGATGATGACGAAGCTATGTATAAAAATCCATATGAAATCTGATTCTGCGA
>ERZ1026898.555-NODE-555-length-21833-cov-9.361144_pt1 | contig 21833 bp, 19 predicted proteins | sample MGYA00380178_ERZ1026898 | MGnify/ENA primary metagenome ERZ1026898 (study PRJEB33269, sample SAMEA4719814) | human gut metagenome | biome: human-associated habitat; feature: organic feature; material: feces | place: Cameroon | collected 2013-10 ...
TCCGCATGGTCTAAGCCATACGGAGGATTAACTGTTTTACGGACACCCGTCTATCGCGCGGAATGCCTTTTATCGTTCTAGGGCTCAGGGACGTTACCGAATCAGTCTCAGAGCATTTTCATAGTCGTTTTTGTGAACGTAGATATGATATTCATACGAATAGTTCGGGTCAACGCCGAAGCTGCCGCTGCGCCCGCGGCTGCGGCCGCCGAACGCGGAAGAGCCCTGCAAATTCTCGGTTCTGACCGTGTAGGCAATGCCGTTGGCGGACAGGACACTGCGGATGTTGGCCTGGCGCTGCATGTCCATCGTGGTGATGAGTTCCTTGCGGTTGAAAATCGTCAGCATAATACGACCCCCTTTATATAGAGTTTCTGTATTGATTTTACCACATGCTTTTCCTGTGTGCAATAGCGGCACAAATTGACAAGGCTCCGCGTGAATACTATAATGCTTTGCATGGAAGAGCGCTGAAAAGAGCGCATTGCGCGGGAGTCGTTTCCGCACACAGAAGGGAACTATCAAAGACATGAGACAGGATCTATCGTTCCGTTTGGAGCAATTCAAAAAGCAATACGTCGCGGACGAGGCGGTGCGCAGCCGCATCGCCGAGCCGCCCGTCAAATTCATCGGCGATGAGATCATGGAGCTGGCCGTCGCCGCGCTTCTGCAGGGGGAGAACGTTCTGCTATCCGGCGGCAAGGCCACGGGCAAAAATATCTTGGCGGACAACCTTGCGTGGTTGTTCCGCCGTCCGGTCTACACTGTGTCGTTCCATGTGAATACCGACAGCAGCACGCTCATCGGCACCGACACCTTCACCGGCGGCGAAGTGCGGCTGCGCCGCGGCCCTGTCGCGCTCGCCGCGCAGTACGGCGGCTTCTGCATCTTAGATGAGATCAACATGGCGAAAAACGACGCCGTGGCCGTGCTGCACTCTGCGCTTGACTATCGCCGCCTCATCGACGTGCCGGGCTATGAGTGCATTCCCATCCACCCCGCCGCGCGCTTCATCGCCACGATGAACTACGGCTACGCCGGTACGCGCGAGCTGAACGAAGCGCTTGTCTCGCGCTTTACGGTCATCCGCATGCCGACGCTCGAGGAACCCAAGCTCTGCGAGCTGCTGCGCGCAAACGTACCGGAGGCGTCGGACGAGAACATCAAGCGCTGCACGGGGCTGTTCCTTGATCTGAACGCCAAGGCCGTGAACGGCGAGATCTCGACGAACTCCGTCGATATGCGCGGCATGATCGCCGCTTTGCACCTGATGACCGACGGCATGGCGTCCAAGGACGCCATCGCCGTGAGCATCACGAATAAATGCTTCGATGAGTACGAGTGTGCGCTCGTGCGCGACGTAGCGCTGACGCGCTTTGCCTGAAGAGATGAGCATCGGCAGAGAAGAGAGCCTATTTTTGACTGTTTCCGAAGATCACCGCAAGCGGACCTATCCCGAGTATGTGCAGAAGATGAGCGAACCCTTTGAGCGCGCGGGCGGCATGGTGGAGGTGTACGAGGGCGTCGTCCTCGGCGGGGCGGACAAGTTTTTCGGGCTCGATGACTTGAATCTGTGGCTGCGGCGGCACCGCTACGCGGCCTACAATATGGACGTGCTGCTGCCCATTGCGCACCTGTGCGTCGAGCGCGCCGTGCGGGCGAGGCTGATGGGCGAGCGCCCCGGCGCTGCCGTAATGGCGGAGCAGGCGGCGGGCGAAATTTTGCGCGGCGACCTGCTGCACTACCGGCGCAGCTCGCGCGGCTGGATGTACATTTACGATCTGACGAAGCAGTTTCCCGCCGCGGCGACGGAGGGCGACCGCCGCATTATGAAAAATTTTGGCGGTTTTGAAGATATGCTGGCGGAGTTTGACGACCTTGCCGCGCGCAGCGAGAGCTGCGCGGACGCAAAGTCGCTCGTCGAACTCGCAGCGCTTTTGTACCGCAAAATTTTCATCCGCTATTTTGCGCCCGACCACAATCAGGACATCTTACCCGAGCGCGAGACGGAAGAGTGGGAGCCCGCAGCCGAACCGGGGGACATCGAGTGGACACAGACCGAGCAGCTCGAGCTTCAATACGACAAGGCGGGCGAGGCATCGGCCGATGGCCTCGTCGTCCTGCCGGACGACGCGCTCGCCGGCATTCCGGAGTATCTGATGCGCAACTTTGGCCCCAGCTTTCAGACCGAGCAGGCGATGGAGGAGATCGAAAGCGCTGTCTGCACCGGCATCCACGAGGAGCGAAAGCTCCTCTTCACCGACGGCCTGAGCGCGGACGCCTACGAGGGCAGTGAGCCGCGCGCCCAATCGCTGCGCGCCAGTCGGGACGGCAACCTCAAAATGCTCCAAGAGCACGAGAACGCCGCGCGTCAGGGCATCCGCAGCATCGAGCAGGCCTTTCGCAATGCGCTGAGCCTGCGCAGCGAGCCGGACGTTTACCGTGCCGACCACGGCGTGCTGCAAAACGATCTGCTCTGGAAGGTCGGCCGCTGCGAAAATCCGCAGCTCTTTGAAAAGATCGTCCGGCAGGAACCGTCCGCCGTCGTCGTGGAGCTTTTGATCGACGCAAGCGGCTCGCAGAGCGTGCGGCAGAGCATGGTGGCGCTGCAAAGCTACCTCTTCAGCGCGGCGCTCAGCCGCATCCGCATTCCGCACCGCGTGATGAGCTACTGCACTTACGGCAACTACACGGTGCTGCGGCGCTTCCGCGACTACGACGACAAGAGCGAGGCCGACCGCCGCATTTTGGAGTACCGCGCGACGTCGAATAACCGCGACGGCCTTGCGCTGGCCGCGGCGGGACTCGACCTCAAGAAGCGGCGCGAGGAGCACAAAATTATCATCGTGTTCAGCGACGGCTTACCGAACGACATGGTCAGCGGCCGCAAGCGCGAGAGCGCGCCGGAAGTCTACGTCGGCGATGCCGCCATCCGCGATACCTGCTTTCAGGTGCGAAAGCTCCGGCGCGAGGGCGTGCACGTCATCGGCATTTTCCTCGGCGAGGACGGAGAGCTTGAAAACGAGCGCATGATCTACGGCGCGTCGTTCCTGCGCATCCGCCGGGCGGAGGACTTTGCCGGAAGCGCCGGCAAGCGCCTGAGCGAAACGCTACTGAACCTGTAAAACGAAAAGGAGAGCCCTGCCGCTTTGCGGCAGGGCTTTTTGCACAAATTTTAAGAGAAAGCTTTGGACGTGTTTTCTTCAAAGTGCGCATGGACAATCCTGCGGAATATTCTTGTAATTACCTGTGATAATTAACGGAGATAACTAAAAGGAGAAAAGCCATGACAGTCGAAAAGATCAAAGCGCTGCTGGACGCCTGCTATCAGGCCAAGCGCGCCCGTGAGCTGCTCCCGGCGCTGCCGAAGGGCGTCACGTCGTCTTACATTCAGTATCTCGACGCGATCGAGCGATTGGAGTGCGAGGGCGTGCGCGTCAAGGTGTCCGACATCAGCGATGCGCTGCATCTGCCGCGCCCCGGCGTGACGCGCACAGTCGGGGAGATGGAGGACAAAGGGTATCTGCAAAAGTCCGCCTCGGCAGAGGACGGGCGCGTGACGTATCTCACCATCACCGAGCAGGGGAGAAAGCTCTCGCAGACGTTCAACGAGCAGTTTTTCGCCCAGCTCGCGCCGCTTCTCGACGATATTTCCGACGAGGACGCAGAATGTACCATCCGCACCATTCAGGCACTTTATGACGTCATGGCCGAAAGGAAAATTACCCTTGACTACTGATCGCAGCGATTTTACGCAGGGCAGCATTTTGAAAAAGCTGTCGCTCTTCATGCTGCCTGTGCTCGGTGCGCTCATTTTACAGGCGGCCTACGGCGCGGTCGACCTGTTAGTCGTCGGCCGGTTCGGCTCGACGGCGGGCCTCTCCGCCGTTTCGACCGGCAGCCAGATCTTGAACCTTGTGACTTTCGTGGTCACGCAGCTCGCGATGGGAGTTACGGTTCTCATCGCGCGGTATCTTGGCGAAAAACGGCCGGAGCAGATCGGCGCGGTCCTCGGCGGTGCGGCGGTCGTGTTCACAATTTTATCCGTCGGGATATTTATCCTGCTCGTGGGCTTTGCCCGGCCGATCTCTGTTCTGATGCAGGCGCCTGAGGAGACCGTCGGTCTCACGGCGAGCTATGTGCGCATCTGCGGCGGCGGGATCTTCTTCATCGTCGCCTACAACCTGCTCTCCGCCATTTTCCGCGGCCTTGGCGACAGCCGCTCGCCGCTCCTTTTTGTGCTGGTGGCGTGCCTTGTCAACATTGCGGGCGACCTCGTTTTAGTTGCGGGCTTTGACATGGACGCCGCGGGCGCGGCCATCGCGACGGTTCTGGCGCAGGCTGTCAGCGTGGTGCTCGCGGTCGCACTGCTCGTCAGAAAGAAACTGCCGTTCGCCATCACACGCGCAGACTTTCGCCTGAATCTCCAGTGCAGAAAGTTTTTGAGCATCGGTCTGCCGCTCGCCTTGCAGGAGTTTTTGACGCAGCTGTCGTTTCTGGCGCTGTGTGCGTTTGTCAACCGGCTGGGCCTGACAGCGTCGTCGGGCTACGGCGTTGCGAGCAAGATCGTCAACTTTGTCATGCTGATCCCGAGCGCGCTGATGCAGTCGATGGCGTCCTTCGTCGCGCAGAACGTGGGCGCGGGGGATCAGAAACGCGCGAAAAAGTCAATGCTGACGGGCATCGGCGTGGGGCTGTTTTTTGGCTGCGCCGTATTCGCGCTCGTGATGCTCAAGGGCGATGCGTTGGCGGGATTTTTCTCGCCGGATGCCGAGGTCGTGCAGAAAGGCTTTGAGTATCTGAAGGGCTTCGCGCCCGAGACCATCCTGACGGCGATCCTCTTCAGCATGCTCGGCTACTTCAACGGCAACAACAAGACGCTCTGGGTCATGGCACAGGGTCTCATCCAAACGCTGCTCGTCCGCCTGCCGTTTGCGTATGTGATGAGCATCCAGCCGAACGCGAGCCTGACGAAGATTGGCCTTGCCGCGCCGGTGTCCACGCTGGTCGGCGTGCTCCTGAACGTCGGCTTCTACCTCTATCTTGACCGCAAAGAAAAGCGCGTGCAGCGTGCCGATTAAGCATTCATATATGAAAGAAGTCCCGCCGGTTCGAAACCGGCGGGACTTTGCCTGATTATTTTCCACTCTCCTGCGGCGCGTCTTCAAGCAGCATTTGCCGCAGCTTCTTCGCGGCGATGCTCAGCGGTTGTGTCTTGCGCTGGAAGAGGAAGACGCTGCGCGCAGGAATGGGCTCTTCGAGCATGATGGGGTAGATACCGCTTGCCTCCGGCGTGCCGTAAAGCATCTCGCGCGGCACGAAGCCGACGCCAAGGTCGCTCTGCACCACGGGCGGCACCTGTGCCGTGGTCTCGACCTCCACATCGGGGCTGAACGAAAGACCGTGGCGCAGGAAGAGCTCGGCATAAAAGTCGTGCGACGATGTCCCCTCCGTCAAGCTGATGATCGGGTAGTCGGCAAGCCTTTTGAGCGAAACGGGCTCCTCGGTGAGCTCCAAAAACGCCGGGCCGCAGATGGGGATCTCCTGAATTTCGTCGATCTTCTGCGCCGTGAGCGAATCCGGCACGGACGCGCCCTCTGCCAGAATGGCGAAGTCGGCAAGACCGTTCTGCACGGCGGCGAGGCCGTGGGAGGCAGAGTGGTTCGTCAGGCAGATGCGCACGTGCGGGTATGCGCGCCGGTAGCGCGCGAGCACCTGCAAAAGCCGCGTGCGCAGGGCAAGGCTGCTCGCTGCGATGTGGACGATACCGCTTTGCAAGCTCTGGTCGGAGAGGACCTCCTCTTCGCCTGCCTCGATGCTCTCAAACGCGACGGCGATGTGCGTGTAGAGCTTCTCCCCCTCGGGCGTGAGGCGCACGCCCTGCGGCGAGCGGAAAAACAGCGCGCAGCCGAGCTCGGATTCGAGCTTTCGGATCATACGTGTCACGTTGGGCTGGTTGCTGTAGAGCGCCGCGGCGGCCTGCGAGAAGCTGCGGAATTTGGCGGCGTAATAAAAGACGCGGTAGCTGTCGTAGCTGATGTTCATAAAAAAGCAAGCTCCTCTGAAAAAGAAAATAAGTGGGGTTCTGCGCGGCGGCGAGGAACCTGACTGCGTAAAATTTGACGGAAGAGAAAAGCATTCGTCCGCACCTTGCGGACGGCAAGACTGATTGTAACAGAAGCGAAGCGGCGGCGCAAGCGTATTCGGGAAAAAAGAACAGAACCTTGACGAAAAGTAAACACCGTCGAAAAGCCGCATGAAATCAGGAAAATTCGGACGGCATAGAAAAATGACATATCCTCCATGTCAAGATAACATTTCGCTTCCGCGTAAGAGACCGATATAATGGCTCGCGCTGGGAATTCCACAGCACAGGGAGGAATAACATGTTTGCTCAGATCATTGCCATCTGCATTTTTGTCACTATGTTCCTGCTTATTATCCTCGATAAGTTTGAACGGCATTACATTACGCTCGGGAGCGGCGCGCTCGTGCTCGTGCTGGTGTTCGGCGTCTGCATGCACTCGATGAGCGCCATTTTGGAGACGCTCAACCTCGGCGCGTTTTTCCAGAGCACATTCTGGTACGGCGCGAGCGAGGAGAGCACGGCTGGCATCAACTGGTCGACGATCCTGTTTATCGCCGGCATGATGATCATGGTCGAGGGCCTCGGCAAGGCGGGCTTTTTCCGCTGGCTGTGCCTGACGCTTGCCAAGCTCGTACACTACCGCACGGTGCCGCTGCTCATCTGCTTTATGTCGCTCTCGGCGTTTTTGTCGATGTTCATCGACAGCATCACGGTCGTGCTGTTTCTCGCCACCGTCACGCTCGAACTGGCGCAGACGATGAAATTCGACCCCGTGCCGATGATCCTGTCTGAAATTTTCTGCGCCAACCTCGGCGGCGCGGCCACGATGTGCGGCGACCCGCCGAACATCATCATCGGCACCTCGCTCGGCTACACATTCTTCGACTTCATCGAAAATACCGGCGCGGTCGTGGCGATCTGCTTTGTGTTCATGCTCATTTACTTCACGCTCTGCTTCCGCAAGGAACTTGAGCGCGCCGAGCATGCCAACGGCGGCCCCGTCACCTGTCCCGAGCCTTCGACGGCCATCACGAACAAGAAGGCATTTCTTGCGAGCGCAGGCGTTTTCCTGCTGGCGGTCGTGCTGCTCATCACGCACGCGCAGACGGAGCTTTCCGTCGCGTGCATCGGCGTGATCGTCGCAATTTTGACGCTGATCGTTTTGGGCTTGACCAGCGGCAAAAAATCTGTTATAGAAATCATTAAGGGCGTGGACTATAAGACGCTGCTCTTTTTCATCGGCTTGTTCGTTTCCGTGGCGGGCCTTGAAAAGACAGGCGTGCTCAACATGATCGCGAACTTCATCACCTCGGTCAGTGAGGGCAATATCGCGGTTATTGTGATCGTCATTCTGTGGCTCTCGGCCATCACGAGCGCCTTTGTCGACAATATCCCCTTTGCCGCGACCATGATCCCTGTTATCCGCGCCATCGCCGCGACAGAGGGCATGGATATCGGCGTGCTTGCCTGGGCGCTTTCGCTCGGCACGGACCTCGGCGGCAACGCGACGCCCATCGGCGCGAGCGCCAACGTCGTCGGCACTTCGGCTTCGGCCAAGGGCGGCTATCCCATTGGCTGGGGCCGCTACTGCAAGTACTGCGTGCCCGCGACGATCATCGTTATGGCGGTCTCCACGGCCTACTTATTCCTGCGCTATCTGTAAACGGAAAAAGGAAAGGAGTGCGATCCCATGAAAAACCAGATCATCATCACCCTTGGCCGCGAGCACGGCAGCGGCGGCCATTACATTGCCGACATGATCGCGCAAGAGCTCGGTATCAAGCTCTATGACAAGGACTCCATCGAAAAGGAGATCGTTTCCGAAGGCTACAGCGAGGAAATGATCCGCAAGATGGACGAAAAGCCCGTCAACTTCTTTGCCTCGCGCCGCATCGGCAAGTATTCCAATTCTCTTGAAGTCAACGTGGCGGAAAAGACGTTCGCCATGCTGCGCGACAAGGCGGCAAACGGCGAGAGCTTCCTCATCATCGGCCGCTGCGGCGACCAGGTGCTCAAGGGCAACCCCAATATGCTGAGCATTTTCATCTGCGGCAACCAGCAAGCCAAAGTCGGCCGTGTGATGGAGAAGAAGGGCCTGTCTGCCGAGGACGCGATCGAGGAGATCAAAGAGGTCGACCGCTCCAGAAAGTCCTACCACAACTACTACTGCGAGACGAAGTGGGGCGACGCCCGCGGCTACGACATGACCGTCAAGAGCGATGTGCTCGGCTTCGAGGGCACGGCGAAAATGCTGATCGCCTATATCCGCAGCTTCATGGAGCAGGACTAAATAAAAATTTGCGGCCCGTGCCGCAAAAAACATTTGAAATGCTCGAAACAATTTGATAAAATCAATTCACAGCGTGTGGCGTTTCTGCGTAAATCCGGTTGCAGAAACGCCGCACGCTTTTTTACGGCAAAAGGAGGGAGAGGACAACTTCATATTCAAATCGTGCAGCAGAGATGCGTAAGTCCGGATTGATCCGGCGGAACGCATCTCTTATTTTTTGTGTTCAGGAGGAAGACCACCATGGAAAACGCAAACCAGTTTTTGGGGACGGAGCGCGTGGGAAAGCTCATGCGGCGCTACGCCATCCCGTGCATCATCTCGCTGCTCGTCGGCGCGCTCTATAACATCGTCGACCAGATCTTCATCGCCAACGCAAGCTACCTCGGTTCCTACGGCAACGCGGCAAACACCGTCGTCTTTCCGCTCACGGTCGTGGCGCTCGCCATCGCCGTGATGATCGGCGACGGCTGCTGCGCGTTCGTCAGTATCTCGCTCGGCAAGGGCGAAGTGGGAGAGGCAAGAAAGAGCGTCAGCAGCGCGGTCATATTGTCGGTCGCGAGCAGCCTTGTGCTCACGGCGCTGTACCTCATCTTCGCCGACGCTATCATCTCGATGTTCGGCGGCACGGTGAACGAGGAGACCTTTCAGTACGCGCAGGAGTATTTTTTCTATATCTCGCTCGGCATCCCGTTTTATATGTTCGGTCAGGCGATGAACCCTGTCATCCGTGCCGACGGCGACCCGCGGTTCGCCATGATCTCCACGCTCGCGGGCGCGGTGCTCAACATCATTTTAGACCCCATCTTCATCTTTGAATGTAAGTGGGGCATGATGGGCGCGGCGGTCGCCACCGTGTTGGGCCAGATCGTCACGGCGGTGCTTGCGGTGTGGTACCTCTACCGCATGAAGACCGTCAAGCCGGAAAAGGGAGACTTCCGTCTGCACGCAAGCCTCTGTACCCGGATGCTGACGCTCGGCATCACGAGCTTTCTCTCGCAGATCAGCCTCGTCGCGGCGATGGCGGCCATCAACAACATGCTGCGCAAGTACGGCGCGCTGGATGAGATATTCTCGCAGGAGCAGTACGCGCAGATCCCAATGGCCGTCGTCGGCATCGTGATGAAGTTCTTCCAGATCGTCATTTCCATCGTCGTCGGCATGGCGGCGGGCTGCATTCCCGTCGTAGGTTACAACATGGGCGCGGGGAAAAAGACGCGCGTGCGTGAGCTCTTTACAAAGCTCCTGCTCTGCGAGGCGATCGTCGGCGCCGTCGCGCTCGTTCTGGCCGAGGGCTTCCCGCGTCAGCTCATCGCCGTCTTCGGCGCGGCGAACGAGAGCAGCTACTACACAGACTTTGCAATCAAGGCATTCCGCACGTATCTTTGTATGATGGTGCTCGCCTGCGTCAATAAGGCTTGCTTCATCTTTTTGCAGGCTGTGGGCAAGGCATTCTCGTCCACGATGCTCTCCATGGTGCGCGAGGTCGCGTTCGGCGTGGGCTTTGCACTGCTGCTGCCGCGCTTTTTCGGCCTTGACGGCGTGCTGTACTCCATGCCGGTGTCGGATGTGTTGACATTCGTCATTGCGGCGGTTATGATTGTAAAAACGTATCGGGAACTCAATACGGAAGGAGCAACTGTATTATGAATCATATTATCACCATCAGCCGTGAATTCGGCAGCGGCGGCCGCACGGTCGGCAAAAAGGTTGCAGAGCAGCTCGGCATCCCCTGCTATGACTCAGAGCTCATCCAGAAGATCGCCGAGGAGAGCGGCTTTGCAGAAAATTATGTCAAGGAGGCGGGCGAGTACACACCCGGCGGCTTCCTGGCCTCAGCGCTCTCGAACCGCGCGTTCGGCCCGACGAACGAGGACATCCTATGGGAAATTCAGTGCCGCGTCATCAGCGAGCTTGCCGAAAAGGCCCCCTGCGTCATCGTCGGCCGCTGTGCGGACTACATTTTGCAGGACAAGGCCAAGTGCCTCAAGGTCTTTATCCACGCGGATATGGCGTTCCGCGCCAAGCGCATCGTCGAGGTCTACGGCGAGCGCGAGCAGTCGCCCGAGCAGCGCCTGCGCGACAAGGACAAGCGCCGCGCGGCCTATCACCGCTTCTACACGAACATGAAGTGGGGCTACGCGCAGAATTACCACATCACGCTCGACAGCGGCGAGCTCGGCATCGACAAGTGCGCCGACATCATCGCTGACCTCTACAAGAGCAAGGCGTAAATGGTCAAAAAGAGAAGGAGAGAAGCCACAGCTTCTCTCCTTTTTTTTATTCATCTTTCGCAAGACCGGGGATGTTGACGCCGATGCCGTTGACCTCCACGCCGTCGTCGGCGGGGATGAGGAGGTATTTGCGGCCATTGATGACGCGCGCTTCGATCATATAGCTGTTCTCCGGTGCAATGGAAATTTTGACCTCGGGGGTCGTGATCTCAAACTTCTTGCTCTCGATGATGTTGTTCGGGTTCAGCGCGGCGTTCTCGCCGTACTGCTCATCGCACTCGCGCTGGAACGCTGCGATCTGCTCGTCGTTCACGCCGCTGTTGGCGAGGATGCCGCCGACGTCGCCCGCCGTCATTTCAAGCGGCTCGGGGTCTTTGCTCTCCTTGTGATCTTCGATGCGCGCTCTGATCTGCTCGTGCACGGACTGGACGACATCGTAGCTGCAATCCTTGTCGAGCGCGTCGGCAAGCGCCGAGCCAAAGGCGTTTTTCTGCTCCTCGGCAGACATCGGCGGGTCGACGTGGAACAGCGCGTCGATGACCTCCTGATGGATCTCCGCGGCGTTTTTCGAGTAGAACAGCACATTGTAAATGTTCGCCGTGCGGTTGTCGAACGCGGGGTAGAGGAAGCCGAGCTCGGGCGAGGTCGCGATGTAGCCGGTGGAGCTTGAGTGAAACTCGCTCTGGTCAAGGTCGTAGCGCAGTTCGAGCGTCGGGGCCTTGACGGGGCAGATGGAGCAGACGAAGTACTTGAAGACCTCACTCGACGCGTCGGCTTGGATCTCGTCGTCCTTGCTGCGGTGTGGTACATCGTAGGCGTCGGCGGCGAGGAGGATGAGATAGTTTGTCTCGCCCATGTCGATGCAGTCGATGATTTGGCGGCAGAGCGTTTCGCGCGAGGCGGGGTCCTTGAGCTCTGTTTGGCGAAGAGTCTGCAAGAGGCGGTGCTCATCGCTGTCGGCGACCTGCTGCGTGGAGAACACCACGTCGATGAGGTTCTTGCCAAGCGTGCCGGAGAGGGACTTTTTGAGAAGGCCCAGGTACATCTCCTGTTCCTCCTGCCGCATGAGGCCCATCGAGGTATCGACCCACGCAATAATCTCACGGTTGGAGTTCACATAGCAGCCGTACACGCGGCTGAAATTATTCTTATCGAGCCGGAAGCGCCGGCGCAGTTCATTGAGTTCTTTCTGATTCATGGCTCGTCCTTTCCTTTGTTCATGTCACAAGGCCGATTTTACCACGCCCGCGCCGCCGCGGCAAGGGGAGAAACGGCGCATTGTGCGACGAAAATGCGCAAAATGCAGGAAAAGATGCAAAATGGGCGTGAGCGACAAAATGTGCGCGATGTGTGGACAATATAGACGATATCCCTGTAAATCATAGAGAAATTCAATGAATCTGTCCATATTTCACGGCTTCTTAACGCCGCATTTGACGCTGCTTTTTGTGAAAACGGCTATGGAAACGGAATCAAAGCAAACATTTCACGTTAAAAATGAAAGATATATTGCATTTTGCCTGAGCTGTGCAGGAATTCTTCCGTTTCCTTGGTGATTCTGACTGTTGAAAAAAGAAAAAAAGAAGTTAGAATAGAGCCTCGCGAAATGAAACGGAAGAATTTGGATAGAGATCAGAGAGTTTGGGAGGAAATCAATATGTCGTATCACTTTTTGCTGGATCTTGCGCTGATTCTGCTGAGCACGAAGATTCTGGGCCTCATTGCGCAGAAGTTTCAGATGCCGCAGGTCGTGGGCGCGCTTTTGGCGGGCCTTTTGCTCAGCCCCGCAGGCCTTGGCCTGCTTTCGGAAACGGAATTCACCGCGCAGCTCAGCGAGCTTGGTGTCATCGTGCTGATGTTCTCCGCCGGTATGGGCACGGACATCAACGAGCTCAAGCACAGCGGCAAGGCGGGCTTCATGGTCGCGGTCCTCGGCGTGGTCGTGCCGTTTCTCATGGGCACGGCGCTTGCCTGGGGCGCGGATGAGCTCGGACTCATCGAGAGCACCGGCTTTATTGAAAATATCTTCATCGGCACCATCCTGACGGCCACGTCCGTGAGCATTACAGTCGAAACGCTCAAGGAGATGAAAAAGCTCGAGACCAAGGTCGGCAACACGATTTTGGCTGCTGCGCTCATCGACGATGTGCTCGGCCTGATCGCCCTGACGCTCGTTTGCAGCCTTGCCGGCGGTGACGAGAGCATCGGCATGGTGCTCCTCAAGATCGTGGGCTTTTTCGTCTTTGCCTTCGTGGTCGGCTTTGGCGCGAACCGTATCTTCTGCTGGATGCTCAAGCGTCAGCACGGTTGGGCCAGCCACAGAAACTCCGTGTTCGCCTTTGTCCTGTGCCTTGTGATGGCCTACTGCGCCGAGGAGTTCTTCGGCGTGGCTGATATCACGGGCGCTTACGCCGCGGGCCTTGCCGTCGCGTGCACGCCCAAGGGCACCTACATCCAGACGAAGTACAACCCCCTCGGGTATCTTCTGCTCACGCCGGTGTTCTTCGCGAGCATCGGTATCAATGTGCAGATCACGGGTCTGACGGGCGGCATGGTCGTCTTCTCGATTTTGCTGCTGCTTGTTTCGATCATCTCGAAGCTCCTCGGCTGCGGCCTTGGCGCCAAGGCGTGCCAGTTCACCACGCGCGAGAGCATCCAGGTCGGCGTGGGCATGGCCTGCCGCGGCGAAGTCGCGCTGATCGTCGCCAACCGCGGCCTTTCGATGGGTGTGCTGTCGCCCGCGATGATGACGCCGGTCGTCATCACGGTCGTATGCGGCACGATCCTGACGCCGATTCTGCTCAAGCTGTCCTTCCGCGGCCATCAGGAGACGGAGCTGGTGCAGAACAACATCGCCGACCGCATGGCCAAGCACCGGCAGCTCGATATCATCACGCAGCAGCTTTTGCAGCAGGATGAACAGCTGATGAAAAAGAACTGAGCGCAGCGCAATGAAATAAAAAGAGCTTTCTCCTGAAAATCGGAGAAAGCTCTTTTTTGATTTTAGGACGCTACCTTTTCCTGCGCGGTGCACTCGCGCAGGATGCGACAGAGCGCGTTCACATCCTCTTCCCGCGTCGCCCAGCTTGTGGCAAAGCGGATGATGCTGTGTGTCTCGTCATATTGCTCCCAGACGGAGAAGTCCACGCGCTCGGCGAGCGCTTTGCGCTGCTGCTCACTGACGATGCAGAAGCTCTGGTTCGTCGGGGAGGGGAAGCACGGCAGATAGCCGTTTTCCGCCATCGCGCGCCGGATAGCGTCGGCGTAGCGAACGGCGTCTGCGCCGATGCGCTCGTAGAGCCCATCGGTAAAGAGCGTGTCGAACTGGATGCCGAGCAGCCGTCCCTTGGCGAGCAGCGCGCCGTGCTGCTTGATGATGGTGAAAAAGTGCGGGATGAGCCCCGGCTGGGGAATGACGACTGCCTCGCCGAGCAGTGCGCCGCATTTTGTGCCGCCGATATAGAAAATGTCGCACAGCGCGGCAAGGTCGCGCAGTGTCACGTCGTTTTCAGAGCACGCGAGCGCGTAGGCAAGGCGCGCGCCGTCGATATAGAGCGGCAGGCGCTTTTCGCGGCAGAGCGCGCTGATGGCCGCGAGCTCCTTTTTGGAATAGAGCGTGCCGTACTCCGTCGGATGGGAGAGGTAGACCATCCCGGGCATGACCGTGTGGTCGCGGTTCGCGTCGTCCTCGTACTGATCAAGCAGTGCGCGGATTTGGGATGCGGTGATCTTGCCGTTCTCCTGCGGCAGCGTGAGCACCTTGTGCCCGCCGAACTCGATGGCGCCGGCCTCGTGCACGCTGATGTGCCCCGTGTCCGCGGCGATCACACCCTCGTAAGAGCGCAGCAGCGCGTCGATGACGGTCGCGTTCGTCTGTGTGCCGCCGACAAGGAAGTGAATCTCCGCGTTCGGCGCGCCGCAAGCGGCGCGGATCTTCTCGCGCGCGGATTCGCAGTATTCATCCGTGCCGTAACCGGCGGTCTGCGCAAAATTCGTTTCGCACATGCGCTGCAGGATGGCGGGATGCGCGCCCTCAAGATAGTCGCAGGAAAAAGAAAGACGATGCTCCATGAAAAAAGACCTCGTTTCAAAAACAGGATTGACGGTTTCTGACTGCTATTGTAAAATAAGAGAAAACATGACGCAAACGGTTATTTGAAATGAAAAACATGATATAAAATCATGGATAGGAGGGCGTATGGAAGCGGTCAAATGCGAGGCGTTCCTTGCCGCGGCAGAGCTCGGCAGCCTGACGGCCACGGCGGAGCTTTTGGGCTACACGCAGTCAGGCGTGACGCGCATGATCGGCACGCTGGAAGAAGAGCTCGGCTTTCCGCTGTTTCTTCGCAGCAAAAAGGGCGTGCAGCTCACGGAAAACGGAAAGCTCATGCTGCCGCTGCTGCGCGAGGTCGTGCGCGCGCACCACAACGCCGAGCAGCTCAGCGCGGAGATCGGTGGCGTGTCAAAGGGCTCGCTGACGATCGGCTGCTATTACAGCATTTCGGCCCTGTGGATGCCAGAGATCCTGACGGCGTTCCGCGCCCGCTATCCGGGCGTGACCGTGCGCATGCAGGAGGGCGGCAACCTCGAGATGGCGCGCTGGCTGAACGAGCGCTCGGTCGACTGCTGCTTCGGCGCGCAGATGCACGGCGATAAGTATGACTGGCTGCCGGTCTTTCGCGACGAATTGGTCGCGTGGCTGCCGCGCGGACACGAGCTGGCAGAGGCGGATGCCTTTCCGCTTATGCGCTTGCAGGACGAGCCGTTCATCCACACCTCGCCCAATCACGACACCGATCAGGACCGCCTGCTCGAGCAGCACGACCTGCACCCGCAGACCTGCTTTACGACGCGCGACGGCTTCACGACCTACAACATGGTCGAGGCGGGGCTCGGCGTCAGCTTCAACCAGCGGCTCATCTCGCGCAAGTGGAGCGGCACGGTGGCGGAGGTCCCGTTCGACCCGCCGCAGTTCGTGACGCTCGGCATCTCGGTCCCGTCGCTCAGGGAGGCCTCGCCCGCAGCGAAAAAGTTCATTGCCTGTGCCATCGAGACCGTCACGGGCGGGGAGAAGAGCTTTTGATAAGGAAAACGCTTCGCAGAAGTTCTGCGAAGCGTTTTTTTGCCCAAAAGCCGTTTATTTGAGCTCGGCGGTGAAGGCAATCTTCCCGTCGTCCACGATGGCGCGGATGGAGCCGTGATGCCCCTCGGCGATCGAGCGCGCGATGGAAAGGCCGATGCCAAAGCCGCTGCCCGATGAACGGGATCGATCGGCACGGTAAAAGCGGTCGAAGAGCTTCTGCGCGTTTTCCGGAGCAACATCCTCGCAGGCGTTCGACGAGCGGAGGACGACACCGCGCTTCGCCTTTTCGAGCGAGAATTCAATGGGGGAATCCGGCAGTGCATATTTGACCGCGTTGTCGAGCAGGATCGAGACGAGCTGGCGCACGGCGTACTCATCGCCGCGGTAGGTGAGACCGTCTGTGATCGAAAGGCGCAGCTCGTGCCCCTTCGACGCGGCGAAGTCGACGAACGATTCCGCCGTTTCGCGCACGGCGTCGCTCACGGGGAAGTCCTCCATCCTGAGCGGCGAATCCTCCTCGTCCATGCGTGAGAGCGTGACGAGCGAGTTGACGAGAGAGGTGAGCTTTTCCGTCTGAGCCATCGCCTTGTCGATCCATTTCTGCTTGCCGGTCTCCATTTCGAGCACCTTGAGGCTCGTGGCAATGACGGTGATGGGCGTTTTCAGTTCGTGGCTCGCGTCGGTGATGAACTGCTTCTGCTGCTGCGCGCTGCGCACCACGGGGTCGATGGCCCGGCGCGAGAGCAGCACGACAAGCAAGAAGACGAGCAGGATGCACGCCGCGTCGGCGAGCAGCGACCACATGAGCACCACGCGCATCGCGCGCAGCTCGTGATAGCAGTCGAGGAAGATGGCGATATTCTCGCCGTCATCCGTCTGCGCGACGAAAAAGCGATAACTGTTGAAGTAGCCGTAGCCCGCGCCGTGTGCGAGCGCGGCGGAGAGATATTCCTGCGTATCATCCTCCGTGACGGAGGCGATATTGTCGAGGTCTGCCTGTGTCAGCGTGCCGCTTGATGTGTAGTGCAGGACAAAAAAGCGCGTGGAGAACGGCGTTTCCGCCGTGAACGGCCCCTCACGCCGCGCGATTTTGTCGTCGGGCGGGGCCTGCGGCGTCTGTGAATCGTCCTCATCGTCGGGCAGCGCGGGGGCGATGTCGCCGCTGCCGCCGTCATTTTCCGGCGGTGTCGGCGCGTCGGCGCTGTCCGGCAGCTGAAAGCGCGAGTGGGGGATGGTGCCCGCGTTCTCGTAGATGAGCGTCAGCGTTTGCTTCAGGTCGGAATCGGTCGAGACGTAGTTGGCGACGTTCAGGATGATCGTCAGCAGCAGCATCACCGCCGTGACGGAGAGCATCGCGATACGGATGAAGCGGTTTCGCAGGCGCTTGATCATACGCTCTCCTCCAACACGTAGCCGAGGCCGCGGTTGGCCTGCAGGGTGACGTGCGAGCCGATGGACTTGAGCTTTTTGCGAAGATTCGAGATGTTCACCCATACGACGTTGATCTCCGCCTCATTATCCCAGCCCCACACGCGCTCCATGATGCGCTCGGCGGAAAAGACCTGCCGCGGCGAGCGCATGAAAAGCTCCATGATCTGGAACTCACGCCCGCTCAGGCGGATGGGGTCCTTCCCGCAGCTCAAATTGCCGCTGCCGGGGTCGAGCGTCAGATCGCCGTAGGCGAGCACCGTCGGCTGGTAGGCCTCGCTGCGGCGCAGGATGGCGCGCACGCGGCTCAAGAGCTCGTCGGGGTCGAAGGGCTTGGGAAGATAGTCGTCCGCGCCGGCGTTGAAGCCCGTGATGCGGTCACTCTTCTGGCCCTTGGCCGTGAGCATCATGATGGGCGTTTTCACGCCCTCCTGCCGCAGCTTTTCGAGCACTTGAATACCGTCCATCTTGGGCATCATCACGTCTAAAATGACGGCGTCGTATGCGCCCGACGAGGCATATTCATAGGCGTCGAAGCCGTTGTGCACAGCGTCGACGGAGAAGTGATTTTTTTCAAAAAAGACTGTCAGCGCCTCGGCAAGGTCCACTTCATCTTCTGCGATCAGCAGCCGCATAAAAGGTTCCCCCTCTGATTTCCGGTGATACGTGTAGTATAAAGAGCGCGCGGGCAAAAATCAAGATGCCTCAGAGCGCGTCTTTCGTCGCCTCGCGCCCGCAGATGATGTTCAGGTTGCCGTTGCGGCAGCGCAGTTCGTCTAAAAACGCCTTGGGCGCGTTGCCGTCAGGCAGGATGACGCGGTAGGTGAGCTCGTAGAGCGTGCCCATGTTGCTCGTTTTCACGCGCTCGAGCACGCAGGACTTGGTGTACTTTTCAAAGAGATCGTCGAACAGGCCGTCGTAGTCAAGGCTTTCGGGGATCGTGATCTTGAGCACACGCTCGTGCTCTTCCGCACCGCCGAAATTGACGGCTGTGAGCAGCAGCATCGCCGCCGAGACGATCACAAACGCCATGACGGCAAGCCCCACATAGCCCATGCCCGTCGCAAGGCCGATGGCCATCGCAAGGAACAGCGCGCCGATCTCTTTCGCTGTGCCCGGCGCGGAGCGGAAGCGCACGAGCCCGAACGCGCCCGCCACCGCGACGCCCGCGCCGAGGTTGCCGTTCACCAGCATGATGACAAGCTGCACCACGGCGGGCAAAATCGCGAGCGTGACAGCGAAGCTCTGCGTCGTACGCGAGCGGTACATGGAAACGAGCGCCGTGCCGACGCCGAACAGCAGCGACACCGCCGTACAGATGAGAAACGAGACGAGCGTCAATTCGCTTCCTAAGATCGAATTAAGCACAGAAGGTATCCTCCTTTAAGTCGGTTGTGTGGACGCCTGCGGACAACTCGTCACGGTAGCAGGCGCCGTATTTGGAAAACGACGTGGGGAACGCCTGGGCGTCAGAGAGCAGGTGACTGAGCCACAGCGGGCACGCGCCGGGAATCTTGACTTCCATCAGCACGTCGCCGCAGGGCAGCGCGATGGGTGCACCGTGGTTGCCGAGGCGGAGGTCGACATCCGTGTCGCGCCACCGTAAGTTCGTGTCGAACGTGATGCGGAGCTGCGGATTGTCGATGCCCGCAAAGGCGAGCCGGTCGTAGCCGATGAAGACCTTGGGCACGGTTTGATAAAACGACTGAAAATAGCCGATCTCGCGTCCGATCTGGCCAAAGTTTTCACTCGGCAGCTCACTGGAGAGAAACGGCTCCACGTTCTGGATGTCCATCGTGATGCGCCGCTTGTAGACGACGCCGTCAAACTTCTTCTTGAGCTCGACAAAGACCCTGCCGTCCTCCTGCGGCACGCCGTAGCTGCGCACGCGCAGCTTTTCCTTATAGACGGGCTTTTCGAGCGACGCGCGAATCAGACGGTAGTCGTCGGTATCATAATAAATGTTGCAGATGGTGTACTCGCCGTACGCGTCCTTTTTCATATAGGGCGTCATCCGCTCCAGTAAAAAGCGCTGCTGGGAAAGGGTCAGGCAGTATTTCTTTTCATATCGTTCAAAACAGCATTGAATCGCCATGGTGTCGAACCTCCTTTGTGCGCTCAAGTATGAACACGCAACCTAAAAGAAACCTAAAGGTAAAATCTTTATTTTCTTTAGGTAACCTTTAGGCAAAGCGGGTATGCTGTCGCCAGGCTCAAAGGAACGGGCGCAGAGAACGAAAAAAGCTCGCGCCCGCCCTGAGAGGACCATGTAAGATCTTTGATCGAGGAGATATTATGATGAAAAAACTACTGCCTTTCCTGTGCGCGTCGGCGCTGGCGCTGTCACTCACGGCCTGCGCCGGTACGATAAATAATAGTACGGCGGACGCGGCAAGCGATGTGACCTTTACCTTTACCGACAGCGGCGTGATCGCCGCGGGCGAGACGGACACGGGCTACGAGATCGACGGCACGGCGCTCACCATCACCGACAGCGGTACCTACACCGTCTCCGGCAGCTGCGCGGACGGCTCCATCAAGGTGAAAAAGGGTACGACCGGCGTGACGCTGGTGCTGGACGGCCTGACACTTACGAGTGAGAACACCGCCGCCATCACCTGCGACAAGTCGAGCGAGGTGACCATCCTTGTTTCCAACGGTACGGAAAATTCCCTGAGCGATACCGAGCAGAACAATGACGACAACTACCCCGAAAACGAAAATGCCGAAAACGCCGTCATTAAGTGTAAGGATGGCTCGCTTGTCACCCTCTGCGGCGATGGAGAGTTGACCATCACGGCCAACGGCAAAAACGGCATCAAGTCCGGCGCGACGACGGATGAGGACGGCGAAGCGTTGCTCATGATCCGCGATTTGACGCTGAATATCGATGCACCCGTCAACGACGCCATCAACGCCGAGCAGCTTTTGAACGTCGAGAGCGGCACGCTGACCATCGACGCCGCGGATGACGCCATTCACTGCGACTTGGTGCTGAACATCGGTGCGGACGGCACGGACGGCCCCACGATCGACATCACGAATTGCTACGAGGGCCTTGAGGGCGCGGAGCTGAACGTTTGCTCCGGTGATATTACGATCAACGCCTCGGACGACTGCCTGAATGCGGCAAATTCCGACCTGACGGACTATGACTTCACGATGACGATCTCCGGCGGCACGATCGACGCCTATACCTCCGGCGGCGACGGCTTCGACTCCAACGGCGACCTGACCATCACGGGCGGCACAGTGATCGTGTGGACGGACAACACGGCGGACAACGAGCCGCTGGATGCCGACGGCACCATCACCGTCTCGGGCGGCACGGTGCTCGCCGCGGGCGGCAGCAGCGGCATGGGCATGAACCTGGAGGCCGCGCAGCCCTGCGTCATTTACGGCTCAACGGGCTTTGGCGGCATGCCGGGCAGTACGCAGAGCAGCCTGATCGCCGCGGACGCGGATTTCACGATTGAAGACGCCGACGGCAATGCTGTGTACAGCGGCACAGCCAGATGCGGTGCGAACTTCATCCTCTTCTCATCTGCCGATGTGGTGGCGGACAGTGCGTATACCCTCAAGGTGGGCGACAGCTCCACCGAAGGGACCGCGCAGAGCGGGACGGTTTCCACCGGCATGGGCATGGGCGGCGGCTTCCCCGGCGGCGGACAGAAGCCAGACGGTGAACCGCCCGAGAGCTTTGATGGTCAGATGCCAAACGGCGAGAAGTCAGAGCTTCCTGACGGGGAAGTGCCCGAAATGCCCAGCGGCGAGCGCCCCACACCGCCCAGCGGGCAGGGAAGATCGGCTGACGGCAACGCCCCAGCGGGCGACAGTACCTCCGATACCACTCCAACTGCCTAATGGCAGAGATAAAGAAAAGCAGACGGCTCGCGCAGGCCGTCTGCTTTTTGCTGTCTGTTCGGTTTTACATCGTCTCAAAACCGACGATCACGCCGCCGCGCTCGGCATAGTAGCTGCAAAGACCACGGCAGGGACGGATCTCAATGTCTGCTTCAGGAAAGTGCCCGCGCAGCGAAGCGGCGAGCGCCCCAGCCGCCTCTGGATTTTCGGCGTGGTGGATGCGCACCTTGCCGCCGTGGTAGTCAGCTTCCAGAAGCTTCTGTACCATCGCCGCGCACGTTTTTTTTTCGCCGCGGCATTTTTCAACGGGCTGGATCGTGCCCTCAAGACTTGCGGTGGCGAGGATCTGAATGCCGAGAATGCCGATGGCGCCCGCGGCGATTTTGCTGACGCGGCCGTTTTGCGCCAGATTGTGCAGGGACTTAAGACTGAAGAAGAGGTGCGTGGTGGCAAGATATTCCTGCGCCTTTTCGCAGATCACATCGAAGGGGAGGCCCTTGGCGTGCAGCTCTGCGAGCTTCTCTGCAAGCAACTGCATCTCCGGTCCCGTGCTCAGCGTGTCAAAGATGCGAATTTTGACCTCGGGATGCGACTGGAGATACACGTCGCGCGCGGCCATGGCCGAGGCACAGGTGCCGGACAGGCTGCTTGTGATGGTAATGACGAAAATCTCATCCGCGCCCTCGAACGCCTTGAGCCAGCCGTCGAGGCTGGGGCAGGCCGTGCCGGATTTGCCGTTGTAGGCCACGAGATAGTCGAGCAGCTCGTGTGTGTCGAGCGTTTCATCGTCCACAAAGTCGCGCTCGCCGGCGCGGATGGTCATGGGCACGCTCTGATAGGTTACGCCCT
>ERZ1026898.556-NODE-556-length-21826-cov-86.795554_pt1 | contig 21826 bp, 11 predicted proteins | sample MGYA00380178_ERZ1026898 | MGnify/ENA primary metagenome ERZ1026898 (study PRJEB33269, sample SAMEA4719814) | human gut metagenome | biome: human-associated habitat; feature: organic feature; material: feces | place: Cameroon | collected 2013-10 ...
ATAACGTATTAGTTTTTCTAAATAAGGTATTAAGTGACAAAAATTGCCATAAATAAAAAAAGCGCTAAGTTTTTTAAGGCTTAGCGCTTGTCTTTTTTAGAGATTATCTTTTCTTTTTAAATCGTCTTAATTAGATTGTCTTTGAAGCAATCTTTAAAGCTGTCTGTGGCTTTGAATCAGGTCTGAACAGCATGTATAAGAATGCAGCTAGAACGATGAAAGCAGCAACAGTAAATACGCTGAATGGAACTAAACCAGTAATCAAACCACCGATCTGGAAGATTACTAATGCTAAGCAGTATGCCCAAACAGTCATATAAGTGATTGCAAAGATCCACCACTTGGTTGAACCTAACTGTCTCTTCATAGCACCTAATGCAGCAGCACATGGAGTTGACCACAGGTTGAAGCTTAAGAAACTTAAACCAACTAAGCTCATTAACATTGGGCTTGGAGTTAATCCTGAAACCTGTGAGAAGTAGTTAGTTAAAGCAGCAGTTAAATCTGACTCACCACCTTCGAACTCACCATCTAAGCCAAGAACAACAGCTAAGGTACCTACAACATTCTCTTTAGCTAGTAAGCCGTTGAATACAGCAACTGTAGCCTGCCATGAACCGAAACCTACTGGTACAAATAAGAAGCAGATTGCTCCACCGATAGCAGCTAAGATTGAGTCATCTACGTTCTCAACCATACCAAAGCCGTCAGTGAAACCGAAGTTTGCTAAGAACCATACAACTACTACAACGGTGAAGATGATTGTACCAGCCTTTACTACGAATGCTCTGCAACGCTCGTAAACGGCCTTTAAGATATTACCGATGGTTGGCATGTGGTAATCAGGAATTTCCATAACGAATGGAGAAACCTCTTCTTTGAATGCACTGTTCTTCTTTAAGATGATACCAGTGCAAACAATTGAGAAGATTGAGATTGCATATACGAATGGAGCAAACCACCAGGCACCATCAAAGCATGAAGCAAAGATCATAGTCATGATAGGTAACTTTGCTGAACATGGGATGAAGGTAGTAGTGATCAGGCCAATACGTCTTTCATTGATGTTATCAATGGTCTTGTTAGCCATCAAAGCTGGAACACCGCAACCTGTTGCGATAACCATTGGAATGAAGTTACGACCTGACAGACCAAAGTGACGGAAGATTCTGTCTAGAACGAATGCTACACGGGTCATGTAACCTGACTGCTCTAAGAATGACAAGAACAGGAATAAGAATGCAATCTGAGGTAAGAAGCCTAAAACAGCACCTACACCACCTACAACACCGTCAACAGCTAATGACTGTAACCAGTCAGGAGCACCTGCACTCTCGCATAATGCAGTAACAGCATCGGTTACGTAACCGCCGAACAGGTTATCGTTAACCCAGTCAGTGATAGTTGCAAACTCTGTTTCACCATCATCGTTAGTAAATGGAATTAACTCTAGATATGAGGTGAAGTACATAGCTCCGAAGTAAACTAAACTTACAACGATTAAGAAGATAGGTAGAGCTAAGATCTTGTTTAGAACTAACTTATCAATTGCAGCGGTAATTGCTGAAGCTGATTTAACTTCTTTCTTGCAGCTGTTTAAGATCTCTTCGATTACCTGGTAACGGCGCTTAGGGAAGTAAGCCTGAGCATCTGTATTGTAAGCCTGCTCAATTTCAGCAGAACCACGAGCCACCTCAGATAAAACGGCCTGCTTATCTTTGTAATCTTCTAAATAAATCTCGTCGCTCTGTAATAAAGCAGTAGCAATAAAGGTACGTGCACCTTCATTTAAAGATGAATCTAACTTTGAAGCTACATTGTTAATTGCAACATTTGAAACATCTTCAAAGAAAGACTTAACTTTAGGAGCTTCTGCGCTCTCTAGAGCCTGAATTAACTTATCAATACCCTGTTTGTTTGATGCTGAAATATCAACAACTTTTACGCCTAACTTTTCAGACAGCTTCTCAACATCGATGGTGATACCGGTTTTCTTTACGATATCCATCATGTTTAAAGCTACGATCATAGGCTTGTTGAATGCTGCAACTTCTAAAGTTAATGACAGTGATCTGTCTAAGTGTGAAGCATCAACGATGTTTAGAATTACATCATAGTCATCTGATAATAAGAAATTACGTGAAACGATTTCTTCAGGTGAATATGGTGATAATGAGTAAAGACCTGGAAGATCAACGATATCCCAGTCTTTTGATGAAACTTTACCGATAACTTTATCAACAGTTACGCCAGGCCAGTTACCTACGTACTGATTTGAACCTGTTAGAACGTTAAATAAGGTTGTCTTACCGCAGTTCTGATTACCAATTAAGGCAAATGTTTTCTTAGACATTACATAACCTCCACTAATGCGGCATCGCTCTTGCGTAAGGTAAGAGAATAACCTCTTACGTTAAGCTCAATTGGATCACCTAAAGGAGCGCTTCTAACAAAAGTTACCTTGGTATTTGGGGTGATACCCATATCAAGCAGTCTTCTTCGTAAAGATGAGCCTTCACCGTGAACTTTCACAACTTCAACAGTCTGACCCACTTTGATGTTATCTAGTGTGGACATATTCTTCACTATTATGTAGTTAAAGGTTTATAAATTTTTCTCGCTAACCGTAATACTTAGCTAACATCTATTAGCTTTAAGTAATCGGAATTATCAATGATTAAAATTGGTTACTGTTGAATTATTCAAATTGCATACAACTAAACCAAGTTATCATTATTTAACGTTCGTAACTATATGCTAACTAACATTAAAATTCAACAGGAATTTTGTAAAAAACAAAATTTGTTCTGCATCACATTTTTTTGGTGCATGTGTGAATAAAAAATTCGATCACTTATAATGGACGAAATTTTCGAAACGTTATTTTGCAACTATTATTTGAGTAACTATTTATACAGTCTTCTAAACTACTTTGTTTTCAATCTGTTAATTGAAGCTGTTTAAACCGCTACTACAAATAACAGCTGCAGATAACCTTACTTATATATAACAACATATATACTGGAGCTCATTATGATCCACGCTGTTGATCCACATGGAAGTTTCTTTAAATTCTTCAACAGGATCCCTTTCATCATGCAGATTGTTCTAGGTATGATTTTAGGTATCATCCTGGCTTACCTAATTCCTCAGGGACAAAGCTTTATCACCATGTTAGGTGATCTCTTTGTATCAGGCTTAAAGGCAATTGCACCTTTACTGGTTTTTGTGCTGGTTTCTGCTTCTATTGCCCGTCACAAGCAAGGCGCTGATGCTAAATTAAAGCCAATCTTAGTGCTTTATGTTTTAGCTATGGCTTTATCTGCTGCTACTGCTTTAATCATGACCAGGATCTTCCCTAGCACCTTCTCTGTATTAGCATCTCAAGCTGTAGCTGATGCTCCTCAGGATGTATCAACTGTGTTAGTAGGTTGCATTAAGAAAGCTGTAGATAATCCTGTTAATGCTTTAATCTCAGGTAACTATCTGGCAATCTTATTATGGGGTATCTTATTTGGTATTCTTTTCCGCAAGGCAAATGATGCAACTAAAGCTGTTCTTTCAGACTTTGCTTCAATTGTAAGTGGTGTTGTAAGAATCGTAATCAGATTTGCTCCATTAGGTGTTTTAGGCTTGGTTTACTCATCATGCACCCAAGAAGGTGGTTTTTCAAACTTATTAAGCTATGTTCATGTAGTTGGAGTGTTAGTTGCAACCATGTTAATCATTGCTCTTGTAATTAACCCTCTATTAGTATTCTTAACTACCTTTAAGAATCCTTACCCTCTTGTTATCACCTCAATCTTACATTCAGGTATTACAGCATTCTTCACAAGATCATCTGCTGCTAACATTCCTGTAAACATCGCTTTATGTGAAAGATTGGGTGTGCCACGTGAGTCATACTCAATTTCAATTCCTTTAGGATGCACCATCAATATGTCAGGTGCTGCTGTCACCATCGTGGTTATGACTATGGCTGCAGTTAATACCTTAGGTATTGAAGTTAACTTTGGAACCTCATTCCTGATGTGTGTTGCAGCTGTTGTCTGCGCCTGCGGTACATCAGGTATTGCCGGTGGTTCTTTAATGCTGATCCCTCTTGCCTGTTCAATTTTCGGTATTTCAAACGATATTGCAATGCAGGTTGTAGGTATTGGATTTATTATCGGCGTAATTCAGGATTCAACTGAAACAGCTCTGAACAGCTCATCTGATGTTGTATTCACAGCTGCTGCCAATAAGATCACATCAGTGCCTAAAGACTAGATAAAAGTAATTATTCTTTACATAAAAAAGTCCGCTGTGCGGACTTTTTTTGTTAAAGAACAGTATCTAAAAAATAATCAGTCATCCTTTTCGCTCAGATCATTAAGAGCCACTAAAAATTCCTGATTTCCTTTCTTTTCAATGAAGTTTCTTACCTCTTCATGCATATGTACTATCTTTTCATAATATCTCTGCTGATAGCCTCTTGCATTAGACAGTTTACTAATACAACTATCGATTGCTCCATATATTTCATTAAGATACTCAAGATTCATGGTATTAGAATCATTTGGAGTCAGAAAATCAGGATCTTTTGCTCTGTATTTTAAAGACACCAGAAGAAGTAACGTTGCTGTATAGAACTTTGATTTAAAATTATTCTGCACAAGCTGTTCTTCAAGCATGTCATAACTCATCTGAACCATGTTGTCAGCAGTAGTCCTGTCCAGAATATTTTTTGCTTCCGGAATATAGTTTAAAAGCCATACTAATCCCTGTGCATAATATATTTTCTTTCGCCATCCACGCTGAAGGTTATTTATATACCAGTAAATCAGTCTGATTGCATCTTCACTGTCATAAAGAACTTTGCATGAAGTTCCAAAGAATATTTGTGGACTTATAAAACGGCTCTGACATGCCAAATGCTGCAGGCAAACCTTCTTTAAAGTGTCAGGTGCAAACCTGTAGAATACTTTTAATTTTGTTAAAGCTTTTAATGTTGCCAGAATTGCACTGTATCCCTGTTCGCTTTTATGCGTCAGCTCATATGCATGGTTGCACACGATTTTCAGGATCCTGTTGAGATATAAATTATTTATCTCACTTCTGGTATTAAACTCCAGATCATAAGTTTTATACGAACGGTTGTCGTTATGTCTTGAATAAGGCAGTCTTCTTAAAAGCTCCTTAATATCCTCATCATCAAGTCTGAAGAAAGGCTCTGTCCTGATGTAGTTTTCAAGGTACTGACAAATTTCAATCAGATTCTGGTTCTTTTCATCAGCAGGGAAAACAGGACCAAAGGTTAATATTGAAGGATAAGGCAATCCTGTCTTTAAATTATCAAGACTCTTTTTCTTCATCTTTGAGTAATCAAAGATGAAACCGTTGTCAGAGTAGAAATTAAGTTCATCCTTTATTTTTATTCTGGCAAGACCAAAGGCAGCTTTCATTGAGACGGTGATGTATAAACGCAGATCTTCAGGAGCCACTTTCTCAAAAATACGCTTTTCAAAGCGTATACCGTCATCGCCTTCACCCGTACTTTCCACTCGAAGATAAATAGGAAGTGAATTATGACCTTTCTGAATGCCAAGCTCTTTAAAAGGCTCCAGAGAGTTGTACTCTTTTCCGCCCTCTACATACTGCCCTTCTTTTACCAGACTCATCCAGCTCCAGTCTTCAGTCTCTTCAGAATAATAGGCAATTTCAAGCTTTGGAAGACAATCAAGGTAAGTAGGTCTGTCGTTTTTTAAATTCTCATAATACAGTCTTGAACCTTCTACAATCAGATCGGTATCAGAGGTCCATACCTGTATGTTTTGTGAGGACAGTTTTTTCTGAAGCTGTGCGGATATTGCCTCTGTTGCAATGTCTCCACTCAAGAGGATGGCATCATACTTTTCTTCACTATTTCCCAAAACAAAGTCATACAGGGATAATGATTCACCAGCTCCATGCTCTAGCTGCACCACTCTGTGCAGAAGATCAGACTGAATAAATCTATTTTCCGCATCAGGTTCAAGGACAATACTCTTTACGATAGTTTTGAGATGGGAGTCACCAGTTTCAAGAGGTAAAGGCTCTTCCTGATAAGTTTTTCCCAAAGCTGATCTTACATAATCCGATCTGGTATTAAAAATCTCCCACAGAGTTTTATCTGAGCACTCTTTCTGCCCTGATAACTTCTGCCTGAGACACTGACATAAATAATCAAAGCCTGAGAATACCCTCTTCTGTATTTTAGGTCTGGTTCTTACAGGTACAAATTCATTTTTTAAACGACGGAGTTCAAAAACCGCACTTTCTAAAGAATCTTCCCCAAGATAGGCAACTTTAATTCTCTGACCTTCCTTAAAAGAAATTCTGCTCTTGTTCTCCTCAATAAATTTCATTAAGGCGGCAACTTCACGCCAGATCAAGGTGACCTCAACGTTTTTAGAGCTAAAAGAACGGATCAGATATTCCTGGGAATATTCCGTAAGCTCATTGGGAATTGGAATGATATAGTGATCTTTCTGATTTTTTTTAGTTTCAATGCCATACTTCTGTTTAAATTCATTAACCAGAGCCTGTACATAGCTCACTAGTAATTCATCTACACTGACATCAATATTTCTTACGGTTTTACTGTCTGAAAAGTTATCTCTGAGCTTTACATTCAGTTTTGTTCTTGAGAAATCCTTAGAAGATATAAACTTATTCCAGAGCATGCAGACAGGAAATCTGTCAACAGCATCAAAATCGTCAACTCTCGATTCAAACGGAAAACTAAAGCCCTGGGAGATACGGTTTCTGTTGGCATCAGATCCTGCAATAAAATCGTGATATCCCCTGACCAGGACCACATTCATTCTGTCGCCGTTAACATACTGCCTGTCAGAATCAGCCTCATGGACCTTATCATTCATGCCATAGGCTTCAATTACGTATGCACTCATAGAATATTTCCAATATAATCTGCCAAAAAGTCTACTATTCCAATTGCATTCAGCCCCCAGTCATTAGGATTTGACGAAATGCAGTACATGCCAATTCCGTTTTCAGTTTTTTTAAACTCGATTCCATTTTTGATATTTGCAAAAATTAAAGCACCAATATGATATTTGCCCTTTGTCTTTTCACTGTTGGCCTTACTTATTTCCAAAGTCGCATTTTTAAAGATATCTTCTATTGAATCAGACTGTTTTGACTGAACGATATTGACTGAATAGACAGGTATGATGAAGTTGTTACTGTTTTTATTGTCTCCATCCATTGAAATGATCTTGATAAAACGCTGTGTACCAAGATACTTTAATACAGCGTTTTTAGGATACTGTGCTTCATGCTTGAAAGCGTGACTCCAGAGTTGGATTTCATAATAGCCATTATCCTTTGTACTCAGAATAAAGGGGCCTACAGGATAGGAGCTTAATTTTTTGCCAAAGTGCTGCTCTTTATAAATCTCAATATAGGAATCTCCCATACAGTCGAGCTTTAAACCTTTTGACTTTAATCTGTCTGACGATACAAGAGAACAGAAGGCTGACTGCAGGAGCAATCCTGTCAGATCACAGAAGGTATTGTCCTGATATTTAAAGGAGAGATCGAGCTGTCTTTCCTGACGGATTAAAGTCAGATAATATTTCCAGATAACCTTATATCTTTTTTCATTCTGTAAAACGTAGTTTGGGCCTGGCAGAGTATTCTGTCTGGTTATTTCATTCCAGACAGGATTTTTTAAAATTATGGCAATCTGCCTTTCAAGCAGGATCACCTTTTTAACACGTTCAGAATTGTAAACTTTAGAGTCGTGAGAGAACTCAGAGAGGTATTTTTCGCATTCTCTTTGAGCTCTATACAGAAAATCCTTGAGAACTCTGTTTTCTAGCAGATCATATTTCTCAACTCTTGCTATACCCATCATCTTAAAGTCGTTGGCAGCAACCTTCTGTTTAAGAGTATCACCTGGCTGTTTGATTAAAAATCTTATACATGACTGATCGAGCTCTTTAACTCTGCTCAAAGGCAGCATCATGCGCTTTCCTGAGAGTATCTTTCGCATACTTCTGCATAAAGAAGGGAGCAGTTTTAAGAGTTCATCACTGATACTTGCAATAAAGGAATAGCGTGGTCTTTCCTCTCCGTTGCCAAGAAGCAGCAGTAAGGTTTCAAAAACCTTATCTGATCTGCGTTTTTCTCTTTCGTAATTGGCAAGCTCATCAAAATAGGAAAGATAAAGCTCTAGAAGCTTTTTGTTTACCTCACCTGATGTAAGTGTATTTTCAAGACCTAACTGCAGTTCTGGTAAAGTATCAGATCCTTTTACCTCAAGATATTCACCCTTATGATTTTTAGGCAGAGTATAGGTATAGCTGTATAAAGCATAGTTAAAAGGATCATTTCTTACATTTTTAGCAAGCGGATAAAAGAAGTCCTTTACCTGCTTTTTTATAGCATTGATATAGAACTCCTGATGGATCTCAATTAAAGAACCTCCTGTATATTTGAGTTTTACAGGATCCTTTAATTCCTCAAGAGTATAAGCTTTTGCAAAATCCTCTGACCACTGCCACGGATAGTTGCGGACACGCAGCACTATATTGCTCATAAGTTACAGCCTGACTATCTTGAAATACCCTGCCACATGAACATGCCAGTGTTGAACTCGTCATTCTTGACATTTCCAAAGGCCTCTTTGAGAGCATCATCATTAAGAGTGTCAATTACACGCTCAATAGTGTCAAGACATCTGATACTTGAGTCCAGAGATAAATCTATGCCTCTTACTTTTGGCATGATCTTCTGCTCAATCTGATCTGCTACAGCAAGTTTTATATCAGTATCCACATTTTCTTTTGGATAGTTTGCAACATAGGATTTAATTGCATCATTTACACGGAAACCGAATGGTTTACCGATGCATGACATGGCATCGTTAAGTGAAGAGACACAGTCATTTACAAAGTCAAGATGCTCTCCTAAAGAAGCATCGACTTTCTCCTTGGACACTATCCATTTTTTGTACAGGTTATAGCTCATTGCACAGTGAGGCTCGATAGCCACTCCACTGTGTTTTGAGTTTTCCTTGCTCATTGTCTTATTTGAAGGCTTGCCAAAACGCAGCAGATTGGCTCGGTCCAAAACCTTATCTGACAAGGTCTGAGTTGATTCGTCCTCGTTCATGGTACCTACAAACAGCACGTTATCAGGAACCCAGATACTGCCAAAGTTATCATCAATGGTAATTTCAGCCTTCATTCGCTGACTCTTGTCATTGACATTAACCACAGTTCTTCTAAGTTCAAGACGTGACAGGAAGTTTGCAAAATAATACTCGGTTCTTGCAAGATTCATTTCATCAAGAAGTACCAGTACCATACGGTCTTTCAGAATATCAGCTGTTTTTTGAGCTTCAGGAGAACGGATATAAGGCTCTTTTGTAAATTCATTTTTATTGTCAAAAGCCACCAAGGTTTTTGATAGTTCAGTTGCCTGGAATTTCTTTTCTAGATAATTGTAAAAGCCTATAAGATCCTGAGGAGAATCCCATCTTGGTTCTACAGGTATCACCACAGTGTAAATACCGAAGAAGGCGCCATACTTTGTAGGCAGCAGAGTTTTACCGGTACCGGAGATTCCTGCAAGCACAGTAAGCGGATTAACAGACTGGCTCTTGAGGGCTGTATGAAAAGCTTTGATGACACGATTTGAAAAATGATAGTTTTGTAGCTCCAGGTACTGCTCAAACTTATTGAGTTCCTCAACCTCTTTTTCAGAGAATTGATTATTTCCCTTAGTGCCTTTTGCAAAAATTTTAAGACCATCTGGAGGATCCATCAGATTTCTGTAACCTTCAATAAAGTCTTCTGAGGTCTTCTGATGCTCATGCTTTAATTTCTCGATTTTAGATTCAAGCTCAGTTGCATTAGAGCGTAACAGATTGTTCTTAATTTCTGATTTGGCAATATCCTTGCACAGAGAGTTAAATTCTTCCTGTTTTTTCTCGATATCAGTCTTAAGCTTTTCAACCTCACTGCGGCGTTTGCTGTTATTAGCCTCTTCTTTATCAAGTTCGTCTTTTTTCTTTAACATCTCATCATATGAGAACTTGGTCTGGGAATAATCACGATTTAACTTGTCGCTACGCTCCTGAATAGAATCCAGTTCCTTTCTGAATTTTTCAAGTTCCTCTGATGAGTTCTTGAGGTTGGCAATCTTATTTTCCAGATCTTTAAGTTCCTGCTCAGCCTTATTCTTCTTATTCTTCTGTGTTTCAAGCACGTTATTTAAGAAGCTGATCTCTGATCTTATCTTGTAATTCTCATTGCGATTGGTTGAAAGTTCACTCTGTACAGCCTCAAGATTGCTTTCAACCTGCTCTAACTGAGCCTGCAGATTGTCTTTGATAAGTCCATCATCAAGATGCTCCTTTGCATCCTTGATTGCCAGCTCATACTCATGTCTTAATCTTTCAATAGCCTCTTCATAAGCTTTAGCCTCGGCTTTGAACTGCTCAGCCTTGGCCTTGTATGAAAAGTACTCTGACTGATTGAGCTCCTCTTTAGGGAAACGTTCTACAAAGTAGCCTGCGGTTTTGGCAAGAGTAACACCAATCAGGACAAGGATCAGTAAAAGGGTTACCACACCGATTGGAACGAGGTAAATGATATTTGCATTGATAAAGTCTGTCATTTTTAATCTTCTCTGTCTTTTAATCTTGGCTGATGTTCAGCATTACTTTTTGCTTTTTTCCTGATTATCTAGTTTTTCTTTTAATTCCTGCTGTTCCTTCAAAACCCTGTTCATAAGTTCCATCATATTGCTCTGAACGGAGGCAACTGAATCTGATAACTGCTCCACTTTTCCTGAGGTATCCTGAAGTTTTGCGTTCATATCATTAAGAAGAGCACCTCTGTCGCGTTTGCCAAACTCGTCATTTACACGTTTTTGTGTGGCACGGATACTCTCAAGAGCCTGATTTAAAGACGCTGTTCCACGCTCAAGGCTGTCAAAGATATCCTTTCTTGAGGTCAGGGCTTTAATTGAGTCTACAGAGTTTTTTATGGATTCGATACTTGATGCAAGCTCTTTATCAACACTGCTGTATGAGCTGTTCAGTTTCTGAGTAATATCTGAAAGCTCTTTTTCAATTGAAGCGTAAGCTGTCGACTCCTTTGCAATCAGATCTTCAAGTTTCTTTACAGGAGAATCCAAATCTGACAGTTTTGCTATCTCCTCTGTCAGCACATCCTTTCTGGCAGTAAGAGTATCAGTCTCCTGTTTAAGTAAGTCTCTGTCATTTATAAGTTTGTCATTTTGAGCTCTCTGCTGTTTTAATTTTGTCTGATTATCGTTATAAGTGGCAACTGCACTGTCATTCTGCTTTTTAACTTCTGCAAGACTGTCATTTGCTTTAGCTAGTTCGTCATTTGCACTCTTTACAGACGACTTCACTGCAGTAAGTTCCTGCTTTGCCTTTGACAGTTCATTCTGAATGTCATCCCTTTTTGAAATCAGATCATTGAGCTTTCTGTTTTCTTCAACAAGACTGTCATGTTTTTTGTTTTCTGCACTGAGTTTTTCGCTGACAGTTCTGATCTGGTCACTGATATCATTGAGATCATTCTTAAGGGCTTTCAGTTCACTATCAGACTTGAGATATTCCTTTTTCATATTCGGAAGATCGCGTTTTATAGTCTCATAATATTCGCGCTCTGCAATCAGATGACTGAGTTCAACATCAATCTGCTGCTTTTCCTGTTCCACATGAGCCCAGACTCCAATGGAATAAACCATAATGACCACAAGCAAAAAAAGAGCCGTCACCATCAGTGCAACCAGATGCTTGAGGCAGAAATGAGTAATTCCACCAGCATTCTTTTCTTTTTTATCATCCATAGTTAAAGCCTTATCTGTTTTTATAGTAAACCTTTGTATCTGTCAGCAAATTCTTTTGCATAAGCTCTAGCATTGAGCTTAAACAGGCTTTCGTCAAAAAATTCAGGCACAAACTTGCTGCTGCCGTTTTCAAAAGACTCTGCATTTATCAGACGATCCGTGTCTATCTGACTTAAGATCATCACTGTTTTCTCTACTGCTGTCCCATCTGTCTTAACCCTGCTGTGACTGTCAGGCTCTGATATGCCATCGATTATCAGATATGAAAGATCAAGATCATCAATACACTTTTTCCTAACTGCAAGTTTCTGCGCTTCAAGGTAAGGGATAAAGCGCTCAATTGAGGATGCTGACTCTGATTTTTCGTAAGATTCATCTGAAGAGTACATCTGATTAAAACGCATTGAGATAAGTCCGTCATCATCAACGGATAAACGGTCAATTAAAGAATAGGCGGTGATATCATCAGATTCATCAGATGACATCTTTCCTGTTTCACTGTCTTCATCAGCATCATCATTTTTTCTGACAATAATAGAAACAGATTTTGATTTTACAAAAGTCAGGATCAAATCAGCTATACCGGTATTTTTGTCCACCATCATCAGAGTCTTATCAAAGATACCAGGAATAAACAGGGATTTTGCCATTTCACTTACTGTTGAGAATTCACATACAGGAGAGACAAGTGAAAGCATAGCCTTAAGATCACCTTTCTGTTTAATATCCTCATAATCAAAAAAGTCATGCCTGATTTTAAAAAGTAGAGAAGTCTCTGGATCTTCAAGGCGTTTTAGTAATGATGCAAACAGTTCATCTGTACTGTTTTTGAGCTCTTTACAGTCTGCCTTACCGGCTCTTAGCAGAAGTTTTTCCTCAATGCTTTTGAGCTTTGCCTTTTCGTAAGTAAGTTTCAGATATCTGTCAAACAGCCTTACTGTCTTTATAAAATCCTTTAAAGATTCTACTGAAGCAGGCCTTTTAAGTCTGCAAAGTCTGATTACTTTGTTGCCTATAAAAAGTGAATTTGCAAAGTTGAACTTTGCAACATCAAAGCCTGTTAACTTATTCTCCTGATATCCGATATAATATTTTGACAGGATCTTCTGACAGAGCTCACGAAGCTTTGTATATTCTGATAAGAGAAGCTCTTTATTATCAAGTGCTCTGCTTGACACCTTTTCCTTTAGCAGAGAGTGCAAAAGCTGTAACTCTTCATCGTTTAAAGCCTGATTAAAGGCAATGTCACTGCATTTTCTGAGTGCTCTTAAGCACTTTATAAAATCATCTAAAGGGAAATCATCATCCTCTTTAAATTTATGCACCTTACTCTTAAGTCTTCTGCAAAGAGAATCACTATCATTATTAAGGTTGTAGTCATCATCCTTTTTAAAGAGTGAGGCTGTTCTATTTAAGTTATCCTCATTATTTCCATAAGAGATGACTGCACCAATGCTGTTTGACAGCATCAGATTTTTTGCTGCATATTTGCATAAGGTGGCATAGTCAAAATTCTCAGTTACGTACATCAGAGAGTTTTCTTTTGACAGTACGTTGCAAAGAACAATCTGCCCTGCTCCCTGCAGTCTGTCACTGTCACAGTCCCTGCCGATTACAAGATCTTCAAAAAGAGTTATATCGCTTGAGTCATTGCATACCTGTCTGCGGCTGAAACAGGATAATGCTGTATTATCAAGTGCCTTTTCATCAAGTCTTAAAACAGTTTCTAACTGAGCCATTTTGTACAGGATAGACGGCTCTCTCTCATCAACAGGGACTATTACAGCTCTGTTAAGGATAAGCTCTGAGTGATTTTTTATTTCCTCGTTAAGAGGTCTGTCTGATAGGACCTGCGGATTTAGAGGCTCTGATTCACATTCAAACAGGTTGGAGATTAATAAAAGAGCATTCTCAAAAGGCATATCTGCATTTGAAAGTTCAAAATTATCAATGCTGTCAAAGTCACTTACAGGAGAGAGGTTGAGCTTTAACAGTAAGTCATTTGCAGCCTGCTCGCTTCTGTTTTTTGCTATCGCTTTTATAAAGCAGCTGTTGACAAAATACCTGTCATTTTTAAGTTTTCTAAGATAACAGTCAGCATTGTCAGTATCCACATTGTCAATAGCACTGCAAAAGACAGGCGTAAAGCTGCCGTAACCGTCTGTATAGACAGGATAACCGAACAAAAGTGCTCTAGTTGCGTTTTTATCAACACAGGATGTGACATTTAACGCCTCAGCAGGAATTTTTGCCTGATAGGCAAAGAAGCTGTTTTTTTGTGTTGAATGAACGAAAAAAGGAGTGAAGTGTCCTTTAAAAAGACTTTCTGAAAACTCTTTTTTATTCAGGGTAAAGTTACTTACTCTGATAAGTAAATCGTGCTTTAAATGAAAAACCAGCTCCTTTAAATATCTGTAGGAATCGTTTTCATTAAATAAGCCTGCATTTAACAGAATTTCTCTAATCTCGTCAGAACAGATACTTTCATTTGTGATTGATAATAAAAAGTCTTTGAATGAATAATGACTGCCATCAGGTCTTGCAACTCTGTATCTTTTACCGTTACTGTCTTTTTTTATAAGCTCTTTATCAGCTATCAGTTCATGCTGTGCAAGAATAGCCTCACCGTAAGACAGATCGGTTTTGGCATAGATCTTCTTTCTGAAGTCTCTAAGAGAGCGGGCTGAAGATATGTTTTTAATTGCAGCTAACGCCTTTTGAGTATTCTTATCCATTTTACTGCTTGTCTACAAAGCCTTTACTGAATCTGCTCTTTGGTTTCTTTTGGACATTGGAGCTTTCATAGTCTGCATATGCCTTTTCCTCGTTTTCTAGCAGCAGTTTACTTCTGTTCTGAAGTGCTTTTGCTCTTTTTGAGATTATAAAAAGCAGTAGCAGTACTAAAGCTACAAGTGTAACCACACTTAATGAAGAATATAAAAAGATCTGAGCAGGAGTGCTCTTTGTCTTACTCTCAAGATTTCGCCTGTTCAGTGATTTATTCTCATTTTTGAGCTTTTCTATTACAGCGCCACTATCCTTTGAAGCTGTCTCAAGCTCAAGGAGTTCCTGCTCAAGCTTTTTTATTTCCTCCTCGTACTTTGCTGTAAGCTTAGGATCAGAGGATTCATTTTTCATTTTTGTCAGTTTGTCTTTTCTTGAAAGGAAGATTGCCCTCTTTTGTAGAAGAGTCTGTGTGGCTTCCTTCTGGTGAGCCATATCCTGAGTTACTGATACATTTAACATCAGTCTAAAACCTGTGTCTTTTGATACAGTAGGTTTGTTGTTGGTATATCTTTTCTTTTCGCTTCTAAGAGAGCTTGTAAGCTCACTTTCATTTGTAAGATAGCTGCCGCCTCTTACGGTACTGCCGCCTCTCTGTCCTGCCAGCCCCTCAATACCTGTTGCCTGGAAGGCTTCGAGCATATACTCCTGTGCATTGCCAAGCATATCAAACAGTCCCAGTGCATTAGGACTTTTACGACCAATAAGCTGTAACCTTCCGTTTGAGCTGTCAGCTCCGTAGAACCAGGCATAATCATTCATCTGCAGTTTTCCTGGCAGTACAGGTCTTTGAGCTTCCAGATCCTTTTTACTTACAGCAAGTCCACCTCTTTGAGCAAAAGACCAGAAACATTCTACAGGCAGTGTGGCGTTGGCTTTCTCCTTACCCATTGAAGGTGTTTCAGGGATAGACTGCAGATAATCTGAGAAGGCTTCTGCAACCTTTTGAGCATCGGCAAAACTAATGTTAACCTTTGGCAGAGCATCTGTCTTTGAAGGGGTTGCCTTACATTTGCCATCCTTAATTGCATCTGCCTGACCTTTTGTCATCTCATACTTCTGGATGTAGAAGAAATAACCTTTTTCATCCTTAAAACCGCCTCTGACAGCACACTGACGCTCTGACTGCATCAGGGCTCTGCTATCGTCAGATGAACCTTCTGTAAAAGTGCAGCTGTGAGTTATATCTGTATCCTTGGCATCATTTGTATAAACCTTTCTAAAAACAATAAAGTAGTCTTTGCTGTTACAAGGCAGAGGTAACACCAAATCATCCGGCATTGGTTTAGGATTGAATACTTTTGGACTTAAATCTGCAGGAGCTGTTGACAGTTTTGCAGCCTCAGCAGGTGCTGATGATAGAAATAAACTTACAATGAAAAACGATGTCAGATACTTCTTCAGGTTCATAACTTGTATATTGTTTTAACTGGTAATCTTTAGAATTATGCTTTACCTGTCATTATAAAGTAAACGCACACAACAAATATGTGAATTCACTTCAATTATTATACTACCAGAGCTTTATAGATATGGACTGCAGGCAAAATTAGTATAGATTTGCCGTTCTGTGATAATTTCATTACTATTTGAGTTTAAAACAAAGTAAACTTTTGAAATATCAACTGATACAAGTGTTTTAGGACTGAACCAAATTTTGCATAGAGGAACAAACGATGGTTAAACAAAACAGAAATTCGATTGATGGATTAGATAAAACAGAGATAAATAACAAATCACCTGATGACTTATGTTTTGATCCGTCAGATGCCTCTATTACATCTTCTTCAGATAAAAGCATTCCTAATAATGTGTTAGATGTACTTGTTAAACTTGGTGATAAAAAGGTTAACAATGATCCAAAATCTACTGCTGATACTAATAATGCAGATCAAAGTAATGCTGTCCTGCTAGAAGACACTGTAAGCAACCTTCTGGACAAAATCATAGAAAAGCGTGTAAACCAGCGTTTAAGTGAACTTGGGATCACTGATTCAAATGGAGCCTTAAATACTGGTTTTATAGAAGGGATTGTAGAAGAGTGTCTGGAGCTGCGATTAAAAGATCATAATTTTACAACTCAAAAAGAGCCTTCATTAGAAAAGAAAACTTTCCCTGCAAAAGAAGAAGTTGAAGAAAAGAAATCGAAACAAAGTTTGAAATCTCCTGATATTACAGCATCAAAATCGTATTCATTAGAAAAAGAAACTCCCCCTGCAAAAGAAGTATTTGAAAAAAAGAGCTCGAAACAAAGTTTGAAAGTTTCTAATATTGCAGATTCAAAATCGTCTTCTTTAAAGAAGAAAAATTCAACTGCGCAAAAAATTGTTAAAAGAAAATTCAAATACCAGCCTGTGACAAAAGAAGAGCTGCTAAAACTCTGCAGAGATGAAAGTATCTATCTTGGAGATATTGATACATCTAAAATCACGGATATGAGTGGTCTATTTAAAGATACACTTGGAAGAGATTTCTCTGGCATTGAATTTTGGGATGTTTCTAACGTTACTAATATGGAGTGTATGTTCCTTAACTCTTCATTTGACCATAATATCAGCTCCTGGGATGTATCAAGTGTTAAAGATATGAATCATATGTTTACTAACTCATCTTTTGACAAGAATATCTGTTTATGGGATGTTTCTAACGTTACTGATATGAGTAGCATGTTTGAAAAATCAACTTTTAAACAGAATATATATTTGTGGAATGTTTCTAACGTTAAAAATATGTGCAGTATGTTCGATAGCACTTATTTCAATCAAGATATCAGCTCTTGGAATGTATCTAACGTTGAAAATATGAGTAGTATGTTCTCAAACTCATACTTTAACCAAAATATCAGATCTTGGGATGTTTCAAAAGTTACTGATATGAGCAACATGTTCTTCAACTCTTCTTTCAATCAAGGCATCAGTTCATGGGATGTTTCAAAAGTTAAAGATATGAATCGCATGTTCGCCAACACTTCTTTCAATCAGGATATCAGCTCATGGGATGTTTCTAACGTTGAAAATATGAGTTATATGTTCACAAACTCTTCTTTTAATAAGGATATCAGTGCATGGAATGTTTCTAACGTTACAAATATGAGCTATATGTTCAGTGAATCACCATTTAACCAGAATATCAGTTCCTGGAATATTTCTAAAGTTAAATATACTAAAGGTATGTTTGCAAATACCCCAATCTCATACAAAAATAAACCCTCAAAAATAGCATTTAAGTACCACCCTAAGACAAAAGAAGAACTGTTAAGACTCTGCAGAGATAAAAATGTCTATCTTGGAGATATCGATACATCAAAAATAACAGATATGAGTGAACTGTTTAGTAGTTATTATGAATCCAGCTACAGTAGAGACTTCTCTGGTATTGAATCATGGAATGTGTCGAACGTTACAAATATGGGTAAAATGTTCTTTAACTCATCTTTTAATCAGGATATCAGCTCATGGGATGTTTCTAACGTTACTAATATGAGTTGGATGTTTTCGAATTCTCCATTTAACCTGAACATCAATTCATGGGATGTCTCTAACGTCAAAAATATGAGTGGTATGTTTTCTAACACTCCGTTTAATCACGATATAAGTTCATGGGTTGTTTCTAATGTTACTGATATGAGTTATATGTTCAGTGAATCATCTTTTGTACAGGATATCAGTTCATGGAATGTTTCTAACATTAAAGATATGAGAGAAATGTTTAGTGATTCATCAAACAAATCATACGAAATTCTCTTAAGAAAAATTCAATAATGTCAGTGAGTAAAAAGCATATTCAAAGACCATAAATTTACCAGTACTGTCATTTTTTAAGATATTACATAGCAGGTACAAATGATGGTTAAACAAAACAGAAATACGATTGATGGATTAGATAAAACAGAGCTAAACAAATCACCTGATGATTTATGTTTTGATCCGTCAGATGCCTCTATAACTCCTTCTTCAGATAAAAGCATTCCTAATAATGTGTTAGATGTACTTGTTAAACTTGGTGATAAAAAGGTTAACAATGATCCAAAATCTACTGCTGATTCTAATAATGCAGATCAAAGTGAAGCTGTCCTGCTTGAAGACGCTGTAAGTAGCCTTCTGGATAAAATTATAGAAAAGCGTGTAAACCAGCGTTTAAGTGAACTTGGGATTACTGATTTAAATGGCTCTTTAAATAAGAGTTCTATAGAAGAGACAGAAGAAAAGAACTCGAAACAAAGTTTGAAAGCTCATGATATTAATGCTCCAAAGGAATCTTCAGTAAAAGAGAAAGTTGCTACTGTAAAAGAAAATGTTAAAAGAAAATTCAAATACCATCCTGAGACAAAAGAAGAGCTGTTAAAACTCTGCAGAGATGAAAGTGTCTATCTTGGTGATATCGATACATCTAAAATCACGGATATGAGTAATCTTTTTGAAGAAATTCATGGCAGAGATTTCTCTGGCATTGAATTGTGGAATGTATCTAATGTTAAAAATATGGAAGCTATGTTCCAAAACTCAGATTTTAATCAAAACATCAGTTCATGGGATGTTTCCAACGTTACTAATATGTGCACTATGTTCGCTTGCTTAGTTGAGTTTAATCAGGATATTAGTTCTTGGGATGTTTCTAACGTTACAGACATGAGGGGTATGTTTGAACGCTCATCTTTTAACCAGGATATCAGTTCTTGGGATGTTTCTAACGTAAAAGATATGTGCAGTATGTTTGCTTACTCATCTTTTAATCAGGATCTCAGTTCATGGGATGTTTCTAACGTTACTAATATGAGTTGGATGTTCTCTGAATCATCTTTTAACCAGGATATCAGCTCATGGGATGTTTCTAACGTTAAAGATATGAGTTGTATGTTCTCAGAAACTCCTTTTAACCAGAATATAAGCTCATGGGATGTTTCTAACGTTAAACTTATGTATGGTATGTTCCGAAAATCTCATTTTAACCAGGATATCAGCTCTTGGGATGTTTCTAACGTTACTAATATGGAGTGTATGTTCTATAAATCATCTTTCAATCAAGATATCGGATCGTGGGATGTTTCTAACGTTGAAAATATGAGAGGCATGTTTGCTTATTCTTTGTTTAATCAGGATATCAGCTCATGGGATATTACAAATGTTAAACTTACAGAAGATATGTTCAAAAACACTCCTATACTAAATAAGAACAAACCTTCAAAAATAGCATTTAAGTACCACCCTAAGACAAAAGAAGAGTTGGAACAACTTTGCAGAGATGAAACTGTCTATCTTGGAGATATAGATACATCTAAAATCACGGATATGAGCGAGCTGTTTAGTAGTTATTATGAAACCTGCTACAGTAGAGACTTCTCTGGTATTGAATCTTGGAATGTATCGAACGTTACAAACATGAGTAAAATGTTCTTTAACTCATCTTTTAACCAGGATATCGGCACATGGGATGTTTCTAACGTTAGAGATATGAGTTGGATGTTCTCAGACTCATCTTTTAATCAGGATATCAGCTCATGGGATGTCTCTAATGTTACTGATATGAGAGGGATGTTCAAGAAATCTTCTTTTAACCAAGATATAAGTTCATGGGACGTATCTAACGTTAGAGATATGAGTTGGATGTTTTATAACTCATCTTTTAACCAAGATATCAGCTCTTGGGATGTTTCTAACGTTACTGATATGAGTAGAATGTTCTCATTTTCACCTTTTAACCAGGATATCAGCTCTTGGGATGTTTCTAACGTTAAAAATATGGAAGCTATGTTCCAAAACTCAGATTTTAATCAAAACATCAGTTCATGGGATGTTTCCAACGTTACTAATATGTGCACTATGTTCGCTTGCTTAGTTGAGTTTAACCAGGATATTGGTGCTTGGGATGTTTCTAACGTTACTGATATGAGTGGGATGTTCTCATGTTCACCTTTTAACCAGGATATCAGCTCTTGGAACGTTTCTAACGTTAAAAATATGAGTTGGCTGTTCAAGAAATCTTCTTTTAACCAAGATATCAGCTCATGGGATGTTTCTAACGTAAAAGATATGAGTGAGATGTTCGCTGACTCTTCATTTAACCAGGATATAAGTTCTTGGAATATTTCTAAATTCACAAATGTGATTGATATGTTTAGAGACTCAAAAATCGAATCATACAATAAGCCCATAAGAAAAAAACAATCGGGCTCCAAAAAGGAGAATACGATAATCTCTGTACTTAAAAACATATTCAGAGACCATAAATAACTATTTTCTAGTGCTGACATTTTTTTATATTTTTGCATTGAGGAAAAACGATGGTTAAACCAAACAGAAATACGATTGATGGATTAGATAAAACAGAGCTAAACAACAAATCACCTGATGACTTATGTTTTGATCCATCAGATGCCTCTATTACTCCTTCTTCAGATAAAAGCATTCCTAATAATGTGTTAGATGTGCTTGTTAAACTTAGTGATAAAAAGATTAACAATGCTCCAAAATCTACTGCTGATACTAATAATGCAGATCAAAGTGAAGCTGTACTGCTTGAAGACACTGTAAGTAAACTTCTGGATAAAATCATAGAAAAACGTGTAAACCAGCGTTTAAGTGAACTGGGGATTACTGATTCAAATGGCTCTTTAAATAAGAGTTCTATAGAAGAGCTTGAAAAAAAGAGCTCGAAACAAAGTTTGAAATCTCATGATATTACAGATCCAAAGGATTCTTCACTAAAAGAGAAAGTTACTACTGTAAAAGAAAACGTTAAAAGAAAATTCAAATACCATCCTGAGACAAAAGAAGAGCTGTTAAAACTATGCCGAGATGAAAGTGTCTATCTTGGTGATGTTGATACCTCGAAAATCACGGATATGAGAGACCTTTTTAAAGGAGATGATTATTTTAATCTTTATAGCAGAGATTTTTCTGGTATTGAATCATGGAATGTGTCGAACGTTACTGATATGAGTGGGATGTTCTCTAAATCATCTTTTAACCAGGATATCAGCTCATGGGATGTTTCTAACGTTACAGATATGAGTCATATGTTCTCAGACTCATCTTTTAACCTGGATATCAGCTCATGGGATGTTTCTAATGTTAAAAATATGAGTTGTATGTTCTTAGGCTCATCTTTTAACCTGGATATCAGCTCATGGGATGTTTCTAACGTTACAGATATGAGTTATATGTTCTCA
>ERZ1026898.558-NODE-558-length-21805-cov-16.890437_pt1 | contig 21805 bp, 20 predicted proteins | sample MGYA00380178_ERZ1026898 | MGnify/ENA primary metagenome ERZ1026898 (study PRJEB33269, sample SAMEA4719814) | human gut metagenome | biome: human-associated habitat; feature: organic feature; material: feces | place: Cameroon | collected 2013-10 ...
CTGGTGGTGTTCATGCTGCTGACCGCCTACGACACCCAGAAGCTGAGCCAGATGTACTCCTACTACGCAGGGGACAGCGAGCTGGCGGAAAAGGCTTCCATCTACGGTGCACTGACGCTGTATCTGGACTTCATCAACATCTTCTTGTATGTGGTGCGTCTGCTGGGTCTGAACAGCCGCCGCCGCGACTAAGCGCAGAAAGAACTTTATGATCTGTAAATCAGCCAAGCCTGCAGGGCTTGGCTGATTTATTTTTCGCTGTCTTTTTTATCCCTTTGTATAAACTGCCCGCCGCTGTCCCACACTAAACCCAGAAAAAGACCCCGTACACAAAACGGACAGATGGGAGTAACAAGCATGGAGCAGATCAAAAAATTTCTGCACGGCAAGGGCTTTGCTCTGCTGCTGACCGCAAGCCTGCTGGCTGCGGCTGCGGCGGGGGTGTGGGCGGTGCGCGCCCTGCGGGCAGAACTGCAAAAAAGTCTGGATGGGCTGAACGCCCCCGGCACCACCCAACAGACCACCCCGGAAACAGAACCGGACTGGGACGCACAGGAGGACACCACATGGCAGCAGCCCGTGACCGACGTTGCAAACAGCAAGGCAGATGTGCCGCAGCAGACGCCCTCTGGGGCGTCCTCTGGTGCGCAGTCTGGCTCTGGTTCGCTGCGCGAACCCTCGGCACTGCAAGGCGCATCCTCGCCTGCCAGCAGTTCGGCGCAGCCTGCCGCCGCGCCCTCTATGCCGGGGCGCGTGCTCAACGCCTTCAGCGGCGATGAGCTGGTGTATAACAAGACCCTTGGGGACTGGCGCACTCACAACGGCGTAGACTACGCCTGCACGCAGGGCGCTGCGGTGGCAGCACCCGTGGCGGGCAAGGTAGTCTCTGCCGGGGCAGAGGGCAACTGGGGCACTGTGGTGGTGCTGGAGGATGCCGTTGGCCGCAGTTGGCGGCTGTGCGGCGTGGCTGACCCGGACGTTAAGGCCGGGGACACCGTGACCGCCGGGCAGAAGATTGGCACGGTGGGCACGGTCGGCTGCGAATGCGCCGAGGAGAGCCACATCCATGTGGAGGTAAAGCAGGGCGAAGCTTACCTCGACCCGGCAAAGCTGCCGGAGTAAGCATACCATAAAAGGGGCTGCAACAGCGGCTCCTTTTTTTTGCTGCGTCAGGCGGTACGGCGCGTTTGCAGCAGCCAGAGAACCAGCGCCGAAAGCACCCCGGCTGCCAGCAGTACATCTGCCGGGTGCGCAGCCCAGTGCTGGAAGGCACTGCCATAGGCTGCCTGTCCGATGGGCTGGGTCAGGCAGGCCAGCACAGAGAGGCAGGCTGTCGTCTTGCCCAGCTGTGCCTGCGGTACTAGCATTTGCAGCTGCGCAAAGAACCACACGTTGAACAGTGCCGCCACGGCCATAAACACGGCACCCAGCACCAGAATGCTGCCGAACTGGAGCGTTGGCACCCGGAAGGCAAGACCCAGCGCGGCGCACACGCCGCTGAGCGCCAGCAAAAGACCTGTGCCGCTGCGGATGGGATGCCGGACAAAGACGGTTCCCGCCAGCACGCCGCCTAAAATGCCGCCCGCGCTCAGCACCGCCTGCACAAGACCAAGGGAGGCATCACTTTTCTGCAAAGTCTGCACCACCAGCACCGGAACCCCCACGGTGAGGGCAGGGACTTCCAGCAGGTTTACAGCCGCCATGGCGGCAGCTAGCCGCAGCACCGCAGCCTGCCCGGTGAGAAACCGCGCACTTTCCCGCAGGTCGGTCCACAGAGAACGGACGGAGAGCTTTGTGTCCCGGGGGACATCCTGTGGGATGCGCAGGCAGAGCTCCATCCCGGCGGAAAGTGCAAAGCAGCCGCCACAGAGCGCCAGCAGACCACGGATGCCGAGGTGCTCCAGCAGAACAGCACCCAGCAGGGGACCGAGAAGTTCGTCCACGGTATCCACCAGCTGAATGACCGCGTTGCCGCGCAGCAGCTGGGTGCCGTTCAGCAGCAGGGGCAGACAGGCGCGTACTACAGGCTGGTAAAGCCCCTGAATGGCGTACAGACTGCCCAGCACGGTCAGGATCAGCGGAAGCAGGGGCAGATGCGGCAACCCGGCAGCGGCCGCCGCCGAAATACCAGCGGTCACCAGATCCAGCAGCGCCATCAGGCGGGCTTTACGGCAACGGTCTGCCAGCGCGCCGCCGGTCAGCATTCCGGCCAGAGCAGGCAGCATGGCCAGTGCGGTGATACCGCCGTACAGCGCAGCGGAACCGGTCTGCCGCAGCAGATACAGCGGCAGCGCAAACCGCAGGGCGGCATTGCCGAACAGGGAGATGATCTGCCCGAGGACGATGAGGAAAAAAGTGTTCATGGGAACCTCCTGTTTTTTGTTTACAAACCGTTGGTCTGTATCTGCGTATAAAAAAGGGCGGAGCGTTCCGCCCGGAAAATTCAGTCTTTGACCGGTGTGCACAGCTGCACCAGCTGTGCAGCCTGTGCATCCGTCAAAAGATCCAGCCCAAGCGCACGGGTCATTTGCTGAAACACGAGGTTCCGCGCCCGCTGCTGAGCCGGCGTGGTGGGGCGCGTCTGGGGGGAAAGCCAGATGTCTGCCAGCACGAACAGCGCTTCCGCCAGCGCATTGGCATCGGCGGTGTGGATGGAGCCGTCCGCCATGCCCTGCCGGATCATGGGTGCAATACATTCCGGGGCCAGATGCGCTTCAATGTTGGTCAGTTCCATGGCAAGGAACTGCGGGTTGCTGCACAGGTGCGGCAAGGTCTGCGCGATCTGCTGCTGCCGCTGCCCGGCAAAGGATGCTGCAAACACCGCCTGCAGCTTTTGCAGCCCGGTCAGGGACGGGTCGTCCCGGATATGGCGCAGCGGCTCCCACATCTGGTCGCCCAAACGGTCACCGACGCGCTGCGCGATCTCCTCCTTGGAGCGGAAGTGATGGTACACCGCCCCTTTGGAAAGCTTTGTGGCATCAATGATGTCCTGCAGGGTGGTATTCTGGTAGCCCTTCTGGGTGAAGAGCAGGGCAGCGGCGTCTAAGATCTTTTCCACGGTCTGTTCCGGGTATTTGTTGCGCGGCATGGCAGATGCTCCTTTTTACAAACTAACGGTCTGTAAAAAGAATACCGCAGCCCGGCGGCTTTGTCAAGAGGGCATGGAACCGAAAATCCATTCATTTCCTGCGGCGCTGCATTGCTTTTGTGCGGGGTTTCTGGTATGATACAATAGAATCAACAGGCGATTTTGGGAGGATGACAGATGGTAAGGGTTTTGATCGTGGGAGCCGGGGCAGCCGGACTGATGGCGGCGGGTGCCGCCGTGCGGCAGGGACATCAGGTGACGGTGCTGGAGCATACCGATAAGCCCGGGCAGAAGATCCTTGTCACAGGCAAGGGGCGCTGCAACGTGACCAACGACTGCCCGGCAGAGGAGTTTTTGCGCCATGTGCGCACGAACCCGCGCTTTTTGTACTCCTCGCTGGGGGCGTTCCCCCCGGCAAAGACCATGGAGCTGTTCGAAGCTTTGGGCGTGGAGCTGAAGGTGGAGCGCGGACGCCGGGTGTTCCCGGTATCGGATAAGGCCGAGGAGATCCGGCAGGCGCTGCTGCGCTATGCGCAGGACGCCGACATCGTCTACGACGGTGCAAAAAAGCTGCTGCTGGAGGAGGTCGTGCCGGAGGCAGAGCCCGCCCCGGCGGCACAGGAAAACCCGCGCCACCCCAAAAAGAAAAAGGCAGGCCCGGCGCTGCGCTGCGTGGGCGTGCGGGGCACTTCCGGCAGGGAGTACCGGGCGGACGCGGTGCTGGTGGCTACCGGCGGCGTGAGCTACCCCACCACCGGTTCTACCGGTGACGGCTACAAGCTGGCGCAGCAGGCGGGGCACACCCTTGTGGAGCCGGTGCCCAGTCTGGTCAGCCTTGTCAGCCGGGACCCGGACTGCAAAAAGATGATGGGTCTGGCGCTGAAAAACGTTACCCTGACCCTGCTGGAGGACGGCAAGGCCATCTTTGATGAGCAGGGCGAGATGCTGTTTACCCACTTTGGCATCAGCGGGCCGCTGACCCTGAGCGCGTCCAGCCATCTGGGGGATATGAAAAAGCACAGATACATCGCGGAGATCGACCTGAAGCCCGCCCTGAGCGAGGAACAGCTGTACGACCGCATCACCCGGGACTTTGCCCTGCTGGCAAACCACGCAGCGCAGGGGGCGCTGGTCAAGCTGCTGCCCTCCAGTATGCAGCCGGTGATGGTGGCGCGCTGGGGCATCGACCCCGCCACCAAGGCAAACCAGATCACCCGGGAGCAGAAGCGGGAGCTGGTGCAGCTGGTCAAGCACTGGCAGGTGTCCATTGACGCCCGGGGCGACCTTGCCCACGCAGTCATCACCAGCGGCGGCGTATCGGTGCGGGAGGTAGACCCCAAGACCATGCAGAGCAAAAAGGCACTGGGGCTGTACTTTGCGGGCGAGGTGCTGGACGTGGACGCCTACACCGGTGGCTACAATCTGCAGATCGCTTTCTGCACCGCACAAAGCTTTGCGAATAATCTGTAAAAAACAGCGCAGTCAATTCCCTGCGTACTATTATATAATATATAATAAGGAGAACATATCATGGTATCTGTTGCGATCGATGGGCCTGCGGGTGCAGGCAAATCCACTCTGGCACGCCGTCTGGCGGCAGAGCTGGGCTATATCTATGTGGACACCGGTGCAATGTACCGCGCCATCGGCCTGTACGCCCTGCGCGCGGGCAAGGACCCCAAGGACAACGCGGCGGTGGATGCCCTGCTGCCGGAAATCGAGCTGCGGCTGGCCTCCATTGCGGGCGAGCAGCACATCTATTTGAAGGACGAGGACGTGAGCACCGCCATCCGCACCGAGCAGGCGGGTATGGCAGCCTCTGCCGTGGGTGCAAACCCCGCCGTGCGGGCATTTCTGCTGGACTTGCAGCGCAGCATGGCCAAAAAGCAGGATGTGCTGATGGATGGCCGGGACATCGGCACGGTGGTGCTGCCGGACGCTACGGTGAAGATCTTCCTGACTGCCAGCCCGGAGGCACGCGCCACCCGCCGCTGGAAGGAGTATCAGGCCAAGGGCATCGACACTCCCTACGAGGAAGTGCTGGCAGACGTGAAGCAGCGGGACTATCAGGACACCCACCGCGCCGCCGCCCCGCTGAAGCAGGCGGAGGACGCCGTGCTGCTGGATACCTCGGAACTGGACTTTGAGCAGAGCCTTGACGCCATGAAGCAGATCATTGCCAAGAAGATCGGCTGATAAAACAAACAGGACAGGAATAGAAAATGGTACTATATTATATTCTGGTGCCCCTTGCGTGGCTTGTGTGGCACATCGGCTTCCGCATCCGGGTGGAGGGGCGCGAAAACCTGAAAAAAGTGCAGACGAAGGGCTATATCCTTGCGCCCACCCATGTATCTGCTATCGACCCGGTGTTCATCGTTGTCACCCGCTGGGGCAGGCGGATGGTGGTGTTCGCCAAAAAGGAACTGTTCGAGATCAACGCCTTTCTGACCTGGTTCTTCCGCTGCTGCGGCGGCGTGTGCGTCCGCGGCACCAAGGACGAGATGGCGGTCATCTCCCAGACGGTGGAGGCCTGCAAACAGGGCAAGACCCTGCTCATCTTCCCGGAGGGCACCCGCGAAAAGGAGGGCAAACTGCTGCCCCCCAAGAGCGGTCTTTTTGTCATTGCCGCCGAAGCCGGGGTGGACGTTGTGCCCTGCCGCATCTTCTACGACACCCCGGACGGAAAAATGCACCTGTTCTGCAGGGTGCGGGTGATCTACGGCGAGCCGATGCCCGCAGCACAGTTTGCCATGGAAAGCCGCCGGGACACCAAAAAACTCCGTGCCAACAAGCAGGCATTGCTGGAAGCATGGGAAAAGATGGGAGCGTAAAAAATGGAGATCCGTTTGGCTAAAACGGCGGGATTCTGCTTCGGCGTGAACCGTGCCGTGGAACTGACCTATAAGCTGCTGGACGAGGGGCACAGGGTAGCAACGCTGGGCCCGCTGATCCACAACCCACAGGCGGTGGAGGATATGCGGCGCAAGGGTGCACAGGTGGTAAACACCGTGCAGGATGTGCCTGCCGGGTGCGAGGTGGTCATCCGCAGCCACGGGGTGCCCCGCAGCATCTACGACGAGCTGGAGTCGCGCGGCATCCCTTACCACGACGCCACCTGTCCCTTTGTGCAGAAGATCCAGCGCATTGCCGCACAGGCCGAAAAAGAGGGCGCGGTGCTGCTGGTGGCGGGTGATAAGACCCACCCGGAGGTGCAGGGCATCGTGGGACACACCCGGGGCGAGGTGTTCGTTTTTGCCGATTTAGCCGAATTGGAGGCGTGGAACGGCCCTTCTGACCCCCAAAAACCCCTTTTTGCAGTTGCACAGACCACATTTCAGGTAACAAAATGGAAAGAAAGTTCGGAGTTTCTCAAAAAAGCCTATACAAACGCCCGAATTTTTGATACAATATGTAATGCGACGTGGGCGAGGCAACAGGAAGCGGAAGACCTCAGCCAAAAATGCGACATCATTGTTGTCATTGGCGGTCATCATTCTTCCAATACCCAAAAGCTGGTACAGGTCGCCGCAAAACACACGCGTGCCGTAACGGTCGAGACAGCGAGCGAACTTCGGCCGGAATGGTTTGCAGATGTTAAAGTGGCGGGCGTGACAGCCGGGGCTTCAACGCCATCGTCTATTATTGAGGAGGTACTTAACAGTATGAGCGCAGAAATCAATGACAGCATGAGCTTTGAGGAGATGCTGAACGCATCCGAGGAAAAGCGTGTTCATGCAGGCAGTATTGTGAAAGGAATCGTGACCAGCATCTCTGCCAACGAGATCCAGGTGGATATCGGAGCGAAGCAGACCGGCTTTGTCAAGCTGAGCGAGCTGACCGATGATTCCTCCGCCAAGGTCGAAGACCTGGTGAAGGTTGGCGATGAGCTGGACCTCATCGTCGAGAAGGTTATGGATCAGGATGGCGTCATCCAGCTCTCCCGCAAGAAGCTCGCATCTCGCAAGGGCATGGAAGAGATCGCCAAGGCAGCTGAGTCCGGCGAGGTCGTCGAGGGCGACGTCACCGAGTTCAACAAGGGCGGCGTTGTGGTCAACGTCAAGGGCGTCAAGGTGTTCGTTCCCCGTTCTCAGGCTACTATGCGCCGCGACGAGGATTACACCGCTCTGGTTGGCCAGCATGTTCAGCTGGTCGTCACCGAGTGCTCCGGCCGCAAGATCGTGGGCAGCATCAACAAGGTGACCGCTGAGCAGAACAAGGCAAAGCGCGAAGAGTTCTGGGCAAACGTTGAGGTGGGCAAGACCTACACCGGCGTTGTCAAGAGCCTGACTTCTTACGGTGCATTCGTCGATATCGGCGGTGTGGACGGCCTGTGCCACATCAGCGAGCTGAGCTGGAACCGCATCAAGCATCCCTCCGAGGTCGTCTCCGTTGGTGACACCATCGAAGTGTATGTCAAGGACATCGACACCGAGAACCACAAGGTCTCTCTGGGCTACAAGAAGGCCGAGGACAACCCCTGGGAGCAGCTGAAGAACAACTACCCCATCGGCAGCACCTTCCATGCTCCGGTCGTGTCCCTGACCAAGTTCGGTGCATTCGTCCGCATCCTGCCGGGTGTTGACGGTCTGGTCCACATCAGCGAGATCAGCAATGACCGCGTTGAGAAGGTCTCCGACGCACTGAAGGTCGGCGATATGGTCGATGTGAAGCTGCTGGATGTTGACTTCGACAAGAAGCGCATCAGCCTGTCCATGAAGGCTCTGCTGAACGACGACGCTGAGTAATCGGCCCGCCGCGCAGGAGAAAAACTTCTGACACAATGCGATCAACAGCCCCGTTGCCGGGAAAACGGCGGCGGGGTTGTTTTTATAACAAAAAATGATTTTCTTTCCCGAATAGCGGAAAAAATACAATAAAGACATAATTTTATGGTAAAATGGATCAAGAAGCACTGGGAAGTGCTGAGCTATCTGGTTTTCGGCGTTCTGTGCACCCTGCTGAACATCCTGCTGTATGCACTGTTTAACAAACTGTTCGGCTACACAGCCGCCAACAGCTGGGGCAATGTGCTGGACAACATCATTTGCATCCTGTTCGCCTACTGCACCAACCGCGCCTTTGTGTTCCGCAGCAAAACGCGGGGCAAAGCCATGGCAAAGGAGTTTGGCACCTTTGTCACCTGCCGTCTGGGTACGATGCTGCTGGACACGGCGATCATGCTGGTGCTGGGCAATCTGCTGGCTGCGCAGGGCGCAGCGCTGATGGACAACCTGATGCAGGGGGCACTGAGCGTGGTGTCCCACTGGCTTGGCCCGGATACGGCCATCCAGATGGCAGCATCCTATGCAGGCACACCGGCGGGGGTCGCGGATGGCTCTGCCGCCATTGCCGTCATTGGTGGTGCAGACGGCCCCACGGCGATCTTCGTTACCAGCCGCTACAATGCGCAGGCACTGTGGGGCCTTGCCGTGAAGGTGTTTTCCAATGTACTGGTGATCGTGCTGAACTATGTGTTCAGCAAGCTGATCATTTTTAAGAAAAAGTAAGCAGAACCCTCTCAGTCGCCTGACGGCGACAGCTCTCCCGAAGGGCGAGCTTTTTTGCAGGAGAAGAAAAACTTCTCCTCCGAGCATAAAGCTCCCCCATTCGGGGGAGCTGGCATCGAGCGTATGCGAGATGACTGAGAGGGTTTTACAAATCATCAACACTTTAGGAGGTACGGTTTTATGAAGCGTGGTCTGAAAGGTTTTGCATTTCTGGTCTCCGGTCTGGTGCTGGGCATCATTGGTGCAACGGTCTCTGCAACTGCAATTGCCCTGAGCGCTGTCGGCATGGCAAAGGTGCGCCGTGCCAGCAAGTAAAACGGAGGAACAACCATGAATCGTGAAGAAATTCTCTCCCACGTCGATCATACTCTGTTGAAGCCGGAGGCCACATGGCCCCAGATCCAGACCTTGTGCGACGAAGCCATTGCAAACCACACGGCATCTGTGTGCATCAACACCTGCTATGTGAAGCAGGCGGTGGAGTACATGGCAGGCCGCATCCCGGTGTGCTGCGTGGTGGGCTTCCCTCTGGGTGCCATGGACACCGCCAGCAAGGCTTTTGAAGCCAAGACTGCCATTGAAAACGGTGCCGCCGAGGTGGACATGGTGATCAACATCGGCCGCCTGAAGAACAAGGAGTACGATGCCGTGCGCGAGGACATCCGCGCCGTGAAGCAGGCGGTAGGCGATAAGATCCTGAAGGTCATTATTGAGACCTGCCTGCTGACCGATGAGGAAAAGGAAAAGATGTGCGATATCGTCTGCGAGGCAGGCGCTGACTACATCAAGACCAGCACCGGCTTCTCTACCGCCGGTGCCAACTTCCACGATGTGGAGCTGATGGTCAAGGGCGTGCATGGCCGCTGCAAGGTCAAGGCTGCCGGCGGCATCTCCACCGTGGAGGATATGGAGACCTTCCTTGCGCTGGGTGCCGACCGTCTGGGCACCTCCCGTGCCGTTAAGATCCTGAACGGCGAACAGGCAAAGGGCTACTAAGAATTGTTTTTATGATAGGGCATGGCTTTGGCCGTGCCCTTTTCTCTGCGCAGGGAAAAGAATCGGATTTTTGCATCAATATCAGAATCTTGTCTAAAAAGAGTGATACTCTTCTTGACAATCTGACGAAGCGATGATAGAATACTGAACGTACCAACTGAATACCGACTTATCAAGAGCGGCTGAGGGGACAGGCCCTGTGAAGCCCGACAACCTGCGCGTGAGCGTAAGGTGCCAAATCCTGCGGGAAACCGAGAGATAAGAGTGCAACGCTCAGAGCTTTCGGGCTCTGGGCGCTTTTATTTTTCGCGCAAAAAAGCTTGAACGGAATGTTGGAGCAAGAAATACACACCCTGCTGTAAAAAAATTAGGAGGCAAAACAAATGGCAAGACACCTGTTTACTTCTGAGTCCGTCACCGAAGGACATCCCGACAAGATCTGCGACCAGATCTCGGACGCCATTCTGGACGAGATCCTGACCCACGACCCCGATGCCCGCGTGGCCTGCGAGACCTGCGCATCCACCGGCCTTGTGCACATCATGGGTGAGATCACCACCAGCTGCTATGTGGACTTCCAGAAGGTGGTCCGTGAGGTCATTTCCGATATCGGCTACACCCGCGCAAAGTTCGGCTTTGATGCCGACACCTGCGCCGTCATCTCCAACATCGACGGCCAGAGCCCCGACATTGCCCTCGGCACCAACGATCAGGTGGGCGGTGCAGGCGATCAGGGCATGATGTTCGGCTATGCCTGCGATGAGACCCCGGAGCTGATGCCCATGCCCATCAGTCTGGCCCACAAGCTGGCAAAGCGCCTGACCGAGGTGCGCAAGAACGGCGAGATGGACTATCTGCGCCCGGACGGCAAGAGTCAGGTCACTGTGGAGTACGACGAGAACAACAAGCCCGTGCGTGTGGATGCTGTGGTCATTTCCAGCCAGCACAGCGAGAGCGTCAGCATGGAACAGCTGCGCGCCGACGTGATGGAAAAGGTGATCAAGGCCACCATCCCCGCCGAGCTGCTGGATGAGAACACCAAGTACTACATCAACCCCACCGGCCGCTTCGTCGTGGGCGGCCCGCAGGGTGACACCGGCCTGACCGGCCGCAAGATCATCGTGGACACCTACGGCGGCTACGCCCGTCACGGCGGCGGCGCTTTCTCCGGCAAGGACCCCAGCAAGGTGGACCGCAGCGCTGCCTATGCGACCCGCTGGGTGGCCAAGAACATCGTGGCCGCCGGTCTTGCCAAGCAGTGCGAAGTGCAGGTGGCGTATGCCATCGGCGTGGCAAAGCCCGTGTCCATCATGGTGGATACCTTTGGCACCGGCACAGTGTCCGATGAGAAGATCGAGCAGGCAGTGGAGAAGGTGTTCGACCTGACCCCCGCTGCCATCATCCGTGAACTCGACCTGCGCAAGCCCATCTACCGCAAGCTGGCCGCCTACGGCCACATGGGCCGCGAGGATCTGGGCGTGAAGTGGGAGAACACCGACCGCGTGGATGCTTTGAAGGCTGCGGTCGCCGCCCTGTAAGCGGAACCCAAAAGCGTTTCCCTTCCGGATAGAAGGTAAGTGAAGAAAAGTCCCTCTGCCTGAAAAAGGCAGGGGGACTTTTTTTTACCCTCAGACGCCGGAGAAAACCGACCAACGCTGTGAAAATTGTCAGATCGCCAAAGAAAGCAGCCGCACTTTGTGCAAAATCCCAATTTTGTAAACACCTCTTGAAAACATGCGGGGGGGGGGTATAGAATGGCAATGAAAATGCTGAAAACCAGATCAGCAGACCCGGAAAGGCGGTGACGGAGCAAAAACAGAACATACGCATGCGTTTGGGGAATAGAAAGAAGAAAGGAATGAAAGATCATGAAACAGAAAAGTAAGAACCGGTTCTTCGCGGCTCTGTTGGCGGCTGCTATGATGTTTCAGCTGCTTCCTTTGATGGTTTTTGCGGAGGAAGGCGGCAGCGAAAGCAAAGATGTTGCGTGGATCGGTGATACAGGTTATACATCTCTTCTGGATGCAGTAAAAGATGCCCCTGCGGATGGCTCTACGACGACCATTCAGCTGGGCGCAGGTAATTATACGCTGTATGACACGGAAGTGACAGCAGGCAAAAACCTGACTTTTGTTGGTCAGGGAGCTGGCTTGACCACCTGGAACATTGGCGCAAAAGTACTTGACTCCGGTGAGTGCGACACGACGTACCAAAACGACTTTAGCCTGAAAGGTTCAAACAAAGTGACCTTTAAAAATATGACGCTTCGCTCTGGTACGGCAAATTATCTTGGGTTTAAGCATTCGAATGATACTGTCGTGGAGAATTGTGCGCTTTATGGGCGAACTACTTACTGGGGATATAATAGTGCAAAGTTTATTGGCAGTACTTTCTATGCACCAAATGGCGATTACGCAATCTGGACCTATTATTGCAAGGAAATGACCTTTGAAAGCTGCACCTTCAATACCAGCGGCAAGGCGGTCAATGTTTATTCAGACTTTGAGGCGGATCAGCGGGATTATACCATCAATTTCAATAACTGTACGGTGAACTCGACATCTTTTAATAAACAGGCATTGAATATCAATGACAGCAACAAAGGCACTCACAAGAACACAATCAATATCAATAACAGCACAGTTACTGCCGCCAGAGACTCGATTACCTGCTCGCAGGTGTTTGGCTTCGCAGGAGAGTCGGGAAAAAATGCAGGCAACACAGACGTTTATCTGAACGGTGAACTGGTATGGAAAAACGGCGAAATGCAGACCCATGCTTACACCGACGGCGAAAAAGACAAGGCATATACGATCGATCCTGCTTCTGCTTCTGAGTGGGAGAACAAGGGCGACCACTTCGAGCGCAAAGTGACCAAGACCTGCGATTACTGCGGACGCGTGTTCCCCAACGTAACAGAAAAGGGCTATCAGCTCAGTTATGAACTGAACGGCGGCACCGACGTAGCAGGCGTTTACGATAGCAAGATCTACCCGGAAGGCGAAAAGGCCACCGTGGCAGCAACCCCGACAAAGGAAGGCTGCAAGTTTGCGGGCTGGAAGGATGGCGATACGACGTATGCAGCCGGTGCGACGATGCAGGTGACGAAGAATACCACGCTGACTGCCAGTTGGGAAGCGGATACCGCCGGTGAAGATTCGACTCCTGCCGGCGGCAGCTCCGGCGACGGCGGCGCAGGCGCCGTGGTTGCCGGCGCTCTGCTGGGCGGTGCGGGCTACCTGCTGGGCACCCGCCTGTGGCTGGAGGGCACCTTTGGCTTTGTGCCCGCCAACCGCATCGAGCTGGCAATGGCTCTGTGGAAGCGCGCCGACTGCCCGGCCCCGGTGAGCACCGAGCTGTACCCCGACATTGACGAGGACGACACCGACGCACAGGCCGCCGCCCGCTGGTGCGTGGAGCAGGACCTGATGAAGGACTTTGCCCGTACCAACTCCGACGGTACCCAGACGGTCAAATTTAAACCCTATGGCTATGTGTTCCGTCCCCAGTCGCTGGTCAAGTGGTACAAGCTGGAAAAACTGCTGAACGAGCAGCAGAGCACGAACGCATGAACCCACGATACTGACTGACAGACATCCAAAAGGCGCTGCCGCATTTTTGTGCGGCAGCGCCTTTTGCGCGGGGCGGCTGCGACCAAAGCAAAGGAAAAGTGTGCTTTTTGTAAAAAACACACAGACTGTGCCGAAAAACCGAAAAACAGCTGTGCAAGGCGCAGAAAATCGTCAGCTGAAACAAATTGATATGGCACAAATGTCAAATTGTGATAAAATAAAGATAGATATGCGCATTTGTGCGCGGATCGTACGGATTGTAGAGCAGCAATAAGGAGTTGTGATTATGTCCATTGAAATTTCCCCGAAGTCGTTCTTTGAGCAGCCCAGCGTGGCCGATATGCGTCTCATCGCCTGCCCCGGTGCCGAGGAACTCACCGGCCTGATCGACAAGCACTTGGTCCGCTGGGCCAAGGATGCCGGCATCGAGACGGATACCTTTATCATCCCCTGCGACTGCCCCCGCTTCCAGAGCGGCGACGCCAAGGGTCTGGTGAAGGAGTCGGTGCGCGGTGATGATATTTTCATCGTCATTGACCCGGGCAATTACAGCGTAACTTACAAGCTGTTCGATAACATCAACCACATGTCCCCGGACGATCACTTTGCAAACCTCAAGCGCCTGATCCAAGCTGTGGCCGGCAAGGCACACCGTGTGTCTGTGATCATGCCCAGCCTGTACGGCGGCCGTCAGCACCGCCGCGTGGTGCGCGAGAGTCTGGACTGCGCCGTGGCCTTGCAGGAATTGCAGAGCATGGGCGTGAAGAACATCATCACCTTTGACGCCCACGACCCCCGCGTGCAGAATGCTGTGCCCCTGATGAGCTTTGATAACGCCATGCCTACCTATCAGGTGCTCAAGAGCCTGCTGAAAAAGGACCCGGATATCTCCTTTGATAAGAGCAAGTTTACCGTGGTCAGCCCGGACGAGGGTGCCATGAACCGCAATATGTACTTCTCCAGCGTGCTGGGCTGCAATCTGGGCATGTTCTACAAGCGCCGCGATTACACCCGCGTGGTGAACGGCCGCAACCCCATTGTTGCCCACGAGTATCTGGGTGAGAGCGTGGAAGGCAAGACCGTGTTCATCGCAGACGATATCATTGCATCCGGCGAGAGCATGCTGGAGGTTGCCAGCAACCTGAAAGAGCGCGGCGCTGACCGCATCATTGCCAACGCCACCTTCCCGCTGTTCACCAGCGGTCTGGAAAAGTTCGACAAGGCTGTGGCAGAGGGCAAGCTGACTTACGTGGTGGGCACCAACCTGACCTACCGCAAGCCGGAGCTACTGACCCGCGACTGGTACGTGGATGTGGATGTTTCCAAGTACGCAGCCTACTTTGTGGTGGCGCTGAACCACGATATGTCTGTTTCCAGCATCATTGAGCCGCTGAAGAAGATCGAGGCCCTGCTGGCAAACCGTAAATAATCCACCGCACAACAAAAGCCGCCGTATCAACGATACAGCGGCTTTTTTGCGCGCATTCCGCAAGAAATGACGATGCCGTTTGCCGGAACGGCCCCTCCCGTGAAAATGCAATTCCCGGCAGACCGCAGTCTGCCGGGAATTGTTCTATCGATAAAAATAGAATTTCCGCCTAATATGCTCAAAAGCGGAGAGGATTAAAACGATCTTACAGCTCATCCTCATGGCCGCGCAGATACCGCACCAGCAAGGGCAGCTCGTACACCAGCATGGCCACCCAGCCCACAGCGTAGCTGTAGGGCAGCGCTTCGATCTCCATCTTCCACACCAGCACGAACACCGCAGCAGCTGCCACGCGGAACACCATGTTGAAGGTGCTGGATACCAGCGTCACCTTTAAATCGCCAATGCCGCGGAAGAAGCCCTGAATGCCGTTGGTGGCTGCGGGCATCAGGTAGAACAGCGACACCGTGCGCAGAAAGCGCACGCCCAGATGAATGACCTCGGGGTCGGAGACGAACAGCCTCATGATGAGGGGCGCGCCGCCAAAGCACACCAGCGCGATGAGCACGCCGTAGGCAGCTTCGATGCGCATCCCGCAGTGGAAGCCCTGCTTCACGCGGTCATGCTTGCCGGCGCCGCGGTTCTGGGCCATGAGGGTGGTCATGGCGTGGCCGATGTTCTGCTGCGGGGTGTAGGCAAAGTCGTCAATGCGGGAAGCCGCGGTAAAGGCGGCCATGGCGTTGACGCCCATGGTATTCACGATGGCCTGCACGGCGATCTTGCCCAGCTGCACGGTGGCCTGCTGCATGGCGCTGGCCCAGCCGTAGCTGACCGTTTTACGCAGCAGACTGCCATCGAACACCAGCCAGCGTTTGCCCAATTGCAGGATGGGCACCCTCCAGCGGATATACAGCACGCACAGCACGCAGCACAGCGCCTCGCTGATGACGGTGGACAGGGCACAGCCGTTGCTGCCCCAGTTCAGCACCTGCACAAAGAACAGGTCGCCGCCAATGTTCAGCACCGAGCTGATCATCAAAAAATACAGCGCGCTTTTGCTGTCACCCAGCGCGCGCATGGTGGCCGCAAGGAAGTTGTAGAAAAAGGTGAAGATCAAACCCGCAAACACGATGCGCAGGTAGCTCACCGCAATGGGCAGGATAGCGGCGGGAACCTGCATCAGCCGCAGCAGCGGGTTTGCCAGAATGACGCAGGCTGCCGAGAATGCCAGCGAGAACACGGTGCCTGCAATGGCAGTGGTAGACACCTGACGTTCCATCAGTTTGGTATCGCCGGCGCCGAACGCGGTGCTGACCAGAATGCCGGCACCCAGACACATGCCGTTGATGAACAGGATGGCCAGCGTCATGAGCGGGTTCGAGGTGCCCACGGCAGCAAGGGCTTCTTCGCCCACAAATTTGCCCACGATGATGCTGTCGGCGGCGTTGTAGGTGAGCTGGAACAGGTTGCCCAGCACCAGCGGGATGGTAAAGCGGATCAGGAGCGGGGTAATGGCTCCTTTGGTCATATCGTTTGTCATTGGAGTTTTCAGGGAATCCTTTCTCTATAAGGTTACAAGCAGGGCCGGTGCACCGGTAATTCCTCCTCGGACAGCCCGGGACCCAAGTCCCGCCCCAGTGCTGCGCACCGGGGCCCCACCTCCCGGAAGTCCTCGGAGAAACTCCCGGCACGCTGACCGGGGAAGCGAGAAAAATAATTATAATGTATTGATAATCTGCCGCCCGGGCAGGATGGCAAGGGCAGAACGGCTGGCACCCACATGGATAAGCTGGGCCGCAGCTTGCAGCACGGCACCGGACGCCACCGAAGCCGGAATGGCATCGGTGCGCAGCACCTTTTGCGCGGCCCGCTGCGCGTCGGTGGTGTTCACCGCCACCACGTTGTCCACCACATAGGCGTTGAAGTTTTCCGGCACAAAGCCGTAGCCCAGATCACTGATGCCGTGGGGGCCGGTAAGCCCGCCGCCCAGCGCCTGCGACTCGTAGGGCTCCACCGCCGCGATGCGCACATCGTTGGTCCATGCCTTGATGGTCTCGCCCACGCCGGTCACGGTGCCGCCGCTGCCCACGCCGATCACAATGGCGTCCACGGCGCTTTTGCCCTCGCGGGCGATGCTCTGCACGATGGCCGGGCCGGTGACGCGGCGGTGGTATTCGGGGTTGTCATCGTTGGCAAGCCAGTCCATATAGTACCAGTTGTTGGCGGCGGCAGTCTGCGCGGCCAGACGGCGGGCACCGTTCACGCCGCTGCGGGCGGGGCTGTGCTGGATCTGAGCCCCCAGCCGCAGCAGGGTCTCCTGCCGCAGGGCGGGGGCGTCCTCCGGCATCACCAGCACCACCGGATGCCCGGCGGTGAGGCCCGCCAGCGTCAGCGCAGCGGCAAAGGGGCCGGAAGCCGCCTCGATGATGGGCTGGCCGGCCACCAGCTCTTTTTTTTCAATGGCGAGGGCCAGCATCCCCTCGGCAAGGCCGTCCCGGGCCGTGCCGGTGGGGCCTGCAAAGTCCAGATAGGCATACAGCCGCCCTTTCAGCCCGCAGGCGGCGGCATAGCCCCGCAGCTCCACGATGGGGCAGGCGTTGAGCGTCTGGTAAAAATTGGGGTAGATCGGCACAAAAGCCCTCCTTTCATGGGATACAACAATACTATCCTAACGCAACAGAGCGGTGCGCGTCAAGATGCGTTTTGGCAAAAACAGCGAATTTCTGGCGCTTTTTCTGGAAAAAACTCTGAAAGTCTCTTGACAGGAGCCAAAGCATCTGCTATACTTCATCCGTAAAGCAAATAAACTTTACATCACTTCTCGAAAGCACAGACACGGGACCGGGGGTCAGAGGATGGCAAAAGACTTGGAAATGGGCTATCTGCTGGACTTTTACGGCGAGGTGCTCACCGAGAAACAGCGCGAGATGCTGCGCCAGTATTACAACGATGACCTTTCGCTGAGCGAGATCGGCGAAAACTTCGGCATCACCCGGCAGGGTGCGCGGGACGCCATCAAGCATGGCGAGAACGCGCTGCGGGAGCTGGAACAGAAGGTCGGTTTTGCGGCGCGTTACCGCCGGGTGCAGCAGAAGCTGGAAGAGCTGGAACAGATGGTGATCGATGCACGGTTCGAGTGCACCGGCCCGAATGGCCTGACCACCACCGAGTACGAATACCAGCTGACCAAAATGCTGAAGCTCATCCGCTCCATCGACGAAGCGAACGAGAGCTGAAACCTGTGAAAGGAGCACCGTACAATGGCATTTGAATCCCTTACCGACCGCCTTGCCGGTGTGTTCAAAAAGCTGCGCGGCCATGGCAAGCTGACCGAGGCGGATATCAAGGCTGCGATGCGCGAAGTGCGCATGGCCCTGCTGGAAGCCGATGTCAACTACAAGGTCGCCAAGGACTTCTGCGCAAAGGTATCTGAGCGCGCCATGGGGCAGGAGGTCATGGAAAGCCTGACCCCGGCCCAGCAGGTGGTCAAGATCGTCAACGAAGAGCTGGTTGCCCTGATGGGCGGCAGCGAAGCGGCCCGCCTGAACATCAAGAATAAAGGCCAGACGATCATCATGCTCTGCGGTTTGCAGGGCAACGGCAAGACCACCCACGCCGCAAAACTGGCAAAATACTTCATCAAACAGGGCCGCCGCCCTATGCTGGTGGCCTGCGATATATACCGCCCTGCGGCCATCGATCAGCTGCAAGTGGTGGGCAAACAGGCGGGCGCACCGGTGTTCACGCTGCCGGGTGCAAAGCCGCCGGAAATTGCAAAGAAGGCGCTGGCCCATGCCAAGGATTACGGCAATGATATCGTGATCCTGGATACCGCCGGCCGCTTGCAGATCGACGATGTGCTCATGCAGGAGCTGGTGGACATCAAGGCCGCCGTTCCCGTGGACGAGACCCTGCTGGTGGTGGACGCCATGGCCGGTCAGGACGCTGTGAATGTTGCCAAGACCTTCAACGAGAAGGTGAGCATCGACGGTATCATCCTCACCAAGACCGACGGCGACACCCGCGGCGGTGCGGCACTCTCTGTGCTGGCCGTTACCGGCAAGCCCATCAAGTTCCAGGGCACCGGCGAAAAGCTGGACGATCTGGATGTGTTCCATCCGGACCGCATGGCAAGCCGTATCCTTGGCATGGGCGATGTGCTGAGCCTCATCGAGCGCGCACAGGAGACGGCGGACGAAAAGGCTGCCGAAGAGACCGCCAAGCGGATGATGGAGAACAAGTTCGACATGAACGACATGCTGGACCAGTTCGCACAGATCCGCAAGATGGGCGGCGCAGGCGCGATGCTGAGCATGCTGCCCGGTGCTTCCGGCATCGACCCCAGTCAGGTCGATGAAAAGGCGTTCGACCGCATCGAGGCCATGATCTATTCCATGACCAAGGAAGAGCGCGAAAAGCCTTCCATCATCAACCCCAAGCGCAAGCGCCGCATCGCGGCCGGCAGCGGCACCACCGTGGCCGACGTGAACAAGCTGCTCAAACAGTTTGAGATGATGCAGAAGATGATGAAACAGTTCAAGAAAAGCCCCAAGGGCTTTGCCCGCCGCTTGGGCGGCATGATGGGCAACCCCAATGCCTTCCGCGGGCTGAAATAACTTTGTGATACAACCCCCTTGCGGGTTTGTACAATATAAACAACGCGCCCGCAAGGGCCGCACAAAACAATTTTTGGAGGATATTTACCATGGCAGTTAAGATTCGTCTGCGCCGCGTCGGCGCCAAGAAGGCTCCCTTCTATCGTGTTGTTGTTGCTGACAGCCGTTTCCCCCGCGACGGCCGCTTCATCGAGGAGATCGGCACCTACGATCCCAACAAGGAGCCCTCTGAGATCAAGATCGACGCTGAGAAGGCAAAGCAGTGGATCGCCAACGGCGCACAGCCCACTGATACCGTTCGCGTCCTGCTGAAGAAGTCCAACGTTCTGTAAGTAGGGAGGGCTGACTCATGCAGGAGCTGTTGCTGGCAGTTGCCCGCGGTCTCGTGGAGGACAAGGACGCCGTCAAGGTCACGGTGGACGAGCCCCGCGAGGACGGCACCATCGTCTACCACCTGAGCGTGGCAGAGGGAGATATGGGCCGTGTCATCGGCAAGCAGGGCCGGATCGCAAAAGCCATTCGTGTGGTGATGCGCGCGGCTGCTGTGCGGGTCGATGAAAAGGTCCTTGTTGAGATCGACTGAGCACCCTACAGGCCCTTTGCCCTTGCGGCAAGGGGCCTTTTTGATTATAGGAGCAAAATTATGCAGCAATATCTGGAAGCGGGCAAGGTCGTGACCACCCACGGCGTGCGCGGCGAAATGAAGCTGGAGCTTTGGTGCGACGGCGTCAACTTTCTGAAAAAGGTGGGCAGACTGTACCCTTCGGCCCAAGGCGGCAGGGCCTATAAGATCGTGTCCATCCGTGCACAGGGCCCGATGGCCCTGCTGCAATTGGAAGGTGTGGACGACATGGATGCCGCCCGTGCACTGCGGGGGCAGGTGTTCTACTTTGACCGCAACGACGCCACCCTGCCCGCAGGCCGCTGGTATGTGGCCGACCTCATCGGGTGTGAAGTGCGGGATGCCGACACCGGCAGGGTGTACGGCGTTGTTACCAGCGTGGACCACCCCGGTGCACAGGATATCTACACCGTCAAGGCACCGAATGGCAAAGAGTATATGTTCCCCGGCGTGGACGCCTTTCTGAAAGAGCGCAACCCGCCGGAGGGCTATCTCCTCGTCACGCCCATCCCGGGCCTGCTGGACGATGATTTTGACAGCGAACGGGAGGAAGAGTGAGCCATGGGGATGCGTGTGGACATTGTGACCCTGTTCCCGGAAATGTGCCAGCAGGTGCTGGATGCCAGCATCCTTGGCCGCGCGGCAAAGAAGGGCTTTATTGAGACCCACTGCCACCAGATCCGGGACTACACCCTGAACAAACAGAAGCAGACCGACGATTACCCCTACGGCGGCGGCTGCGGCATGGTGCTGTACGCCCAGCCCATCGCAGACTGTCTGCGTGCTGTGCAGCAGGAAGTGGCTGCACAGGGCCGTCCGGCGCCGCATATCGTGTTCCTGACGGCAGGCGGCCAGCGCTACACCGAGGAGCACGCCAGACGTCTGGCCCGGTACGACAACCTGACACTGGTGTGCGGCCACTATGAGGGCATCGATGAGCGTGTGATCGATGCCTTTGCGGACGAGGAGATCTCCATCGGGGATTACATCCTCACCGGCGGCGAGCTGGCCAGCCTTGTGGTGGCAGACAGCGTGCTGCGCCTGAAGCCCGGCGTGCTGGCCGAGCAGAAGGGCTACGAGGAAGAAAGCTACTGGGACGGCCTGCTGGAATACCCCCAGTACACCCGCCCGGAAGTGTGGGAAGGCCGCGCGGTGCCGCAGGTGCTGCTGGGCGGCGACCACCAGAAAATCGATGCATGGCGCGGCGAGCAGAGCCGCCAGCGTACCCGCCTGCGCCGTCCGGAGCTGTACGAGCAGTGGTGCAGGAGCCACCCTGTGGAGGAACTGCCCAAGTGGAAGCGCGGCGAGAACATGCGCGTTGTCAAGACCGACGAGCAGTTTGCCGCTGCCGCCCGCATCTTTGTGGAGGGACGGCGTGCGACCTGCGCCGAAAACTGGACCCCGGAATACTGCGCCAGCCTCAGCGAGGAAGAATACCTCTTGCAGCTGCGGCAGGAAAAGGCCGCCGGCTGGGTATGCTACCTGCACACCACCAAAGATGTGCCGGACGGCATGGTGAGCATCAACCACAAGGTGGGCCACATTGAGCACCTGTTCGTCACCGAGAAGGCCCGCGGCAGGGGCATCGGTATGAAGATGCTGGACTTTGCCCGCAAAAAGCTGCCGGAGCACCCGCACCCGGTACTGAGCGTGCTGAACACCAACACCCGGGCCATTGCACTTTACACCCGCATGGGCTGGGAGCTGACCAGCGGCACCGAGCTGGAGTTCACGCCGGAGCAGTATCCGGCTGTGGTAAAAAAGTGCGCTCTGGTCTGGATGCGGTACGAGGGCGGCACACAGGCGTGACGCCGGGCAGAAATGGCGGGCATTCCAGTGCCGGAAAGGCGCGAAAATGGACTGCCGAAGCCGGATGCCGGGTGCCGAAAACGCACAAAAACGGGCGAGTTATGGCCTGATGGTCGAAAAAATGTTGAAAACTTTTGTATCTACCCTCTAACCTTCGGGGAAT
>ERZ1026898.559-NODE-559-length-21798-cov-4.862576_pt1 | contig 21798 bp, 21 predicted proteins | sample MGYA00380178_ERZ1026898 | MGnify/ENA primary metagenome ERZ1026898 (study PRJEB33269, sample SAMEA4719814) | human gut metagenome | biome: human-associated habitat; feature: organic feature; material: feces | place: Cameroon | collected 2013-10 ...
ACATCGATATCGCCTCCGGGATTTTCGAAGCAGTCGGAGAGAGAAAGAACAGTATCATCGTTTTCCTGAATTCCATTATACAGCACGACAAGCCGTGGAGTGGGAACTTTTACGAGGGTAGAGGTGAGCAGTCGGGAGGAGTTCCTGGTGTCGTGGAGGTATTTCTCCAGAGCGTGCGCCGCATAAAGGAAGCACCGAAGGGGCATGTTGGGGTTCCAGGTGCTCTGCTGTTCGTACATGTTGAGGTCGCTGGCAAGGAGGAACGAGACATCGTTTTTCATACCCATGTAGACGACGTCCTCGATGGTGTTGAGCTGAAGATCATCCGGATTGTCATAATTGGTTTGGTTGATGGCGTTGTATAGCTCGAGAGTCAGGCGTTTGCGTTCTTCGGAGCCGAAGAGAGCATAGAACAATCTGTCCTTGTAGCGTCGGTTAATCTTGTTTCCTGTCTTTTTCTTCATGGAGTCTCCTTGCCGCAGAGAGATCAGAGAGAATCAGTCTTGTTTCTGGAGTTATGACCTGGAACGTAAGACGTGAATCAAATCAGAATCCGAATACAATCAGATCCTTCTGGCCTCTGCAAAATAGAATGAAATGAGATGGATGTTGTTTCATGCATAGGCTTCGTTCGATCAAAAGAATATAAATAAGAGTAAGAAGAATTTGAGATGGCCGGATCTGATAGAGAAGGTCCGGATAAAGAAAAGGAACGCAGATATGCACTTGTTGCTTGAAGTATAGCAGTCAGATATCGCTTTGAATATTGGGAGAACTTCATAAAAATTGAACGTGATTTTTTGGAAGAATTTTGGGCATAGGAATGGTCCGGTAGTTTGACAGTTGCATAGCGTAGAAATTCCCCACAGGCCTTGAAAAGCCTGCCTTTTTTATGTCAAATTTTTTCGACTTTCGTGTGGCTATATGTGTCTATATGCGTTATAATAAGGACAGTGAGGTACCGCCATGAAAGTCTGCATTTCAAAATCAAAGAACACAACCATTTATTATCTAAGTAAGTCCGTCCGGATTGGAAGCAGGACCACGACCAAAACAGTCGAAAAAATCGGCACCTATGACGAAATCAAGGAAAAATGCGGGGATATGGAGCCTCTTGAATGGGCAAAGAAATACGCGGCGAAAAGATCTGCGGAAGAAAAGGCTGCAAAACAGGATGTTATTATGAAGTGTTCTTCCTCCATGCTGATTGACAAGAACGTCCGCCGTTCCTGTAATGCCGGCTATCTCTTCCTGCTGGATATCTACTATTCTCTCGGAATTGATAAAATCTGCGCGGAGATCTCGGAGAAATACAAGTTTGAGTATGATCTGAATGAGATTCTCTCCATGCTTGTATGCTCGAGAATTATTGCTCCCGGTTCCAAGCGGTCTTCTCTTGAAGAAGCAAATGGCTTTGTGGAACAGCCAAAGTGCAGCCTGCATCAGATATACAGGGCCCTTGAGGTGATTGCCAAAGAGAATGACTTTTTCCAGTCGCAGCTCTACAAGAACTCCCAGTCCATCACAGAGCGACGGAAGGACGTCCTCTACTACGACTGCACCAACTACTACTTTGAAATCGAGGACGAGGATGATTTCCATAAATACGGTGTCTCCAAGGAGCACCGCTCAAATCCGATTGTCCAGATGGGGCTCTTCATAGATTCTGATGGTATCCCGCTCTCTTTCAGCGTGTTTGACGGCAACTTTAGCGAGCAGCCTTCCATGACGCCTCTGGAGAAAAAGATCCTGCAGGATTTCGATACCTCCGATTTCGTCGTATGCACGGATTCCGGTCTTTCCTCCATAGCAAACAGAAGGTTTAACAGCATCCAGGGAAGAGGATTCGTAACAGCCCAGTCGATTAAAAAACTCAAGGGATTCCTGCAGGATTTCTGTCTGGGCGATGACGGATGGTATCTTCCGGGAAGTGACAGAAAATATAAACTCAGCGAGCTGGATGAAGAAAAGGATTGTGACAGGGTGTTCTACAAGGACCGCTGGATCAACGAAAACGATCTCGAACAGCATCTGATCGTGACCTATTCTATAAAGTACCGTAACTACCAGCGTGCCGTAAGAGGGAGACAGATTGTCCGTGCAGAGAAACTGGCAGAGAATCCCTCTTCCCTGTCAAGGAAAAAAGAAAACGATCCAAAGCGCTTTGTAATGCAGGAGCACTGTACGACGGATGGCGAGGCCGCTGAAAAGACCATTACCTCATTGGATCAGAACCGAATTGATAACGAGATGAAATACGACGGGTTCTATGCGGTATGCACGAACCTTGAGGACGATGTATCCGATATCATCCGGATTAACCAGAAACGGTGGGAAATCGAAGAATGCTTCCGGATCATGAAGACAGAATTCAAGGCAAGACCGGTTTACCTTTCCAGAAGGGACAGAATAACAGCACATTTCACCACTTGCTTTACCGCACTGGTGATTTACCGCATGCTGGAAAAGAAACTGGAGAACCGGTTTACCTGCGAAGAAATCATTGGGACACTCCGGGATATGAACATGATGATTGCGCCAGGCGAGGGATATATCCCGACCTACACCAGAACAGATCTTACGGATGCCTTGCACGGAGCATTTGGCTTTCGGACAGACTACCAGATCACTTCTCAGAAGAACATGAGAAAAATTTTAAATCAAACCAGGAAGTAGGAATATAGCCACAAACTTTTCAATGAAGGAAGTCCTGCAAATAGCGTATTTATGCCACTTGCAGGACTTTTACCTTTTTGAAAGTGTCAAAGACGGGAGTATAGCAGGCAGAGGTTCATTTGAATATTGGGAGAACTTCATAAAAATTGAACGTGATTTTTTGGAAGAATTTTGGGCATAGGAATGGTCTGTTCCCCGGGTTACTCTTTCTTTGGAAGGAGAACTCAGATGGACAACAGAAATCATGGCGAAACGCTATATTCCGTCGGGGAAATCTGCAGGATAACAGGCATTACCCGGAAAACACTTTTTTACTATGACCGGATTGGGATTCTTGTGCCTTATGGGCGAACAGAGCCGCAGCAGTTCAAACTTTACGATCGCGAAAGGCACAGATGTAACTTCAGAAGCGACGGCAGTCTCATTTTCCGGAACGGAAACCATAGAGGACACGGTTCTCGTGGATGAAAAGGATGTCAGAATCACGGCGGACAATCTGACCTGCAGTGCATATCAGACGACGATGGATCTTCTGATTGAGAAAAATTCGGATCAGGCTCTTTCCGTGATCAGCGGCTCAATTGGGTTCCAGGTAAAAACATCCGATTATCAGGATTATCTGACAACCGATCCTGTGAAAATAAAAACTTCCGCCGCGACTTCCTATGATCTTTCGGAGGATACCTATCAGAAGGCAATTTCAGATGGAACCTTTGAAGCGGTAAGCGGGAAGAAAATAACTGCATTCCAGACCGGAGAATATTTTTCATCCGGTGGGATCCGTCTTGTTTCTGCAGGACTGGTTAGCAACGGAGACACCAAAGCGACACTCTTGGAGTTGGAAAATATCGGAGCCATGAAATACGGAATTTCCAAGAGTTCTTCCGAGGACAATAAGATCGGGACAGACGATATCACAACGGTCAGCTTCCAATTGAACATCGACAGCAGAAGCTTCTACAATTATATCGATCAGCCGAAGCTCACCATCAGCTATAACTGACCGGATGCAGATGTGGAATGAGCGATGTGGAGGCCACTTTGAAACAGATGTCTAGCACATGAGTAGTTAATTATGAGATATAATAGGGAACACAGAAAATAGATTATCAATATCAGACATTGTTTTATTGCACTTTTTGGGGGAACTTAATTTGGAATTTCGATATGGCAAGGAGTTATATCCAAAGGATGTATTAATTAAAGCAGCTTTTCATTTTCTCAACGTGGCTTATGTACATCTGGACTGCACAGAGACGGAGTATGTTGTTCGGATAACTCCCAAACCTGGGAATAATATTGTTGAAGCAGAGTTTGATAATGAAATTCTTTCCCAACTTACGAGACATACAATTTATGAGCAAACCAAGGAGATTCGCGCCCTAACGTTAGCGAGAGCATTAGGGTCCAGTGTTGTGATTCACAGCGCTGAGAATGATGAGATTATGAACGATTCCGTTGAGGCGGATAACATTCTTAAGGATTGGTTCGAATCATGAATAAGTTTTTATATCTTCACCAAGACATATATTCGATACAGTGTATTCAACAGGCGCGGGGTGCCTATCGGGATATTGTGATGATAGATGTTGTATCGTACAACGGATATTGGCGGTGTGAATTCTCTTCTTGTGGGACGGACTGGCATGAGACTATGTTGGAATTTGAAAATTATTGCATCGGATTAATGGGAATCAGGATGGTTAAAGGATAAGTGACTGATATTATGATTGTGGAATTAGTACTTCTGATTCTGCTGGTAATAGTATGTGTGTATGCGACATATACCGACATTACGCAAGGAATGATCTATAACTACATATTGATTCCGGTTTTGGTGTCAGGGATTGTGCTTGATATTATATATTATTACAAGTTATTCCCTGCTGGGTTACAGGTATTTCTATTCAATGAAGTGGTAGCCATTGGATTTTCTGTAATTTTATACGCCTTGCACATATGGGCGGCAGGAGATAGTAAGCTATTAATATTGGTTTCATTGCTGATTCCAGCACGTATGACATTACTAGGAGAACGGTATTATCCAGAAATACTGATTATTGCATTTGCGTTTGCGTCATCCTTTGTTTTTTTAATTTACGATTCACTTCGCATGTGGCATAAGAGAGGATTGAACAAAGAGAAGGTGTGGACGGCGTTTCGGCAGTATATTGTGCGATTGGTGATGAGTTGCATCTATATCACAACACTTTGTAAGGCGGAGAACGTTATTTTTCCAAGGATTGGTATCAATAATCTGATTGTACCATTAGTTTTAAACATCAGTATTCTTCTGATCTTGGCAGGTATAAAAGCGGTATGGTCACTCAAGGTGTGTGTTCTGGGATTATTGTTATCTGTTGGGTATTCCATAGTAACCGGAAATTGGTTTATGAATAAGAGTCGCATTATTTATTATCTTGTGACTGCGATCGTGATGTTGCTGCAGCTTATTATTAATGAATTCAACTATGATTCTATTCCTGTTGAGAACATCAGAAAAGGAATGGTACTTTCAAGAGGAAGCGTTATGGTTTTGTCATTATCAAAGGTAAAAGGTCTGCCAATCTATACTACAGAAGATCTCCGTAGCAGACTAACAGAGGATGAGGCAGTAGCAGTGAAGCGATGGGGCAAAACAAAAGGAAGTTCCGGCTCGATTCAGGTTGTACGTAAAATGCCTTTTGTAATTTTCATAACAATAGGTGTAGTAGCATATTTTACACTGATTATTTGGTCATAATAGAAAATCATGCATATACAGTTTTTTAAGGGTGAGTTCAAGTATTACGTATATATAAAAACACCAGATCTTAGCGACGGGTTTTTGGGACGAGGACTACATGTGCTGATGCATTGTGGACTTTTATGTCTTACATTGCCGGAACAGCAGTGTTTTCCAATATCACAGAACGAAAATGATATGTTGCTGGAACTGTCGGATGGTGATGTCCTGGTAAATTTATCTGATGGAAATTTACGGGTGTTATTTCAATCGACATCAAGTGACAACGCAATCGTTGTTACAGAGAAATGCAATTCCAACTGTATCATGTGTCCAGTTCCTGAAAGCATGCGCAGGTACACAGAAGATATCGATATTCAAGATTTGATGGAGCAAACTCGATATATTCCTACGGACGTAGATCACGTCACGATTACAGGTGGAGAACCTTTTGTTGCAGGGAAAAATCTGTTTAAGATATTAAAAGAACTTAAAGAATTTCATGACGAAACAGACTACCTGCTGTTAACGAATGGGAGGGCGTTTGCGGATACCGTGTATGCTCGAGAATTTGACATGGCACAGCCTTCTCGGATGACCGTTGGCATTCCGATCCATGGAGCAGATGCCAAAACACATGATTGGATTACTCAGTCTCCGGGAAGCTTTGAACAGACCATTTTGGGCATACGACATTTATTGTGTTTGGGATGTAGAGTAGAAATCAGATTTGTAATTTCCAAATTGAATATGAACAGTATCACCCAGATGGCGCGTCTTGTTGCCAGCGAGCTAAAAGGAATAGTCGGTGTAAAATTTATGGGGCTGGAAATGACAGGAAATGCTGCATGTAATACTGATCAGGTATGGATCTCTTATCAAGATGCATTTGAAGCCTCTAGACTTGGAATTGATTTGCTGCTCATGCAAGGTGTAGATGTAGAATTATATAATTTTCCACTTTGCATGGTAGATCAAAGATATTGGTTCCTTTGCAGAAAGAGTATAACAGGATGTAAGGTTCGATATTATGATGATTGTACAGCGTGTTATGTGAAGGATGCATGCGGTGGGATATTTCTGGGAACTAAGAGGCTTGTTAATAAGGTGATGCCGATAACGGAGAATCGATGTGTTTAATTACTATCGCTATCATATAATAAATGGACAATATCTTATCACAAATGAGGCGGGATTTTACTCGTTTCTTTCAGAAGAGCAGATTCGTCAACTAATCCACAACGAGCCTTTAGCTGACGCAAAAAAAGAAAAAGAACTTCAAGATCGATGTTTTGTTATTCCGGGAAGTGTCAAAGAGTTCAGTGATCGTTATATGTATTCGCTGAGAACAAGTAGACAATACTTGTTTCATTGTACTTCGTTGCACATCTTTGTTTTAACTACTGCTTGCAATATGCAATGTGTTTATTGCCAAGCCCGATCAGGCTTTGAGTCCTGTTATGGAATGATGGATACAGGTATTGCAGAAAAAGCAGTTGATTTTGCACTGCAGTCACCGGAGAAATGTCTGACATTTGAGTTTCAAGGAGGAGAACCTCTTCTTAACTGGGATATTCTTCAACATATTGTAGAGTATACAGAAGCACATAAGGGAAGACATGTTGTGGATTATTCCGTCGTGACAAATCTGAGTTTGATGACACCGGATAGGCTGGCATTTCTGATGAAATACCATGTTGGAATATCTACATCATTAGATGGAAATGCGGAGGTTCATAACAGCAATCGTCCTTTTATTGATGGTCAGGAAACTTTTGATATCGTTCAAAAGCAAATTCATTACTTGCAGGAACAAGGAGTACATGTTGGCGCTATTGAAACGACAACACGCAAGGGTTTGCAGTACTCAAAAGAGCTGATTGATGTGTATTATGCGGCTGGCTTGCGTTCCGTTTTTATTCGACCGCTCACGCCGTTGGGATATGCTGTAAACAACTGGAAAGAAATCGGCTATACTCCGGAGGAATTTCTTATATTTTACAAAAAGTGTTTTGAGTATATTATGGAAATGAATCTTCGTGGAATTTTCATGCGGGAAGGACACGCTGCAATATTTTTGCGAAAGATATTGTGCCAGGACGGCGAGAATTATATGGAACTTCGCACGCCATGTGGCGGAGTTACCGGGCAAATTGCTTATTTTTACAATGGCGATATCTATACCTGTGATGAAGGCCGAATGCTGGGAGAAATGGGAGACCAATTGTTTCGATTGGGAAATGTTTGTAATGATACTTTTGACAAGGTGATATGCTCTTCGGCATGTCAGGCAATGATGGCAGCCAGTTGTTTGGAGTCTGTTCCTGAGTGCTCAGACTGTGCTTATTTGCCATATTGCGGGACTTGTCCGGTCCTTAATTATTCTGAGTACGGAGATATCTTTCCTTCCCGACCGGGTGGATACAAATGTCGGATATATAAGGGAATGTTAGATATTCTGTTTGAATTTCTGAGCAGAAATGATGAACACATCAACAGAGTTTTGCAATCGTGGATAGCATGATTAATGCAAAGGGGGATGATGAAATGGGAGAAAAAGATAATAGCAGAGTATTTCCTGCATTGACAAAAGCTCTAAGCAATTACTTGTTTGATGAAGAAGGGAATATCACCAGAAATCGTGTGGTATCTGTTGGAGCAATGGCTATTGTATTAGGAATGTTGTGTTCAATAGATGTGTTTGCCAGACACGGATCACATGGATCGCATAGTTCGCATGTATCTGGCTCCTATGTTCGGTCACATTCCAATCACTATAGTCATTCAAGTCATGCCAGTCATTCCAGCAGTACAATGACATCCGGGACAAGCGTTGCAGCAACGCCTGTCCCAAGAACTACATCTGCGCCAGCGGTAGTCTCTACTGCGGGTTTTACGGCATCGGATGCAGTGAATTATGCATATAAAAACTATCTTGATAGAGGATATACAAATAGTGATGCGATGACACATGTGAATAAGATTTTACCTCAATTGCAGGCATCACCAGCAAAGGTTGATAGTATCATTGCGGCAGATATTTCATCTTCTGCAAGTGGAACTGCGGTTGTGGCATCAGCTTCCAGTGCAACAGCAGGGTTTACTGCAGCAGACGCAGTGAATTACGCATATAGGAAGTACATTGAGAGTGGTTTTGGTCATAATGATGCGATGACACATGTTAATAAAATATTATCTCAGCTTCAGGCTACGCCATCAAATGTTGAGAGCATTGTCACGGCGGATTTATCTGGAGTAAGCAGTACGGGTTCAACAGTTATGGCAACTGCTTCTGCAATTTCAGCGGCTGATGCGGTAAATCTGGTATATAAGTTATATCTGCAGGCAGGTCTTGACTCTGCTACAGCTATGGCTAGAGTGCAGGCAGTTCTTAGCCAGATACAGGCAAATCCGGCAGGTTATCTGGCAATTGTACAAAATGACTTGGCAGCAATGGGAATTACTTTGCCAATGCCATGAAACATATTGATAGTGGAGTCATGAAAAACCCAATCGATATCTAACCAGATGAGGTTGGAGAAATGCCCCTTGCAAAAATGCCTATATAAAAATAGTGTTGACCTCTTCTGCGACAGGGCGTTGTGGGAGAGGTCAATCTGGATAATGTGGAGTGCTTTCACGTTGTAGCAACTTGGTTTTGTCATTATATTTTATTTACCACAGAGCTGGCTTGCCTCATGCGAATGGAAGGCACTAATAAATAAAATAGATAAAGTCGAAAGGAATATCATGGTACAGATGTGAACGATCTGTATATCAAGGGTGTTTTATTTGAGTGGAACAAAATCAGCAGGGGCAGCTATCTCAGAGGGATCGAGGCGCTGCGGGATGTGAACGAGATCCGTTTTTCGAAGCCGGTCGCGCTTTTTGTCGGGGAGAACGGAACCGGGAAATCCACGCTTCTCGAGGCGATTGCAGTGGCTCACGGATTTAATCCGGAGGGCGGGAGCAGGAACTACTCGTTTTCAACCCGTGATACGCATTCGGAATTGTGCGATGCCATTCGGATTGTGAAGGGGTACCGGAAAGAGAAGTGGGGATATTTTCTTCGCGCGGAGAGCTTCTATAATGTCGCGACGCAGGAAGAGGAATATGCGGATGATGACCATCCTTCTGAGGAGTATCACAATCGCTCGCATGGGGAGAGCTTTCTGAAGCTGATGCAGAAGAATATCCGGTCGAGCGGTCTGTACCTGATGGATGAGCCGGAGGCAGCGCTGTCACCGCAGAGGCAGTTGACGCTGCTCATGGAGATTTATCAGTGCGCCTGCGAAGGAGCCCAGTTTATCATTGCAACTCATTCGCCGATTCTGCTGGGGATTCCGGAGGCGGAGATATTTTGCTTCGATGACGGGAGGATCCACACGTGCAGCTATGAGGATACGGACAGCTATCAGGTGACGGAGATGTTCATCAATCACCGGGAGAGGCTTCTGCGCGGGCTGCTGGATTAGTAGAGTATCGGGGAGTGCGGCGAAATGAAGCCGGGGAGGACCAGGGAGTGAAGACAACAGCGATTTGTTATTATTCGCAGCATCATGGCAATACGAAAAAGCTTCTGGATGCCATTCGCAAGTCGGATCCAGAGGTTGTCCTGATCGATGTTACGAAGGGTGTTATGAAGGATGGACCTGCTGATCTTGAGGGATATGACCGGATCGGCTTTGCATCGGGGATCTATTACAGCAGCTTCGCAAAACAGCTGCTTGCTTACCTGAGGGATCAGCTGCCGGAGGGAAAGGATGTTTTCTTCCTGTACACGGCGGGAGCCGGGAGGAATGATCGTTTTGCCCGGGAGATTTCGGAGACGGCGAAGGAGAAGAAGGCGAGAATTCTCGGGACCTATGGCTGCAGCGGCTATGATACCTTCGGACCGTTTAAACTGGTGGGAGGCCTGAAGAAGGGGCATCCGGATGCAAAAGAGATCGGGGAGGCGGTTCAGTTTTACCGAAGCCTTCCGGGGAAGGCATGAAGAGGTCTGTTGTTGATGCAGGAGTTTATCAATGAGTAATGTATTTACGGTGGCGCTTGGCGGAGCGCTCGGCGCGGTTTGCCGGTATCTGATTACGCTTCTTCCGATGAATCCGGAGAGCGGATTTCCGGTGAAGACATTTCTGATCAATGTGGCAGGCTCTTTTCTGATTGGGATTGTCGCGGCGCTGGCAGCGAGGAATGCTTTGAATCCGAGAACGGTGCTGTTTCTGAAGGTTGGAATTTGCGGCGGGTTTACGACCTTTTCCTCGTTTGCCCTCGAGACAGAGGGACTCGTCGGAAAGGGAACGGGCACCGCACTTTGGTATGTGCTGCTGAGCCTTGTATGCGGTGTTCTGGCAGTATTTGCGGCAGAGAAATTGGTTGGATGATAAAGAAGGGAAAGCTATGGACGAATTGTTATTGAGAAGTCACGAGTTGAGAGATGATCCGGCGGTGCACTACAACTGCGCGCAGGGTGTTTTCATTCCGTTTGCGGAGAAGAAGGGGCTGACCAAACAGCAGGCCTTTGACATCGCGCAGAATTTCGGCGGCGGAATGCGGGCAGGGATGACCTGCGGGGCCATTACCGGCGGGCTGATGGCACTTGGACTTTACGGTGTCGGGGAGCCGAAGGATGCCGTTGCCTTTATTCAGAAGATCAGCAGCCTGCACGGCGGAAGGACGCAGTGCAGGGATCTGCTTGCAGCGGAGGTAACGAGCAAGGAGCAGAAGAAGCCGCATTGCGACGGGATGGTCTATGAGGCGGTCGAAGCGGTGGAAGAGATGCTTCGGGAACGCGGCATAGAAATCTGAGGAATGAGAATCTGAGAAGTGGAAATCTGACGCTGACCGGAGAAGAGTGTACGAATGGAAATTCTTACTTTATCGGAGTATCTGAAGAGGGAGTTCGGACAGAAGGTATATAAGCTCTCTCTTTCCTCCGGATGTACGTGTCCGAATCGGGATGGGACAATCGGGACCGGAGGCTGCACCTTTTGCTCGGCGGGCGGCTCCGGGGAATTCGCGCAGCCTTTTGCGGACGAGAATTTGATTGGCGTCGAGATCGAACGGGCGAAGGCACTTGTCCGAAGAAAGCTTCCGGCAAATGCTGCGGAGGCGGATGAGAAATACATCGCGTATTTTCAGTCCTACACCAATACCTATGGAGACACGGATAGGCTTACACGGTTGTACCGAAAGACGATGGAACGACCGGATATTGTGGCGCTTTCGGTCGGAACAAGGCCGGATTGTCTGGAAGATGACAAAATTCGGATGCTGTCGGAGCTGAATCAGATCAAGCCGGTCTGGGTTGAGCTGGGACTTCAGACAGCGAATGACAGGACGGCAGAGAGAATTCACAGGGGTTATGAAACCTGCGTGTTCGCTGATTGCTACCGGAGACTGAAGGCTGCGCATCTGACGGTGATTGTTCATGTGATTCTGGGGCTTCCGGGAGAAAACAGGGAGGACATGCTGGATACTATCCGGTATCTGGCGCACCTGGAGCCAGCCCTGAATGGAATCAAGCTGCAGATGTTGAATATTCTGGAGGGCTCAAGCCTTGCAGAGGAGTACCGGCGGCACCCGTTTCCGCAGATGTCTGCGGAGGAATACTGCGATCTTGTGGTGGAGTGTCTGAAGCTTCTGCCGAAAGGCACGGTGATTCATCGGATGACCGGTGACGGTCCCCGGAAGCTTCTGATTTCGCCCTTATGGGTGACGGACAAGAAACGCGTGATCAATCTGCTGCGAAGGAAAATTGAAGAGGCCTGAACGGTTCGCCGGATGGATTCGCAGGTGGATGGCGAAGCAAAGCACAGGAAAGAGAACGTTTTATCCTTCCCTTGGAATTTTCTTGCGGTCGCAGGCCTTGTCGATGAGGGCTCTGGCTTCCCGAAATGCAGCGGGGAGGTAATCAGCCTCCCATTCGCGGCCGTCTTTTTCAAGCTTTTTGATGCCTTCCCAGTCGGTGACGGGATTGCCGTCCTGATCCAGAGCGGGCTGATCGAACACATGGGGATGACGGCGAATCATCTTATCAGCAGCGGCCTGTGCCACCTCATCAAAGGTGAAAAGTCCTTCCTCCTCAGCAAGCAGTGCATGGAAAACAACCTGCAGCAGGAGATCGCCAAGCTCTTCCCTGAGATTGGCAGGATCTCCGGTGGCAGAGAGAATGTTGATGCCGCCGATCACTTCGGCGGCTTCTTCGATGCATTCGGGCTTCAGACTTTCGTGCGTCTGGACGCGGTCCCAGGGGCAGCCTTCCTCACTTCGGAGCTTTCTGACGACATTGAGGAGCTGTTGAATTCCGTTGTTGTTCATGGCGATATTGATACCTCGGTGAAAGTGATATATCGATGTCACTTTTAAAATTTGAGTTTTCCGTGAGCGTTTTCATGGATAGGTGATTTGCTGCCTGTTCATTATAAGGGAATTCGGACGTTATGAGAAAGCGGAATGTTGCGAGTATACACTGAAATGTCGGTGAGCCGACCTGTGTATAAATCGGAATGACAGGAGAACAACATGCGATGGATGAGACCAGACAGGGACATCTGTGTCCGGAAAATCAGGATTCCTGCAGGCAGGCGGCAGATTCCTGCGCTGGTGCTGTCACCGAAGAAAGCGACGGAGTCCGATCTGATGAAGGAGTCTTCGGCGGAGGCAGTGGGAGTCCTTTGGATTCATGGCGGCGGATACATTTCCGGAATGAAGGAGCTGGTGCACAGCTCGCGGGCAGTGGATCTGGTGAAGAAGTTCGGCGCAGTGGTTGTGTCGCCGGGGTACCGGCTCGCTCCACTCGCGCCCTATCCGGCAGCACTGGACGATTGCTATGAGGCGCTTCTTTTTCTGAAGGAGCATGCGGGAGAGCTTGGAATCCGGACGGATCAGCTGATGGTTGGAGGGGAGAGCGCAGGCGGCGGTCTGTGCGCGGCGGTCTGCATCAGAGCCAGAGACACGGGCGAGGTAAACATTGCGTTCCAGATGCCGCTCTATCCCATGCTGGATGATCGCGATACCGAGAGCTCGCGTGATAACCACGGGCGAGTGTGGAACACCTGGAAGAACCATTTTGCCTGGCGATGCTATCTGCTGGGACAGAATCGGAAGAATCTGTCTCCCTGTGCGGCACCGGCCAGACTGATGTCTTTTGAAGGACTCCCGCCTGCGTACACCTTTGTCGGGGATGGAGAGCCCTTTTATTGTGAAACCCTGCGCTACGTGGAGAAGCTGCAGGATGCCGGTATTCCTGCCAGAGCGGACGTATACCATACGAATATGCATGCCTTTGATATGATGCGGCCGCAGGAGCCGATGAGCCGGGAGGCTGCAAAGAGGTTTCTTGAAGCGTTTGAATATGCGAAGGAGCATTATTATGCGGAGCAGCAATCTTCGGAGCAGCAATCTTCGGAGCAGCGTTCTTCGACGTAGCGTTCTTCGACGCAGCGTTCTTCGGAGCAGCGTTCTTCGGAGCAGCAATCTTCGGAGTAGTGTTCTTCGGTGGACGGACCTTCGGAGGAATGGCTGCAATAGAGGCAAGGGGAATACAGAAAAATGTATCAGGTAAATGGGGGATAGCTATGAAGATTCTTAATTTCGGTTCCTTAAACATTGATTATGTCTACAAGGTGGACCATATCGTGCAGAAGGGGGAAACGCAGCATTCGATATCCAGAAGTGTATTCAGCGGCGGAAAGGGGCTGAACCAGTCTGTGGCTCTGGCAAAAGCCGGACTTCCGGTCTATCATGCCGGCTGCATCGGGGCCGGAGGTGAGTTCCTTCTGGATGTACTGCATGAGAGCGGTGTGGACACCTCGCTTGTCAAGGTTCTGGAGGATACACCTTCCGGACATACGGTGATTCAGAATTCGAAGGATGGTGACAACTGCATTCTGCTTTTTGGGGGAGCAAATCAGTGCATCACGGAAGAATTCTGCGATGAGGTATTATCGAATTTTTCTGCGGGGGATTATCTGGTGCTTCAGAATGAGATCAGCAGCATTCCGCACCTGATTAAGAAGGCACATGAACGGGGGCTGCAGATCGTTCTGAATCCTTCTCCGATGACAGAGGAAATCAAGATGTGGCCGCTGGAGTACATTGATTACTTCTTTGTAAATGAAATTGAGGCCTCGCAGCTTACCGGCGAAGCCTCGGATGATGAAGACGCGCTTGTTTCCGGACTTCGAAAGACCTTCCCGGACGCGCATGTGGTGCTGACGATGGGGAAGAACGGATCGTGCTATCTTCATGGGGACACAAAGCTTCATCAGGATGCCATCCGGGTGAAGGCGGTGGACACGACGGCAGCAGGAGATACTTTTTCCGGGTTCTTCCTGAGCGGAATTCTATCCGGCAGAACACCGTGGGAAGCACTTGAGCTGGCGGCGAAGGCAGCTGCAATTGCGGTGACGAGACCGGGAGCTGCGCCATCGATTCCGACGCTGGAGGAAATTGAGGGAATCAAATGAAATCCTGGACGTCGTGATAAGTGAACAAGTACGATTGAAAAGGCTGGCTGCAGTGTAATCTCTATCTGGGAACTTGGGCCTTTGTGGATGATATTTCTGACGATCGAGCATCCTGAAAATGCTTCTTTGGCTTTTACGGATGATATTTCATCCCTGCGGATTAAAAATATCTTCCAGAGATGATTTTCCCTCGCTGAATTCATCTTTGCCGACAAAAATTCTCTTCCAGAGATGATTCTTCCCCGCAGATTTCATCCCTGAGGACAAAAATTCTCTTCCAGAGATGATTCTTCCCCGCAGATTTCATCCCTGTGGATAAAAATTCTCTCCCAGAGATGATTCTTCCCCGCTGATTTCATCCCTGCCGACAAAATCTTCTCCCAGAGATGATTCTCCCCCGCAGATTTCATCCCTGACGGGGCAGATTGTAAAATACAGATGCATTCCCTGCTTCGAATTCATCCCGGATCGGGCGGTTTGCAAATTTAAGATGACATCCAGCGAAAAACCTGGAAGAGGAAAACCTCGGAAAGAGAAAAACCTGGAAGCGAAAAACCCGGAAAGAGGAAATCAGGAAAAAAAGACCCCCGCATTCAGCTACCCATGACAGGGGGCTGAATGCGGGGATTGGATTACTTTTCTTTTTTCCCGGGGAAGAGCTTTCCTGCCGCAATGCAGAGAAGGCTCGTAAGGAGCATGTCGGGAAGGGTGTTTCCAACGGGGAGATCAACGCCCATGAGGAAACGGTAGAGAGCAAAGCCGATCACCCAGATCACGGCGTTCCGGACATTCAGGAAATCTTTTTCGTGATTTTCTTTGAGAATGAAATAGTCCGCAATCTGAATGGCGATCATGGGTGCGAAGACGGAGCCAATCAGATACAGGAAGCCGGTGATGTCGTCCATGTTGAAGAGAACGGCACCGATGGTTCCGACGATGGTCACGACCATTGCAACCTGCTTGCCGCGGCCCTTGAGTTTGTCGGAAAGGGATTCCGCGGAGATGCCGGAAGACCAGGCATCCAGGAAGGTTGTGGTAACGGTGGAGAGAACCAGAATGAGAAGAGCTGCGATGCCAAGGCCTGCTTTGACCATGACGACAGCGATGTCGGATTCTCCGGTAACAATGGCAGCGCCCATGCCGATGACATACATCCATACGGAGATCAGGCCGTAGACAACCACGCTGACCAGCGTTGCCTGCCGGGGCTTGTCGGCTTCTCTTGTGTAGTCACTGATCAGAGGCAGCCAGGACAACGGCATGGCAACGGCAAGCTCGACCGCTGCGCCGAAGGACATGGTGTCGGAGAGGCTTCCCTCGGAAGAGATTCCTCCGTGGAAAATGATGAAGGACAGCACCAGAGTCAGAATGAACAGTGCGGTCATGGAAATCTTGTTGATGATTCCAAGGTTGGTGATGCCGATGGCGATCCACAGAAGGATCAGCGCACCGATCACGATGGCCCATACCCAGCTTCCGATGCCGAAGATCTCATTGGTGGCAAGAGCGCCGTCGTAGATCATGATGGCAGTCCAGCCGACCAGCTGAAGAACATTTAAGAAGGCGAAGAAGATGCAGCCCTTGGAGCCGAAGCTCATTTTCGTGGTTTCCATGGCGCTCTTTTTCGTCTGGCCGCCGATGAGACCTGCGAAGTACATCATGGCACAGCCGATGAGATGTCCCAGAAGAATCGCTGCAAGGCCTTTTCCAAAGCCGAGCGGTGCAAAATAGGTTCCTGTCAGAATTTCGGCGATGGATACGCCTGCGCCGAACCAGACCAGTCCTGATTGAAATGATGTCATTTGGCTTCCTCCATATATTTTCCCTCGAATGCAAATGCGTGGTTCATCGGCCCGCTTCCATGACCGAGATCCAGCATTGCACCGAGTGCTCCCGAAATGTAATCCTTTGCCCGTTCCACGGAAGTGTCCAGATCAAAGCCCTTGGCAAGGTTTGCGGCAATGGCACTGGATAAGGTGCAGCCGGTGCCGTGCGTGTTGGGATTGTCGATTCGCTTTCCGTTGAACCAGCGATAGCTTCCATTCCGATAGAGAAGGTCGTTGGCATCATTGAGACTGTGACCGCCCTTGCAGAGAACCGCGCAGTGGTAGCTGTCGCTGATCTTTTCCGCAGCGGCGATCATGTCTTCGTTTCTGGTAATTTTCATTCCCGCGAGAACCTCGGTTTCGGGAATGTTGGGTGTCAGGATCGCTGCGATCGGCAGAAGCTCTGCCTTCAGCGCTTCGATGGCATCCTCACTGATCAGCCTTGCTCCGCTGGTTGCCACCATAACGGGGTCCACCACAATGAACTTCGGGGCATAGTGCCGCAGCTTTTCTGCAATCACATGGATCAGAGCGCTCTCTGAAACCATGCCGATCTTGACCGCATCCGGGAAGATATCCGTGAATACTTCATCCAGCTCCTCCGAAAGGAATTCGGGGGTCGCGTTCATAATTGCTGTAACGCCGGTTGTGTTCTGCGCAGTCATGGCGGTGATGGCGCTCATGGCGAAAACGCCGTTTGCCATCATCGTCTTGATATCTGCCTGAATGCCGGCGCCTCCGCTGGAATCACTTCCGGCGATTGTTAATGCTGTTCTCATGTTTTACCTCCTTATGAGAAACTCCCCGAGCGTCCGTTTCTGACGGGACAGGCGGGCATTAATTTTATATCCCGGCAGAAGGTGGTGCCCCCAATCTGCCGGTCCGGCTTATTCAGCCAGAAGATCCCGCATATGATTTAATGCGTGAGTCTTTGCAAGGACTGCGATCAGAATCGCTGCAATGACAGTACCGCCGAGGGTGCTGACAAGAAAAGGAATGACGTAGGTAAAGAGCGCCGCTTCTTTTCCCATGAAACCGATAGCAATGGGATAGGCGAGAATTCCGCCGAGTACGCCGGTGCCGAGAACCTCAGCCGCATAGGTCGGAAGGTACTTTCTTGTTTTGGAAAATACGAGGCCGCAGCAGAGTGCGCCGACCATGCTTCCCGGGAATGCCAGCAGAGTTCCGGTTCCCATGATGTTGCGGATGAGGGATGCGATAAAAGCAATCCCAACGCCCCACCAGGGTCCGAGAAGAACGGCTGCCAGTACATTGACCATGTGCTGGATGGGGAAGCACTTGCTCGCTCCGACCGGGATGTAGAATCCGGACAGAATGATGATCAGTGCAACCAGCATGCCAGAGGTTACCAGTTTCTTCAGTGTTTCGTGTTTCATAGCTTCAAATCCTCCATTTTTGCCTGAATTACTCGGGAATATTTGAAAGCCGGTCACTTTCCGTTAAAAGATGGCGGCAGGATTCTCCGATATTCCCGGAAGCAAAGATTCCGGAGATCACTGCCACGCCGGAAAGTCCGGACCCTTCAAGCAGGTGAATGTTGTCCTCGGTGATACCGCCGATTGCGCACACGGGAATGTGTACCGAGGACGTGATTCTTCTGTATTCGGTGCGGTCGATCGGTCTGGCATCCTTCTTCGTGGAGGAGCCAAACGCTGCGCCGCTTCCAAGGTAATCTGCGCCGTCTTTTTCTGACTGGACGGCTTCTTCGGTGTTGTGAGCGGTCGCGCCGATGATTTTGGAAGGCCCAAGGATCTGCCTTGCCTTCTGAATGGCCATATCGCTCTGCCCTACATGGACGCCGTCTGCATCTGCAAGGGCGCAGATTTCCACATCATCATCAATCAGAAGAGGAATGTGATAGTGGTGGCAGACCTCCTTCAGACGAAGGGCCTCCTGCAGAAGCTCTTCCTTCGGAAGATTCTTCTCCCGGAGCTGTACCATGGTAACGCCTGCCTGCAGGGCTTCTTCTACAACCGCTTCCAATGTCCTTCCGTTCAGCCACGTCCGGTCCGTCACGGCATACAGGCGCAGCATTGATTTCTCAAAGTTCATGTCATATCCTCACATTCATGCTCTGTTTATATATTTCAGATATACGGCCGTTTCATTTATAACCGGCTGATCCGGTCGATGGCCGATTCGTTCATAGCGTGCTGATCCGGTCGATCAGGTAAGTCCGGAATGTGGCGGTTCCGATATGGCCGGAGGCCTTCATTTCCTGCTCGGCATCCTCGGCGGCCTGCCCGTACATTTCGAGTGTCCGGTGAACAATCCGGACGGTGGAGAGACCGGATTCGGGATCGCTCTCCGAATGATCGGCAGGATGCTCAGCAGGCTCCCCTTCCAGGTTTCCGGCAAGGCTTGCGGCAAGGAGTCCGGAGAGCATGCAGCCGGAGCCGGTGATCTGCTTCTGCAGCGGGCTTCCGGTCTGGCTGGTCAGAAGCTCGTTTCGGCTTACGGCGTAATCGGTGTCGCCGGTGATTGCCAGTGTGGTATCGTATCTTTCCGCAAGGTTCTGAAGAAGGGACGGTGCGAGTGTGACTCCGGCGTCTTCTACACCCTTTGAAGAAAAGGCGATGCCGTAAAGCGCGGCGGCCTCCGACATGTTGGCGCGGATGGCTGTCATGTGCACCTCGGACAGGAGTCTTGCGAGAAACTGCCGCCGGTAGGAGGAAGCTCCTGCGCCCACGGGATCCAGAACAACGGGGATTCCGAGCGCATTTGCCTTTCTTCCTGCAAGAAGCATTGCCTCCAGCTTATCGTCATTCGGCATGCCGGTATTGAGGAGAAGCCCGGAGGAGATGGCGGTGATTTCGGAGACCTCTTTGGAACTGTCCGCGCAGACGGCAGCAGCGCCGGAAGCCAGAATCATGTTCACAACATCGTTGATGGTCACGGCATTGGTGATGGTGTGGATCAGCGGACGTTTCGATCGGATATTAGGAAAAACAGATGCCGGCAGCCTGTTCGCTGCAGGATCGGAAAAGGGCATAAAAAAACCTCCCATGAGAAAACGGGAGGGTGCGCATGGAAATTCCTGTTATGCAGAAATATCTGAAAAGCTTCCTTCCGCCGGTATTACCCGGTTCAAGTTGTAAGGGTTCGATGCCCCGGCCCTGCGGCGGAGGATACATCGGTCTCAGCATATGCGCCCCTAGCGTCTTTATTTTGTTGTAAGAACCTCTGACAAGAGTAGTTCGAAAGCGCCCGGATGTCAAGATATCACGGCATATGTTCGCTTCTCATTTATCCTGTATGCCGTAGTGCTGTCCCATGAGCTCCTGATCCATCAGCAGCACGTAGAAGACTCTTCCGTAATAGCTGTTGTTCACAATGCGTCCGTGGTCAAAAACCTTCCGCAATGTTCCGTCCTTCCGGACGAGGGAGAAGCTGACGTAATCGTTGGAGTGACCGTCTCCCTCGTTGATTTGCTGCCAGATGCTCTCCTCAATATCCTTCTGCTCCGGTTTGGAAATCAGATTACGGAAGCTTCGTTTTGTGTAGCCGAAGAATTCCCCGATGGAATCACAGCCGGCGAGATGAACCATCTCCTGGTTGGCAAAGAGAAGCTGATCGTCCTGCGGGTCTGCCTTGTAGATCAGAAAAGCGCCGGGCAGATGGGCGGAGATGTCCTTTAACGCGAAGCCGAGCTGGGCTCTGGCTTCACGCGGGTCGCTTTCATAGGCCCTGCAGCCCTGCTTTCCATTCAGCTTCACCTCATACAGAGCCGTATCGGCACATTGCATCAGCCGTTTGCGGGTTTGCGCCTGCGCGGGAAATTCGGCAAAACCGAGCGAAATGGTAAAAGAGTGACGGATGCCTTCATAGGTGAACTCTCTGCAGATCTCTGTGAAATCCTGAAAACAGCTTTGTGCAGCTTCGGCGGTCTGACCGGGAAGAAGCAGGCAGAATTCATCGCCTCCGTTTCTTCCGATGATGGTGCCCTTCGGGAAAAATTCCTTCATGCCGGAGGTCAGATTCTGCAGAGCCTGGTCGCCGGACGCATGGCCGTACATGTCATTGATAAATTTGAAATCATCGATATCCAGCTCGGCAACGACGCAGGGAGAATTCGGGTACCTTTTCAGATGACGATCCAGCATCTGATCAAAGCCGCTGCGATTATAAACATCCGTCAGGTGGTCGGTCATGGATAAGCGTTTCAGGCTTCTCCGCCGATCCTCCAGAGCAATCACGGCATAGCTCAGGCCGGAAATCAGCAGCAGGATTACAATTCCGGCCTTCTGTACGATGGTATCGGGACCATTCTGTACCCAGCCTTCGGAAGGCATGACCTGAAGCTGCCAGGTGTCCCCTCCAACGGAAAAGGAATAGGAAACCGGGTCCGTCAGCTCTGCCCCGGATTGGTACACGTCTGTGAATTCTCTGCTCCAGGGGGCGGTGGTTTTCATCAGCCGGCACTCATAACCAAAGCCCTTCAGAGCGTCAAGAGAGTCGGTGAAGATTTCCGGCACACGGATGATTGCGATGGTAAAGCCCCAGAATTCTTGTTTTCCATTCTTTTCAAGGTATACAGGATTACGGATTGCAATTCCGTTTCCGCCCTGCTCCAGCGCAAAGGGCCCCTGCAGAACCGTGACGTTATGTTCCATCGCGTAATGCGCATAAGTTCCGCGCGCTGCGTCGTGAAGAAGATCGATTTTGCCGGCATCGTTTCCCTCTTCCGGGTAGATTTCCGTTACCACGCCGCCTGGTGCCAGCTGAATGCTCTGGATCGAGTCATCCATGAGGTCGGAAGCAATGTCATGGAATTTGGAAAATTGTCCATCCCCGTTAATGATAATTTCTTCCAGAGAGTTGGTGACCTGAATTCCGCCCTGAAGATCCTGAAGTATCCGGTCAGAATAAGTGCCGGCATTAACGGCAGCAAGGCTGCGGCATTCTTCCAGACGGTCTTCGCGGATCTGGATTACCTGGGCACGGAGCAAACGACCTCCCATAAGGAGAAAAAGGAGCGGCAGTATCAGGAATCTGGCGTGTTTCCGAAGATGGTATTTTTGAATATTATTATTTTTCATGATAGTTCAGGCTCTGAATAAAACATTCCATTATTTCATAT
>ERZ1026898.561-NODE-561-length-21765-cov-18.606541_pt1 | contig 21765 bp, 21 predicted proteins | sample MGYA00380178_ERZ1026898 | MGnify/ENA primary metagenome ERZ1026898 (study PRJEB33269, sample SAMEA4719814) | human gut metagenome | biome: human-associated habitat; feature: organic feature; material: feces | place: Cameroon | collected 2013-10 ...
CAAGCTGGGCGATAAGATCGTCCGCCATGCGACCGTTGTGGTGGCCGAGTAACAAGCCAAACCTCCCGCAAGGGAGTTTGAAATATAACATCCGCTTACAAACATTTGAGCATCATATAAACAACAAGATTCGTCTTTTTGAGAGGAGATTTCATTATGAGCAAGATCATTGGTATCGACCTTGGTACTACCAACAGCTGCGTGGCTGTCATGGAGGGCGGCGAGCCCGTTGTCATTGCAAACTCTGAGGGTGCACGCACCACCCCGTCCGTTGTCGGCTTTACCAAGACCGGCGACCGTCTGGTGGGTCAGGTGGCAAAGCGTCAGGCTATCACCAACCCCGAGAACACCGTGGCTTCCATCAAGCGCTTCATGGGCACCGACCACAAGGTGACTCTGAACGGCAAGGAGTATACTCCCCAGCAGGTGAGCGCTATGATCCTGCAAAAGCTGAAGGCAGACGCCGAGGCTTATCTGGGTGAGCCTGTTACCGAGGCCGTCATTACTGTGCCTGCCTACTTCAACGACAGCCAGCGTCAGGCCACCAAGGACGCAGGCACCATTGCCGGCCTGAACGTCAAGCGTATCATCAACGAGCCCACTGCCGCTTCTCTGGCATACGGCATCGATAAGGAAGAGGACCAGAAGATCATGGTCTACGACCTGGGCGGCGGCACCTTCGATGTGTCCATCATCGAGATGGGCGACGGCGTCACCGAAGTTCTGGCCACCAACGGCGACACCCATCTGGGCGGCGATGACTTCGACCAGCGCATCATCGACTGGATGGCAGACGCCTTCCAGACCGAGAACGGCATCGACCTGCGCAAGGACAAGATGGCTGCACAGCGCCTGAAGGAAGCTGCCGAGAAGGCAAAGATCGAGCTGTCCAGCGCTATGAGCAGCCAGATCAACCTGCCCTTCATCACTGCCGACGCTACCGGCCCCAAGCATTTGGATATGACCCTGACCCGCGCAAAGTTCAACGAGCTGACCGCAGATCTGGTGGACCGCACCATGGGCCCTGTCCGCAAGGCTCTGCAGGATGCAGGCCTGCGTCCCTCTGACCTGAAGAAGGTCCTGATGGTCGGCGGTTCCACCCGTATCCCCGCTGTCTACGATGCCGTCAAGAAGGAACTGAACTGCGAGCCCTTCAAGGGCATCAACCCCGATGAGTGCGTGGCTGTGGGTGCTGCCATTCAGGGCGGCGTGCTGCAGGGCGATGTCAAGGGCCTGCTGCTGCTGGATGTCACCCCGCTGAGCCTCGGCATTGAGACGCTGGGCGGCGTGTGCACCAAGATCATTGACCGCAATACCACCATCCCCACCCACAAGAGTCAGGTGTTCTCCACCGCTGCCGACAACCAGCCCTCTGTTGAGGTCAACGTCTTGCAGGGCGAGCGCGAGTTCGCACGCGACAACAAGAGCTTGGGCGTGTTCCATCTGGATGGCATCGCTCCGGCTCCCCGTGGTGTGCCTCAGATCGAAGTCACCTTCGATATCGATGCAAACGGCATCGTGAAGGTCAGTGCAAAGGATCTGGGCACCGGCAAGGAGCAGAACATCACCATCACCGCTTCCACCAACATGTCCAAGGAGGACATCGACAAGGCTGTGAAGGAAGCTGAGCAGTTTGCTGCCGACGATAAGAAGAAGCGTGAAGAGGTCGATATCCGCAACGGTGCCGACCAGATGGTGTTCCAGACCGAGAAGATGCTGAAGGAGAACGGCGACAAGCTGCCCGCTGACGTCAAGACCGAGGCCGAGGCAAAGCTGGCCGACCTGAAGACCGCCGTGCAGTCCGGCAACGTGGACGACATCAAGGCAAAGCAGGAAGCTCTGAGCCAGGTGTTCGAGAAGATGTATCAGGCAGCCGCTGCCGCACAGCAGGCTGCCGGTGCACAGCCCGGCCCCGATGCAGGTGCAAACAACCAGCAGAAGCCGAATGATGACGGCGTTGTGGATGCCGACTTCAAGGAAGTCTGATAAAAAACACAGCAGTGTGTGCCCGGCCAAACCGGCGGACGCATGCGTAGAATAGCAAAAGCCGCTCCGGTTTTGCCGGAGCGGCTCTTGCTGGTTATAGAGCGAGGAACCAACCGGGGCGTTTCCCGGGTCAAACGTTCCCGGAGAGGTGAGTGGATATGGCACAGGAAAAGCGTGATTACTACGAAGTGCTGGGTGTATCCAAGACTGCGACCGATGCCGAGATCAAAAAGGCATACCGCAAGCTTGCAATGAAGTACCACCCGGACTATAACCCCGGCGATAAGGATGCCGAGGAAAAGTTCAAGGAAGTGAACGAGGCCAACGAGGTACTTTCGGACCCGAAAAAGCGCCAGATGTACGACCAGTACGGCTTTGCCGGTGTGGACCCCGCCTATGCGGCACAGAACGGCGGCGGACCCGGCGCAGGCGGCTTCGGCGGCTTTGGCGGCGACGGCGTGGACCTTGGCGACATCTTCGGCGATATCTTTGGCGGCGGCTTTGGCGGCTTTGGCGGCTCGTCCCGTCAGGCGAACCCCAACGCCCCCCGCAAGGGTCAGGACATCCGGGTACGCATCACCCTGAGCTTTGACGAGGCGGTGCACGGCTGCAAGAAGAACATCACCATCACCCGCCAGCAGGAGTGCACCGAGTGCCACGGCAGCGGCTGTGCTGCCGGTTCCAGCCCCGAGACCTGCCCGGATTGCGGCGGCCGCGGCTTTGTGATCCGCCAGCAGCGCACCCCCTTTGGCGTGATGCAGACCCAGCAGCCCTGCTCCCGCTGCGGCGGCAAGGGCAAACTGGTCAAAAACCCCTGCAAGGTCTGCCATGGCAGCGGCAAGGTGGCCGCCAAAAAGACGCTGGATGTCACCATCCCGGCGGGCATTGATGACGATCAGAGCTTGGCCGTGCGCGGCATGGGCGACGCCGGTGCCAACGGCGGTCCTGCCGGTGATGTGATCGTTATGGTCACGGTGCGGCCCAGCGAGGTGTTCCAGCGCGACGGCTACGATGTGTGGGTCACCGTGCCCATCACCTTCAGTCAGGCCGTGCTGGGCGACACCGTGCAGGTGCCCTCCATTGACGGCAAGGTGGAGTACACCGTGCCCGAAGGCACCCAGAGCAGCACCACCTTCCGCCTGCGCGGCAAGGGCATCCAGTACCTGAATGGCCGCGGCCGCGGCGATATGTACGTCAAGTGCGAGGTGGAGATCCCCAAAAAGCTGAACAAGACCCAGCGGGAGGCCCTGAAGAAATTTGAGGGCACCCTGAAAGAGGAAAACTACGAAAAGCGCAAGGGCTTCTTCAAAAAGCTGAAGGATATGTTCAACAGCTGAACATAAAAACATGACATAACGCAAAAGCGGCGGCACTTCCCGTTTTGGGAGGTGCCGCCGCTTTTTTGTTGCAGCCGCAATTCGCTGCAAATTTTACGTTGAATTTTACAGCACACTGCGGTATACTAAGGCTGAAAGGAGTGGATACTATGCCCAATATCAAACCGATCTCTGACCTGAGAAACTACAATGAGGTGCTGCGCGATGTAGAAGAAGGCTCGCCGGTGTTCCTCACCAAAAATGGCCGCGGAAAATATGCCATTGTGGAGCTGCGTGATTACGAAAAAGCGCAGGCGACCATCCGCCTGATGAGCGAGATCGCCAAGGGCCGCCGCTCCGGCGAAGAGGAGGGCTGGCTGAGCATGGAGGAAGTGAGGGCGCATTTCCGCGCGAGAGCGAATGAAAAATAAAGTTCGATATACAGCGCAGGCTCTCCATGATCTGGATGATGTGTGGGACTATATTTCCTTTGAACTGCAAAACCCGCAGGCGGCAGAAAAAACGGTCAATAGGATTTTGGATAAGGTAGACCAGTTGGTGGAGTTTGCCCAGAGCGGGGCACTTCTCTCTGCGGTATCAGAGGTGATCGGAGAAGAACGCTTTCTTGTCTGCGACAGCTATATGATTTTTTACCATAGCGAAAAGCAGGATGTTACGATCGACCGTGTTCTCTATGGCCGCAGAGATTACCTGCGGGTGCTGTTTGACAAAACAGAACTGCCGGAGCAGGAAGGATCATAAACAACAAGCGGCGGCACTTCCCGTTTTGGGAGGTGCCGCCGCTTTGTGCTTTTTTAGGATATGCCGGGCCGCTTACTTGCCAAAGATGATCAGGGCATTGGGCACAAGGCCGATGATGCTCACGCAGGATGCTGCAAACCAGAAGCCGCAGCCGATATCGTGGATGGCGTTCAGGGAGCTCTTTTCGGCGTGGACGGCCAGAGCATTCATGCCGTTCTCCACCCAGTTGGAGTTGATGTTTGCCTTGCGGTAGTCGTGGATGGTGGAAACGGCTTTGTACCAGCCGTACAGCGGGAACCATGCCATGGCGGCTTCCACAACGCCTACGCCGCCCTCGGTGTAGGTCATTTCCTCACAGGACAGCACATTGTATGCGGCGGGATAAGTAATGGTGTTCGTCATAATGCAAACTCCTTTTTTGTGTTGGAATAAAAACGGCGGCTCTTCAAACGAAGAGCCGCCGCAAAAAGCCCTTTGGTGTACTTCCGGAAATTAGATGTAGATAATGCCCAGAGACAAACCAGCGTAGACGCCAATACTGGTGATGGTCGGAACAGCATTCCAGAAGATCATGCCGGCGTGATAGATGGTGTTGGTTACATTGCCCTTGCATTCTGCCTTGATGTTGCTCCAGACGTTGGACACCCAGTTCTCGCCATCCTTCTTGCGTGCCTCACGGCAGACGCCGATGCCGATAACGGAAGCATAGCCGGGCCACAGCCAAGCGGCCAGAGCCTGACCGATGGTAGCACCGCCTTCGGTGTAGGTCATTTCTTCGCAGGACAAAACGTTGTAGGAAGCAGGCATCATGATCTTGTTTTCCATAATAACACTCCTTTGAATCAAAGCTATCAAAACAGCACATTCTATGCGCCGTCCACACCAGAATAAACCGCAATTGCAGAGCAACTGCTCTACACCGTCATTGTACAACAGCCGTCGCTTTTTTTCAAGAGGAAAATAAGCAGGTTGCGCAAAAACTGGAGAGACTTCCGAAAAGAACTGGAAAAATTTGTGAAAAAAGACTGCAATAAAACGCGCCGTTCGACAAATAATCTTCTGTCATGGGGAACGGCGCGCTGGTCTGTCATTTTTTACGGGTGCGGCACTCAGCCTGCCACACCGGCACGGTAGAGGTACGGGTCACTCTTGAAGCTGTCAAAGCTGTACAAAACCAATATCTGGTCGTAGCCGTTGTCGGCGATCAGCTGATCCAGCCCGTAGTTGTAGTTGCGGAAGTCCACCACATCGATCTGGGCGTAGTTTGCGGTCAGGTAGGGTGCAAAGCAGTTGGCGTAGCTGTCCTTGATCACAAGAATGCGCCCGGTACCGCTGCCCTCGATGCGGCTCAGGCCGTTGTTGCCGTGCAGGAACATGGCGTACTTGTCGTATACGTTCAGTTTGCCGGTGTCGTACAGGCCGGTGGTCTGGCCGTCCGTCGGCTGGCCTGCCGCCGTCACGTTGTAGATGGTCAGGGCGTTCGGCAGGTCGTAGTAGGTGATGGTATCCGGCACGGCATTCCATGTGCGGGCCTTGGAGTAGTGGGTGCCGTAGAAGTTTTCAGCCGTCAGGGCCGTGTGGGCGGCGGGGTCAAAGGGCACAAGGCCCAGCGCATCGCACAGCTGCTGATAGGCGTAGTATGCGCCAAGGCTCGTCCAGTGGTGGTCGGTGCGGTAGTAAATATACTCGCTTTTGTGCGCGGCAAGGGTCTGCCGCACATCCACAAAGCGCCCTCCGGCGGCCTGTACGGCGGCGGAGAGCTGGCTGAGATAGGCATCCTCATCCAGCAGCGGCGCGTTTGCAGGCACATTTTCCGGGTAAATGACCGAGGCCGCCGGTGCCAGCAGAACGTTCACCTTGCCCGGGTACCGCTGGCACAGGGACTCCACGGCGGCGGTGTTTTTGGGCAGGGTGCGCTCCTCACTGGCCAGCAGCCCGAAGGTGCGCGGGAACATCATGTGCTCTTTGCCCAGCAGGATGCCGCCGCTCTGCTCCTTTTGCAAAAGGGCGGTCTCCACCACGCTTTGCAGGCTGATCCATTCATCGCGGCCAAATACCTGATCTTTCACGTATTTGGTGTAGGCGGTAAAGTAGCTGTTCAGCCCCTTGGCGGAAAGCTGTGTCAGCGCCGGGCGCTGGCTGAGGGTGGTGTTTTCCATCTCGCTGTAGGCGCGGTCCGGCGTGATGAGGTCCAGCGCGAACAGGCCGATAAAAAACAGGCTGAACACCACCAGCACCGGGTAGTGCAGGAGCGAAGAGGATCTTTTGGAATGTTTGTCCATCTTCACGCCTCCTTAAAAGTTAAAGTACAGGAACGGGCTGTTGGTGCTGCCCACCACATAGGCGGTGGAGACCACCAGCAAAGCCAGAATGGCTGCACAGCGGGTGACTGCATTCTTTTTGAGCAGGTCCCAAATTTTTTCAATGAGCGGGGTGCAGCAGACCACGCTCACCGCCAGCAGCACACCGTAGTTGCGCAGGAAATACAGCGGCGACACCCCGCCAGAAGGGAGGAAGAGCTTTTGGAACAGCAGGCCGAAGGATACGCCCGTGTCGTTGCCCACGAACATGGCCCAGCCCACAACGACCAAAAACAGGGTGTAGATGTGGGGCCAGACCTTGCCCTTTTGCAGGTGGGGCAGCAAGAACAGCTTTTCCGCCGCCAGCAGTACAAAGTAGTACAGGCCCCAGCAGATAAAGTTCCAGTTGGCACCGTGCCAGATGCCGGTAAGCAGCTCCACCACGAACAGGTTGAAGATCTGGCGCTTGAGCCCTTTGCGGTTGCCGCCCAGCGGGATATATACATACTCCCGGAACCAGCCGGACAGAGTCATGTGCCAGCGCCGCCAGAACTCGGTGATGGACCCGGAGATATACGGGTAATTGAAGTTTGCGGGGAAATCGAAGCCCAGCATCTTGCCCATGCCAATGCCCATCATGGAGTAGCCGGAAAAGTCAAAGTACAGCTGCAAGCTGTAGGCGATAATGCCCAGCCACACCAGCGGCGTGGATGCATTGGCAAGGCCCACAAAGGTGGTGGAAGGGCTGTCTGCCACGCCGATGATATCGGTCCACAATGCGCCGATGGCGTCCGCCAGCAGCACCTTTTTGGCCAGACCAAAGGTGAACAGGGTCATACCCTCTTCGATCTGCTTAAGGTTGTAGCGGTGCCTGTAGACGTGCAGCTGGTTCGAGACATCGCGGTACTTGACGATGGGGCCTGCGATCAGCTGCGGGAACATGACCACATAGGCGCCGAAATCGATGATATTGCGCTCGGCTTTCACATCCCGGCGGTAAACGTCGATGGAGTAGGAGAGGGTCTGGAAGGTGTAAAAGCTGATGCCCAGCGGCAGGGTGCCGATGCCCTGGATCTCGGCAAAGCCGGTGCCCAGCAGGGCATTGATGCTGCGCAGCACAAAGTTTGCGTATTTGAAATAGAACAGCATCCCAAGGCTGCCGATGAGGGCAGCCAGCAGGAACGCTTTGCGCAGGGCCGGGCGCTGGTCAAACTGCTCGATGGCAAGGCCGCTGATGTAGTTGATCAGGATCAGGGCCACCATCACCGGGAAGAAGCGTACCTCGCCCCAGCAGTAGAACACCAGACTGCACAAAAACAGCACGGTATTCTTGAGCTTCGGGGGCGCAAGGTAGTACAGCGCCAGCGTGATGGGCAGAAAGCGGAACAGGAAAATGATCGTGCTGAAAACCAAGGCGTCAGCCTCCTTTTACCGAAAAAAGCCGATGCCGCAAATGGCACCGGCTTTGGGTGGGTTCGTGTTTAGGCCAGAGCGCTGTCCACGGCGCTGTCCAGATCGGCAGAGCACTCGTTGGATGCGATCACCATGACCACGGTGTTGTCCTTGAAGGCGATCACGGCATTTTCCACATTGTCCTGTGCCTGAGCAAACTCGGCATAGTTGCCGTAGAAGGCCACCTGATCCTGCTGGTAAGCAGCCAGCTGGTTCGCCACGTCCTCGGCCTTGCCGTCCGCAGCTTCCACCACCAGCACAAGGCCGGCGTCGCCGTTGTCATTGCTCTTGACGCCCTTGTAGCCCACCACGTTCTCAGCGGGCAGGTTGAAATCGTACTCAATGTTCATGGCGGCGATCTCGAACTGGTTGGAGATGGGGTTCTGCTCCAGCAGGGCATTGAAAACACCGTCCAGCGCATCGGAGCCGTTCTCGGTGGTATCCACCACAGAGGAGGCGGCGGCGCTGGAAGCAGGCGAAGTGACCTCGGCCGTGGAAACGGAGGACGGCGCAGCGGAAGAACTGCTGCCGCCGCAGCCGGTCAGCACGGCAGCAGCCAGTGCGCCGGTGAATGCAATTGCAATGAGTTTTGTGCGATTTATCATAAAATATTCCTTCTTTTGTGCAAAACATTCTCACAGCTGCCCAAAGCGGTCCTGCCGCAGGGCAGACTATTGTTATCTTACCATAACCGCGTGCAAAATGCAACGCAAAGCCCGGCAGTTTTACGGATTTTTAACCGGTGATCTTCTCCCCCGCAGCAAGCTTTTGCAGCACGGCCACGGCGTCCTCAAAGCACAGGCCGCTCTGCTGGATGAGCGCCGCGTTCTCCGGCCCTACATAGCGCCAGTGCCACGGCTCATAAGTGATCTCGGTCACGGCTTCGGCGTCCTTGGGGTAGCGCAGGATGAAGCCGTACTCCACCGCATGGGCGCTCAGCCAGCGGAAGGCTGCCGTTTTCTCAAAGCCTGCATCAAGGCTGGTGTGCTCTGGGCTGTTCAGGTCGGCGGCAAGGCCGCAGTTGTGCTCGGAGTAGCCCGGCGGATTCACGATGGTGGCCGCCTTTTTCAGCGCATCGGCTTGGCTCAGGCCCTTGTTGAGGTAATACTGGGTCTTTCGGCTGTAAAGCCCCTCCTGATACTTCACGCTGCGGTAGCCGCTCTGCATCCAGATGGTCACGCCCTCTTTGGCGGCAGCGGCTTGCATGGCCAGAAAAGCATCGGCAGCTTCGGTCTGCAAGGTCTTGTTCACGGCGGTGGCGGAACCGCACTCTTTGGTGGTAAAGGTGTAGTCGTCCGGCATCTTGTTCGTGTGGTTCACCAGCACCATGCGGGGGTCCGCCAGCATGGCCTGTGCCTGCTGGGCCGTCAGCAGGCTGCTTCCGGCTTCTGAGGAAGCAGCCGGAGCGCCGGCAGCGGAGGATACGGAAGCAGCCGGAGCGGATGCCGCCGAAGCAGCGGGCACGGCAGAACGGCTGTGCAGCACGAACGAAGCGCCGCCCACCGTGATGCAGGCCACGGCGGTAACGGTGAGCAGGCGGCGCACGGCGGGCCGCAGATGGCGGCGGTGATGGGTACGATTCATACGGATACCTTCTTTCTGGAGGGATATGCATAGCGTGTGCCCTTCATGGGCAAGCTATGCCCGGAGGGAACGCAGTATGAAGATGACAGCACAGGAATACGCGCGCCGGGTGCGGCGCATCGGGCCGCGCTCGCCGCTGGGGGTGGACTGTCTGTGGGCCTTTGGGGTGGGCGGCGGCATCTGTCTGCTGGGCGAAGCGCTGCGCCAGCGGTATCTTGCCATGGGCGTTGAGACCGACCTTGCCGGCACCCTGACCAGCTGTACGCTCATCGCACTTTCGGCGGTGCTCACCACGCTGGGCTGGTACCAGAAGCTGGCGGCCAAGGCGGGTGCCGGGTCGCTGGTGCCCATCACGGGCTTTGCCAACGCAGTGGTCAGCGCGGCCATCGAGTTCAAGGCCGAGGGCCGGGTGCTGGGCACCGGGGCAAAAATGTTCACCATTGCCGGGCCGGTGATCGTGTACGGCACGCTGGCGGCGGTGGTGTACGGCGCGGTGCTGTGGGCGCTGGGCATTGCCCTGCCGTCCTGAATACGGTCTGATATGCCGCAAAATTGCGGCACACTGCTATTGTACCATAAAACTTTGTGATTTTTTGTATTTTTTGCCGGAAAGGAGAAATTTTATCCATGAGCATCCGGAGCGGAGACACCCTGCTGTTTGAAGCGCCGCCGGTGATCGCCGCCGGTGCGGCGGTGGGCGGCAAAAAAGAGGGCGAAGGCCCGCTGGCGGCGGAGTTTGACGAGCTGAGCGCGGACAACTGCTTTGGGCAGTCCAGCTGGGAAGCGGCGGAAAAATACCTGCAATTGCGCGCGGCCCGGCTGTGCCTGCAAAAGGCGGCTCTCCCGCAGGAAAAGGTGCAGCTTGCCCTTGCCGGGGACTTACAGGCCCAGTGCACGGCGTCCAGCTACACCATGCGGGAGCTGGGCGTGCCCTTTGCCGGGCTGTTTGGGGCGTGCAGCACCATGGCCGAGGGCCTTGCGCTGGGCGCAGCGCTGTGCGAGGGCGGTGCGGCCCGCAACCTGCTGGCCATGACGTCCAGCCATTTCTGCGCCGCCGAGCGGCAGTTCCGCACGCCTTTGAGCTACGGCGCCGTGCGCACGCCCACGGCCCAGTGGACGGCCACCGCAGCCGGGTGCTGTCTTGTGCAGCCGCAGGGCGCAGGTGTGGGCATTGCCGCCGCCACCTTTGGCCGGGTGCAGGATTATCAGGTAAAGGACATCAACAATATGGGGGCTGCCATGGCCCCGGCTGCGGCTTCTACCCTGCTGCATTACTTCAAGGATACCGGCACCGAGCCGCAGGAGTTCGACTGCATCTACACCGGCGACCTTGGGCAGGTGGGCAGCCAGCTGCTGCGGGAGCTGCTGGCCGCCGAGGGACTGCTGGTCAAGAACCATGTGGACTGCGGGTGCATCCTGTTTGATGCAAACGAGCAGAGCGTAAAAAGCGGCGGCAGCGGCCCGGGCTGCTGCGCGGCGGTGCTGTGCGGGCACATTCTGCCGCGCCTGCGCCGCGGCAGTCAAAAGCGGGTGTTGTTTACGGCCACCGGCGCCCTGATGAGCCAGACCACTTTTTTGCAGAAGGAGAGCATCCCGGCGGTGGCGCATCTGGTGGAGTTGCGTGCGCCGCAGAAAGGAGCCACGGCATGAATTACTTCTGGGCGTTCTGCGTGGGCGGGGCCATCTGTGTGGCGGGGCAATTGCTCATCGACCTCACCGGCTTGACGCCGGCCCGCATCCTGACCGGATACGTGGTGGCGGGTGTGGTGCTCTCGGCCATTGGGTGGTATGCGCCGCTGGCGGAGTTTGCAGGCTGCGGGGCCACCGTGCCGCTGCTGGGCTTTGGACATCTGCTGGCAAAAGGCGTGCGCACGGCCCTTGCGGAAGAGGGGGCCGTGGGCATCCTGACCGGCGGACTGACCGCTGCCGCAGCGGGTGTCACCACCAGCCTTGTGTGCGGCGTGGTGTGCAGCTGGGTGGGCAAAAGCCATGACCAGAACTGAACAGGATGCGTTTGCGGGCAGCAGCTTTGCCCTCTCAGTCATCGCTGCGCGATGCCAGCTCCCCCATGGTGGGAGCCCTTGGCAGTCCGCGCGAACTTCATCTTTTTTTGCCAAGGCCTCTCCCTTTGGGAGAGGTGTCACCGGAGGTGACGGAGAGGGCGAGCCCGCTAAAGAAATACACCAGAACATTGTCACTTTGTCCGCCGCACTTCGCCCTGTTTTTCCACCGCACTGCGTTAAACTGTGGAAAACAGGAGGTGATGTGCGTGAAACACCGCTGGACGACCCTTTTGTGGGAGCTGTGGGCCGCGCAGGCCGTGTGTGCTGCGGCAGCTCTGCCGCCGGGCAGTGCATTCAGTACATGCCCGGCGCTGGTGCTGCCGGGGCTGGCCCTTGCGGCAGCGGTGCCGACGGCATGGGCTGCGTGGGCACTGTTTGCCGAGCCGCCCTGCCCGCTGCCGCCGGAACGATTGCTTGCCCCGCCGCAGCGCTTCGATTTTGCTTCGCTGTGCGATTTTGAAGCCGCCGTGCCCTGAGCAGAGCCGGAACAAAACAAAAACCCCTGTGCCGGGAACCCGGTACAGAGGTTTTGTTCGTCAATCAGAAAGCGATCAAGCGTTCTTGTTAGCACGCTTTGCCATACGGCTGATCTTGCGGCTGGCGGTGTTCTTCTTGATGACACCCTTAGCGCGAGCCTTGTCGATCGCGGAAACAGCAGCCAGGACGGTTGCGTCCTTGTCAGCGGCATTCGCATCGATGGCAGCGTCTGCCTTCTTGACGACTGTTTTCAGGTTGGTCTTAATGGCCTTGTTGTGAGCCTGCTCTGCAGCAGCCTGCACGACGCGGTCCTTCTGAGATTTGATGTTAGGCATTCGTTCCACCTCCTTGGCTACCTATAACAGCGCACCCTATGATACCATATTTCGCGTACCAGCGCAAGCGTTTTTTTGATTTTTGTATGGAAAATTTTTATTTTTCCCATACTTTCTGCGTGCAGAGGGGCATTTTGGCCCCAAAACAGGCAGGAGGGGTAAAAAATGCGTTCTACCGATATGGCAGACGAGCTTTTTGGCATGGCAGGCGGGGCGCTGCCCAGCGGGGTGCGGCTTGCCACGGCAAAGCGCGGCGGCGTCACCGTGACACGGGTGGAGATCGCGCGCGAAGGGCTGGCGCGGCCCCGGGGCCGGTATGTGACGCTGGAAATGCCCAGCGTCAGCGTGCTGGACGAGCGGGACGCCGCCGTGATCGAGACCTGTGCGGCGGAGCTGCGGGCCCTGCTGCCGCCGGAGGGCCCGGTGCTGGTGCTGGGTGTCGGCAGCCGCCGCATCACGGCGGATGCGCTGGGCCCGCGCACGGCACAGAAGATCCTTGTCACCATGGGTCCGCAGCACGCGCTGCCGGTAAAAGGCATCCGGCCCGTGGCCGCCATTGCGCCGGGGGTGTCGGCGTCCACCGGGCTCACGCTGCGCCAGCTGGCAGGGGCTCTGGTGGCCGCAGTGCGTCCGGCGGCCCTCATCTGTGTGGACAGCCTTTGCAGCGCCGAGGGTGCGCGGCTGGGCCGCAGCATGCAGTTCTCCGACACCGGGCTGTACCCGGCGCAGGCGGACCACGCAAAGCATCTGGACGCCGCAGCGCTGGGCGTGCCGGTGATCGCAGCGGGCATCCCCACCCTGATGGATTCGGACGAGGGCGCCGACCTTGTGGTGACGCCCCGGGCGCTGGACAGTGTGATCGCCCATGGCTCTGCATTGCTGGCCGGGACCATCAACCGGGCGTTGCAGCCACGGCTCAGCGTGGCGCAGCTGTGCTGGCTGGCAGGGTGATGCGCATATTTATAGGAAGAGCTGAATGCCCAAAGGAGGTGCCGCCATGCGCAGCAGAACACCGCTGCCTGCCCGGGAGCGGGGGCATTTTGTGCCGTTTGCGGGGGCCGCTGCCCTGTTTGCCGCGCTGTGCATCTTTGCCCGCACGGCGGCGCTGGTGCTGGCCGCGGCCATTGCGGCGCCGCTGCCGCTGGCACAGACGGTCCTCTGGCTGGGCAGGCAGGGGGCCGGGCAGCAGGCAGCGTCCGTGCAGGCCCAAAGCGCGCCGGAAACCGCACCGGAAGCGGCAGCATCCTCGCTGCCGCAGGCCGTGCAGGCGCTGCCGGGCAGCATCGAGGACTATCTTGTGCCGCTGCTGGGCGAGGACGCCCGCCCGGCAGACGCGGGTACGATCCTTGAAAAAAATTATCCGCAGGGCAGCGGCGAAAAGTACATCCCCTGCGGGGCCGGCAGCATCAAAAACAACACCCGGCAAACGGCGGCGGACATTGCAGCGGAAATTGCAAACCCGCTGCCCTTTGCCGTCGAGCCAAACAGCCCGGACCCGCAGGTGCTGGTGATGCACACCCACGCTACCGAGGATTACCGCCTTTCCGCCGGGCTGTGGTTTGCCCCCGGCGACGGCGCCCGCAGCACCGACCGCAGCGTGAACATGTGCGCGGTGGGCCGCGTGGTGGCGGACACCCTCAACGCGGCGGGCATCAACACCCTGCACGACGAGACCCTGAACGATTACCCCAGCTACACCGGCAGCTATGCCAACAGCCGCGCCGTGGTGCAGCGCTACTTACAGCAGTACCCCAGTATCAAGGTGGTGCTGGATGTGCACCGGGACGCCATTGAGACCGAGAGCGGCAGCCGCTATGCCCCGGTGTGCACAGTGGACGGCCGGCAGGCCGCGCAGGTGATGATCATCTGCGGGTGCGACAACGGCACCACCGTGCAGCTGCCCGGCTGGCGGCAGAACCTGCGCGTTGCCGCCGCGTGGGAGCGCAGCATGGAGGAACTGTACCCCGGGTTCACCCGGCCGGTGCTGTTCAGCTACCGGTTCTACAATCAGGACCTGACCACCGGCAGCCTGCTCATCGAGATCGGCGGGCACGGCAACAACCTGAACGAAGCCCTCTATGCCGGGCAGCTGGCGGCAAAGGGCCTTGCCGCCGCATTGCTGGGTGGTGCTTGACAAAACGCCGCCAAAGTGCTATTTTTTAAAGGTCAAATGCCTTGATCGGGAAAAGTAGCGCGGGCCGTCCGGCCCAGAGAGTGCGGCACAGCTGGGAGCCGCGCCCGTGCGCCGCGCGAACGAACACCCGGGAGCAGCAAACTGAAAACGGCCAAGGCCGTCAGTAGGTGCGCCGCAGGCCCTGCGTTACAGGGGCAGCGCTTTTGTTGAGCGCGTGAGCGACCGGACACTTCCGGTAATTCAGGTGGCACCGCGGACATTACAAGACAGCTTGTTCGCCCTGAACTTTCAGGGAGAAAAAGCTGTCTTTTCTTTTTTGGGCTTACCTTCGAGCCGCCCCGGCGCTGTCTGACGGGTCTTTTTGCCGCCATGCTTTGCTTATCTCGCTTGAAATACACAAAGTATTCCTGCGCTCAATAAGCTTTGCCTGACAACAAAAATCCTGTGTCAGCCAGCGTCTTGGCAGCTTTCAGGCAAGCCAGAATAGCATCTCTTTCTTAAAGTGTGAAAAGGAGAAAAAGTTATGGAACGTACCGAGATCGTTTCGCTGTTCAAGAACACCCCCGCCGACGGCACCCAGATCACCGTCTGCGGCTGGGCAAAGAACATCCGCGACTCCAAGAACATCGGCTTCATCGCCCTGTCGGACGGCGGCTGCTTCAAGACCCTGCAGGTCGTGCTGGAAGCCGGCAAGCTGGCCAACTACGACGAGGTCATCCACACCGGTCTGTACAGCAGCCTGCGCATCAAGGGCAAGCTGGTGCTCACCCCGCAGGCAAAGCAGCCCTTTGAGCTGAACGCCGAGAGCGTGGAGATCCTAGGCGACTGCCCCGCGGACGAGTACCCCCTGCAGAAAAAGAAGATGAGCATGGAGTATCTGCGCACCATGCCCACCCTGCGCCCCCGCACCAACACCTTCAACGCCGCCTTCCGCGTGCGCAGCGCCGCTGCCTACGCCATCCACAAGTTCTTCCAGGAGAACGGCTTCGTCTACTCCCACTCTCCGCTGCTCACCGCTTCCGACTGTGAGGGCGCCGGCGAGATGTTCCGCGTGACCACGCTGGACCTTGAGAATGTGCCCAAGAACGAGGACGGCACCGTGGATTATACGCAGGACTTCTTTGAAAAGCCGGTCAACCTGACCGTTTCCGGCCAGCTGGAAGCCGAGGCCATGGCCATGGCCTTTGGCAAGGTGTACACCTTCGGCCCCACCTTCCGCGCCGAGAAGAGCTTCACCACCCGCCACGCCGCCGAGTTCTGGATGATCGAGCCGGAGATGGCCTTCTGCGACCTGAACGGCTACATGGACACCGCCGAGGCCATGACCAAGTACGTCATCCGCTACGTGCTGGACAACTGCCCGGACGAGATGGCCTTCTTCAACCAGTTCATCGACAAGGGCCTCATCGAGCGTCTGGAGCTGGTGGCAAACAGCGAGTTTGGCCGCATCACCTACACTGAGGCCATCGAGATCCTGAAGAAGAACAACAAGAAGTTCCAGTTCCCTGTGGAGTGGGGCGTGGACATCCAGACCGAGCACGAGCGCTACCTGACCGAGGTGGTGTTCAAGAAGCCTGTCTTTGTTACCGACTACCCCAAGGAGATCAAGAGCTTCTACATGAAGCAGAACCCGGACGGCAAGACCGTGGCCGCAGCCGATATGCTGGTGCCCGGCATCGGCGAGCTGATCGGCGGCAGCCAGCGTGAAGAGGACTACGACAAGCTGGTGGCCCGCATGGACGAGCTGGGAATGGACAAGTCCACCTACGACTGGTACCTGAACCTGCGCAAGTTCGGCGGCGTGGAGCACTCCGGCTACGGCCTGGGCTTCGAGCGCATGATCATGTACCTCACGGGCATCCAGAACATCCGTGACGTGCTGCCCTTCCCCCGCACTGCATACGGCTTCTGATAAGCGCGCATACTTTTACCGGGCTGCTGCATTCCGCAGCGGCCCGTTTTTGGTTGAACGTCCTCGCCCTCTCAGTCTTTGCTTCGCAAATCCAGCTCCCCCAAAGGGGGAGCCTCTGGCGAAACCGCCAACTTTGTCGTTTGACCAGCAACTTTGCCGCCATGCCAAGGGCTCTCCCTTTGGGAGAGCTGTCACCAAAGGTGACTGAGAGGGCAAGGCCGCTTTCCTGCGGCGCCGCGCTTTCGCAGAAAGCGGCGCTGCAAATGCCGTCTGCCGCTACGACCCCTCCTGTGAAAATAGAGCAATGGAACGCCCGCAGGCGTTCCATTGCTCCGAAATAAAAATAATTCTTCCGCTGAAGATGCGCAAAGCGAACGCGGCGCGCATAAAAAAGATTCTGACTTTTCAACAAGGAGCACAAAACAAGTGGAAAATATCTCTCCTGCCCTGCTGGACTGGTTCTACCAGAACCGCCGCATCCTGCCCTTCCGTGAGGACCCCAGCCCTTACCACGTGTGGCTGAGTGAGATCATGTTGCAGCAGACCCGTGTCTCGGCGGCGCTGCCCTACTACGAACGCTTCCTCGCGGCGCTGCCGGATATCCCGGCCCTTGCCGGGTGCGAAGAAGAAAAGCTGCACAAGCTGTGGGAGGGCCTTGGCTACTACAGCCGGGTGCGCAACCTGCAAAAGGCTGCGCGCATCGTCTGCGAGCAGTACGGCGGACAGCTGCCCGCCGACTACAACGCTCTGCGCGCTTTGCCCGGCATCGGGGACTACACGGCGGGCGCTATTGCGTCCATCAGCTTCGGCATCCCGGTGGCGGCGGTGGACGGCAATGTGCTGCGGGTGTTTTCCCGCCTGTACAACGACCCTGCCACCGTCACCGAACCGGCGGTAAAAAAAGCGTTCACCGCCCGCGTGATGGAACACCAGCCGCCCCAAAAGGCCGGCGATTACAATCAGGCGCTCATGGAGCTGGGCGCGCTGGTCTGCGTGCCGAACGGTGCGCCCCTGTGCGGAAAATGTCCGCTTGCCCGCCTGTGCGCGGCCCGTGCTGCGGGCACTGCGCCGGAGCTGCCCCATAAGGCGGCGCCAAAGCCCCGGCGCATCGAGCCGGTGACGCTGGCGCTGGTGGAGAGTCCGGCGGGCTTTTTGCTGCAGCAGCGTCCCCGGAAGGGCCTGCTTGCCGGGCTGTGGCAGCCGGTGCTGTGGGAGAACGAAGCCCTTGCCGCCGCCGAGCTGATGGCCCGTTTGCAGGCCATGGGGCTGGACGTGTGCGGCACCGTGCCGGAAACGCTGCCCGCGGCAAAGCACATCTTCAGCCACATCGAATGGCACATGAACGGCATCCTGCTGCATGTGCCCGCCCAAAATGCCCCGGCGGGCTGCGTGTGGGCCAGCCGCACAGCTCTTAAGACGGAGTACACCCTGCCCGGTGCCTTTAAGGCGTACCGGCGGCTGATGCTATAAATTTTCAGCCTTTTTGGCAGGAACAGTTGTAATTTTTGACAGGAACGGGTATAATAAAAGCCACAAGAAGGCTGGCGGCGCTGCTGCTGGCTGCACTCGCGCAGGGCGGCGGTATCCCTGCCGCGCTGCAAACGGAAGGTGCTGCGGATGATCTTTCTGTTAAAAATTTCGCTTCGGATGCTGTCCTTTCTTATAAAGGCAGCAGAGATCAGCCTGCGGGTCTCCCGCTGGAAAAATAAGCTGAAACATCGTTTCGACCGAAAAAAGGAGTGTACTGAACCTATGAAAAAATCTTGCCTGATCGCTGTGATCACTGTTCTGGCCGCTGTTGCCGGTGCCCTTGCCGCTGTTGCTGTTTATCTGCACCGCCGCGAAAAGGAGCTGGACGAGTACGAGCGTCTGCTGTTCGGTGAGGACGATGCTGCAACGGTGGAGCCTGAGGCTGCTGCCGAAGAGGCTGCCCCCGCAGAGGATACTGCGGAATAAAACACCAAAACCGTAACCCTTCGGGCGCACCGGCAGTCTGCAATAGGCTGCGCCGGTGCGCCTTTTTTGCTACATAGTAAGGAGTGTATCATGAAGCGTTTTCTGCTCTGGCTCGTGGGCGTGGTGCTGGGCGTTGGGGTGTTTCTGGGCGCGGTGATGGGCGTGAGCTATGCCTTTACCACCGAGGGCGGATGCCCGGACAGCACTGCGCAGTTCGGCACCGAAGCGCTGGAACCAAACGGCTGGTGCTGGCAGGTGCCGCTCATTGGCGGGCAGCTCGATAAGGTGTTTGCAAGCCCTGCTACCCTCACGGTGCAGAAGCTGGGCACCCTGTACACGGCCCACCCGGCCCTCACCCTGCCGGACTGGGCCAGCTACACCACCCTGACCATCCAGAACGCCTATGGCAGCATTGTATTTGCGGGCAGTGTGAGCGATTATCAAAACTTTTTGTTCCCGGCCAACGGCGAATACAAGGCGGAGCTGACCGCATGGCGGGTGCCCAAGGGCGGCATGGCCACCCAATTTGAGGGCGGCAGCACCGGCGCGGTGCGCAAAAATCTGGGGCTGGAAAAGCCCGCAAAGCCCACCGGCTGGTACCGCTATGCCTTCCGTTTCACCTTGCAGGCCAGCGCGGAGGTGGAGCTTTCCGCCGAGCGGGTGGAGCAGGGCGGCATCGTGGGCCTGCGCATCTCCGGCATGACCGGCGACGCAGCCCCCACGGTGGAAACGGACCTTGGCAATGTGCAGTGTGTGCGTGCAGCCGACGGCTGGCGGGCCTACATCCCGGCGGCTTACAACGCTTCTTCCGGCGGGCATGAGGTGAACATCACGGTGAACGGCGAGACAGTCAGCCGCAGCATCATCGTGCTGCCCAAGGACTTTGGCACCGTGGAGGTGGAGCCGGAACCGGCGGCGTCGGAAGCCGCCAACACCCAGTTCCGCAACACGGTCTGGGGCCTGTACGAAGCCCCCGCCCGGGAAAAGCTGTGGCAGGGCGGTTTTGTGAGCCCGGCCGAAAACTCCATGACGCTGGTGGATTTTGGTCAGGTAAAGGTAGTGGACGGCCAGCAGGGCAGCCGCTCCAACTCCACAAAGCTCTATACCATTCCCGGCGAGCCCTGCCGCGCCCCGGCAAACGGCGTGGTGGTGCTGGCCGCAGAACTGGCCCTCACCGGCAACACGGTGGTCATTGACCACGGCTGCGGCGTGCGCAGTTACCTGTACGGCCTGCAAACGCTCAGCGTCTCCGCCGGGCAAACGGTGGAAAAAGGGCAGGCTGTGGGCGTTCTGGGCGAGGAACTGACCATGGATTTTAAGCTTGGCAGCAAAAGTGTGAACCCGTGGCCCCTGTTCCAGACCAGCGGCGGGCTGTTCTGGAAAGAGAATAACTGACGATTTTAAATGGCCGCCGCTTCGCTCTGGGACGAGTTGCGGCTCCCAGCATACATTTCGCACCTTAGACAGTGCTCATGTCTTGCTGGCCGCGGCCCCAACAACTCCTTCCTGCTTCCGCCACTGGCGGCGGTCGTCGTTGTTGCATAAACAGCGGAATTTTTATTTTTATAAGAGCAATGCCGGACGGCCTGCGGGCTGTCCGGCATTGCATTTTCACAGAAAGAGTCGTAAAGAAAAACGGCATCATCTGCCGGTTTCGACCGTTTGCGTGAAAAAAGGTTCTGAAAAGCCCGCAGGCTTTTCAGAACCCAAAAATAAAAGAATAATTCCTCTAAATATGGCCAGAGCGAAGCGGAGGCCATCCCGATGGTCAACCTATCAGGAAATGGCGTCCACGTCCCACTTCATGCGCACGGCATCGGCGCCGTCCAGCTTGATGCTCAGCGCACCGGCGTTGTCCATCACCTGCTGCGGGGTGCGGGCACCGCACAGCACATGCAGGCCCGGGATCATGCGGGCGGTCAGGGCGATGACCAGCTGTGCCAGAGAGCAGTCGTATTTTTCGGTCAGGTCGCCCCACTTTGCCAGCATGTCCAGCGCCTGCGAGCGGCGCTCCGGCTGGAAGCTGGGGTTGGAGTTGCGGGTGCTGCCCTCGGGATAGGTGGTCTCCATGGTCACCTTGCCGGTCAGCAGGCCCTGCTCCAGCGGAGAGTATGCCTGTACCGAGACACCCAGCTCCTTGCAGGTGGGCAGCAGCTGCTTCTCCACGCGGCGGGTCAGCAGGCTGTATTTTTCCTGAATGACGTCCAGCTGGCCGTACTTGCAGTAGCCGCGGATGATGTCGGCGGTCACATTGGAAGCGCCGATGGCACGGATCTTGCCCTGCTCCTTCAGCTTCATCATGGCTTCCACGGTCTCTTCCAGCGGATAGATGCCGAAATCGGGGCTCTGCCAGTGGGTGTACAGCACATCCAGATGGTCGGTGTGCAGGCGGCGCAGGCTGTCCTCCACGTCCTCGATGATGCTCTGGGCAGACAGGTCGCGGTAGACGGTGGTGCCGTCCACCACCTTGTGCAGCACCGGCGTCTCGTGCCGCCACTCCAAGCCGCACTTGGTGGAAAGCACCACCTTGTCGCGGTCGATGTGCTTCATGGCTTCGCCCACCACGGTCTCGCTGTGGTACAGGCCGTAGATGGGAGCGGTGTCGATCCACTGGATGCCCTGCTCCACGGCGGTCTGGATGGCCTTCACCGACAGGGCGTCGTCGTTGTCGCCCCACCATGCACCGCCGCCGATGGCCCAAGTGCCCATGCCCAGAAACGGCACCTGAATGCCGCTTTTGCCAATGTTGATGTTCTGCATATACTTTCCCTCCATGCCAGCAGTGTTCCCCGCAATGGGAGCATCTCATTCCGCAGCTGGCATTTTTTGTTGTATTTTTTGTATTTTATGAAAAAAGAGCCGCAGCCGCGGGACATTCCCGCACCGCAGCTCTCTTTCAACTCAGATATTGCCGAACTCGCTCAGTTTCAGCGTTTCGTTGTGGGTCTCGGCCCAGCGCACCGCCCAGTCAGAGGTGAACAGCAGCAGGCGGTTGCCCTTCATATCCTCCACGGCCTTGGTGTCGCTGGTCAGGTCCAGATCCCGCAGGTTGTAGGTGTCGGGGTCGTTCTGCACCCAGCGCAGCTGCTCAAAGGGCAGCTGCTGCATCCGGATCTCCACGTTGTACTCGGTGTTCAGGCGGTACTCCAGCACTTCCAGCTGCAGCACGCCGACCACGCCGACCACGACCTCCTCCATGCCGCCGCCCACTTCGCGGAAGATCTGGATGGCGCCCTCCTGGGCGATCTGCTCCATACCCTTCACGAACTGCTTGCGCTTCATGGTGTCCTTCTGCTCAATGCGGGCAAAGTGCTCCGGGGAGAAGGTGGGGATGCCCGCAAACTGGACCTTCTTTTTGCCGGTGCACAGGGTATCGCCGATGGAGAAGATGCCCGGGTCGAACAGGCCGATGATGTCGCCGGCGTAGGCCTCGTCCACGATGGCGCGGTCCTGCGCCATCAGCTGGGTGCCGGTGGCCAGCTTGATGT
>ERZ1026898.562-NODE-562-length-21745-cov-17.822361_pt1 | contig 21745 bp, 20 predicted proteins | sample MGYA00380178_ERZ1026898 | MGnify/ENA primary metagenome ERZ1026898 (study PRJEB33269, sample SAMEA4719814) | human gut metagenome | biome: human-associated habitat; feature: organic feature; material: feces | place: Cameroon | collected 2013-10 ...
CAGAATCCCGTTATCAGCAATTCCAACAAATGGTTTTTACAAAAATTATGCATTCGGTTATTGTCAGTATTTCAAACAGCCGTAGCACAAGGCCAGCATCCTCGCCCTCTCCGTCACCTTCGGTGCCACCTCCCCCAAAGGGAGAGGCCTTGGCATATAGATAAACTTTGCATGGACTGCCAAAGGCTCCCCCTTTGAGGAAAGACTTCCCCCGCGCCGGGGGAAGATGTCGCGAAGCGACAAAAGGGGGAATCTGTCGAGCGAATGCGAGACTGAGAGGGCGAGCCCGTTAATGTAAAAGGCCCGCCCGGCATCCGGACAGGCCTTTCCGCATCTTTTTACTTCGCTGCGGCATCCGCAGGCGGATAGTACAGGTTGTTGGAGACGAACTCCAGCTTATCCTTGAGCACCAGCTCCAGATTGGCAACGGCATGCACCATGTTGGTGGCCGAGTCGTTCACTTCCAGCAGCTTGCACAGGTCCAGACCGTCCAGTTCCATGGCGGCCTCCATCTTCCGGCTCTCGGCACAGAGGATGTGGCTCAAGGCGTTCTCCTGCAAAGCGATGCTCTCCACAAGGTCAATGACGGCCTGATCCAGCGTCACCTTGGGCAGGCAGGGGCAGGTGCATGGGGTGCGGGGGCAGTTGGTGGTATCAGACATAGAAGATCCTTCCTTTCAGTCCCGATGGGTTTCTACGCCCCATTCTATGTCTGCCGCCTTGGCCGTGTTCCCTGCGGTTACGCCTGTTTGCCGCGCATTTTCTCAATGGTATCACGGTAGCCGCCGGAGCCATACTGGATGCAGCGGTTGATACGGCTGATGGTAGCCGTGCTGATCTCCACCGCCTTTACGATCTGGTCGTAGGTGCTGCCGTCCAGCAGCAGCTTTGCCGCCTCCAGCCGCTGCGCCATATCGGAGATCTCTTTTACCGTGCACAGGTCCTCAAAAAAGTTATAGCACTCTTCCCGGGTCTCCAAACTGAGAATAGCGTCAAACAGTGCATCGGTGGTCTGGTTTCTTCTGGAATTTTTATCTGCCATAAATGTTCTCCTTGCCGCCGCAGCGGACTGTCCGGTTTTGGGGGCGTCCCCTATCTTAAATGTTTCGGGAATATTCAGATTCTTTCTTGCATCACCACTTTAGCACATCAAAGTGTGAAAGTCAAGCCCCGGGCGTGAACTCTTTTCATTCGTGGACGTGTATAGTTTTTTTCGTTTCACGCATGAACAAAAATCACCTAAAAATTATTGCAGAACACTTTCCTGAATTAGTGCATCCTCCGAACTTGTGCCAAAGACATTGACAAATTGTGAATTTCGCACTAAAATACGGACAATCATTCGGCAAATGCGATGAACAGGACATGATTCTTTGCAGCACCCTCTCCCAGAGAGCCGCCCATCTGATGCGAAGGCGGTAGTCAGGAGCAAAGCGTTCTCCCCTGCGAGCAGCCTGTGTGAACAGAGGCGTTGACCCCGCCTTTTAGTAATGCATGGCCGTTTCGCCCACGTTACAGGGCAGCGCATGAATGTGCGTTTGTGAGCGGCTGCCCCGAGCAGCAAACGAAGTGGTACCGCGGAGTATTCCCTGCACGATGTGCCGTGCAGAGTGGAAGCCTTCGTCTTCGATGGTCCGTCCATCACACTGGACAGACTTTGGAGGGCGGAGGCTTTTTTACGCCACACCGCTGCGGATGTCGGCTTTAAAGGCCCATGTTCCGCGCATTTTGCCGGGTGCAAAGAAAGGAAAGAGGTAAAAACAATGAATACGCTGGTCATCGTATTGATCGCAGCCGTGTGTCTGTTTGGCGCTTATGCGCTTTACGGCCGCTGGCTGGCAAACAAGTGGGGCATCGACCCCGCCGCAAAGACCCCGGCAGTTGTCCATGAGGATGGCCGGGACTACGTTCCCACCGACGGCTGGACCGTGTTTGCGCACCAGTTCAGCTCCATTGCCGGTGCAGGCCCTGTCACCGGCGCCATTCAGGCCGCTGCTTTCGGCTGGCTGCCGGTGCTGCTGTGGGTGCTGCTGGGCGGCATCTTCTTCGGTGCCGTCACCGACTTCGGCGCTCTGTATGCTTCCGTTAAGAATGACGGCAAGAGCATGGGCATGCTGATCGAAAAGTACATCGGCAAGACCGGCCGCAAGCTGTTCCTGCTGTTCTGCTGGCTGTTCTGCGGCATCGTGATTGCCGCCTTTGCCGACATGGTGGCCGGCACCTTCAATGCCTACGGTGCTGACGGTGCTCTGGCAGAGGCTGCCCAGACCAACGGTGCTGCCGGCATGGTCTCCATCATGTTCATGGTGTTCGCCGTAGTCTTTGGCCTGTTGCAGAAGAACCTGCACTTCACCGGCTGGAAAGAGAATGTGATCAGCATTGCATTCATCGTGCTGTCCTTTGTTGTGGGTGCAAGCTTCCCCATCATTCTGGGCAAGGCCGCATGGAGCTACATCACCTTTGTGTACATCTTCTTTGCCGCTGTTCTGCCCATGTGGCTGCTCAAGCAGCCCCGTGACCACATGACCACCTTTATGTTCGTGGCCATGATCGTGGGCGCTGTTCTGGGCCTGATCGTCAACCATCCCGTCATGAACCTGCCGGTGTTCACCGGCTTTACCAACGCCAAGCTGGGCACCATGTTCCCCATCCTGTTTGTTACCGTTGCCTGCGGCGCTGTTTCCGGTTTCCACAGTCTGGTGTCTTCCGGCACTTCCTCCAAGACCGTCTCCAATGAGAAGGATATGCTGAAGGTCGGCTACGGTGCCATGGTGCTGGAAAGCCTGCTGGCTGTCATCGCTCTGTGTGTTGCCGGTGCTTCTGCTGCTGCCGACGGCACCCCCGCAGACGGCACTCCGTTCCAGATCTTCAGCCGCGGTGTTGCCAGCTTCTTTGTGGGCTTCGGCATTGACCAGCACTTTGCCTCTGTGTTTATGACCATGTGTGTTTCCGCACTGGCCCTGACCAGTCTGGATGCTGTGGCCCGTATCGGCCGCATGAGCTTCCAGGAGCTGTTCAGCGTGGACGACATGGAGCATGCTGAGGGCTGGCGCAAGCTGCTGTGCAACGTGTACTTCTCCACCTTCCTGACTCTGGCTTTCGGCTTCCTGCTGACCAAGATCGGTTACGCCAACATCTGGCCCCTGTTTGGTTCTGCCAACCAGCTGCTGAGCGCTCTGGTTCTGGCTACCCTGTGCGTGTTCCTGAAGGTCACCGGCCGCAGCAACAAGATGATCTTCCCTCCGCTGATCATCATGCTGTGCGTCACCTTCACCGCTCTGGTGCAGCGCCTGATCGCAATGGTCAAGGCCATCAGCAATGCCGCTGCTGTCACCATTCCCGCTGGCGAAGCCACTTGGGGTTCTGTGTTCATCGCAAACGGCTTGCAGCTGATCCTGGCTGTACTGCTGATCGTTCTGGGCCTGAACATCGTGTTCCACTCCTTCAAGGCCTATAAGAATGCTGAGCACAACAGCGAAGCAAAGGTCTGATCACAGATTTGAGCAACGCGTAACTGAATAAGTTAAAGCAACGCCGCTGACGGCTTCAAAATCGTCAGCGGCGTTTTTGTTTGTGGAATTTACAGTTTAGAATTGTCTCCGCTTCGCTCTGACAATCTTAGAGGAATTATTATTTTAAATTAAGAAGCCCGGAAAATCTGCGGATTTTCCGGGCTTCACTTTTCACAAGAGAGGGGTCGTAACGATACATAGCATTTGAAATCAAATTTGCATCTTGCCTTTGGGACTCTCCCAGTGAAAAAGTGTTTTAGAAACGACCGCAGTCGTTTCTAAAACACATAAACTAAAAATAAACTTCCTCTAAAAATAGCCAGAGCGCACGCGGCGGCTATTCTAAATCAAAGTTTTGTCGCTGCCCTGTTCTACCAGAAAAGTCTACCGCACCGACATATCCATCAGAAAGTCTCTTTCCTCTTCTCAATGTCCGTTCATTTTGTTATACTTAATTACAAGCAATCATGATAATAGCAAAGGGTGTGTTTCTATATGCGCAGATCAGCCAAACAGCAATTTAAGAAGAAGTTACAATTAGAGCGAAAAGAAGAAAATGCTGTGCGCTGGAGGGTTGAAGCAAACCATTATGCAACCGATTCCCAATACAAACCACTCTGTTCTGACTTTAATTATGATTCATCCGTCTGTACATCTCCCGGATGTGGCAAAGAAATTTTTCGTGACGGTTTATGCTGGGAATGCTATAAAATCTCTAAACAAGATTAGTTTTGCTTTATCTCCCCTACCATAGATAGCAAAAAGGAGCCGCAGCACCCTAGAGCAGGTACTGCGGCTCCAAATTCAACCTTGGAAGTTCAATTACTTCACCATGCTTGCAACTTCAGCAGCGAAGTCGTCAGCACGCTTCTCCAGGCCCTCGCCCTTCTGGAAGCGGGTGAACTTGACGATCTTGATATCGCCGCCCAGATCCTTAGCGACCTTAGCGGTGTACTGAGCAACAGACAGGTCGCCGTCCTTGACGAACTCCTGATCGACCAGGCAGTTCTCCTTGAAGAACTTCTTGATCTTGCCCTCGATCATCTTCTGCTTCACAGCATCGGGCTTGTTAGCGGTCTTGGGATCGCCAGCCATCTGAGCCAGCATGATCTCCTTCTCCTTGGCCACGACCTCAGCGGGGACAGAAGCCTCATCGACGTAGCTGGGGTTAGCAGCTGCGACCTGCATAGCGATGTCCTTGCCGTAAGCCACGAACTCGTCCTTAGCCTCGATGCCGTTGGTGGTCTCGAAGTTGACCAGAATGCCGTGGGTGCCGCCGCCATGGACGTATGCAGAGCAGACGCCCTCGTAACGGACGAAACGGCGAATCTTGATGTTCTCCTTGATCACGAGGATCAGGTTCTTCAGGGCCTCGTCCACGGTCTCGCCGTTCTCGGTCTTGCAAGCCATCAGAGCCTCAACGTCAACGGGGTTCTGCTTCATGATGACCTGAGTAGCTTCCTTGACGAAAGCAACAAACTTGTCGTTCTTGGCAACGAAGTCGGTCTCAGCGTTGACCTCGATGACAACGCCCACCTTGCACTCGGGGCAGTAATCAGCGTAGACCATGCCCTCAGCAGCGGTACGGCTTGCCTTCTTTGCAGCGGTAGCCAGACCACGCTCGCGCAGGATCTCGATCGCCTTCTCGAAGTTGCCGTCAGCCTCGGTCAGAGCCTTCTTGCACTCCATCATGCCGCAGTCGGTCTGCTTGCGCAGTTCCATAACGTCCTTTGCAGAAATAGCCATTTTTGTTATTCTCCCTTACACGTTATTTGTTTGGTTGTGAGATGGGAAATCAGGCGTTTGCTGCATCCTCAGCGGGAGCGGCCTCCTGGTTGCCCTGCTTGCCTTCCAGCACAGCGTCAGCCATAGCGCCGGCGATCAGCTTGACAGCGCGGATAGCGTCGTCGTTGCCGGGGATCACGTAGTCGATCTCGTCGGGGTTGCAGTTGGTATCAACGATAGCCACGATGGGGATGTTCAGCTTGCGGGCCTCAGCAACAGCGATGCGCTCCTTGTGAGGATCGACGATGAACATAGCCTTCGGCAGGGTCTTCATGTTCTTGACGCCGCCCAGGTACTTGTCCAGCTTCTCCATCTCCAGCTCCAGCTTAGCCACTTCCTTCTTGGGCAGCAGCTCGAAGGTGCCGTTCTCCTTCATCTTAGCCAGCTGATCCATACGGTCGATGCGCTTACGGATGGTGCGGAAGTTGGTCAGCATGCCGCCCAGCCAGCGAGCATTGACATAGTGCATACCGCAGCGCAGAGCCTCGTCACGGATGGACTCCTGAGCCTGCTTCTTGGTGCCGACGAACAGGATGTCGCCGCCCTCAGCTGCAACTTCCTTCACGTAGTTGTAAGCCTCGTCCAGCTTCTTCACGGTCTTCTGCAGATCGATGATATAGATGCCGTTGCGCTCGGTGAAGATGTACTTCTTCATCTTGGGGTTCCAGCGGCGGGTCTGGTGACCGAAGTGCACACCTGCCTCGAGAAGCTGCTTCATAGAAACGACTGCCATAGTAAAAATACCTCCAGATATTGTTTTGCCTCCGCACACCGTGATCCGCACGATACATCGGGTATCGGCAGACTGCCCTCCACCCGGCTGGGCACAAAAGGGCATAGTGATGCGTGTGTAATGCTTTGTTATAGTACCACAAAAAGAATGCGGTTGCAAGAGTTTTTCTCTGTTTTTTACAAAGAAAAGCGTTATTTTTCGCTCATTTGCCCTTCGGCGGCGCGCTGAAGGCCGAAAGGCCCATGCGGTCGAGGGCGTAGCCCTTGCCGAACATCAGGTCATACTGCAAAAGCCAGTGCTCGCTGTTCCACCGCTGCTGGAACGCTGTAGGCTCCAGCGTGGTGCTGCCGTCCGGTTCCATTACCACGCCGCGGGTATAGGCGCGGTCCGCCACCCGCAGCTGACGGTTCAGGAACTGGAAGTAGAGCGGCTCGTCCAGACCGTAAATATCCATCATCACCGGCGAAATATCGTAAGATGCAATGGTGCCAAGCTCCACCTTCTGCTGGCTGTAGTTGGACCACATCAGCAGCGTGGTCTGGTGCAGGCGGGGGTCTGCGCTGGAATCGCTGGCATAGCCGGTGGCGGTGTAGACGTCGTAGTTGGAATCGATGGGGTTATAGTGATCGCCCCAGAACACCAGAATGACCGGCTCGTCCACCTGAGAGAAGTATTCGGTCAGTCTGCCCAGCATGGCGTCGGCGTCCCGAATGCCGGTGGCAAAGTCCTCCAGTGCACCCACGGTGCTGGGCTTGAGGCCTGTGGGATGGGACACCACCTTTACGCGCTCGTCGTCCGGATAGTTGTCCTTATTATAATTGGTGTGGTTCTGCATGGTGACGGCGTGCAGGAACACCGGCTTATCCGAGGAGGCCTTCATGCTCTCGTACTGCTGGATGATCTGATCTGCCATGGAATCGTCAGTGACAAGGCCGCTTGTCCAGTAGTGTTTCCGGACCTTGGTCACGCCATGCATATCCTCAAGACTGATAAAATCGTCAAAGCCGAGGTTGGGGTAAGCCTTGTCGCGGCTCCAGTATTTTGCCCAGAAGCAGTGCACTGCAGCGGTCTGATAGCCCCGGCTCTTGAGATAATTGGGCATAGCGAACATGGGCTTGGTCACGTGCTGCTGGTAGGGCTTGCTGCCGCTGGGCAGGAAGGACACCGAGTAGCCGGTAAGGGCCTCAAACTCCACATCGCAGGTGCCGCCGCCAAAGCTGGGGCTGTAGGCCCGGCCATAGGCGCTGGTCTGCTGCAAGGCGTGCAGATTTTGGGAGACATCCGTATCAAAGGTGATGCCGTACTGTTCCAGCTCGGAAACGTCCCAATAGGATTCATCCATCACATAGATGATGGTGGGATCCTTCACCTGCTCGTCCTTGGGAGTGACGGCGCTGTAGCTGGTGGGATAAAGCGGGCCGGTAGTGAACTTCTGGCTCTCGTCCACATTGTCCAGCAGGGCATCCACTGCTTCCTGCGAGTATTCCTCAGGCTTGTCGATCTCAAGGTTGGTGAGGTTGGTCATAAAACCGGTGATCACACCGTAATAACGGTAGTAGCGGTCCTGCATCCATGCGTCCGGCGTGATGCCGACGGCCTGCGTGACGGCGGGCTGCAAATAAACGCCGAACACCAGCAGGCACAGCGCCGCTGCGGTAGCGGCACTGCCCGCCAGCCGGGGCAGCCAGCGCTGTTTGTGACGTCCGCAGTACAGGAAAAAGCCGCCCACCGTCAGTGCCAGCACCACGACGATGGTGACGACCATGCTGGTCTGGATCTTGAGGCCCGCCGCAGACGCCACACCGGCGGCTTCCGACACCTGCGCCAGATCCCAAGGCAGGAAAGGCTCGCCGCGCAGCTGCAAGGTGTAAAAGTTCACCGCGCAGGGTGCGCAGCCCAGCACCGCCATGCCCAGCGTAGACAGCGGCGGGAACCGGAACACCCAGTCCAGCAGCAGCCACACCAGAAACAGCAGCAGCCATGCCAGCAGGTAGGCCCCGATATGCGGAAAGATAAAACTTGTAAAAATATCTGCGCCCAGACTGCCGCGGGCGATCCATTCGCCCAGCAGCAGCACGATCAACGATGCCGCCAGCGGAAACAGCATCCGCAGCGCCAAAAGTGGTTTTGGAGTTTTCATAAATTCCGTTCCTTTCCTCGTCCCGAACTTTCAAAATCCAAAGCAAAATCACGCTTCTCTACGCTTTTTGCACAAAGCTCCTGCGATTATTATAGTCACTTTACCGAAAATGTCCACCCCTGATTTTGCAAAAAATTTACAAACCCAGCTTTGCCCGCAGCTTTTGCCACAAACCGGGCTGTTCCGGCTGCGGCGGCGCGGGCGGCAGGGCCGTGTGCACCAGCACTGCATCGGTGCCAATGGTTTCGATCTCCTGCCACGGAATGGTCAGGCTCTCGTCCCGGCCAAGCAGTCCGAACAGCCGGGGCCTGCCCAGCAGGATCAGGCTTTGCAGCTGTGCAGTGGCCGGGTCAAAGGTCAGGTCGTCGGCCCGGCCAAGGCAGACGCCCTGTTCCAGCTGCACCACCTCTTTTTCACACAGTTCCCGGATGGTCACGGCGCTCTCCCCTTTCTGCCACAGCTTATGCGGCAGCTTTACCGGTGATGCAAAAAGCAGTGGAAACCACATGGCAGATTGTGGTATACTGAGGAAAAGCATTCCATTACGAAACAGAGGATATCTTATAATGTATAATAGCATCGTATTTGATCTGGGCGGCGTCATGGTGGATTTTGACCCCAAGGCCTATCTGGTAGACCGCCTGTGCAACGCTGAGATCGAGGAGCAGGTGTACGACCTGACCTTTGGCAGCGAAGCGTGGAAGCAGCTGGACGCGGGGCTTGTCTCCCGTTTTGACGGCAACAGCGCCATGCTCAAAAATGCCAGAGCCGTCGGGCGCGAATTTGAGGTGCAGGGCGTGCTGGACGACTGGCTGCACATCCTGCACCCGCGCCGCCGGATGCAGGAGCTGGTGCGCCGCCTGAAAAACCATGGCTACTGCGTGTACTACCTGAGCAACATCCCGCAAGACGTGCTTGAGCTGTTCAAAGAGCGCGGCGTGCTGGACCGCTTTGACGGCGGTGTTGCCTCCTGCGAGGTGCACATCAACAAGCCCGACCCCCGCATCTATCAGGCGCTGCTGGACAAATACGGCCTGAAAGCCAGCGAGTGCGTATTCATTGACGACAATCTGGCCAATGTGCAGGCCGCCTTCACGCTGGGTTTTGTCGGCATCCAGATGAAGGAGAGCGTCGGCACCCTGATCCGCAGCCTTGCCACCTGCAATGTAGCCCTGCGGTAACAACATAAAAGCAGCTCCCGCCAAAGAATGCTCTGGCGGGAGCTGTTTTGTGCTGAGCGGAGTTACTTTTTCTCGTAGTTCTGGCAGTAGTGCGGAGTCTCCACCTGCTGCGTATTGCAGGTGCACTGCTCAGTCACTTTGATCTGGGGCAGGTCGCACTTGCAGCCGCTCACATTGTGGCAGCACTCGCAGACATCACAGGTAACGCCGATGTTTTCCATGTTTATCACCTCTTTGCCCTCAGTATGGCCTGTGGGCAGAGCATTTATGCTGGAAAACTCAGCCAGCTTTTTTCGCTTCTCGCTTTGCTTTGAGGGTCACTGCCACATGCCGGATGGACAGTACCGGGTGCACCGGCAGCATCCGCGGGCCAGCCCAGCGCATCACCGCGCGGATCTTTTCCCGCATTTCCGGCTTATAGCAGTGCACCTTGCAAGCCGAACAGAAGGTCTTGGTCTCCATGAACGGGCATTTTTCGATACGCATCAGGGCATAATCGTGCAGCTGCCGGCATTCCGGGCATAAGGTGCCTTTGGGTGTTTTGTGCTGCCTGCGGCAGTACAGCGCGATCATCTCGCTGACCAGCAGCTTTTCGTCTGCGCGTTTCTTTTCCAAGTTCTTCGGGGCGCTCTGCATAGGGATGGGGTCTCCTGTTCTGTATTTTATTCTTTTTTACGGCCCGACCGCATTGCAGCGCGGCGCACCGCACCGCGCAAAAACGCAAATCCTACCGTAATGCCAATTGCCGCAGCCACTGCCATATACACCGCCTTTTTAAAGCAACGCGGCAAGAGACCGGGCTTTGAACGCCCCTGATCCCCTGCCGCTGTTTTTGCATTCTGTGCAGGGCCGCTGTTTTGCCAAGCGTTTAAAGTTTAGCGCAGCAAACCCTGTTTGTCAAGAGAAGTTTCTCCCGCTTACCATGCAGCCAGATCTGCGCCCAGCTTGCGGCAGGCAGCCTGAACATCATCGTCCGGAGCCTCGTTGCAGATCAGGCCTTCGCCGTTCAGCACCTGTGCGCCGTCGCCCTGAGCACGCTCCACCCAGTCGCGCATCCACTGGCCGTCGCCCCAGCCGTAGGAGCCGAACAGTGCGATCTTCTTGCCGTTCAGCGAACCTTCCAGATCGGTGAACATGGGCTCGAACTCGCTCTCCTCCAGCTGCTCAGCACCCATTGCGGGGCAGCCAAAAGCCACTGCATCAAACTCAGCCAGCTTTGCGGCGTTCATCTCGCTGCAAGGCACGATGGTGCCGTTTGCACCCTCTGCGACGCAGTTTGCCATGGTCTCGGTGTTGCCGGTTGCGCTCCAGAATACGACTGCTACTTTGCTCATAAAAGATCGACCTCTCTCAAATCAATATTAGTTAGGTATATCTAACTTCGTGTTCCATGAAAACGCGTCCAACCACGCAGACGCATTTTCATTCGGTTAGTATCTCCTAACCATCGATAGAATACCACAGCTTCCGGGTCATGTCAAGCCTTTTATGAAAAAAGAACTGCCGCCGTCGAGAACACGCCGTAGAGCACCGGCTGATGCAGCATATACAGCAGCAGCGAGTGCCGGCCCAGCCAGCCCAGCGGCAGGCAGACCGAACTGCGCAGTACCCCCATTTGTTCCCTGCCAATGAGCCTGTGCGCAAAATAACCCGCCCAGAACAAAAACAGCCACGGCAGCAGTGCAAAGTAATCGGCGGAAAAGAAACCCTCCGGGTGAAAGCCCAAAAAGGCTGTGAAGTAGTTTGCATACAGGCCCCGCGGCAGCAAAAGCTTCCAGCTGCCAATGCCCACCCAGCTGGAGGAAACCGGATAGCTCAGCGCAAACAGCACCGCCGAAACCACAAGCCCTGCCGCAGGCGGCACCTTTTGCAGCAATGGTTCCAGCACACCGGTCAGCAGCATGGCTGCACCCAAAAAGGTCAGCACACCAAAAACGACCCGTTTCTCCGGCATAAAAAGCAGTGTCACTGCCGTGACCACCGCACCGGCTGCAAACACGGTGGTGCCGCGGCGCAGTGTGTGCCGCCCAAAGGGCACACAGAAGCCGGACAGCAGAATGAATACCCAGCAGATGGACTGCTGCCACAGCCAGCCCGGCATCTGGTTGTACCAGCCGATGTTCACACCAAACAGGAATATCAGGTCCCAGCAGGCATGGTACAGCATCATGCTGACAAGGTCCAACCCGCGCAGTTCATCCAGCAGCGCATAGCGGCCCGCCGGGCGTTTTTGTGCCGAAGCTGTTTTCACGTTCCCATCTCCTTTTGCAGCGCATCATAATTCAGTATTATAAAATGACGCGGCAGCGTCTGTCAACGGAACAACTTTGTAGGTTGAACCGCAAAAAACCGCTGCACAGCGGCAAAGCCATGCAGCGGTCAAACAGATAACTGGGGAAACCTTATCAGACTTCGGTGTTGAAGTAACGCTTCAGCAGGCCCTCAAAGCCGCGGCCATGACGGGCCTCGTCCTTTGCCATCTCGTGAACGGTGTCGTGGATGGCATCCAGATTCAGGGCCTTTGCCTTCTTGGCCAGATCCATCTTACCGGCGCAGGCACCGCACTCGGCCTCGGCACGCATCATCAGGTTCTTCTTGGTGCTGTCGGTGACGACTTCACCCAGCAGCTCTGCAAAACGGGATGCGTGGTCAGCTTCCTCGTAAGCATAGCGCTTGTAAGCCTCTGCGATCTCGGGGTAGCCCTCGCGCTCGGCCACACGAGCCATTGCCAGATACATGCCGACCTCACTGCACTCGCCCTCAAAGTTTGCGCGCAGGCCGTCCACGATCTCCTGCGGAACGCCCTCGGCCTTGCCGATGCCCACAACATGCTCGGTGACATAGGTATTGCCGGTCTTTTCCACAAACGCAGAGGCCGGAGCCTTGCAGACGGGGCACTGAGCCGGGATCTCGCCTTCAGCAATATAACCACAAACGGTGCAAACATACTTTTTCATAAGAACAACCTCCATCATTCTTTTAAAGATCATTGTAGGGATACGGACGGTGTTGGTACTCACCGGCCCTTCTCATGGCTCTATTATAGCGAATGATTCCTAGTTAGTCAAGGATAATTTTAAGAACAGTTCCTATTTATTGAAATCTGTCAGGGTCACTAAAAACAGCACCTGAAATTTAGGCACTTTGCTCTGTACCACAAAAAAGCAGAGCCGCCCTGCGGCATACAGGACGGCTCTGCTTGGGTTGTTGTTTTATGATCCGGGCAAATCAGACCTGCAAGTTGCTGCTGGAAGCGGCTTCGGCGCCGTCGACAGCATCAAACTCGTAATCGTTGCCGGGCAGAATGGCGTTGAGCAGGATGCCTGCAATTGCGGCCACAGCCAGACCGGACAGGTTGATGGTGACGCCTGCGACGGCAAAGCTGATGCCGCCCACCGAGTTGAAGCCCAGTGCGCACACCAGAATGACAGCAGCCACGATCAGGTTGCGGCTGTTGGTAAAGTCCACGCGGTTCTCCACCACGTTGCGCACACCAATGGCAGAGATCATGCCGTACAGCACAAAGCTGATACCGCCGATGATGCCGGTGGGGATGGTGTTGATGACGGCCTCAAACTTGGGGCTGAAGCTGAGAATGATGGCCAGCACAGCCGCAATGCGGATGACCAGCGGGTCGTAGATCTTGCTCAGGGCCAGCACGCCGGTGTTCTCGCCATAGGTGGTGTTGGCCGGGCCGCCCAGCAGGCCGGCCATGGTGGTTGCAAGGCCGTCGCCCAGCAGAGTGCGGTTCAGACCGGGATCGTTGATGTAGTTGTGGCCCACGGTCGCGCTGATGGCGGCAATATCGCCCACATGCTCCATCATGGTTGCCAGCGCAATGGGGATGATGGTGAACAGTGCACTGATGAACTCCGGGCTGCCATCAATGGCAAACAGGCCCATGGCTTCCTTATGCAGCGGGATGCCGATCCATGCAGCTTCGGAAATGCGCTGAAAGTCCACTGCACCGGTCACCAGTGCCACCGCATAGGACACCAGCACACCGATGAGGATGGGCAGGATCTTGACCATGCCCTTGCCCCAGATGTTGCATGCAATGACGGTGCCCAGAGCCACGAAGGCCAGGATCCAGTTGGACTGGCAGTTGCTGATGGCAGAGGGAGCCAAGATCAGACCAATGGAAATGATGATGGGGCCGGTGACCACCGGCGGGAAGAATTTCATGATGCGGCGGATGCCGAAGGTGGAGATCAGCAGGCTGGCCACCAGATAGACAAGGCCGGAAAATGCAATGGCAGCGCACGCATAAGGCAGCATCTTGGTGTTGGCCACGGTCAGGTTGCCGTCCGCATCGGCCAGCATGGGGGCCACAATGGAGAAACCGCCCAGATACGCAAAGGAGGAGCCAAGGAAAGCGGGCACCTTCTTTTTGGTGATCAGGTGGAACAGCAGCGTGCCCAGACCGGCGCACAGCAGGGTGGTGGAAACGCTCAGGCCGGTAAGCAGCGGCACCAGCACCGTTGCGCCGAACATGGCAAACATGTGCTGCACGCCCAGAATGAACATGCGGCCTGCGCCCAGCTGGTGCGCGTCGTAAATGCCTTTGGAGTAATCGATTTTTTCACTCATGAAGTTTTTCTGCCTCCTACAGGACTTCCCGTCCCAAAAAAAGAGGCACCGCCGTCAGCAAAACGGCAATGCCTCCAGAATTTGGGAACAATGATTCCGCCCGGAACGGAAAATGGAAAATGCAGTGCAGCGCAAGCGGTGATTCGTGTGCAGCATGGTGCTCTCCCCTTTCCGTTCAGGCTTTTTCCAAACTGCCGGGCTTGCACCCGGCCAACTGCGCAAAGCCCCGCAAAAGGCCCTAAGCCGCAGTTCTTCCAGATAGTATAGCAGACTTTTTGCCCGTCTGCAACTGTTTTGGGCAATTCTCTTGTATTTCCAGCCCGGAAGATCGGGCACAGTGTCTTGCAATCCGGCCCAAAGCGCACTATAATATAACCTACCATTGTAATCTGTATTATAAGAGAATCATCAGGAGAGTTTATGATCTATCTGGATTATTCCGCCAACACTCCGGTGGACGAGGCGGTTTTGCAGCGCTTTTGTGAAGTGGAGCGCAATTGCCCGGGCAATGCCAACTCCCGCCATGCAGCAGGCACCGCCGCCAAGGCAGCCATAGATGAAGCCACACAGAGCATCGCCCGCAGCCTGAATGTTCAGCCTGCCGAGATCATCTATACATCCGGCGCCAGCGAGGCCAACAATTTTGCCCTCAAAAGCATTGCCCGGCTGGAGCGCCACCATGGCAGGCACATCATCTCTACACCGCTGGAGCATTCCTCGGTGAGCGGCAGCCTGACCGCTTTGCAGGAGCAGGGCTATGAGATCGACCTTGTGGACATCAAACAGGACGGCACTGTGGACCTTGACCACTTAAAAGAGCTGCTGCGCCCGGACACCATTCTGGTGGCCGTCACCGCTGTAGACAGCGAACTCGGCGTAGTACAGCCGGTGGCGGAAATTGCAGAACTTTTAAAAACCTACCCCCACTGCCATTTCCATGTGGACGCCACACAGGCCGTGGGCAAACTGCCGGTCTGCTTTGATGGCATTGATACCATGAGCCTGACCGCCCACAAGTTTTACGGACTGAACGGCATCGGCGTGCTGGTCAAGCGGCGCGGCCTTGCGCTGGAGCCGCTCATCCACGGCGGCGAGAGCACCACTATCTACCGCAGCGGCACGCCTACCGTGGCGCTGGCCTGCGCGCTGGCGCTGGCGCTGGATAAGGCCGTCACCGAACTGCCCGCCCGGGTGGAGTACATCCACGCCTTGAATGCTCGCCTGCGCGCAGAGCTTGCAAAGTATCCCAAAGTGCGCATCAACAGCCCGGAAAGCGCCGTGCCGCAGATTTTGAACCTGAGCGTGCAGAACGTAAAGGGTACCGTGTTCCAGCGGGAGCTGGACGCCAAAGGCGTGTGCGTCTCGGTGAAATCGGCCTGCTCGTCGGACGGTCTACCCTCCCGTGCGGTGTTTGCCGTGAGCCACGACCGGCGCAATGCGCTGTCCTCGTGGCGCATCAGCCTGAGCCATCTGACCACCGAGGATGAAATTACCGGCTTTTTGCAGGCGTTCGATGCCTGTTACAACGCCCTGACCCAGTAAAGAGGAGTATTATGAAGCGAGATTTGGAACCCTATCAGCTGATCGAACGCAGCATCATCAAAAAATACCGCAAAGAGCTGTGGACGCCCTTCATCGTGGCGGTCAAGCGCTATGAGCTGGTGCAGGCCGGCGACCGCATTGCCGTGTGCATCTCCGGCGGCAAGGACTCCATGCTGATGGCAAAGCTCATGCAGGAGTTACAGCGCCACAGTGATGTGCCTTTTGAACTGGTATTCTTGGTGATGGACCCCGGCTACAACGAGATCAACCGCCAGAAGATCGAAAGCAACGCAGAGCTTTTGCACATCCCCGTGACCATTTTTGAAAGCAATATTTTTGCCGTGGCCAACAACACCGATAAAAACCCCTGCTACCTCTGCGCCCGGATGCGCCGCGGCCACCTGTACAGCAAGGCCAAGGAACTGGGCTGCAACAAGATCGCGCTGGGCCATCACTTTAACGACGTGATCGAGACCACTGTCATGAGCATGTTCTACGGTTCTCAGCTGCAAGCCATGCCGCCCAAGCTCCACAGCACCAGCTTCCCGGGCATGACCCTCATCCGCCCAATGTACTGCATCCGCGAGGAGGATATTCTGGCGTGGAAGCGCTACAACGAGCTGGAATTCATCCAGTGCGCCTGCCGCTTTACCGAGAACTGCACCATGTGCGACAACGGCGGCGGCGGTTCCAAGCGGCAGGAGGTCAAGACCCTGCTGCGCCGCCTGAAGCGCGAGAACCCCAACATTGAAAACAGCATCTTCCGCAGCATCCACGCTGTGGCGCTGGACACCATGCCGGGCTATAAATCCGAAGGCGTGGAGCACAGCTTTTTGGAGCGGTTCAACGCGATGGAGGCCGCGCAGCACACCGAAGAATAACTCTCTGCATACAGCAAAATCCCCTCTCTGTTCCGGGCGTACCCGCAGAGAGGGGATTTTTTCAGGTTTCCTTTTTGATGCCGAACATCCTGCGCAGAATTCCGCGCAATGCCTTGGGGCTGCGGATGACAACTACCTGCATATACTCCCCGCCTTTCTGTTTTCTGTTCCATCCTATGCAGGCAGGGAGCAGAATGTTCCGGCAAAAGCGGATGGCTCAATCCGCCATGGTCTCCACCACCACCAGTGCACCGCTGCGGGTGGAAATGGCAATGGTGTCCGACCCGGCGGCATACTCGTTGCTGACGCCCAGCGGATAGGCAGCCGTCAGCTCCGCATCGTCCAGCTCATAGTAGGAGCCGTGCTCACACACGCCCTCTGCCCTGCCCTCCAGCGGAAAGGCAGAGAAGAAGAAATACTGCGCTTTGTGGTAATGGCGGGTCTCGCCGGGCAGCACATAGGTGATGCGGCTGCGCTCGTCCAGCAGCGTGGTGCGCACGCCGCGCTTTTCAAGGCCAAGGCCTGTGCACAGGTTTGCAAGTGTATGCTCCACCCGTTTGCCGCCAAGGCCGCCCAGCAGCAGCACCTCGTCAAAGCCTTTTTCTGAGGCCAGCTTTGCGGCGTACTCGGTGTCCGTATCGTCCTTGACGTGGGGCAGAACGATGACATCATCCTGCTTTTCCGGGCAGGGGGCGGTGTCAAAATCGCCCAAGATGATATCAGGCTTACAGCCCAGCGGGACACAGTTGCGATAGCCTGCATCGCAGGCGATGATAAAATCGTCCGGACGCAGGGCCTTTGCCAGCTCCGGCGAGACCGGGCAGGCAGAAATGATCACACAGCGTGACATGAGGTTCCTTTCTTTTTACACTTTCGGGCGCTGCCAGTCCTTCACGTCCTTGACTTCCTCGTACATGGCGCAATAGCTGTCGTACCGGGTCTGGGAAAGTTTGCCCTCAGCCAGTGCGGCGCGCACGGCGCAGCCCTTTTCGGTGCGGTGGGAGCAGCCGGTAAACTGGCACCGGCCCAGATACGGCCCGAATTCCGGGAACACGTGCTCCAGATTCTCTTTTGGGATAAAACCGGCGCGGTTCGCTTCCAGACTGGCAAAGCCCGGCGTATCCGCAATGCGCCCGCCAAAGGCTTCAAAGATCGTCACCTCGCGGGTGGTATGGCGGCCGCGGCCCAGCTTCTGGCTGATGGCACTGGTCTCGCGCTCGGCTTCCGGCAGCAGATGGTTCAGCAATGTGGATTTGCCCACGCCGGAATTGCCGCAGAACGCGCACAGCCGGCCGCCGATCCACTGCTTTACTTCATCCAGACCGCTGCCGGTCCCATAATCGATGCGGATGAACGGCAGGGTGGATCTTTCGTAGGCCGCGCGCAGGAACTCCGCCTCGGCCAGATCGCCCTTGGTGCACACGATCACCGGCTGCACGCCCTTATCCACCGCAATGGCGGAGAGCTTATCCAGCACCAGCGTACTGGGCGTAGGCTGCGTGGTGCTGGCCACCAGAAACAACACATCAAGGTTTGCCACCGGCGGGCGCACGAACACATTTTTGCGCGGTGCGATCTCGGCAATGACCGAAACACCGTTCTCGGTTTCCAGCGTCACCTCATCGCCCGCCACCGGCGTGATCTTCTGTTTGCGGAAGATGCCGCGGGGCTTACACTCCACAATGCCTTCCGGCGTTTTTACGTAGTAAAAGCCGCCGATGCCCTTTGTGATATATCCTTTCATGCGCTCCTCCGTCAACTCAGCAGCGAGGACCACCAGTCGGTCAGCGGCGTCTGCGAAGGCTCTGCCGCGCCCGGGTCGCCGGTCTCGCCGGACGAAGAAGAGGAAGAGCCGCCGCCAAACAGTCCGCTCCACCAGTCGCCGCCGGTGCTTCCGCTCTCGCTGGGTGCTTCCGGTTCCGGCTCAGGCTCAGGCCCTGCGCTGACCACGATGTTCACACGGCTGTTCAGCTTTGCTGTAGAACCCGCAGCCGGGTCCTGACTGATCACGGTGCCCACGGGCTGGTCGCTGTACTGCTCGCTCTGGCTGCCAAGGCCCAGACGGTTCTGCACCAGCAGGGTGCGGGCATCATCGGCATTCATGCCGATCAGCGAGGGCACCTTGGTGGTGGTTGCCACCTGCGGGCGGCTGATATACACCACCACCGTGCTGCCTGCCGCCACCTGACTGCCTGCCGCCGGGTCGGTGCGGATCACGGCACCGGATGCCACCGAGGTATCCACCGCCTGTGTCACCAGCACCGAGACGCCCAGCTCCTTGAGCTGCTGCTCCGCGTCAGCCTGCACGTAGTTGGTCAGGTCCGGCACGGTGACATACTGGGTGCCAAGGCTGACGGTGAGGGTCACATTCTGGCCCTCACGCACCGTGCGGCCGGACACCGGCGACTGCTTGTAGATATAGCCTGCGGCATAGTCGCTGTTGTACTCCTGCTCCCAAGTAACGGTGATCTGGCCGGAGACCACCTGCTCGGTGGCAGCGGCCTCGTCCTGAGTCATGCCGATATAATCGCCCAGCGCGATATCGGCCTTGTTGTTCATCAGGTTGGAGGAATCGTTCAGGATCATCCAGCACAGTGCAAGGCAGGCCAGTGCAAATGCAATGGTAATGCCAAACAACGCCGGCAGAAAGATGGTGCGGCGCTTTTTCTTGCGGGGGGCCGCCTTTTTGCTGCGGGGCGCAGGTTTTTCGGCCGGACGGTTTGCACGGTTCTGGTTCATGGTACGTTTCACCACCTTTTCGGGCGCATCTTCTGTAATATATTTGTATTCAAACATCACGGAGGGGTTCTGCACGTAGGTGTCCAGTGCATCCAGCATTTCGCGGGCGGATGCATAGCGGTTCTGCGGCAGTTTTGCCATGGCTTTTTCGGTGATCTCCACCAGTGCGTTCGGCACTTCCGGTGCGATCTCGTGCAGGGACTTGGGCTTATCCGAGATCTGCTTGATGGCCACCTCCACCATATCGTCCGCGTCAAAGGGCAGATGGCCGCTGAGCATCTCGTACATCATCACGCCCACCGAGTAGATATCGCTGGTGCAGTCGGTCTCGTCACCCTTGGCCTGCTCCGGGCTGATATAGTGCACGCTGCCCATGGCCTTGCCGCTGAGCAGCTGGTTCTCCGCGCGGGAGATGCGCGCGATGCCAAAATCCATCATGCGCAGCTGGCCGTTGTCCAGCAGCATGATGTTCTGGGGTTTGATGTCCCGGTGCACCACACCGTTGGCGTGGGCATGTTCCAGCGCCTTCAAGATCTGGGAGATAAAGTGCACGGTCTCCCGGTTGGTCAGCCTGCCGCCGCGCTGGTTGAGGTACTCGCGCAGGGTCATGCCGTCCACATATTCCATCACGATATATTGCAGCTCGTCGTTCACCGAGACATCATACACTTTTACAATGTTGGGATGATTCAGCAGTGAGATGGCCTTGGATTCGTTTTTGAAGCGGCGCACAAGGTCCGGATCGTGCATGAACTCCTGCCGCAGCACCTTGACGGCCACCACGGTGCCCGCCGGTACCGGACCGTTGTGCCCCAGCATGACCGCCTTGTAGACGTTGGCCATGCCGCCGGAGCCGATCAGCTCCTTTACCTCATACAGGCCGTCCAGCTTTTTGCCGATCAGATTGTCCATCAGCGCACCTCCTCCACGCGCAGCAGCAGCGCGGTGACGTTATCCGGGCCGCCGTTTTCGTTGGCCGTGCGGATCAGCCGGTCCGGCAGGTCGTAGAAAGCACCGGTGCGCAGCAGCTGTTCCAGCTGATCTTTGGGAACTGCATTGGTCAGGCCGTCCGAGCACAGCAGCAAAAGGTCGCCCGGCTCCAGCTCTGCGGCGGTGAACTCCGGTTCCAGCCGGTAGTCCACGCCCAGCGCTTTGGTGATGATGTTCTTCTGGGGGTGATGTTCGGCTTCCTCCACGGTGATGGTGCCGCAGTCCACCAGCTCCTGCACATAGGAGTGGTCATGGGTGAGCTGGTTCAGTGCACCTTTCCGGTACAGATAAGCCCGGGAGTCGCCTGCGTGGCACAGGAACACTTTGCCGCCGCGCACCAGCGCGCATACGGCGGTCGTGCCCATGCCTGCCAGTGATTCCTCCCGCATGGCCTTCTGGAATACGAAGCGGTTGGCGCTGAGCAGCGTCTTTTTTAAAAAGGTCTCTTCCTCGCCGGGCAGGCACTTGGAAGCATACTGCTCCTGAAAGCAGCGCTCAATGACATCACACGCGCTCTGACTGGCTTCCCTGCCGCCGCGTGCGCCGCCCATGCCGTCGCATACCAGCAGCCATGCGGCGTCGCCGGGCAGTTCCCCCGCGCGATAATCGTCCTGATTATCCTGCCGGACTCTGCCGACATCCGTTTTTCCTGCAAGTTTCATAGGATTCTCCCTTTATATTACGCTTTCCCGTTCATTTCGTCGCGGCGCAGCTGGCCGCAGGCGGCGCTGATCTCGCTGCCAAGGCGGCGGCGCACCGTGGCATTGACGCCAAGGCTCTCCAGCTTTTGCTGGAAACGGCGCACATTGGCGGCATCGGTGGCAGAGTACGGACTGCCGTCCACCGGGTTGATGGGGATCAGATTCACGTGGGCGCCCATGCCCCGGATGAGGTTTGCCAGCTGTCTGGCGCAGGCGTCCGAATCGTTGACGCCGCGCACCATGGAGTATTCAAAGCTCACGCGCCGGCCGGTGGTGTCCTGATAGCGGCGCACGGCCTGCATCAGCACTTCCACAGGGTAGGCATCGTTCACCGGCATCATGCTGCTGCGGATCTCGTTGTTGGGGGCGTGCAAAGACACCGAAAGGGTGAGCTGCAATTTTTTCTCAGCCAGCAGGTCGATCTTTGGCACAAGGCCGCAGGTGGAAAGGCTGATATTGCGCATCCCGATGTTGACGCCTTCGGGCGAGGTGATATTCTCCAGAAACTTCATCACTTCGTCAAAATTGTCCAGCGGTTCCCCGATGCCCATGAGCACGATGTGGGAAATGCGCTCGCCGATGTCCTTCTGTGCGGTGTAAATTTCAGAGCAGATCTCGCCTGCTTCCAAGTTGCGCACACGGCCCGCCTGCGTGGATGCGCAGAAGCGGCAGCCCATGCGGCAGCCCACCTGCGTGGACACGCACACCGTGTTGCCGTAGTGGTAGCGCATGACAACGGTCTCGATGCAGTTGCCGTCTGCCATGCGCAGCAGATATTTTACAGTGCCGTCCTTTGCTTCCTGCCGGCGCTCGATCTTGGGCGCAGCGATATAGAAGCTTTCCTCCAGCTTTGCCAGCAGGGTCTTGGGCTGGTCGGTCATGGCAGAAAACTCGGCGACCAGCTTCTGGTGCACCCAGTGGAAGATCTGCTTTGCCCGGAAGCCCGGCTGA
>ERZ1026898.565-NODE-565-length-21703-cov-5.333841_pt1 | contig 21703 bp, 17 predicted proteins | sample MGYA00380178_ERZ1026898 | MGnify/ENA primary metagenome ERZ1026898 (study PRJEB33269, sample SAMEA4719814) | human gut metagenome | biome: human-associated habitat; feature: organic feature; material: feces | place: Cameroon | collected 2013-10 ...
GATACATATAGTAAAACCACGGAAATATGGAAACCAAGAAATTTAATTCTCTGATTGAAAAATATTTTTCCGGAAAGACGACATCCGAAGAAAACGCATTGCTCCGCTCCTATATGGAAGAGGGAGACGCTGCGCGTTCCTTCGATGAATTTGCATTCGTCAAATGGCAGGATGCAGATACCGAAATGCCTGAAGAACAGAAGGACAGGATCCGACATAATCTGCTGGCAGGCATCAAGACCCAGAAGAGATTGACTGTCAAGAAGATATTGAAGTTCAGCGCTGCAGCGGCCTGTGTCGCCGTGGCATTGATGACGGGATTCCTGGCGGGCAAGGGAGCCGAGCCGGAGGCCAATGTTTTCGAATGCATTGCCGCCAACGGACAGAAAAGCACGATTTCTCTGCCGGACGGCACGAAAGTCATGCTCAATTCCGGCAGTTCGCTGCGATACGCTTCTGATTTCAATGTAAAGAACCGCGACATTGAACTGAACGGCGAGGCGTATTTCGAAGTTGCCCGCAATGAAGAGATTCCGCTTGTCGTATCAGCGAAACAGATGAAGGTGGAAGTTCTCGGCACCAAGTTCAATGTAAGGGCATATAGCTCTGAACCTGAAATAGTTACAACATTGGTCGAAGGCTGCGTGAAGGCGACCGCCGGCGGAAGGGAGATGATCATGAAACCTGCCGAGGAAATAAGCTACAATGTAAAAAGCGGCGAAATGAAGAAATACGACGCGCCGAACAAGAATCATCTCATCCCTTGGCGCGACAATGAACTTTTCTTCAACGGCAACAACCTCAAGGAGATAGGAACAATTCTCGAAAGGATGTACAATGTAAATGTCATCTTCGAGGATGAAACCATAACTAAATACACGTATACCGGCTTGGTGAGAAACAGCTCACTCAGCAACGTACTGGATCTTATCACGGCTACATCTCCGGTGGAATCGCAGATGTACTTCAATACGATAAAGTTCAGCAAGCGCAGGACGGGGCGGCATTGACGGCCTGACCACAACCCCGCTCAAACCAATCAACCACATCGGAACAATCAATAACACCAATAATGAAAGCAAAACTTTTAATCATTACAATGTTCTTCTGCACATTGCTAAGTGCGGCACCTCTGCATGGCCAGATAAGTGTCTCATTCAAGAATGTGCCTCTTACAGAAGCACTTGCGACACTGGAAAACAAAAGCGAATACAGCTTTTTCTACAGCAACGTGCTTCCGGACAAGGATGCACGCGTAAGCATTGACGCGAAGGACAAGAGCATCGAGTTCATTCTCGACAACATTTTCAGTAATCTTTCCATTTCCTACGAGATCAACGGTCACCAGATTGTTTTGAGCGAGGAGAAGAAGGACATTGACAAAGATACTAAAGAAACGACCTTCAAGGCCCGCGGAACCGTCATTGACAGCGACGGCGAGCCCGTGATCGGCGCAGGCGTGCTGATTGAAGGAGCCAAAGGCGGCACCATCACAGATGCCGACGGCAATTGGGAACTGGTAGTTCCTTCAGCCGAGACCAAGATCAGAATCAGCAGTCTCGGCTATAAAGACCAGATCGTGGCTGCCGGATCCGCCGCTGCCAGAAAGGTCATCCTCATGGAAGACACACAGATGCTCCAGGAGACCGTCGTTGTCGGCTACGGCGTCCAGAAGAAGGTCAATCTTACCGGTGCGGTGGCGATGGTGAACAGCGAAGAAATGAACGCAAGACCTATTTCAAGCGTGGCTTCAGGACTTCAGGGACTTCTCCCGGGAGTGACAGTCGTAAACTCTTCATCACAGCCAGGACAGGCGAACACCACCATCAGAGTACGTGGAGTAGGAACCATCGGCAATGCCAATCCGCTGATTTTGATCGACGGTATAGAAGGTGACATCACATCCATCAACCCGGAAGACATTGAAAGCGTTTCTGTTCTCAAAGACGCTGCGTCTTCGGCTATTTATGGAGCGAGGGCTGCGAATGGCGTCCTGCTGGTAACCACCAAAAAACTTGCGACAGGAAAAGATGCTGTCACCAGCATCAATTTCTCGGCATACGCAGGAATCCAGACTCCTACCAGACTTCCCGAGATGTGCGATGCCATCGATTTCATGACACTTGACAATGAGGCCAGAAAGAATGTCGGCAGCCCTGAAGCATGGCTGCCTGAGCATTTCGACAAAGTTCGCAACAACTCCGATCCGAACTATTTCGGAAACACCAATTGGGTGGGAGAAGTTCTCAAGAAGGTGGCACCTCAACAGAACTATTCCCTCAGCCTGAACGGAACACTCGGAAACAGCGGTTATATGCTGTCTTACAGGTATTTCGACCAGAGCGGCCTTACCGTCGGCAACAGTACCGGCGAGCGCAGGCACAACCTCCGTTTCAAAATCAACACGAAACTTCTCGACAGAGTGACGCTGGCGTCAAATGTCGGCTACACAACCACAAAGGTGACATCTCCTGTAAGTTCCCTCACAAGCGGCGGCGGTGCCATATACAATGCAATGAGAATCGCACCTAATGCTCCTCTCCGCTTCACTGACGGATCATGGGCATACGGCGGTGGCAACACCAACCCGGTAGCCACATTGTATGACGGCGGCAGGATCAAGACCGACGCCGATGAACTTTCCATAATGGAAGTCGTAAAAGTGGACCTCCTGAAAGGATGGGATGTAAGTGCCACTTATAACATCACATCATACAACGGATTGAAAGATATTCTCAAGAAGACCATCACTTTCGTCAATCCGGAAGACGGCGCGACCAATACCTATCAGTCGCCGAACTCTATCAAGAACATTGATTACAAGAACATCCAGCAGACATTCATCCTGCAGACCAATTTCGATTTCAACTTCGGAAAGCACAATCTGAGCGGAGTCGTCGGAATGTCACAGGAATGGTACACCGGACGTTCATTCGAGGCCTCCAGAAACAACCTCAGCACAGAATATGAGCCTACGCTCAGTCTCGGAGATCCGGAGACCATGAGCAATGCCTCCGCATTCTCTTCATGGGCAATCAGATCAGGCTTCGGCCGTATAAGCTACAACTGGAACGAAAGATATCTGCTTGAGTGCAACCTGCGTTACGACCTGTCCTCACGTTTCCACAAGAATAACCGCGGCGGTCTTTTCCCTTCAGTTTCTGCCGGTTGGAGAATCACTGAAGAGAACTTCATGGCAGCGACCAGGAAGTATCTTGACAACTTGAAAATCAGGGCTTCATGGGGTATGCTCGGAAACCAGTACGTAGGTTCGTCAAACTACCCTTATCTCTCTGTCCTTCAGGCATATACTTCTGATGTTTCAATGATCGGAACGAAAGCTACGACAGGATATGTCCAGACCGTGCTTTCCAACCCGAACCTGTCTTGGGAGAAAATCAAGATGCTGGACCTCGGACTGGACCTCGCGATGTTCCAGAACAGACTCACATTCACCTTCGACTGGTATGACAAGAAGACAGAAGGCATCCTTCTCAAATTCAACTACCCTGCCCAAATGGGTATGAAACCATCAGAGCAGAACGCAGGAAAAGTAAGCAACAGAGGCTGGGAGATGGACCTGAACTGGAGAGACCAGATCGGAGACTTCTACTATGGCATCGGCTTCAACCTCTCTGACGTAAAGAACAAGATTGTCGATCTCGGCGGAAACAAACCGGATCTCAGCGGCTATCAGATCAAGATAGAAGGCTATCCTATCGATGCTTTCTACGGATATATAGCAGACGGCCTCATGACGCCTGAAGACTTCAAGATCAACAATCCTGAGACCCACACCTACAATCTCCCGAAGATTCCTGTTGTCTTGGGTTACAAATATCAGCCTGGTGACATCAAATATAAAGACATCAGCGGTCCGGACGGAGATCCTGACGGTCGAATCATGCCGGAATATGACAGATCTGTAATCGGAAGCAGCATTCCTCGCTATACCTACAGCGTCAGGGGAAATCTCGGTTGGAAAGGCATTGATTTCAGCTTCGTGCTCCAAGGCGTAGGCAAATGCGACGGTTACCTTGAGGGATCAGCCAGACATGCATTCCAGGACATGGCTGCTTACCCGCAGAAAGTCCACATGAAAAGATATGATGTAGTTTCCAATCCTAATCAGAAGGCACCATATCCTCGACTTACATACAACACCAAATTCAATCAGGAGACATTCTCGACGTACTGGCTTGAAGATGCGTCCTACCTCAGAGTCAAGAACATACAGCTTGGCTACACCTTCCCTGAAAAATGGATGAAGAAGGCAAGGATAGATAATTTCAGAGTCTATCTCTCAGGCGACAACCTCTTCACATTCAGCAAGTTCTTCTATGCTTACGATCCTGAGACACCGGTATCGAGGGGAGGATATTACCCTCTCGTCAAGACAGTGGTATTCGGCGTAAACATCACATTCAAATAGGTAGAGCAAAATAAAAAAAGTCAGATATGAAATTCAACATACAAATATTATTGATGTCCGCAGCATTGATGCTGACTTCCTGCAACGATTCATTCCTTGACAGGATGCCACACGACAGATTGACGGACGCAAACTTCTGGCAGACGGAACAGCACCTCCGCAGCGTAACCAACACGTTCACGAACAGTCTCGCCGGAAAAGAATGGCTCAACAAGACCGAAATTGCTGCAGACAGCGCTCCATGGGCGGTATCTACAGCATGGAGAAACATCGGCGGAGGATATTTCACCTCCGACATCTCCAACATCAATTCCGTCTGGTATGCGGCATACAGCGGTATCGGAAAGACCAACTATTTCCTCAACAACTACAACCGTGCAACCGGTGTAAAGGAAGAGGTAAGAGAAAGATATGCTGCCGAAGCATATTTCTACAGAGCCTACAACTACTGGATTCTGACAAGCTTCTTCGGTGACGTTCCTCTCATTACGGAAGAACTGAACGTCGACTCTCCGGACGTTTACAGAGGAAGAGACAAGAGAGCGGATGTAATCGACAGGATAACAAAAGACCTGGAAGACCACTACAAGGCTCTTCCTGAATACATTGCGGCAGGTTCGGCAGATTTCGGACACGTTTCGCAGACTGCAGCCCTCGCCCTTCTGAGCAGAATTTATCTTTACAATGAAAGATATGCCGACGCTGTTTCCGCATGCGAAAGGGCAATGAATTCGACATACTACAAACTCTACAATACCGGAAATCCGGAGTCTGACTACATTGACCTTTTCACATACAAAGGCAGGGCTTCCCGAAACAGCGAAAATCATGAAACAATTCTCGCGTTCGTCTACAACTATGATCTCGGCGAAACCGCAAGAACATCACACAACCTGTCAAGAGAATGCTGGGTACCAAACGACTATGCGAGATTCGTCCCTACTGCAAGCATGATAGAGTGCTATCTCACAAAGGACGGACAAATCTGGAATCCGGACAGCGCGACAAGTTACGAAGACGTATTCAAAGACAGGGACCCGCGAATGCCCCAGTCCATCCTCACTCCAGGTACAAAATGGGAAGGCGGAGCAAGCGGCGACAAGCTGAATACTGACAAAACAGTCTTCACTTATCCGAAATTTGACAATTCCAAGAATGGTTGCATGACTTACACGGGCTACTACATGAGAAAATATGTAGAACCGGAAACCGTCAAGTTCGTGGGACACGACGACAACGACATCATCTTCATCAGATATGCGGAAGTGCTTCTGAATTATGCAGAAGCCAAGGAACAGCTCGGAACACTTACACAGACCGACCTGGACAAGAGCATCAATCTCCTGCGCGACCGCGTCGGAATGGTCCACATGACACTTACTCCTCCTGCAGGATCCGATATCCGCACAGAAATCAGAAGAGAGCGCCGCGTGGAACTGTTCTTCGAAGGACAAAGATACTTCGACATCATCAGATGGAAACAAGGTGAACTTCTCGGAAAGCCTCTTCTCGGAGTAAGGAAAGACTATCTGGACCAGAGCAGGCTTGAAATCAAACTTTCCGACCTCAAATGGAAGTCCGTGAACGGCAAGGATTACCTCGTTCTCGAAGCGAACAGAACATTCGACGCGGGCAAGAACTATCTTCTCCCGATTCCGTTCACACAGATGCAGATGAATCCTAACCTTGCGCCGAACAACCCGGGATGGGACTGATGAATATATAACAATAGAAACTGCACAAAATGATAAAGTTCAGACATGTCATTACACTGATTGTCACTCTGACGACATTCTTCTCACTCCAGCAAGCCAATGCCGGTGAGCGGATTCGTCTGAGGGTGATGTCAATGAACATCAAGGAAGGAGCCGCATACGCCAGCCACAAGGCCGCTCCGTATGCGGAACTCATCAAAAAGTACGATCCGGACGTAGTCTGCCTACAAGAAGTGGATTACATGACCACCCGAAACGGAAAAAGAGATTTCCTCAATGAGCTCGCAGCGGCAACAGGGATGTTCCCATATTGGTGCCAGTCGTTCTCCTATCAGGGAGGCGGCTTCGGAGTGGCACTTTTGAGCAAATATCCTTTCCTCAAGGCAGAGAAGATCACTAGCACCATAAAAGGCGCGCGCGAACCTCGCAGCACCGGATGGATTTACATCTGCCTGCCTGAAGGCGGCACCGTGAGAGTCGCGACCACGCATCTTGCACTGGAAAGTCCGGAAATTACAATTCAGAACATCGCAGATGTAAACAAGAAAATCTTCGGGCAAGACCAATTGACCCCGACCCTTCTGATCGGTGATTTCAACGCCACCGAAGACAGCGATCCGATCAGGTATGCCAAGAACACCTGGCAGGAAATCGGAGAAGGGACAGGATTCACCATTCCGTCAAACAAGCCGAACAGGAAACTTGATTACGTCATGGGATTCCCGAAGAAATGGAAGTCAGAACGTTATGAAATCATTGCGAGAGCAGACCTTTCCGACCATTGTTTCGTGATGGCTGACGTAATTTATGAGGAGAATTGACATGAGAAAAGTTCTTTATACAACCCTCGTCATTGCCTTGCTCTGCAGTTGCGGCAAAAACAATGAACCAGAACCAGTTCCACCGACACCACCAGCAGCGGAACTACCCGAACCGCCGTCAGAGATGAATGCGAACAATGCATTCTGCGTCGATTACTTCACAGACCTCAAGGATGAAAACAGTTATTTCGTCCGCAGAGACATCGGCATAGCGAAGAATCACATCCTCGGCGAAGAAGGCAAAAAAGCTGTGATGTTCTTCTTCGACAGAATGGACTTCACCGTCGGGAAGGAGACCCCGCTTCTGAAGATATGCAAGGACAACAATGTCTGGCCACTCTTCGCACAGCAGGAGCCGAGCGGAAAGCAGATAACCAAAGGCTGCGGAATCATCACGAAAACAGCAATTTCCGATTTCGACGGAATATATGATTCGGATGTATTCCTGAGCGGTGCCGACATTCACATTCAGACAGGAATCCCAGGCAGGACAACCATCTACACGGGCAGAATAGACAAGATTGCCCAACTGGATGTAATATTCAGCAAAAAGGGAGTGAAGCTTTCAGAAAATGCAGTCATCATCGGCCGCGTGAAGAACGGACTCGAAAAGGAACTTGAACAGAAAGTCGCATCGTATTCTTGCCGCTCATTCATTTCTGAAGGTACAGAGGGATGGAGTCTCTACGTCATCTGCCCTCCGGAATACGTCTGCCGCACCGCTGAAAGCAAAAAAACGGTAAACCTTGATTATTACAGAATTACTATCGAAAAAATAAAGTTATGACCAAAAAACTCAGATTTGTCACAGTTGCAGCAGCAATTCTCTTCTGCATGACCAGTTTCGCGGGAGACGGCAAACTGCGCGTGATGAGCTACAATCTCAGATTCGGAGAGATAGCCTCAATGACGGAAATCGGGTCCTACATCAAATCTCTTGATGCTGACGTCGTCGCGCTTCAGGAATGTGATTGGGACACACACCGTGAAAGAGCTCCGAAACAGAATGGAGTCAAGTTCATCAATGAACTCGCTCAAGAAACCGGAATGTTCGGAATCTATGGCAAGACCATTGACTACCGCGGAGGTTATTACGGCATCGGACTTCTGAGCCGCTACCCTATCGTCCGCAGCGAAAGAGTCTTTCTTCCGAACATCGGAAAGAAGGAACAGAGGGCAATGCTCATAGCAGACATCCAACTTCCTGACGGTAAGATTATTACCTACATCTGCACTCACTTGGAAGTAAGTTCCGCGGAATTGAGACTTGAGCAGGTCAAATTCATCCAGAAGAAGGTGAAGAGCATCAAGAATCCAGTATTCCTGGCAGGTGACATGAATGCCGAGCCTGACAGCCCGGAAATGGCATTCCTCAGAAAAGGCTGGGATGACCTCACAAACAGGGAATTGACATACAGCACGATGAAGCCATCCATGAAGATTGACTACATCTACAGCAGAAAGGGCAATGGTGTAAAACTTCTTGAAACCAGCGTCTGCAAAGAAAGGCTCCTTTCCGACCACTTCCCTGTTATCGCAGACATTGAAATGGAATAATTAATTTATTATCAACCACATAAATCAACAAAATCATGAAAAAATCATTACTTTTCGCAGCAGCACTTACCATGTTGTTCGCCAGTTGCGACAAAAACGATGACAACAAGAAGGCGCTTGATGCAGATTTCAAACTTGAAACAGTACAGACTCTCGCTTATGGAGAACCTGTCGCTCTTACAGGAACGATTACCAGCAATGCAGCCGTAACAAAGGCCGTTTTCACTGGAGCTAAAAAAGCGGCAGACGGCAGCTATAGCGTAGTCGGCGAGGCTCAGGACGGAACAGTAACAGGAACGACAGCTACCGCTGAATTCTTTGCAGACTCGAAAGAAATCAATGCCATCGAGGTAGTTCTTTCCAACGGCAGTGCATCCAAGACATTCTACTTCGACACTCCTAAAGTAACTGGAGAGCCTAAGGGTGACGTATGGTTCAACGACGCAGTAGCGCTTTATCCGGACAACAAGGTTGAGAACAACGAGAACACCCCGGATAAATACCCGGACCCGAATACAGGCGCCGGATCCGACACCAAATCGTTCTTCTCAATGCACGGCGTCAAGGTGAACGGCAAGATCGAGCACGTTCTCAGCCTCAACGATGTTCTCCAGGTTGACGGAAAAGACGTCAGCTTCTGCTTTGCCAATGTTCTAAGAAAGACTACACTTATCAAACCTAATGAGACTGGTATAATAGGAAGTCAGAGAGGTTATACATTCTGTACTGCTGACAAACTCAGTGCAGGAACTGTGGGACGCCAGTGCGACGTTTACCAATATGGAAACCATACACTCGACAAGACTAAAGCTGAAACGGATAAAGTTTTCAAAATGCAGTATATCAGAGGCAGTTGGGGCTGGGGCGAGAAAGAAGAACTTTTCAAGGCAGTTGACGCAATTTTCTTCAAGCTCAAGAACCCGACTACAAATCTCGAAAAAATCAAGGCTTTCTACGCTCTCGGAGAAATTCAGAGAAAACTTGACAACTTTACTCTTGGAGAAACGGATCCTGAGAAAGTCACCAATATAGGCGGCAGCGGTCTTCTCCGCAAATTGCTCAACGCCGGAGATACCAGTAAGGATAAGATCAAGGAGAATTATCGCGCCGGTGACTACATCATCTTCCGTTCAGAAAGAAAGAAGGAAGGTGAAGCAAATCCACGCTACTACTATGGCATCATGCAAATCCAGCAGTTTGAGGGTGATGACACAGTAAGGGAAACTAACGCAAGTGGCCATGAATACCTCCCTGTAGAGGCAGCCGAGGCGCTCTTCATGAAACCAGTCTACCTCGACATCAAGACCCAGTGCGAAATCGCAGAATAATCTGCAGGCACAATTAAGGTGGGGAGGACTGACCTTCTCCCCATCTTCCAAGTAATACTAAAATCTAAATAATCCGGTTCAGCAATGAAAAAAATCATTGGAATAATAGCTTCATTTGCAATTCTGCCGTTAGCCCTTTCCTGCAGCAGCGGGAAGGATGCAGGGGACAACATCGTCAAAGCATCTGAAGGCGTGTTCGAAAGAACGATGGGAAAACTCGAAAATGTTTCAATTCAGACAAGTCCGAAGACCGCAGAAGGACTGGACATGTATGAAATCGAAGCGACAGGCGGCCACCTCACGCTCAAGGGCAGCAGCCCGAGCGCAATTTGCTACGCGATGGACAAATACCTTCGCGACGCCTGCGGGTCAATGATTTGCTGGAGCGGAAGCAAACTGGACATTCCCAATGCTTGGCCGGATTGGAAAGAAGAAGCAGTTTCCCCTTACGGACTGCGTTATTTCCTGAATGTCTGCACATTCGGGTACACAGCACCATACTGGAACTGGGACAGATGGTCTCAGGAAATCGACTGGATGGCCCTCCACGGAGTGAACATGCCGCTGGCAAGCGTGGCAGCAGAAGCCATCGCAAAACGGGTATGGCTGCAGCTCGGTCTGGAGTCCGACGAAATCGACAAGTTCTTCACGGGAGCAGCACACCTTCCATGGCACAGGATGGGCAACCTGAACAGCTTCGACGGCCCGCTCAACGACAACTGGCACAAATCGCAGGTCAAGCTCCAGCACAAGATACTCGACAGGATGAGAGAACTCGGAATGGAACCTGTAGCCCCGGCATTCGCCGGATTCATCCCGCCCGCATTGATGAAAAAGCATCCTGAAATCCAGGCAAGACAGCTCACCTGGGGAGGCTTCCCGATTGAGGACAATGCCTGCGTGCTCTCTCCTGACTCGCCTTGGTTCAGCAAAATCGGGAAACTTTTCGTACAGGAGTGGGAAAAAGAATTCGGCAAGGCAAGATATTGGCTTTCAGACAGTTTCAATGAAATGAAACTGCCTGTAGAGGAAGGTGACACCGTCGGCAAGCACAAGCTGCTCGCAGAATACGGCAAGTCCATCTACAGTTCGATCACCGCAGGTGACCCTGATGCCATCTGGGTTACTCAAGGCTGGACTTTCGGCTACCAGCACGATTTCTGGGATCCGGAAAGCCTCAAGGCAATGCTCTCAGAAGTGCCTGACGACAAGATGATCATCATTGACCTCGGCAATGACTATCCTAAATGGGTATGGCACACCGAGCAGACATGGAAAGTCCAGCAGGGCTTCCACGGAAAGAAATGGATATACAGCTATGTGCCGAATTTCGGAGGAAAAGTCCTCCCGACCGGTGACCTGGACATGTACGCCACAGCATCGGCAGAAGCGCTTGCTTCAGAATATGCGGACAATCTTGTCGGCTTCGGCAGCGCCCCGGAAGGTCTTGAGAACAATGAAGTAGTCTATGAACTGCTTGCAGACATGGGCTGGACGAAAGACAGCATTGACATTGACCGCTGGCTGGAAGGCTACTATCGCGCACGCTATGGATTCAGCGACGAAAGAATGAGGGAAGTTTGGAAACTATTGCACAAATCCGTATATAGTTCACTATATTCATACCCGCGTTTCACCTGGCAGACGGTAGTGCCTGACCAGAGGAGAAAGAGCCGCCACGACATCAATGATGACTTCGGAAAGGCAGTGGAAATATTCCTGAGCCTTTCAGACAAATGCAAGGACTCCCCTCTCTATTTCAATGATGCCATAGAATTCGCATCTTTGTGGCTGGGCGAACTCGCTGACAGACATTATGAAAAGGCATTGAAACTCGGAAAGACGGACAAAGGCAGGGAAGAATTGAGAAAGACTGTAGCACTCCTTACTGACGTGGACAGACTGCTCGCATCCCATCCTCTCCACAGGCTAGACAGATGGATTGCTGACGCAAGAAATGAAGGCAGCAGCATCGAAAAGGATCATAGGGAGGCCAACGCCAAGAGGCTCATCACCACATGGGGAGGCTGGCAGGAGGACTATGCCGCAAGATTCTGGTCTGGACTCATAAAGGATTACTACATCCCGAGACTGGAAATCCATTTCTCCGAAAAAGCGGATATGATGGAAGAATGGAAAGAGGAATGGATCAATACCCCTTATCACAGCAACACCAAACCATTTGACTCTCCGCTGGAGGTCGCAAAAGAACTCATAGCAAATGAAAAGTAACATCCCACGCATCAATGTCTTCATCATTGCACTGATAATCAGTATCTTCTCGTTTACCGGCTGCAAGAATGACAATGCAACACAGACAGTCTTTTCCGAAAAGGAACAGATCAAGGCCGTGAAGGGACTCATTGACCGAGTCACATCCGGAAGGTCCGGCGAATTCGAAGTCCGTCTTCTCCAGGAGCGTCCGGACAGCATGGATTTCTTCGAATACAGTGCAGAGAACGGCAAGATCGTACTCGGCGGAAACAATGGCGTCAGCATCGCAAGTGCATTGGGGCAGTATCTGCGCGACTTCTGCGGATTCCACCTGAGCTGGTGCGGAAGCAATACCGTTCTCCCCGAAAGCCTGCCTCAGCCGGAGAAAAAGGTGACGAAGACATCACCATACAAATGGCGTTACTACCTGAACTACTGCACATTCAACTACAGCATGAGCTGGTGGGACTTCGACAGATGGCAGAAGGAAATCGACTGGATGGCATTGAACGGCATCAATATGCCGCTGGCCATCACCGGTCAGAACTCCATCTGGCGCAGGGTCTATCATAAACTTGGACTTACAGATGAGGACCTGAAGTCTTTCTTCAGCGGACCTGCATATTTCAACTGGTTCTGGATGGGCAATCTGGACGGCTGGCAAGGCCCTCTGCCTCTGAGCTTTATGGAAAAACATGAGGAACTCCAGAAACAGATACTTTATCGCGAAAGATCATTGGGAATGACTCCTATCCTGCCGTCGTTCACCGGCCACGTACCACCGGCATTGATAGAAAAATTCCCTGACGTGAAGGCGAAGAACACACAGTGGGTGAACTTCCCCAAGACTTATGTACTGGACCCGTCCGAGGATATGTTTTCCGAAATAGGCAAACTGTTTCTGGAGACCCAGACGGAGATTTATGGCACGAACCATTATTACACGGCCGATACCTTCAATGAAAACATACCGCCGACAGATGACCCCGAATATCTGAAAGGGGTAAGCGCCAAGGTTTACCACGCGATGTCGGAAGTGGATCCGGATGCCGTATGGGTAATGCAGGGATGGATGTTCCATCACGAGAGACATTTCTGGCATGACCCTCAGATTCAGGCGCTTCTTTCTGCTGTGCCGGATGACAAAATGCTGATTCTCGACCTGTGGAGCGAGAGATTCCCGGTTTGGAACCGTACCCATGCCTACTACGGCAAGCCTTGGCTCTGGTGCATGCTCCAGAACTTCGGACAGAACATAACATTGTCCGGAAACGCGACTTCTGTGGCCAACGACCCGGCTGCTGCACTGGCGGACTCGACTTCGGGCAAGATGAGCGGAATCGGTCTGACTCCGGAGGGCATCGGACACACCCCTATCATCTACGCGCTCATGCTGGAAAATGTCTGGAACGAAGGCAGGCCTGTGGACATTGACTCATTTATAAAGAATTATACGACAAACCGTTACGGCAAGCTCTCACCTGCTGCCGTCGAAGCGTGGAAAGGCATTTTCGCTACCGCCTTCGAGAACAATGTGAACAATGGCGGTCACGAGTCCATAATCACGGGACGTCCTACATTCGTGGAGAACCCTAAGGGCTGCACGAATACCAGGAAATGTTACGAGCGCATTGACCTCGTAAAGGCTTGGGAGCATCTTTACTCCTGCATTGACGAGCTCGCTGAAAGTGACGGTTATCGCTATGATATAGTGGACATTACACGTCAGGTGCTCGCCGACTACGCTTCGGTGATTCAGCAGAAGTTCGCAGCTGACTACAAGAATGGTGACATGGAGGCGTTCAAGGCCAATGCAGAGGCTTTCGATACCCTGATTTCTGATATGGATACGCTGCTGGCCACAAGAAAAGAATTCCTGCTCGGCGTATGGCTCGAAAGCGCGAAGGCCATGGGAACCACGCCGGAAGAGTCCGCTCTCTACGAGCAGAATGCGCGCAACCTTCTGGGAACATGGGGCAACAAGGACTGCAAACTCTTCGACTATGCCTGCAAACAGTGGTCAGGAATGATGAACGGCTACTACAAGCAGAGATGGAATCTGTTCTTCGAGGACGTCCTCGCCAATTGGGGGCACTTCGAGCAAAATGACTTCGCGCAGAAATGCAAGGACTATGAATGGAACTGGATATTCGAGACCGACTGCTTCCCTACTGAAAAGAGCGGAGATGAAATCGAAGTAGTGAAGAGTCTCTGGAACAAATATAATACAGCATTGCTAAATGAGTAACAATCAACCGACTGGACGCTTGGCGTCGCTGGATGCATTGAGAGGGTTCGACATGCTTTTCATAGCAGGTCTCGCCTATCTCATCAGGGCCGTCTGCTGCCTTTTCCCCGGCGGGGAATCTTTCTGGCTGGAGAATCAGATGCACCACGTGGCATGGGACGGCCTGGCTCACCACGATACAATTTTCCCGCTTTTCATATTCATAGCGGGAGTGTCATTCCCCTACTCCTATGCCAAGCAGGTGAAAATCGGCAAGACCAGATGGCAGATATACAAGAAAATCTTCATAAGGGCAGCCGTTTTGGTGTTCCTGGGAATGATATGCAACGGATTGCTGAAGCTGCAGAGCGGTCCGCAGAGATTCTTCAGCGTGCTGGAACGCATCGGTGTCGCCGGAATGTTCGCATCCATATTGTATATCAATTTCAAGCCACGAGGCAGAATCATCATTGCGGCGCTCATCCTGATAGTGTATGGAGCCATCAGCTTCATTGTCGCTCCGGATGCACCGGCAGGGACTTCGCCGCTCAGCCTGGAGGGCAGCATTGCCGCCTATGTCGACAGGACATTGTTCCCGAACCTGATTTATAAACCGGGAATATATGATCCGGAGGGGCTGTTGAGCACTTTCCCGGCCATAGTCACTGCCATGCTGGGCAATTTCACCGGCGAATTTATCCGGAACAGCAAGTCAAGCGGAAACAAGAAATGCCTGTATATGATCGGTGCTGCGGCAGTCATGACAATTGTCGGCCTGATATGGTCCCACTGGCTTCCTCTGAACAAAAAGCTGTGGAGCAGCAGTTTCACACTTGTCGTTGGAGGATATTCCGTAGCAATGCTGGCTCTTTTCTACTGGTTGATCGACGTGAAAGGCTATCAGAAATGGGCATTCCCGCTTAAAGTGGTGGGCATGAACTCCATAGCGATCTTCATGCTGCCTAAGATCATTGACCTGAAATATACGGTCAATTTCTTCCTGGGCGGATTGTGCACCCGGCTGGGAGAAGGATGGGACAATGTCTTGTTCTGGTCCGGATACCTGGTGCTCGTCTACCTGATTCTTTACTTCATGTATAAAAAAGACATATTCATCAAGGTATGAGAAAGATAGTCATTGCATGCGATTCATATAAAGGATGCCTGTCATCTTCGGAGGTAGCCCGGGCTGCTGCCGAGGGCGTGGCCGAGGTATATCCCGACTGCGAAATTGTCCGGCTGGCCGTCGCTGACGGTGGAGAGGGCACTGTGGATGCTCTCGTGGACACTCTGGGAGGCCATCTGGAATGGGCTGAAGTCTCAGACCCTCTTGGCAGACCTATCAAGGCAGTTTATGGGGTGGCAGGAGATCTCGCCATCATCGAATCAGCTGCTGCATGCGGACTGACACTTCTGACCAAAGAAGAGCGCAATCCACTGATTACCACTACCAAAGGACTGGGCGAGCTGATATTGGCCGCCATCGGCAAAGGCTGCAGGCGCTTCCTCATCGGGCTCGGCGGCAGCGCGACCAATGACGGCGGAATGGGAATGATAAGCGCAGACGGTTTTCTGGAAAGGGCCCGAGGCCTGTCGTTTACGGTAGCGTGCGATGTGGACACGCCATATATAGGAGCCCATGGGGCAAGCCGCGTTTTCGGGCCGCAGAAAGGAGCCTCGGAAGAGGACGTGGAAATCCTGGAAGAAAGGCTGCGCGGATATGCATTGAAAATACTGGCAGACACCGGCATTGACGTGAGCGATATGGCTGGTGCAGGTGCGGCAGGCGGTCTTGGCGGTGCTTTTCGCGCGTATCTGGGTGCGGAATTGAAACGCGGCGTGGACCTGGTGCTGGATCAGATAGGGTTCGACAGCATCATCGGCGGGGCAGACCTTGTCATTACCGGCGAAGGCTGCTCGGATTATCAGACATTGAAAGGAAAAACTGCCGCAGGCGTGCTCGAAAGGGCGAAGAGAAAGGGAATACCGGTAATGCTCGTAAGCGGGGCGATCCGTGACGGGCAGATGCTGCGTGACGGCGGCTTCGGGGTTATCGCGGCCGCAAGTCCGAAGGAAATGAGCCTGTCGGAGGCAATGCGTCCGGAAACTGCCGAGTCAAACATTTACAAAACCGTTAAAAGATTACTGCTCAATGAATAGCGCACTTGCAGTTGCAATCGGACTTACGCTTGCAATTATCTTGATATTGAAGAAATGCCTGCCTGTCTATGCCCTGATTCTAGGCGCGATAGTCAGCGGATTTTTGTCCGGATGGGGATTCGAGTCGACCATCTCGGAAATGTTTTCCGGCGTGCGCGACATCTCCCCGGCCATTGTCCGGATTCTTGCTGCAGGTGTCCTCACAGGCGTCCTGGTAAAGACCGGCGCGGCTGACAAAATCGCGCTGACCATCGTCAAGAAAGCAGGACGGCGCAATGTCTTCCTCGCTTTGGCCCTGTCCGTATTCATCCTCACCGGCGTGGGCGTATTCATCGACGTGGCTGTCATTACTGTGGCTCCGATAGCCATAATGATCGGCAAGGAGATGGGCTTGTCCAAGGGAAAAGTGCTTCTGGCGCTGATCGGCGGCGGAAAATGCGGAAACATCATCTCCCCCAACCCGAACACCATCATTGCTGCGGAAAACTATGACGCGCCGCTGTCGTCAGTTATGGCTGCGGGCATTGTCCCGGCACTGGTCGGAATGGCTGCGCTGATTTTCATCATATTGCCGATGCTGCCAGACAAGGGCTTTTCCAGTATGGACAATGCTGAGGAGGCCGACACCAGAACGGATCTTCCTTCATTCATGGCAAGTATCGCCGGACCGCTGGTAGCTGTACTGTTGATGGTTCTACGTCCGCTTTTCGGAATCGCCATCGACCCAGCAATCGCATTGCCGGCAGGCGGACTCGCCGGTGTAATCGCGACGCGCAAGTGGAAAAATACCGGTGAAAGCCTGAGTTACGGTCTCGAAAAGATGTCGTCAATCGCGGTTCTCCTGGTGGGTACGGGAACGATTGCAGGCGTCATCAAAGCGTCTGCTGTCAAAGACTTGCTGATAAGCCTGATTTCCGGATGGGACGGCGGTGCGGCATTGATCGCACCTGTTTCGTCAATCCTCATGAGCGCAGCCTCTGCCAGCACGACCGCCGGCGCCACCATAGCCTCCGCATCGTTCTCACAGACTGTTCTCGCGGCTGGGGTCAATGCCGTCTGGGCCGCAGCCATGACCAATGCAGGTGCCACAGTCCTGGACCACCTTCCTCACGGCTCGTTCTTCCACGCCACAGGCGGTTCCATCGGAATGGAGCTCAAGGAAAGGCTACGGCTGATTCCTTACGAGTCGCTTATCGGACTTGTCCTGGTGAGCATGACGGGTGTCATGATGCTGATAATGGGTTAGTAATAATTGATAATCAACTAAAATATAAACAACGATTTACTGAAATGGAAAAAACACAGTTTTATGAAAGCCCGGAGATTTCCGTGTTGGAAATTGCGGGCGAGCAAGCTTTCGCTACTTCTTGTAACATTGAAAAACTGACTGTAGAAGAGGAGGAATGGTAATGAAAAAACTGTCAGTATTGGCAATGGCCATGATTGTCATGGCTTCTTGCGCTAAAGAAAATGTCCAGCCAAACGAGAACAATGACCAGTCAAATGACAGGCGGATTCTGGAAATCGGCTTGGCTTCTACCAAGACTCAGCTCGGTAAAGAAGATAATGGGTTTTTCCCTATCGTGTGGAGCGAAGGTGATGAGATTGCGGTGATAGAGAATATGGGTGTGGAAGGGCAGAACGTCTCAGTATATCGCCTTAAAGAGGGTGCCGGCACAGCAAATGGAGTCTTCGAACACATAAGCGGCGATGCATTTCCTAAAGTGATTACGGATGTGGTATATCCGGCGAGTGCTGTTGTGCCGAACAGTACGCTCATAAGTGAGATACCTATTGTGAATGTCTCATCATTGGTGCCGAAAGATCAGACTCAGAGCTATGAGGAAGGCAATTTCGACAAGAATGCAGCGGTGATGTATTTCCACAGAAACAATGCAGCGGATAAGATTGTGCTGGAGCCGCTAAGCAGTATAATTTGTATTCCGATTAAGGGATTCGATGATAATGATGTCGTAACCGCAGTGAAATGGCAGAATATGGATGGCCGTACAGCTACCGTCACATTGAACTGTCCAAACGGAGTAAAACTCGCCAAAGGTCAGGCCACAAACTTCTACTTGTCCATTCAGCCGATGCTGAAAGACTGTAACGGAATCGCATACGTTTATCTTAAAAATGGTGCAATCCAGGTAAAGACGCCAAGAAACTTAAAGGCATTCCAAGCCGGCACCCTTCATCGTTTTCCGGAGTGGACATTAAGCAAAAAGGCAAAATGGACAATCAAATATATCGGTTCTGAGAGAAAGACAAGCATGTCAAATCAGACGCCACTCGGACTTGGACAATATATGATTGACGGTAACGATCTTTCCTGGTGGGAATTCAGAAGAAATTCCAAAGGCTCCATGGCAGGACCACACAAAGTGATTATCGACCTTGGAAAAACAGAGCATATAAAAGGTCTGAAGATTAAAGGGCCTGAAACAAAAATAACATCCAGCTATACTGTTAAAGATGAACTTGGAGAGAACAAAATTACTGTTACACCTGGTTATAATGCCCCATGTTCAGTATTTGCCTCTTTTCTTAAAGAAGGAGAATTAACAGAAGCCTTTAAATCTACATTCTGTAACACGAACAGTTTCGAAAAAGATGCACAAGAAGTGCACAAAGCTGAAATATCCAAAGGAATAACATATTATTATGGCACAGGCATGAAAGAATACTGGAACATCAACTTAACGAAGGAATATGACGCCAGATATCTTGTCATACACTTTTATCAGTGCTGGAATGATAAAGAAGATGGCGGGGCCGCGTCGAAAATGAAGGTAGCCGAACTGGATATCTACTAATCCGTTGAACTTTATGAAAAGAATTTGTTACATGTTGCTCGCTGCCGCATTTTTGGCAGCGGGCTGCACGAAAGATAATTGTAACGGGCCGATAGAAGAATTGGAAATCGGCATTGCAGATACTGACACGAAGGTTTCGCTCGGCACAGAATATGACAAGCAAATCAATCTGTTGTGGTCCGCCGGCGACAAGGTGTATGTGAAAGGAGATGCCGGAGAATCCGTTTTCCGTCTCAAATCAGGAGAAGGGTCCACCAAAGGCATATTTGAATACGAAAGCGGCGCTACCGGACAAACCAGAATTACGGATGTCGTTTATCCGGCATCCAACGCCGGCAACACGCCTGCTTCACAGACTTATAAGGAAGGCACCTTCGATCCGGCAGCGATAACTCTCGCATACCATAATCAGGCTTCTACCAGCGCCACCAAGATATTGCTTGCCAGCGAGTCCAGCGTTTTGTGTTTCCAGATGAAAGGCAATGACAAGTTGAACAATATAGCAGTCACTTTCAAGAACAGCAAGACCTACACCCTGAAGACGCTGAATGCGCCGATGCTCAACGAATCCAAATCCACGCCATTCTACATTGTCGTGCCTTCACAAAAGTCTGACCGAGTGGATGTTACATTCACATCAGCTTCCGGGGCAATGAACAGGAGTCTCCTGTCCAAGGAATTCATGTCTGGACATGTCCACCGCTTCGCCCAGCTCGAATTCAAGGCTGACAAGAAGTACAGAATCATGTCCTACAATATCGGCCAATGCTCTCAAGGCGGAAATTCCAGCACGAAATTGATCGCCGATGTCACCAGGGAACTCAAGGCAGATGTAGCGGTAATGAATGAGGTCAAAGGTATACCCAATGACGCGAGTTCCATTGCCAAGGACTTAGGCTGGGAAAAGTATTATGTAAGCGCAAGGCTCGGTATGGGCAACATGATAACCTATAACCCGAAAACTCTGAAGCTTATAGGCAGTCCGACCTCCCTCAAACTGAATAAACTGGAATCTTCAACTGTCAAATATAATGAGGACAGAGTATGCCTGTTCATGGAATTTGAGGACTTTATCCTGCTGGGCTCGCACATTCAGAAAGATGCATTTGTCTCCCACACCAAATTGATTACCGACAAAGTCAAGGCAGAGTACGCAAAGAAAGGCAAACCGGTGATTTTCTGCGGGGACATGAACACCAGACCATACGCAGTAGAGTTAAAGAACTTCACTTCAGAATGGCGGGTACTGTCCAGAATGGACCTGTCCACATTTTACAATCCCGATCAGCCGGACAACCTGATCTGCATTGACTACATCTTCCTCTGGAAAGGAGGTCCGGATGTAAACGTCACCAAGACAGAGGTCTGCAAGAGCGTCACATGCGGAACAATCACCGACGCCTCCGACCACTTCCCTATCTATGTCGATGTCACCGTAGGCAACAGCAGCCTCCCGCTTTTAGAGGAAAAGGGGTCGCTCGGCTCTTTCAGCATAGTCCATGAACCCATCTGGTAACATTCTCACCAACATTCAGATATTACCGAATCGTCCGTAAAGTTTAACACTTTACGGACGATTATTTTGCCGACAATACCAGCACGATTGCTTTACACAATCATTTTTCAATCAAATCTTTCACCTCTGCTATGAATGCCTCAGCCTTTGGATAAAGTTCATCAACCATTTCCTTGTCACAATATACAAAGTCATCATAGTCACTGCTATGTCTTTTCTCAAAAAGTGTTGCAAATATTTTACTTGATGATATTGAAAGTTTACCCTTCGAAGTAAAATGCATTCCAAGCATTGTTTTTACCCCACTATGTGTCTGTGCAGCAATGTTATATTTCAGAAGCAGTGCTACTGCCATATAATAACAAGCATAATACAACCTGTTTATAGATGCATTATAGAATCCACCCTGCGTCATGAGTTTTGCTTCTTCAAGACTACCATAAGCTCTTTCTATTCTATATGCAATCAATGAATCCCTGCTTTCTTGGTCAAAACTCTCTTTCATAATACAATCCCCTCATTTACTACATTTACATAAAAAGGCGTTTTAAACGGCCTGTCTTCCCATGATTTTCTGGAAATTATATAAGGATTTATAGAAACACCTGTCTTAATCTCCAGTTCGTACAAAGGCCATCTGACCTCATTTTCTTCATCATAAGTAGGTTTATCTTTATCAAGAAGAACCAACAAATCAATGTCGCTGTCCTTCCTGGCATCACCTCTTGCTTCAGATCCATAAAGGATAATCTTCGCAGTAGGGGCAACTCTATGCAATGTCTCCTTTATCTGATTTACTATGTGCTCTCTTTTCATGGTCAAAATCTATTACCGTTGCTAATATAACGATTTTAACTTAAAATCCCATCTTTGACACTTTGATTTTAAGATATAAAGGCCCCAGAGCGCTGTAATGG
>ERZ1026898.570-NODE-570-length-21558-cov-9.903409_pt1 | contig 21558 bp, 6 predicted proteins | sample MGYA00380178_ERZ1026898 | MGnify/ENA primary metagenome ERZ1026898 (study PRJEB33269, sample SAMEA4719814) | human gut metagenome | biome: human-associated habitat; feature: organic feature; material: feces | place: Cameroon | collected 2013-10 ...
GCAGAATTGTTGCATCTGGTACATTTGATATGTTAGTAAATAGAAGTAAATATGACAATAACGCTTATCATTAACAGCTGAAAATTGCAAAGTGTTGATAATTAGGTGTTTTTGCTCTAAAGCTTGATTCTTAGATGTTTGAAGGTGCTTTTTTTTGTTGTGTTTGACACGTAAAACACGCCAAAAACGAACGATTGTTGCAAAACAGTTGCAAAAAATAAAGTGATATGGCAACATTTAAAGTTATAGTATCAAAGAAACGATCTGATGGTTATTATCCTGTTTACATTCGTATCTTGCATAATCGTCAGAAGTTGTTAGTTAAGACCGATAAGTTTGTTGGTGACAAGGGATTGGTCAAGAGTACAAAAGAGGTGAAAGACTCTTTTGTGCTAGCATCCTGTATGACCCTAATCAATGAGTGGATTGAAAAATTGAATAAGATAGATATAACCGGTTGGACGGTGTATCAGGTTAGGGAGTATCTGCTGTCTTCGTCACAGGATATTTGCTTTTCAGACTTTGCACGTTCCTTTATAGATTCACTTAGCGGAACATTACAACATACGACTCTTCTTGTCTATGAGGGTGGATTGCATAATCTTGAAAATTTTGCAGGAACAAATAAGCTTATGTTTTCTCAGATGACTGTACGCTTTCTGACAGAATGGCTTAAAAGTCTGGAGAATAAGAATAGCTGCAAATGCTATTATCCAACTCTGATGAAGCGTATATATATGGAAGGTATAAGGAAGTATAATGATGAGGAAGCAGGTTTGATGCCAATTAAGTACAATCCTTGGAATAAGATCAAGATAGAGAAAATGACTGTACCTAATAAACGAGCTATTACTTTAGAGGAGTGCAGGAGTTTCTTTGCGGTTACACCAAAATTCGAAGGGCAAAAGCTGGCTTTAGATGTATGTAAGATGATATTATGCTTAGCTGGTATAAATGTAGCTGATCTTTTGGATATGAAGAAGGAATGCTACTATGATGGTATTCTTCATTATGAGAGGAAAAAGACAAGAACGCATCGTAGTGATAAGGCCTATATAGAAATGAGGGTTCCTGAAATGCTTTACCCTACTTTTGAGAAATATCTATCAAAGTCGAATGATCCTTATCTTTTTACGTTTCATACGAGATATTCCACTTCCCGGTCAATGGGCACGAATTTGGGTATTTATATTAAGAGTATCTGCAAAAACTATCTAGGTATGCCTGATGATGAGTTTTATACACCTTATACTTTTCGCCATACTTGGGCCACTATCGCACAGAATGATATAGGTGCCAACTATGCAGAGATAGGCTTTGCAATGAACCATGCAACTACTCATAAGATTACGAGCGGTTATGTGAAGCCGGACTTCTCCAGAGCTTGGGAACTGAATGAGAAGGTGGTGGAGAAGATTTTCTTTACCAATGATCCGAGCAGGCGAACGCAGGAGTATCATGCTCCTGTATTTGAGAAGGTTGAGGAGACGTTTGAACTTTGTGCTGATGCTTACTTCATGGGTGAGGTGGTTGGTCATGTTGATGGCAAGGGCTACCGGAATACGGATGACATTATACGGCAACTGATGGATAATATCAATGATACCGTGCCTAAGAACTGCACGATACAGATTAAGGTGAAGAACGTGACCAAGAACCAGACTAAGTACTTTGAACGGATACGTGACATTAAATAGAGTAATTTGGTTAATACGATTAAATATAAGACTAATAAGGGTTAAAATCTAGCGGTTTTACCCATTTTCCTGACAGAGGGCAGTCTTCTCTAAAGTAGCGAAAAATTTAGAGAGGGCTGCCCGATTTGCGTTTTAGCCATTATTAACAATTTTGAGATTCTTGATGTTGATGGTGGTTTCCTGCTTCTCGAAATCATCTTCAAGCTTCATGAATGTTTCTTCTACCGACAGATTGCGAGTTTCATCGCTATTGAATGAAACTGACTGCAATTTTGGTGCTGCATAGGGTAGGAACTTTGCTACCATCGCCAAGCGACCGGCTGGCTCATCAATGGCATACAAGTCAGCCTCCAGGGAATATCCCTTCTCGTTACTGCCATTGAGATAGCCTACAATGGCATCACGGAGGCTTTCCCTGACACTTTTCGTTACCTTGTTGGGCGTACCAGCCTTACGTCCACCAGTCTTTTTTCTTTTACTCTTTGGATTGGATTCATTATCTTTCTGTGCTGCCATATTACCTAATTATTTGATGTTACTGATAGTTTTCTGGTGCAAATATAGCGAAAAAATGGATAAGTAGGTGCTCGACTTGCGCAATTTATCAAAAACCTTAGCGAAAAACGCATTACTTTTACACTGTTTAAACATTTAAAATCGATTTTTATGGGACTTATAGGTAAAATTGCCAAGGGGCTTACCGGCTCTGTAGGCGGAATCTTAGGCGGTGTAGCCACAGCTGCAGGTGGACTGATGGCTGCTAAAGCGCGAAACAAAGGATATGATCAGTATATCCAGATGTATCAAGACCGATTGCAGCAGGTGAAGGATCACCGTGACAACTTGTATTATCAGGATCCTACGCAGACAGCGGAGAATCAGGTAGCCGTGACCAATGCCCAGCAGGTATTGGATAACGCTACACAGACGGCCAGGAACACCAATATCGTGAGTGGTGGAACTGATGAAGCGGTGGCGCTGAGCAAGCAGGCTGCTCAGGAACAGGTGGGCAAGATGATGCAGGAAGCTGCCGTACAGGGCGCTCAGACTAAAGAAAATGTGTGGAATACTGCTGATTCGCAGATAGACCAGATGACTAACTACATCGCTACTGCCAAGCGTGACAAGGCACTTTCGAAGGCGCAGGGTATCACGGATGCCACTAGCGGACTGGCAGGTGCAGCAAGTAAGTTACCTATTTAAGAAAGGAGGATGTTATGGGATTTACATTAGATGATTTAACTCCTAAGCGTCCGGCTACTGCCGTTACTCCTGTTACTGATTTCCCCGATGATAATGTGGTGAAGCCGGAGGTTGCAGTATCAGTTCAGACAACTGATACAGAACCGGGAAAGGGTACTGCCATAGATACGACCGGTATTACTGGGAATGGTGGCAAGGAAACTTTTGCCCAGCAGCCAACCGAGGAGGTTACCAAGGTGGAGCCTAACCAGGGTATCAAGATAGACTGGAGCAGGCCTTACAGCGAGATAGAGCAGAATCCTCTCTTGCGGCAGATGAAGCCTTATGACATCATGCGAGATTACCAGAAGAATGGTGATGGAAACTGGTCTGTCTTTATGCCATGGCTCAATACTCTGGGTGATGGAGATAAAACCGTAGCTGCCAATGAAGCCTTGAAGAAGAAGGCGGAGAGGCAGGCTAAGATGGAGCAATGGAGCAATTTCCTGATGCATCTTGGCAATTTCATCGGTACTACACAAGGTGCGCCATCGCAGAAGATTGAATCTGCACAGGAGCTTACCGACCGCCAGCGCAAGATCAGGGAGGCTACAGATGCTTTGAGAGCCAAGGGCTATGACCAGATGCTGCTGAATATCTACAAGGACCGGCAAGACCGGCAAGCTCAGTTGCAGGCAGAAGCTGCTGCCAAGGCTAATGAGGCACTGGCTGCTTATCGAGGGGCACAGAAGAATCAGGAGGAGGCTCTTACTCCTGTTAAGGTTCAGACGGAGCAGGCTAGGGGAAATGCCGCTACTGCCCAGGCTGCACTCAGTACTGCCCGGAAGGAGACCGAGGATGCTTTGAGAGGTAAGAAGGGCGAATTGCTTACGGCTCAAAAAAACAATGCCAATGCCGGAGCTGCAGATCACAATGCCAGTGTAGCGGTGAAGGGTGCGCAGGTAGAGCATATCCATTCGCAGACAGAGGGACAGAGGCAGAAGAATGCCAACCAGAAGGAAGCGGATGATTTCAATACCCAGTATGTGAACGACCCTAAGTTTAGGAAACTTGTAAACAGGTGGGCTGAGAACAATGGTATGGCTATAGGTGGCAATGATGGCCGCGGTGGCACTTGGGCTAATGAAAAGAATCGCCAGCAGGCTTCCAGATGGGCTAAGGCTCAGATGAAGTTTGACCGGACTCCTCCTTCCCGAAGGGGTAATGGTGGCAGCAAGGTTCCTCCTTCTAGAAGGGATGGCGGTGGCAAGGTTCCACCATCGAGACGAAAATAACAGAATATTAATCATAAATCACATAAAGTATGTTTGACGAGCAAGACAGACAATATTTTTATAATGAGTTCAAGAACAATGGCTATGAAGTAGGTAGCTATGATGACTTCAAAAAGGACTTGAACAACAAGGAAGATCGTGACTGGTACTACAATGAGGCCAAGAACATGGGCTATGATGTGGGCACACTGGAAGACTTTGACAAGATGGTGCTGGAGCCAGCTCCATCTACTTCTGGTGGCGTTCAGCAGGTAGCTGCTTCTGCTACGACTCAGAGTGTAGGGCAGAATGCTTCTACAGAGACTAAGCCGCAGGTGGCTCAACCTGCAGCGAAGCCTGTAGCAGAAAAGCCAAAGGAAGATAACAGATCATGGTTTACTAAATGGATGACTGGAACTTTGCCTGAGGACGAGAAGCAGGAAACTGCAGACAAGGAACCTGGGCTTATTGCAAAAGCTTTGGGTATGCTTCCTACAGGTGTTCAGACGAGCAACGGAACATATCAGCCATCGCCAGCGATTTCTCAGCCGGTTGTAAAAGGTGAGGAAACGCCAGTGAAGGAAGAAACTTCTCCTTCTTCATCTGCTAATGCGGCTTCTCCTGAATCTAAGGAGGAGGTTCCTGTTGCAGCTCCAACTGGTGTGGTGAATAATGAGGGAATGATGGATGCCAAGTTTGCCAACTATCTGGAGAACTGGAAGCAGAGACCGGATAAGCAGGGTACTTACTTTGAGAACATGGTTGCCGACTTGTTGGCTGATGGTACTGCCAACAGCAATGAGGAGGCAGTGAGCATGGTGCAGTCTGCTCTGGGCAGATATGCCAACCGTTCGGCTATGGACGTTACCAACCAGGTAGTTTCTTCTTTGCCTGACGATACTGTGCAGGATGCAGAGCGGAGTATTGAAGCGCAATGGTATAGCCATGGTGTACAGGATAAGTTGAAGCAGGAGGCAGACAGCATGGGTATCAGCTATGATGACTATGTGGCTCAGTTCCTGAAACCTGCTATGGTGCAGAGTCTGGTGAACAAATATGGTCCGAACTACCGTAACATAGCTGAGGGCATCGCTACTCGTCTCTATGCTCACGATGAGCATGTGCAGGATAGACTGATGAATCAGGACATCAATGATGCTCTTTCTAGCGTTATTAATAAATATGTGAATCCATCTGTAGTGGATGAGTACAACAAGGCTCAGGAGGCAGGTAGTAAGGCATTTACGGAGGGAATGGAAGGTAGTCAGTATATTCCGGCTAATCTTCGTCTGGGTACAGCACTTGGAGCGCAGTATGAGGCAAATGAGGCTAAGGATCCTGCAAAGGTGCTTTCTGGTTTGCAGAAGAAGTTTGGCAATCTCTACCGGAATCCGGAGTTCCTGAATGATATGAGCAATGCGGCTTTTAAGGTGATGCAGCGATATGGCTTGAATGGCACTCTGAGTAGTGATCCTAAGCATTTCAAGCCGATGATCAATTCTGTTCTTAAGAATGAACTCGACCAGCTGGAGATTAAGGGTATGATGCCTAAGAGTAGTGCTGAGTACATCATGAAGACTGGTTTGGGTAACACTATTGTGGGTAAGATTACTCGCAAGGCTATGCAGACGGACTATCAGAACTGGCTGGAGGATATTGCCAATCAGCAGTATCAGCCGGGCTTCTGGGAGAACGTGGCTAGTAGTGCTCTGACCTTTGCTGGCGATGCCTGGAGTTATTGGTTGCCGGGAGCCGCAGGTGGCAAGTTGACAAAGAGCATGTTGGCTAAGGCTGAGGGCAGACTGGCAGGTGACCTGATGGCTAAGGGTATGGAGAGCAGGATGGCTGCACGTGCCGCTAAACTGCTTATCGGCAAGAGTAAGGCCGAGGCTTTGAAGAGCGGAGCCGTGCATGGTGCTGTTACCTTTGGTGGTCAGTCTGTTATTTCGAAGCCTATTGATGAAAAATATCGCACTGGTCAGTTTGATGAGAATGGCAAAATTTACAATCCTTCTGGATGGAAAATTGCGCTTGATACTTTATTAGAGGGAGGTAAACAGGGTGCTGTAGGTGCTATCATGCAGGGTGGAACCATCGCTAATATGGTAGGCAAGGGCAGAGGTTTGGCTACCAATATTCTGGCAGATGTTGGTGGTAAGGTTTTGGATTCGGGTATCATGACTGGGCATCAGATGTTGGAGCGTATGGCGCAGGATCCGAACTTCAAGCCTACTGGCAAGGATGCAGCCGAGAGCTTCTTGGAGAGTATGGCGAACCTTACTGCTATCGGTTTGCCGGGTATGGTGGGCAAGTATGCCCGATTCAAGGACGCGAGGGAGTTTAACAAGAAGTATGACTTCACGGATCAGGATATTGCAGAGTTGAAGCGATTCGGCTATGATGGGCTTCGTGATGCTTTTGAGAAGGTAGGTATTGGGGAGTATGCCGTGGAGGGTGAAAACGCCCAGCGCCTTGATGGACAGCTTACCCAGAAGTATATGAACCTGATGAACGACAAGAGTGTGCCGGAGGTGTTGAAGGCTAAGATGATGGCTGTGGTGGAAGGCAAGCGCCCTTCTTCTTTCTCTTCTGTTGTAGATTCCGTCATCGTACAGCCTATGGATAATGACGGAAAGGTTTATCTCGAAACCTTGAATAAGGATGGCGGTATCATAGAGAGAAAGGAGTATTCTTCTCTTGATGAGGCTCAGAAGGCTGATAAGAAGCTGGAGTATGAGAAGACTCTTGGCTTGGCTTCTGTGCTGGAAGGTGAGTTCCATAATGAGTTTACTCAGGAGCATCTTGATGGCTTATACAATCAGGCAGCCCAGAAATATAATATGGGTGAGAAATTGACGGATGAGGATAAGGCAGCGGTTTATCTTCATCAGAATGCTGGTGCCATCAAGGACATCATGGATAAGCAGCAGAAGGGCATCATCCTTACTGAGGAGGAGCAGAAGCAGGTTGATACTTATCGCCACTTCTATAATTCTGCCTTGGAGAACAGTTCCGTGATGAGAGAATTTGTGAATACCTTTGAGGATTCCCATGGTGTGGCACGTGGTACTCTCCGTAAGGCTTTGGAATCGAAAGATAAGAAGTATGCGCCACTGGTGGAGTCTTATCTTAAGGAGCTTTATAACTCTATCGAGCTGAAACGTGAAATGAAGCAGACGATGGATGATCTCTATAATACTGCACATGGAAATGAGCAGAAGAGGATTGAGCAGAATGGTATTGAGGGGGAGAAGCCTGCTGCTCCTGTTGAGGGTGCTGCTCCTGTTGATGGTGCGACTCCGGTAGAAGGTACTTCTTCTGTTGAGGGTCCTGCTGGTGGTCAGGAGCCTCCTGTTTCAGCAGGACCTGCTCCGTACCAAGACCGTACCAAGACCGTACCAAGTCCGAGTGATGCAAACTCTGCTGCTGAGGTTGCAAGTTCAGCGCCTAATGTTGCTGCCTCTGATGCTTTTGTTATGGGTCAGAATGCCTATAAGAATGGGGATTCTGAGGCTTTGCAGGCTATTGACTATAATAGCGATTTGGCTACCGGGCGTTTGAAGAGAGCGTTTGCTGATAGCGATACTATGTTTGATTTGGTGACCAAGGCGTATAATGAAGGCAGAGATATGGAGCAGTTTGTGGCTCAGCGTGCCGGTAATCTTACTCCTGCCCAGAAAGAGGCTATCAGCAAATATGTGGAGGCTATGGATGCCAAGAAGGGCGCTATTGATGCTTTGCAGCATGCTGATGATGGCTATGGTGATGCCCTGAAGGAGCAGCTTTGGCCATACCAGACGGAAGACGGTAATATCGTGCCAGCTACTCTTACAAGCGGTAAGCAAGTGTTCTTGAAGAAGGCTAACGAATATGGTGGCGGCTTTGTTGTTGTGCCTGATGAGCAGGGACAGCCTACGATTAAGCAGGTTTCGAATGCTGAGATTAAAGAGGTGGGCACTCCAGTTTCTCTTGATGAATACATCGAGAGTTCTTTGGCTCAGCAGAAGGAAGCGAGAGCACAGCAGTTTATCAGCCAGTTTGATGGCAGCGGTTTGAAACCGAATAACCGGGTGACGGTTGCCATGGAAGATGGTGATGCTAATATTGACATGACCTTTGCCGGATATAGCGAGGACGGAAAGATTGTGCTTACTGATGGTAAGGATAATATCGCCCTTACTAAAGAGGAGTTTGACACCTGGCGCAAGAATGCGCTTGATAACACCATTAATGAGCGTTTGGATCGAGAGGAAGGTGAGCGTGAAATGGCTGAGTTGAAGCAGGCTGAGGCTGATAAGCAGGAACGGTATAAGAAGGGTATCTTCGGGTATGCAGCTGGTCAGCCAGACTATTCTGATACTCAGACTGACCCTAAGGTGGCTGCAGAATATCTGCAAGAAACAGCCGGGGAAGACCGCAAGGCGCTTTTCGCTAATATTGTTGCCGAGAAGCAGGCTTTGCAGAAGCGTATCAACCAGCTCAGAGAGCATATTGCAAGTAATGAGGAATGGCTATCCATTAATGCTGATCTGGACCCGAAGAATGCTGAGACCAGAACTTTGGCTAATAAGCAGATGGAGGGACAGATTGCAGACCTACAGGCTCGTTTCGACAACTGGAATAAGATTCGTTCTGCCGTGATGACTCCTGAGGAGGCTCAGGCTATCAAGGCAGACCGCACCCAGAAGATTGCTGATGCCGGCGTGAATGAAGGTGACGTTGCTCCTATAGAAGGTCGCGAGGTTGCCGTGCTTAGTGATGAGGAATTGAAGAAGCAATATCCTACTATGGATGAGGCTAGTGACTTTATTACCTCAGAGCGCAAGCGTATCTATCGCATTCAGTCGGATGAGGTGCAGCGTGAGATTGATGGTGTTGATGAGGTGCTTGATCGCTATGTGAATGGGGAGATAGACCTGGAGCCAGAGCAGATTAAGGAACTGAACACGACCAAAGCCCAGCTGGAGGCTAGACAGGCTAATCTTACGGAATCTGCCAAGGAGTTGAAGGCTCAGACTGATAAGCTGAAAACACTCTATCGTAAGGAGAATATGGAAGCCAGAGCCAAGGCTGTGGAGAATCTGACTCCTGCCGAGCAGCGTGCCATCAAGGTGGAGAATGCCATCAAGAATGGTAATATGAACCAGCTTAATTCCATCTATGAAGAAGTGAGAGGCGCAACCGACTTCAATGACACTGAGCCAAATACCCTGGAAGAGTATGTGGCTAACAATATCGGCCGTTTCACCTTGAACTATGAGGGCAAGGAGAAGGGTGGTGCCTTCTCTAATGGCATTCAGCAGGAGACTGGTTTGGGACGAAAGGACTTCGAGAAGCTGCAAATTCTTGCCAAGGAAGGCGAGGGTAAGACCGTTCCGGAGTTTGTACACAGTCTGTATGATGACATGCCTATGAATCTTAAGCAAATGGGATATACGGATCACGACATCAGAAGTGCTTTCCTTGATCTCATAGGCAGTGCTCAAAGCTACTCAGACATAAAGAATTACACCTTAAATAATAAGGTGGCCAATGTTGAGCAGCTGATGCGAGACGTTGAGCGCCAGGAGGAGGAAATGAAAGAGAACGGTACTCATAGCGAAGCATCCTTCGGAGAACGTTTAAAGAGTGCCATTGCCGAAACGGAGACTGAGCCTACAGAGGCGCAGAAGAAGGCTGGCAATTATAAGAAGGGGCATTTGACTTTTGGGGGATATGACTTTACTGTTGAGACTCCAAAGGGCGTGACTCGTAGCGGTAAGGATGAGCAGGGCAAGCCTTGGAGCGTGACCATGCACGATACTTACGGCTATATTCTTGGTAAGATAGGCGTGGATGGTGATCATATTGATATGTTCATCAATGATGCCGCTGACCTTGATACTTTTGATGGTAACGTTTATGTTGTTGACCAGGTGAACCCAAAGACTGGAGAGTTTGATGAGCATAAGGTAATGTATGGCTATCCTGATGAGGCTGCTGCTATTACAGCCTATTCGAAGAACTATTCTCCTGGCTGGAAGGGACTTGGTAAGGTTACTTCTGTGCCTAAGGCTACCTTTGACAAGTGGCTGGAGTCTTCTGACCGCAAAACCAAGCCATTTGCTGACTATGCCATGATTAAGCATGAGGAGACGAAGAAGGCTAAGGAATCTAATGAGGCTCTTCCTTTTGATGCACCGATGAATATGGATGATCTTCCTTTCCACCGTGATGTGAAGGAGGTGAAGACATCTGATATGACGGAGGCACAGAAGGTGGCTTACGATGCTGTTTCTACTATGCTTAAGAAGGCTGGCATACCGGTGAAGGTGGTTAGCAACGAGGATATGGAGAAGGTGGCTGAGGCGCAGGATAATCTGAATCTTGCCATGCTGCTGAATCAGCCTGAAATGAGATTTAAGATTAAGACTCCTGAGGAGAAACAGGCTGCCGAGAATGCTTATAACTTTGCCAAGGATTTGCGACCAAACAAATGGACGCAGTATGCCGTGGTGGATATGAGCAATCCGAATAAGATGCCGGAGTACTATCAGAAGCAGGAACTGGCAAGAAAGGAACGTACCTACCTGAATAGGCTGATGTGGGGAAACTACAAGGTGTTCAATCTCGACAAGAGCTTTGAGGACAATGTAGCAGGGCTTACTGGCTCTTTCCCTTCGGAGTTTGACCCATATAAGATTGACGAGCAGACCAATAAGAGGAATGAGTTAAAGAAGCAGATTAAGGAGACGGAAGAGGCTTATAAATTAACCGGGCAGGAACGTGTGGAGTATCAAAATCAGTTGATGAAGGAGTACATGGATGAGCATGGACTGGCTTCCGAAAACGATATTCCTGATGATGTTTGGAATGATTGCAGGAATAAATCCTTTGAAAAATATCAAGATAAGCTTGATTCCTTGTTTGCTAAATATAAGGACTTGGACAGACAGTTGAAGGCTGTTATACAGCCTGGAGTGAGATTCTTGCGTACTTATCATGGTTCTCAGGCTAGCTTCGAAAAGTTCGACCATTCCTTCATGGGCAGTGGCGAAGGTGCTCAGGCTTATGGCTGGGGAACCTATGTGAGCGAAGTGGAAGGTATTGCCAGAGCTTATGCTAAGCAGAATGCGAGAAGACATAATACGAGTCGTGAATATGCTGAGGCTGAAAGTGAATATTTAGAAGCTAAAAATAAGTATGACAAATATAAAGAGTTGCTAGATTTTTCTCTTAAAGAAATAAATGAGTACAAAACAAAATTTCAACTTTACACACAAAAAAAAGAAGAGTTACAGCAGAAAAAGTCCGAGTTTAAAGATACTGATGACTTTCTGCGCTCTATAAATAAAATAAATGATGAATTAGTTCTTATAGGAATAAGACTTGATGATGCTGTAGCGGATTCTGAAAATTGGCAGATAAAAGTAGCCCAATCTGCTCAAAGAGTAACTGCTGCTAAGCAGAAATTAGATGCTATTCCTAAACCTCAGCCTGTGCGCAATCTCTACTCTGTTGACATTCCTGATGATACAGGTGATAACTATCTCGGATGGGATGACGAATATCGTGACAAGGAGTTGTATGCTATGCTGGATAAGATTGGAAAGGCTCTTGAATCTAATGGAATTGATTTGGATAAGGAATATAATGGTAGTGCTTCATGGAATGATTGGGTAGAAAGATTGAAGGATGAAGGCGAAGATTGGAAACCAAATGTAGCTACTGGGCAGGAAATATACAAAAAAATAAGTAGTATGCTTGGTGAAAATGCCTATCAAGGTAATCAGAAAGCTGCTTCATTAGCCTTGAAGGATGCAGGCTTTGATGGCGTGAAGGTAATCGCTCAGCGCAATACTGGTGGCAACAAACAAGGTAAGATGAACTATGTTATCTTTGACGAGAACAATGCCAAGATTGTGGATCATACCAAGTTTGCGAAGGGCAAGGGCACGGTGTATGGCTATACTGATGGCAAGGAGATTGTGCTGAACCAGGAGCATCTGAATCCTAATACTCCTATCCATGAGTATCAGCATCTTTGGCGCACTGCTGCCAAGAACATGAATCCGGAGCTTATTGAGCATGGTGATAAACTCATCATGCAGACCCAGCTATTTGCCGACTTGAAGGAGGACCCTAACTATAAGCATTTGAGCGGTGATGAGATATGCGATGAGGCTTTTGCTCGTCTGACTGGTGAGGATGGTGCTGCTATCTTGGAACAGATGGCGAAGGATGCCATTAAGGAAAATCCGTTAGACACTGCTAAAGAGCTTACTATCATCAACCGATTGAAGAATTGGTTGAAGAAGTTCTGGTATTGGACTCTTGATACATTTACGAAGTGGAAGCCTGAGGACATTAAGAAAATGACCTTGGAGGATATTCGTAATCTTGTGTTGAGAGACTTGGCACAAGGAGTGGACCCACGTAATGTGAAATCTCGCCTTACCAAAGACGATGCCATTTCCTTGCGTCAGCAAATGGAAGATAATGCGGAACAAGAGAGAGTCTTGGAGCATACGGAGGAGAATTGGCTGAAAGAATTTGGCAAAGATGGGCGTGTCTCTACTCCTATTGGCAATATCAAACTGGGTGAGAATCAATATAAGAAGGCTGGAAGAGAAGACCGAATCAAAAGATTTGGTTTGTTGAAGCCTACCTTGGAGCGTCCTGACGTTATCTTGGAGAAGTCTGCACCAAAAGAGGGTGCGGAACGACAGACTAAATATCTGTTCATCAAATCCTTTAAAAAGGCTGATGGAAACAAGATTCTGAACTATGAATCCATAACAGTAAAGCAGGGTGAAGAGGAAGTGGCGATTAGCGCACATCAAATAGAACCTTCGAAAGTTGTGAAAGAATTGACAGAATCAAAAGTGCTATGGAATCGTTTCAGAGGCGATTCTAATTCCTTGGGCGAGAATCAAGGTTCGGCATTAACTCCATCCGCAAATAACCCAAGCGGAAAGGATAGCGTCCTGAATCCTCATAGCGATGCAAAGATAAGAAATAATATCGAAACCGCCAAGGGAAATGGTGGAAATTTATCTGTGGAGGATAAAATAAAGGCTGTATCTCAGCAATTTGGGGTTGATGAGGCAGATGTGGCGATGTACGCCAATGCAGTTAAGAAGGGTTCTACTGCTGAGGCTGCACGTGCCAGAGCCAATATTAAGCGTCACTTGTTGCAGGTAAATGAAGCTAACATTTTCTCACTTAAGGATATAATTAAGTACACCAAACCTGTAAATGAAGCCTTGAAGGAGAACTTTGGCGACCTTGATGCCATGATTGAGGAGCGCGTGAAGCAGGTGGAGGCGCAGCGTAACGCCATGGAAGCTGCTAGAAAGAGAGCAGAGGAAGAGGAGGCCAAGCGCCAAAAGCACTTGGAGGAACTTTCCGTGATTCCTGATGATCAACTTGACAAGCAGTATATGGATGCTCTCGCCAAAGGTGATGATGCTACTGCCAGGGAAATGCTTGATGAGGCTGCCAGACGCAAGGGCTATGATGATACCGAAAGCGCATACCAAGGTGTAGGTGCATGGGCTGCACCGGGAAATCCTGGATATGAAAGCGACAAGGCGAGACGTGATGATTGGGAATCCAGTGGCTCGGATGTGAACCTGGAGGATATTGCCTTGGGCTATGCTCCTCAGCCGGATGATTACTTCTCTCATCCTGAGCGTTATTCGCAGAACACTCCTCATGGATTGGAATCTGTAAAAGCCATCAATACGGCTATTGATGCCATTAAGAATGGTGAGAAAGATGTTAAGGTAAAGGTTTATCGTGCCGTTCCTACTTCTGTGAAGGAAGGTAAGTTGCGTAATGGTGACTGGGTTACTCCTTCTAAGAAATATGCCGAAATGCACGGAACAAACCGTCTGGAAGGCAAATATCGTATCATAGAGGATGAAGTTCCGGCTACTCAACTGTGGTGGGATGGTAATGACGCAAACGAGTTTGGCTTTGATGATGGCAAGGCGTATAAATACAAGAATGCCAAGAATAACAGAAAGTTGAACGACCTTGTTACCTATGATGATAAGGGTGACGTTATCCCTCCTTCTAAGCGCTTCAATTCTCGCAAGAGCGATATTAGATTTATGTTTGCTGGCGAGAAGGGTGCGGCTGAGGCTGACAAGGCTGAGGAAAAGACCTATCGCATGGATAACTTGAAGGTGGCAGAAAAGATGGAGCGAGGCAAGAAGGATGCCAAGGCTATCAAGCTGGCTACCGGATGGGAGCGTGGTGCTGATGGCAAGTGGAGATATGAAATGCCGGATGCTAAGATTAAGGATATGAAGGATATTGGCGGTGGAAATATTGTTATGCGTTTTGATGATGATATGCTTTGGAATGATGGTAAACTTGCTGATGTCATTGATGCGCCTGGACTCTTTGAGGCTTATCCTCAGTTGAAGGATGTGCGTATTGATACGGATGCCATTATGAACGATATGCCTTCAAATGGCGAATATAATCCCAAGACCAACACCATTACCATTCATGCTGATGAGCTGAAATATATGAATAGTATATTGAATCATGAGATTCAGCATGCCATTCAGTCTATTGAAGGCTTTGCCACTGGTGGAAATGAGGACTCTGTGCGTAGCCGTATTGAGGATCGTATGCAGGATATAGAGGATGCTGCTAACGTGGCTGCTGGAACTCTTGATGAATATCGCAATATTAGTACGCGACTTGTGCGACTGGAGTTAGCTAGAAAGTGGAAGAAGAACCCTAATTCGTTCCTGAAATCTTCTGCCATGTTCTCGGCTCCTGGCTATGGTCCATTTACTCCTAAGAAGGAGGCAATTGAGATAGGTCAGCAACTGGCTGATACCTGGATTGATGATGCCAAGCGGTTTGTTGATTCTCGTAGTGAGCGTTTGCTGGCTGGCGAGGATAAGATGGATGAAGCCAAGGTTCTTGCCAAGTGGAAGAATGAATGGCACAATAAATATGTGGACTGGAAGGACTTCAAGGAGGAGTTTGATCAGTTGGATAAGGCTATCAAGGATTTGTCTGATTATCAGCTTTACCATGCTTTGGCAGGTGAGGTAGAATCGAGAAATGTGCAGAATCGATTGGGTATGACCGATGAGGAACGCAGAAACTCGCTGGCTGAGGAGACGGAAGACGTGAACCGTGACGAGCAGATCGTGATGAATGTGGGTGACACTAGCTATAGCATCGTGAAAGACCCTGAGACCATCAAGAAGCTGGATAAGGAAGACACGGTGAAGGTTTATCGTGCCATGCAGGTAGGCGAGGATGGAAAACTTTATCCACCGATGGCTGCAAAGGTGAAGGGCAAGTTTGTGGAACCTATCGAACTCGGTAAATGGGAACAGGCAGACGAGCGACCAGAGCTTGCTGATGATAAGGGCATGTTTACCCTCAACAAGGGTAATGGCAAGTCGCTTAAGGCTGCTTACAATCCTTATCTTCATACTTCTCGCACTCCACTGAATGACCAGTTTAGCGAGGCTCAGAATCGCCCTAATATCGTAACCGTAGAGGTTGAGGTGCCAAAGAGCGAGCTGACCAGTGGCTACAAGGCTGATAAAGCCAAGGATGCCGTGGGTGAAGTAGAGTGGAAGGCTGGTATCATCCAAGGACAGCTGACTGGCAAGCGCAAAGTGGTGCTTTCTCGTTGGGATAAGCCTGTGCGTATTGTACCAGACAGCGAGGTGGCTGATGTTATTGTCAATGATATGTTCAAGGGCAAGAATATCACTATGCCTTCTAATGTGGTTACTCCAAGTCTGAGAAAAGAGTTGGAGAAGCGAGGTGTGCCGTTTGTGGAGACCGATAACAGAGGCAGAATCGTAGGTGGCGAGAATGATGGTGTGCATTATTCCAAGGTGTATGGTAAGAATCATAGAGAAAAAGGGTATCGAAGCATCTTGAAGTTCTCTCTTGGCGACAATGGCACGGATGTTGCTGATGGAAATGGTGATAGTATAAACAAAAATCCAAATAAAAATGTTATCACCAGAAGAATTGGAAGCCGAGAACAGGCGCAAAGAAGAGTTAATGAAACGTTGGGCGCAGCAGCCTCTGACTTACAAAGAAGTCTTGGAGCAACAGCGAAGGAACAACGCCCAACTTGGAATCGTAGATCCGCTCTTGGATATGTCAGAAGAAGAGCGGAGGAGTTATCTTCGCTCCTTACAGAAAAAGACCTCAAAGAGATCCAGGGGGGCTATATAGGCCACGGTCAAGAGAATTATGTGTATCAGGCAAAGTATGATGACAAGAAAGTTGTTAAGTTTAATGACTTTAGCTTGACGGATAGTTTGTTCCGCATCAATGAGTTCATCGACCGGGTAAATGCTCATAACCAGTTCCAGCCAAAGGACAAATATACTCCAATTGGTTTTGCCTATGATGAAAAAGGCGATTTCTGTATAGTGATGGAACAGCCTTATTTGAAGGGAACTCAACCTACTAGAGAAGAAATCACTCAGTATCTGACAGACCACGGTTTTAAGCTGGATATGATTCAGATTAGTGCCGATGAAGTGGATTTAGGCTGGACGAATGGTGAGTTTGACTTGTGGGATGCTGAGCCAAGGAATGTTATCAAGGACGAAAATGGAGACTTGCATTTCTTCGATACCATGATACAGCATACCTACATACCAAACCACAAGAATCCTTTGCGATTGTCGATGCCATCCATACGTACCTTTGAGTCGCAGGAGATGAAAAATTCTGCAGACAAGGTGAAAAATGTGGCAAATGTGTTGGGTGGTGCTGAGGCTGTGACCTATACTTCCAGCGCAGATGTGCCGGAAGAATATCGTGTTGCTATAGAGCTGGGTGCCAAGGGATGGTATGACCCTACTACGCACACGGTGCATGTTTATCTGCCTAACTGTGCTGATGCGAACGAGGCGGAGAGAACGGTGCTGCATGAGAAGATAGGGCATGAGGGTATGGAAGTGCTGCTAGGGGGCGAAGATGAGGTGAGAAAATTTGCTAATTTCGTTTATAATTCTGTCGCAGCAAGCACTCGCGGCAAGATTCTGGAGATAGCCAATGAGTATGATCCGGACTGGAAGAAGCACGACCGCATGAATGTGGGTACGCAGGAGTATATCGCTCATTTGGCTGAGGAGGGTCCTAAGACTGCTGAGGATTTTTCTCTTTGGACCAAGATTAAGCATTATCTTATCAAGGTGCTTAAGAAGCTGGGTATTCGTGTGCCGGGACTTCTGAATGACAAGGATTTGAGATACTACCTGATGAAGGCTGGCAAGGCTCTGCATGTGTGGGATGATATGCCTGAAGCACAGCAGGAGGCCATGATGAAGCAGGCTAGCAATGCTGAAATCAAGGATTCGCTGGGTGAGGGAGCCGGAAAGGGTAAGCCTCGCCAGAAGAAGGGTGAAAGCATGATTCAGTATATGAAGCGTGTGCAGGAATGGCGGAAGTGGAAGAATGCACGTGAGGATGAGAACGACCCGGAGCCTCCTATGTTCTACGACATCGACAAGGATGAGGCAGGCAAGAAGGAATGGGCACAGCTCAATAAAGACTGGCGTGAGCGACACCATCTTGCAGGGGAGGAGCCTACTGGTTTGCCTATCCGTATGGAAGGTGAAGAGGATGGTGCCTACATGACTCGTATTCACGAATATGAGAAATGGAAGGAAGCCATGAAGGACCAGGAAGACCCTATGCCTGATATGTTTGCCTTCGAAAAAAAGAAGCAGGAGGAGGTGAAACGCAAGTATGAGGACTGGTTGGCCAGACATGAGCTGCTGGAGCAGCAGCAAGCCGATCTGGACTTGTATGAGGGTAAGATTTATCCGGCAGAGACCAATCCGAAGGCTGATGACCTGGAGCAGCAGGTGATGCAGGACTTGGCAGAGGTGACCAGTACGGACGTAAGCAAGGAAGGTGCTGCCAAGACCGTGAAGCATGCCGTTATCCATCGTAGAAAGAATATGGAGGAGGCTAGTGCGGATGATGCCATCTACATCAATGATGTGAAGAACAGAATCGAGAAGATGGCTGACAGCGGTGCTTTTGACAAGTTGCTTTCTGACTACCAAGGTAAGCCTAACCGGGCTGAGAAGCTGGCTGAGGCTATACCTTATATAATAGAGGCTCCTAGACGTTTGCGTGACCTGGCACACGATTTGAATGCCACTGGTGCTTTTGACAAGGGACATATCCATATCCAGCCGGAAGATGTTGAGGCTATCCAGCCATACGTGGCAGACCTGATTGCTGAGACAGGCAAGAAGCATACCGAGCTGAGAGACGGCAAGGAGGTGGAGGTTTATGATGATCCGCAGGCTGTGAGCGATGTGGCCAGCAAGATGGCGCAGGTTATCAACGACAATCACCAGGGCGAGGAAGGTTTTGTTCCTATTGACGGTACGGACATTCTGAGCGAGCATGTTTTGCCACTGGTAAAACAGCAGATTGTGCCTGAGGGTATCGATTACAAGAATCTCTCGCCTGAAATGAAGGCAGCTCTTGATTCTATCCGTGACTGGTATAACTATACCTATGACTGGTTGAAGGATAACCGCACCTTGAAGGAGGATACCGGTTATAATGTGGACTATGTAAACCATATCTGGGATAAGGAGAAGAGTGACAAGCAGGCTTATGCGATGTATGTGGAGAACAGACAGCGCACCAAGAGTCCGAACGAGAAGAAGCGAACCATCAGTACATTGATGGAGGGTATCAGCGTAGGACTTGTGCCTAAGACTACCGACATCACGAAGATGATGGCTTACTACAGCAGAAGCAATATTGAGGCTTGGGTTAACAAAACCATGCTGCAGGAGTTGAGCGGATTGAACGTGATAGAGCGGAATGAGGACGGTGAGGTGGTTTCTACTGATCCGCTGCTTTCTTCTTCGGCTCCTTTTAACCTGGAGCAGTATAAGTACTTTGAGATTCCGGGCGTGGGACCTGTGTGGGTGTATAATGTATCGCCTAAGCAGGTGACGGTGAAGAATCCTATCACTGGCAAGGAAAAGGTGCTTTATAGCGAGGCTAGTGCCGGTGACAGATTTGGGGTAGTATTCGAGACTTATCAGTCTTCTCCTTTCTGGAAGGCTTTTGATACGCTTGCTTCGAGTGCTAAGAAGCTGGAGCTGGGCTTTAGCGGTTTCCATGCCGGAGCCTTGACGGAGGTGTATATGGTACAGAACATGGTGGAATTTGGTCCGAAGAAGGCTATGGCCAACTTTATGAAGTATATCTTTGCTGATACAGCCAAGAACCATGAGCTGCCTTGCTTTGCCAATCCGCAGGATTTTCAGGAGGCTGCTTCGCATCTTGTGAAGTTTGGAGCGACCAACGACTATGCTGCTGCAGACGTGCAGAACATGTTCGACAATATGCGTGATGCGATGATGAAGGTGCAGGAGAAGTTGAAGGACGGAAATAAAATTTCCGGAACGGTGGCTGTGGCTACTATGCCTTTGAAGGTGGTGACGCAGATGCTTTCACTTATCAACAAGGGTATGGACAGAGCCTTGTGGGATTTCTTGCATGACGGACTGAAACTTGCGACCTACCGGATGAGGGCTGACAAGACCAAGGAACGTGCCAAGAAGAAGGGATGGAGTGCTGAGGAATTGAGCCGGGCTTTGGATGAGGATGGACAGTTTGTTAACGATATGTTTGGTGGTCAGCACTGGGATGTATTGGGTGCCAGCCATCGAACCTTGCGCTATGCCGGACGAGTTCTTCTTTCGCCAGACTGGAATGCTTCTACCACTCGCCACTTCCTGGCATTAACCGGATTTGGTTCTATCTGGAATGAGGCTACCTTTGAGAACTTCAAGCTGTACTACCAAAGACTGTGGCATAAGGAGCTTATGCCGGAGGATGAGGGCAGAAGGAGCAGACAGATTTCGGCTCTGCTCTGTTATGGCATCGGATTCATGGTGTTCTATGAGGGTATTGCCAATGGTATCAATGCTGCCTTCCGTGCCCTGGATGAGGAGAAGGAAAGAAAGAAGGCAGAGGAGATCCGGAAGACCAACCCAAGCTATAAGAGTATGTATGAACTGGCTTATGGTGACGAGGGTATGAAATGGTATGACTATCTGATGAGAGGCAATAGCCTCGGGCAGCAGAGCAAGATCTTCATGGGCAGATATGAGGATGGAACGGAAATGTATATCAGACATGGTAAGCAGTTCCGAGAGGTTCCGGAATATCTCTTCAACCATAAGGGAGAACTGGAGTTCCCTGGCCCAATGGTTCAGAGAATGATAGGTAAGGCTAACCCTATGGTGAGAATGACCTTGGATGATATAAACTATCTGAGCGATTTCCAAGCCAGCCATGCGGATCAGGAGATTCAGCGCAAGTATGGCAAAACCATCGGACTGCTTTACAAGGATGCCCTGTATTGGGCGCCTTTCCTGATTCCTAGTCAGGAGAATAAGGAGTTCAAGGCTGTGGATTTCTTCTTCCCATCATCGAAGGGATTCTCTCCATGGAAGGCTCAGAGCTACTTTAAGGACTTTATCCTTAGTGGTGATATGGAGGGCGTGGTGATGACCTATCAGAGCTGCCAGCGCAATGGTATTGATGCTGAGGCGCAGATTAAGGCTGCTATCGGCAGTGTGAAGGCACTGGAGAGTGCGGAAATGAATGATGGCGTGACTTCGCTGCAGGTGGCTTGCCAGCGCTTTGATGCTGCCAAGAGTATCACGGAGAAGAAGAAGATGCGCCAGAAAATGAAGAAATTCCTCTCGCAGAGTGACTACAAGGCTTTCACCCAGAAGGAGGCGCTGGACATGGTGCAGGGCTATCTGAACGGTGATGAAGACTTGAAGGAAATGGAGAAGGCTGAAAGCAAGTACCTGATGAAGGCTAAGGCAGAGGACGTGACGGAGGACTGGAGAATACAGAACGTCTGGAACGGAACGATGGAGACTTATCAGGAGTATCAGCGTTTGAAGGATGTGGATAAGGCGAAGGCAAATGCCTTTAAGAACAGCAAGACCAACAAGCGACTGTTTGCGGCTAGAAAGGCTATCTCTGCTGCCAAGAAGAAGATGAATAAGGCTAAGAAGCAAATGGATGGTACGAATGGGGCTGCCAAAATGGCGGAGATCAGGAAGACAAGAAAGGAGCTGCTTAATACGCTGAACGGAATGGAGTAGCCTTCGGGCTACTTCACTTCTTTCGGAAAAATGTTCTATTTTTCAGAAAATAGGCTTTGGCCAAATATTTTAAAGCTTTTGCCCTTACAGGGCGACAGTTTTGCGTCCGTAATTACCCAGGGCGTTGCCCTGGGCTAGGAGCTTCTGCCCTTTCAGGGCGTGTGGGGCAAAACTTGCGAAACTTGAATTAATAAGAAAAAGGGACTTGCTTCACAGCGAGTCCCTTTGATAGTTTTTGTAAAGTCTATATTC
>ERZ1026898.573-NODE-573-length-21498-cov-18.925757_pt1 | contig 21498 bp, 20 predicted proteins | sample MGYA00380178_ERZ1026898 | MGnify/ENA primary metagenome ERZ1026898 (study PRJEB33269, sample SAMEA4719814) | human gut metagenome | biome: human-associated habitat; feature: organic feature; material: feces | place: Cameroon | collected 2013-10 ...
AGGAAGTATCGCTACGGGTCTTAGGAAGTATTCCTTTTGTTTTTATGACAGAAAGCACTGAAATGTCAAAACAACGATAAAAAACGTACCCAGTCCGTTGAGCAAATATAGTTACTTTATTTTTCGTCTACGTAGTTGCCGCCGTAAGGACTTGCGCTTGTGGCTAAAATTCCGCCGCTGATGGTAAGGTTCCGGAATTTTAGCTCGCTTTCGCTGAATTCTTTTTTGCAGCCTATGGCAAAGTTGCGCAAGTCTACGGTCATAAGCCTGTTGTGGGCGAACATACTTCCGTTTTTCTTTTCACTGTAATCTGGAAGGACAAAATTTGCGCCGCAGTCTGCAATTACAAGCTCCTTAGGGCGGATTGCGACGATTTTAAGCGGTCCGTAAAAGTGTGTGCCGCGTTCTTCATATTCTGGAATGTACGCTTCAATTGAAGTCCATTTTGTTACATCATTTTCGGCATTTTCAACATTTGTTGCGCTTATTGTTCTTTGAGAATCCGTCCAGCCAAGAACTTTTTCAACTTTAGACAAGTCCGAAGACAAAAGAACGAGCGCGCCGCGGCTGTATACAGTGCCTTTATCTTTAAGCGACATATTGTCAAAGCCTTCTGTTTCAGTACCCACGCCAACAGAGCGCACAAGAACTGCCACTGTTCCGTCTTCAAGAACCGCCATGTCTGTAACTTCGCCGGAAAGAGCCGGAGTAATACTGGAGAGAATAATGGTAGCTTCTGTACTACTTATAGATGTATTTTTTTTTGCAAGCAAAATATTTAAATTATTGTAAGCAATATAAATGTTATCTCCTTTTACCGCAAATGCTTGACAAGAAGTAATACTTGAAGAGATATCCTCGTATGATATTGTGTATGGATTTGTATTTGATGTCGCAGCCGATGGATTTTCGAAAACTGAAAAATTCACAAAACCCATGTCAGAATTAAATGATGCAAGCCAAAGACTGTCTGTTTTGCTGTCATAATATAATGGACTGTTTATGAATTTTGAATAATCAGAATATTGGTATCTTTTTATGTATGACGGTTCGTTAGTGGGATCTGTTAAAAGATACATATATGTGCTGTTCATGTTTGACACATAAAGATAATATATATTTCCAGAGTTGTCTTCAACGGCATCTTTTAATTCAAGGCTAACCGCTGATGTATAATCGGTATTTAAATCTGGATAAGAATATTTGAAAAAGCGATTATAACTATTTCCATCAGTGTATACAGAAATTCCACCAACTACACAATACTTTGAATAATACGCAGGCTGTCCCTCAAGAATCATTGTGATGCTGCAGTCAGTGGTTTCGCCGGCTTTTACGGTAATCTTTGTGCTTCCGCTTCCTTCAAGGATGTTTTCGTCTGTGTTCCAGGCTTCCGCTGTGGCTGTGTATGTTCCCGGCTCCAGGTCAGAAAACTCTATTACCCCCCCCCACAGTTCCTTCTTCGGTTTTGTCAAAGTCATCGTTATAAAGGCGAACAATGTATTTTTTTGCGTTGCTGCTGTTGTAAGTGTATGTGGCGCGACCGCTTCCCGGCAGGACAACACGGACAGAGCCGTTTTCTCCGGAGCCGGAGCTCATGTTCATGCACGAAATAAATGCAAATAAAAATGCTGGTAAAATAGAAAAAATCAGTTTTTTCATAATGTTCCTCCTTTGTCAGGGATTCCCGTGTCGCTGCGCGGGAATGACATTTTTTTGTCAGTAAATGCTATCACCTTGTCATTATCCGGCTTGACCAGATAATCTGCACCGTAAAACAACAGTCCTTATTAATTATGATTCAAAATATTCTATTTGTCAGCATTTGAGGGCATTTTTTTGATTTTTTTTCTACTAAATGATATTCTTTTGCCATGAGTTTTAAGTCTGTTGTTTCGGCGGTTTTGCTTTCAGTTTTTACATTTGGTTTTTCATTTGCAAAAAGTCCAAAGATTGCGCTGGTTCTAAGCGGAGGCGGCGCAAAAGGTTTTGCGGAAATTCCTCTTCTTGAAGCCTTGGAAAATGAAGGAATCCGCCCGGATATGGTTTTGGGAACAAGCATGGGCGCGCTTATTGGCTCACTTTACGCGGCAGGCTACACTCCAAAGCAAATAAGACAAACTCTTTTGTCCATGGATTTTATGACAATTTTGAATGAACGCCCTTCAACTCCAGAAAAAATTCCGCCCGAAGCATTTTCAAAAAAAACAGACGGCATAACTCTTTCGTTTTCAATTGCAGACGGAAAATTCGGCTCCGCCCCTGGAATCATTGGCGACCAGCAGATTATCTGCGAGCTTAGCAATCACCTTAGCAGGGTTCTTGCAATCACAGATTTTGACAAGCTTCCGATTCCGTTCAGGGCAATTGGAACAGACGCTATTTCTGGCAGGGAACTAATATTTAAAAGCGGCTCGCTTGTAAACGCGGTAAGAGCAAGCATTTCCATTCCAGCAGTTTTTACGCCAGCCCAAGTGGAAAAAGGCTTGTACTCAATGGACGGCGGACTTAGAAACAATCTTCCGCTCAAACTTGCACGGGAAATGGGCGCGGACATCGTAATTTCAATGGACGTTGCAAGCATTGTTGATACTCCTCCAGAGACTCTTTCTGACTTTTATTCTGTGGCGGTACAGATTTTCAATTTGATTATTTCTTACAATGCGGTTGAACAGTACAGCTATGCGGACATAGTCTTGCGGCCGGATCTTTCAGAATTCAGCACATTTGATTTTATGAAACCGCATCAAATTGTAAGGGCAGGCGAAATTTGCGTTCAGCAGAACAAAGATAAAATTTCGCAGATTGCAAGGCAAATTGAATCAGCTGGAAGAACACTTGAAAAACTGGACTACAACCGTGAAAGTGAATACAACAAAATGCCGGACTTTTCTATAGATAAAATTGTCGTAAAAGACATTTCGTTTTCCAAGCCAGTTCCAATTCCCGCGGAAAAAGAATTTGAAAAATTTCTCGGGAAAACGCTCAATGATAAAACTAAAAAGCAGCTTACAAAAAAACTAGGCAAACTTAAGGAGCACTATCATCTTTCGTCACTCACTTACTCTTTAAAGCAAAACGAAGATAACTACACAACTCTTGAAATTCTTGCGAACCACTACGACAAGAACATGAACCAGATTTTTTTTACAGGAACTTCATCTGTTTCTGTCGCAAGCTACAAGCCTCAACAATATCTTTCTGTAGATCCAAATTTTACAGCAGGAGTTTTTTTGCGTACTCCAATTGAGTCCCTTTTCAGGCTTTCGTTCGGAAATGCAATGATTTTTGAAACTGAATTTTTTCCTAAGCTGGCAAACTTCAAGAACAGCATGCTAAGCCTTGACTTTAAAAATTCACTTAAATACGGAAGCTGCTCTCCAGCGACAAACATTTACTTTAATGACAGAACAATTGCAGAAGACAGAGGCATTGAGTTTTTTGGCGGAATAAGATTCAGGCACACGGATTATTTTGCAGCAAAAGCCGGCATTGCATATTCCGCAGAAAAAATAATTGCAACAGAAAAATGGCACAACACGAGCTATCTTCACAGCGAAATCATTTTTACAACGCTGCACAACGATTACGCTTCTCTTTACGGCGACAGGCTGGAATCTATTTTTAATTTCGGCGGAAAAACAGACGATATGCAAGGCGACCCAATTTACGACTTTAGATTTTCAGCGGAAAAAAGATTTGAGCTTGCGGACGAAAAAAATTCAATCGGAATTTCTTCTGTTTTCTGCAGCAACAGATTTCCTTACGAACTTAATTCCGGCTACTGCAATTTTGGTGGTGCGGACGGAATGAGCGGCTACCCCACAGGAGCATTGAGGCGCGACTTTGCAATTGCAGGAATTTCTTTCAGGCAAAAGATAACAAATCTTTCAGGAATACCGTTGCTCGCTGTGGCAGAAGCAAAAGCCGCGGTAAGCTCAGACTATGACCCGTTTATAGACCAAGACTCTCCTGAGGGAAGGCTTTTTGCAGGCAGAAAATTTGAAGCTGGAGGAGACCTTTACCTTGTGCTTCACATGATTCTTGGAAACTTAGTCTTCGGCGGAAGCATGAATTCCAGCTTGGAATGGTGCATCACTTTGGGACTTAGATAATCTCTAAAAAAGCGCGTTTTCTATTTTCATTGCAATCTTGGATATTTCTGAATCATTTTCGTCTATAATTATATCCGCATATTTTTCATAAAGAGGTGAACGCTCATTAAAAATATCCAAAAGAGTTTCTCCCGGTTTATGGACAACCCCTCTTTTGTCCAAATCTCCAAGACGTTTTTCAAGGGAATCAAGACTTGCTTTTAAATAAACAACTGTGCCGATTTTTTTAAAATGCTCCATTGCGTCTTTTCCAAAAACAACGCTTCCGCCTGTAGCAACAACACATTTTTTTATATTCAAGCCGGAATTGATTTTATTTTCAATCTTCTTAAAATATTCCGCACCCTGCTCTAAAATCAGCTCATTGAGTTTTTTCTTCATTTTCTGCTGAATCACAATATCGCTGTCAACAAATTTATAATTCAAGAGTTTTGCAAGCACAACGCCAACTGTGCTTTTTCCGGCTCCAGGCATTCCAATCAAAATCACATTGTTTTTCATAAAGCTGATTATCATAAAAAAAATACTGCCGGTCAACCTCAAGGAGCTAACATGACAAACGCATTATAAATATATTCAGCATAAAACTGGCTCCCAGGCACGGTTCCTTCGCGCAAACTTTACTTAAATTATTTATAATGCGTTTGCCCTGAAGCAGCTAATGCCAAACGTAAAAATTTTTTGTATATTTTGTATATCTGCTAACAGACTGAATATTCTACAGGAGAATGTAATAAAAACTTTGCCTAACATAGCGTCAAAGTTTTTATTTAAAAGTTTGCGTTGCAACCCTTATTATCAACTGCATATTCTCATTTCATTGCGAATGTGTTGGAGGAATTATGAGAAAAAACTTCGGTGCAAAAGAATGGCTTTATCCTATGCCGGTGCTTATTGTGGCATCTTACGACAAGGACGGAACTCCGGACGCAATGAACGCGGCCTGGGGCGCAATCAGTGATGAAAAGGAGATAGGGCTTTGCCTGAGCGCGTCGCATAAAACTGTAAAAAACATCCTTGAGCGCAAGGCTTTTACAGTCAGCGTGGGAACTGCGGAATTAGCAAAGGAATGCGATTACGTCGGACTGGTTTCGGCAAACAATACGCCGGATAAATTCACAAAGGCGGGATTCCATGCGGAAAAGTCGGAATTTGTTGACGCGCCGTTAATCAGGGAGCTTCCGTTTGCGCTTGAGTGCAATCTCATAAGCTACGATGAAAAGACAAGCCACCTGTTCGGTCAAATCGTGAACGTGAGCATTGACGATTCTGTTCTTGATTCAAACGGAAAAGTTGACGTGAAAAAGCTGAATCCGATTTCCTACGATCCGGTGAACCAGCATTATCTTAAACTCGGTGACTTTGCAGGAAAAGCGTTCAGCATCGGCCTTGAACTGAAATAAAAAAGTCATCTTCTGTATTGATTCTTTGTCATTACTGAATGCACACATTTATCAGGGGCTGTCTTTTAAGTTGTCAAAACTTCTTAAAAGACAGCCTTTTTTGCTAATTAAGTAGGCTGCTTTGTTGTTGAACCAAGTTTCATGTAATATGAGTCAACAATTCTTCTTAAATCGTGGATATTAGAAACAATCATGTAGTCTTCAAAAATCTGAATCTTTCCGCGGTCCATAAGACGCACAAGACAATCTTTTGCCTGATCAAGCGGAATAGAAGCCCAGCTTGCAATGTCATTTGCAGTAATAAAAAATTTGCGCTTAAAATTTCCGTCATCGTCTTTTCTTCTGGAAGTTCCGCCGGCAAGCTCATCATACATCAAAAAAACATCGCAAATTCTTGTGTAAATATCTTTTATAAGAACAATTTTAAACTGGCGGTTTTGGTCATAAATTCTTTTGCAGAAAAGCTTAAGAAGATTCATTACAATCTGAGGATTTCCAAGCACAAGAGCCTTAAAGTTTTCCTTGTTGAATTCCAGACAGGCAACATCAGTTCTAGCAACACAAGACGCGCTTCTCTGGGAATTGTCAAGAATCGCCATTTCACCAAAAAAAGCTCCGCTGCCAAGAATATCCAGACTTTTGTTTTGGCTCTTTATGCACTTTTCAATCTGAACTTCGCCATATTTTATAAGATAAAAAGTTTCGCCCGGCTCAAATTCACTTATAATGACATCACCGCGCTTGTATTTTTTTGTAAAACGGTCAAAAGCAGGAAGTGAAAACTGGTTTACAGAAAGGCTTCCAGATTTTGCGGAAATATCCTCGGAAGAAATATTATGGGCATTTTCCCTGCCTTTTCTTGTGTTCGCATTGGTAAAAAGCTTTGCAATTTCAACTTTGTTCGCAGGATTAGGATTCAGCTTTAAAATTCTAGTAAGAACATCGCAGCAGCTTTTGAACTGGCCGTCATTGTAAAAAGCGTTGGCAACCATAAACATTCCGTGTTCCGGTGAAATTGAAATACTGTTTCCGCCTAAATACTGCTCTGTTTTTTTATGAATATCTCTAAGCGACTTGCTGAAAACTCTAAGCATTTTTTCTGTGATAAAAGCCTTTGAGCCGAACATTTTTTCAAACTCATAAACTGAAAGCTGAACAACAGTCGAATCAACCAGCACGGAAGCAGTTACAAGGCTCGGCATTTTGGCAAGCGCGCTTTTTACACCAAAAAATTCTCCAATATGAAGCTGCTCTGAAATTTGCTCTCCAGTTTCCAAATCCATGCTACGCAAAGCAACTGCGCCTGACTGGAGAATATAAATATTTTCGTCTTTGTCGCCTTCAAAAAAAATAATAGAGCCTTTGCTGAATTGCACAACCTTTGACATAACCTTCCTCGCAAAAACCAAAACTCTAAAAAGAGCATTGATTTGAAAAAACACCTATACTTGTTTAGTATATCACAATTTTTTTATTTATGCTACCTTGTTAAAGAGAATTCCGCATGATAGACTTGCATACACATTCAACAGCTTCCGACGGAACTTGCACACCGAGCCAGCTAATTTCCTACGCCGCAGAAAAAAAGATTTCAGCAATCGCGCTTACAGACCACGACAACATAGACGGAATTCTGGAAGCTCAAGAAAAAGCAAAAGAGCTTGGCATTGAATTCATTCCGGGAATAGAAATTTCTATAGAATGGCCGAGCGGAGAATTTCATCTTCTTGGACTGGGACTTAAAAAGCCCGGAAAAAAACTTCTTGAAACAATTGAATTTTTAAGAGGCGAACGCGATTCAAGAAACAAAAAAATAATCCAAAAACTTCAAGAACACAATATCGACATTTCCTATGAAGAGCTTGTGGAAAAATCCGGCACAAAAACAATCGGCAGACCTCACTTTGCAAAACTTCTCATGGAAAAAGGAATAATAAAAAAAACTCAGCAGGCATTTAACTTGTTCCTTGCAAAAGGCCGTCCCTGCTATGTAGACAAAACCGGGGAAAATTTAAGAAAAGCCGTGGAAGCAATAAAAGAATCCGGCGGAATTCCAGTTCAAGCGCATCCAATGTCGATGTACGTTTCCTGGGGAAAAATGGAAGAGACAATGCTTGAAGTAAGAAATTCGGGTGTTGAGGGACTTGAAGCGCATCATCCGGGAATCAGGCTTTCTGAAGCCCGGCGGCTTGAAGAACTTGCAGAAATACTCGGAATGCTTTCAACAGCAGGAAGCGATTTTCACGGAGAAAAAGTCCGCGCAGATAGAAAAATCGGATATTCGTCAGGCGGATACAAAATTGAAGACAGATTCTGGACAGAACAGTTAAAGCCTGCATTGGAAAAAGCTCACAGCGGAACAGACCACACATTTTCAGCAGGCTAACGCAAAATTGTAACCCAAGGCAAAATGAGTTATTATGAATACATAGCTTTGGAGGAAAAATGAAACATCTTTTAAGAAAATCAGCGGCGGCTTTGGTTGCGGCTTTTTTATTTATTTCATGCGGAAAAAATCAGGCTGTAAAAACGGAAATGTTTGCGCCAATGGCAAAAACAATGAAAATGTCGGCAAGGGCAGATTCCGCAATGAACGTTATGCAGGACATGGCGTTTGAAGAATCAACAGAGCTTCCTTCTGAATCAGAGCAGCAAAGACAAGACCGAAAACTCATCTACACAGGAAACCTTACAATTGAAGTTTCAAATCTTTCAGACTCCAAATCATCCGTTGAATCCTGGATAAAAAAATTCGGCGGATATATTTCAGACTCGTTTGAAAACACAAGCTCCATAAGAATAACGGCAAAAATTCCAAGCGGCTCTTTTTCGCAGGCAATGCAGGAATGCGGACAAATCGGAAAGCTTAAATCAAAAAATATAAATTCCAGCGATGTTACAGAGCAATTTTATGACTTGGACACACGGCTTTCAACACGCAAAGTTTTGCTTGAACGTCTAAAAAAATATCTTTCAGAAGCAAAAGACATGCAGGATATGCTCAAGATTGAAACAAAAATCAACGATGTAACTTCCGAGCTTGAGAGAATGCAAGGACAAATGAACCGCTTAAAGTCGCAAATTGATTATTCTACAATTTATGTTACTGCGGAGCTTCCTGTAAATCAAAATGAAAGCGGATTTGTAATGCCCGACACAAATTCACAGCTGCGCCAGTTCTTCGCAAACATACTGAATTTCTTTGTGAAATTTATTTTCACCGCATTGTACATTGTAATTTTTGGAGTTCCTTCTGTCCTATTCCTTATGCTTATTTACTGGCTCGGATTTGGAAAAGTGGGACTTTTAAGAAAACTCTTTGCAAGAATAAGAAAATAAAAATACCCGGCATTTTTGCCGGGCTTTTTGCTTTTTGACTTTAAGCTTATCTTACTGCTAAAATCGCGCCAAGAATAATAAGATGCTGGGCAAAAGTATAAAGCCATTCAAGGAAATTTTTTGAGCCGCCGTTAAGAATTCCGCTTGCTCCAAGAATATCAGAAAGAACAATGGCAACAATCCAAACAACAATTGCAATAAGAGCCAGAACAGTTCCAAAGCTTCCAAAGCGGTCGCCAATCACAATCTTTAAAATCATAAAGACGCCAACAAGAAGTTCAATCACTCCGAATACAATTACAAGAATATTTTCTACATTGCCAGAAACAAGACCTTTGATTGCTCTTGCAGCAAAATCTCCACCGCCCTGCAAAGCCCAGATTCCTCCAACTGCAAGCATTGCTCCAACTGCAATCTGCAAAATCAAAAGCGCCGCAGTCCATCCGCTTTTTTCAGTTCTCATATTTTTCCTCCTAGAAATATGTTCAGCAATAAAATGCCTATATCAAATATAATTCAGTTTTGAGCAAAAATCCAACAGTTTTTTATTAAACTAAAAGACAAACGGATTTTTCTTTAAAATTTCAAAAACGCCTCTATCCGCGCCAAACGGAACAATGCTCGGCTGCTCGTAAACAGGACTTACGACAATTCCAAGGTCAAGGCAATGCAAAATAAATTTTCCATAAAGCTCTTTTGAAATCTTCGGAAAAAGATAAGGACCTTTTCTCTGCCAGTATTTTGTCAAAGCCAAATCGTAAATAAACCAGTCTTTTTCCTGCCGGATTTGCAATGCTGAAATCAAATTATAAATTGAGCGTGTAACAGCGGCTTCAATTGGAGAAGAAAGTTTTACAGTTTCCTTTAAAACATCTTGTGGAATTTTTTCAGCCAAATCAGTTTTTACAGCAAGAATATAAATTCCGCTTGTCCAAGGAAAAGGCGGCTCAAAAATTATGCAGTCAGCATTGTCGTTTTCAAAAGAAACTTCACTCCAAGGCTTCCAGACAAAAGTATTTTGAGGACTGATTTTTACAGCGGTGGAAAGGCAGTCAGATTTTTTTGCAAAGATAAAAACTTTGCGTTCGCATCCAAAGAAAAGTGCATTTACAGATTTTTCAAGCCGACCTGAAAAACAAGTTTTAAAGCTTCCGGTTGCTCCACGGTCAATAGCATTTTTCAGCATTGTGAATGCAGAAGAGCCGCCCCAGCCCAAAATTGCCCTGCCATTTTCCTGATACAAATCTGTAAGACGCTTGCCTTTTTCTGTATACAAAAACGGTCCGCGCGCGCGCTTTACATTTCCGTACCGTAAAAAAATTTCTTCCGCTAAAAAATCAATTTCGTTCATTTGAATCTGATTATACTGAAAAAAAAATCTGTTGTCATTTGCCGACACAAAAGCGGCTGAAAATATTTTCAAGGACATCATCTGGAGAAACTTCACCGGCAACTTCACCAAGGCATTCCAAAGCATCTTCCAAATCCTGAACAACCGCATCAAGTCCGTAGCTGAAATCTTGAGAAATTTCCAAAGCGTGCGTTACTCGTTCCAGTGCTTCCTGAACTGATTTTTTTTGCCGCGCCGAACCAAGCCCGCTTTGCTCACGTTCAGTTTTTTCGCCGTCAAACAAAATGTCTTTTACTTTAAAAACAAGCAGCTCTATTCCGATATTATTTTTTGCAGAAATTTTTACAGAATCTTTCCAGACTTTTTTTATTCCATCCAAATTCAAATCAAAGGAATCGCATTTGTTCAAAACCAAAACAACCGGAATATTTTTCTGGCTTTCAATAAAATCCAAATCGTCCTTTAAAATTCCTTTTGAACTGTCCACAAGATAAAGAATGACATCCGCATCCTGGCTTAAATCTTTTGCAAGCTCAACGCCGCGCTCTTCAATTAAGTCCGAAGTTTTTCTAAGACCGGCAGTATCAAAAAGCCTTACAGGAATTCCTGCAAAATCTGTCCAGCACTCAAGCCAGTCCCGTGTCGTTCCTTCAATGCTGCTGACAATTGCGCGCTCTTCTTTTAAAAGCGAATTGAAAAGGCTTGATTTTCCGGCATTGGTTTTTCCGCACAAAACAACTCTTGCTCCGTCTTGATAAAGTTTTTCAGCCTTCCAAGAAGAAGCCAAGTCTGAAAGTTTTTTCTGCGCGGCTTTTAGCAATGAAGTGTCAAATGATTCTGAAATATTTTCTTCGTCTTCTGGATATTCAATTTCAACTTCAATGTTTCCAATTGTGTCCAAAATCAGTTTCTTAATAGAAGAAATTTGCTCAAAAAGATTTCCGCTTAAACGTCCGGCGGCGCGGCTTCTGGAAGCATTTGTGCGGCTGTCTATTATTTCTTTTACGGCTTCGGCTTTTGTAAGATCAACTTTTCCGTTTATATAAGCCCGAAATGTAAATTCTCCACGCTCGGCTTTTCTAAAACCATTTTCAAGCAGCAAGGAAAAAATTGAAGTTACAACATTCACTCCGCCATGGCAAAATATTTCAACCATGTCTTCGCCTGTAAAAGACTTTGGAGCTTTGTAAAGACCAAGCATGACTTCATCAATCTTTTTGTTTCCGTTTTGAATTCTTGAATCTTCAATCCAACCGTAAACAAGAGAATTTCCTGCGGCCTGCAAAAGAGCCTTTTTGCGTGAAAAAATTTTGCTTACAAGCTCAATGCAGTTTTTTCCGCTCGTCCTGACTATGCCGATTGCAGAAGGAACAAGAGCCGTTGCAATTGCCGCTATCGGTTCTTCCGGCGTATATTTGTTCATTTGCTTCCACCGAATACAGGCTTTACATGAAGAAAATTTCTTGTTGTAACACTTGCGTTTTCGTATTCAAGCTCATTGTCCAACACAGAATTCCAAATTGAAATCATGTCCTTTGCATTTTCTTTTTTCTGCTCCAAATCCTGCAAATCGGAATCTAAAGAATTTTTTATTCCCAGACTGAACGCCGGAATCCGTTTCTGTAAATCGCATTCTTTTTCATGCCACGGAGAAATTTCGTTATACTGAGGATCCGGGCTTATGTCTTCATAATATCCGCCGGAATTGTTCCAATGCATATACCCTCTGTCAAGTCCATCGCGCACGCCAAAAATTTCACGCAGAACATAATTTTTGTCGTAATATTTTCTGTCATGCCGTACACCCATGTAAAATGCCTGAATCCAAGGACGCACAATAATTCTGTTCCTGCCGATTATTGTGTTCCTAAACGAGCCGTAAAAATAAATTCTATACGCGCGCTCTTCACAAGGCGGATACTCAAGAAAATCCTGCTCAAAATGAGACGGATAAAACATCGGACAGATTACGTCAACATATTCGCTCATAAGCTCAACGTCCTGGCCTGTTCTTGTTCCGCTTCTGTACCAGCCGTTCGCACCGTAAATATCAATCCCAATAGGAGCTTTTATATTTTTGCGGGCATAAGACAAAAACGAAATCAATGCGCTTTCTTTTACCATGCCTTTGTCGCGCCATCGGTAAACTGCGGAATTTAAATTTTTTCCGTCGGTCGGAAATCTTATGTAGTCAAACTGAATTTCATCAAAGCCACGGGAAACAAGTTCCTTTGCAATTTCAACATTGTATTCCCAAACTTCCTCGCTGTAAGGATCAACCCAGTTTTCATCATAGTAAACAGTTTTTGTTCCAGACAAATTTCCATTTTCGTCAGTAACGTCTTCTTTTCCGCGGATTCCAATCCATGGCGAATTTGTGTGGGAATTCCAAACTGCGTATTTTCCTTTGTCATAGGAAGCTAAATTTCTGTCTTTAAAAACAACAATGCGCGCGATAAGATAAACGCCGTCTTTTTTAAATTCGCTTACAACTTGCTCCAAGTTAATTTTGTACTGAGTAACTTTTCCTTTTTGTTTTAGAAGCTGGCTATTCGGCTCAAACCTCAAAAGTCCGTAGTCATCTTTCATGTCGATTACAACAGAATTAAGCTTGTTGTCAGAAACAATTTTTTTGTACTTTTCAATTCCCGCAGAATTTCTAAGCTGATAGACAGACGCATAAATTGACTTTTTTTTGTTTGCAAGATAAGCCCAAGGAGAAAGAATTGTTTCAGGATTTAAAAGCCAAAGCTCATTCAAAGTAACATTCGCTCCAAGCCGCGAAATGCTCTTAGGAACAAAAGCTGAATTTATAGTGTCACCTGCAGCAGTTAAATTTTCCCGCCAAGAATTAAAACTTGAAATTTCTGAAACTTCCCTTGTTTCAAGAGAAAGCGAAAGAATTTTTCCGACTGTTGAAAAAATCAAATTAGAACCGTTTTGACAAAGTCCGTCAATAGCATCGCACGGATTTTCACCTTGGTAAATTTTTTCAGCTTTTTTTGTCCGCCAGTCAAATCTGTAAATGTTAGGAATAAACGACTGGGAAAGATAAATTTCCGCATAAATACTTCCGGCTGAATCGCGGCACAAAACCGGCAAAATGTCAGAAATTTCATCGACCTGCGTAAGGCTTTTCATTGCGGAAAAACCTGCGCTCACATCAATCCACTTTGGCTTTTTTTCATCGGCACGGCAATAGCTGAAACCGTAAATCGGATGCGACATAAAAACAACAACTTCGGTGCTTTCAATTTCTCCGTTTTTTCCATAAACCGGCATATGCGAAACTGCGACCGCTTTCATTCCAGATGTGTAATTGCTTGCCGAACCAAGCGACTTCCAAGACAAGCCTCCGTCACGAGTTATAAAAACTTCATCTTTTGTGGCTGTAACTAAAATATCCGGATTCAACGGATCTGCGCAAAGGTCTTTTAAAAGAGGTATTTTCTGAACTATTTCTTTATTACCGTTTTCATAATTTTTTACGATTAACGAAGGAAGCCCAATATTGTGCTGTGTAAATTCTTTTAAATCCAAAGAAGAATAAATTCCTTTTTCTGTAACAAAAAACCATTTTGCCTGAGTTCTTAAAATGCGTTCAACTTTTCCTTCCGTCCACAAAGGGTCTGCAATTCCGCTCGGAAGAATTTTAAAAAGTCCTGTGTCCGTTCCGATTAAAAACGGCTCTGGATTTTCAGAGACTCTTCTTTCAAGATAGACATCCGGAAGCTTATATAAAGGCTTTGATTGGGCAAAAGAAAATCCTGAAAAAAAAGAAAAAAACGAAGCTGAAATGCACAATTTTAAAAAGAGTATACGCATGGTCTTTTTATCGGCACTTCAGCATTAAAATTTAGAAGAATTAAATTTTACTGAAGAAGCAAATCTCCGTCTTTTATCCAGCCAATTTTTCTTAATATGGAACAAAATAGCACAGAAAAAATCGCCGGAAGAACAAAGCAAACAAGAGCAAGCCCAAGCCAGTCAAAAATTCCTGGTAAAACTGCAACAGCTCCATGCGCGACCGCAGCTTGTGAAGGCTCAAACCAGCCTGTTATTATTCCAATCTGCCCTACAAGTCCGCAAGTTCCCATTCCACTTGAAACCGCAGCTCCATTCATTTGCATTTTGAAAACACAAGTCGCAATCGGACCTGTTATAACAGAAGCAAGCGTAGGCGGAATCCATATCCGTGGATTTTTTACAATATTAGGCATCTGAAGCATTGAAGTTCCAAGTCCCTGGGATAAAATTCCGCTCCAGCTGTTTTCTTTAAAACTCATAACTGCAAAACCAACCATTTGAGCGCAACAGCCAGCAACAGCAGCTCCGCCAGCAAGTCCTGTAAGTCCAAGAGCCGCGCAAACCGCCGCAGAACTTACCGGAAGAGTCAAAAGAATTCCGACAATTACAGAAATAAGAATTCCCATCAGGAAAGGCTTTAATGTTGTCGCCCACATGATTAAATTTCCAAAGGAATAGGCAGCTTTTCCAATATGGCTTGCAAAAAGCAAAGTAAAAAAAACTCCAGCCGCAATAGTAACCAAAGGAGTTACAATTATGTCAACTTTTGTTTTTTTACTTACAAGCATTCCGCACTCGCATGAAAGAACTGCAATTATAAGAACTGCAAGAGGTCCTCCAGCTCCGCCAGAAACATTTGCAGCCGCGCCAACAGCAACAAGAGTAAACAAGACAAGGGAAGAAGCTCCCATCGCATATCCAATTCCAACAGCCATCGCCGCGCCAACAACATGAGCTTCACAGGCAAAGTTTCCTGCTGAAACAAAAAATTCAAAAACAGGATTTGTTCCAAGCCTAAGCAGCTGCTGTCCCAAAGTCTTGACAATTGTTCCGATCAAAAGGGACGCAAAAAGTCCTTGCGCCATTCCGCCCATCGCATCGATTAAGTAGCGTTTCACATACTTGTTCATAAAGAGTCCTTTAAAAATTTTTTAGATTGCTTACTTGGAAATGCAGTGATAGGAGCGTTCGTAGGCTCGTTAGGTTGTGGGATTCAACCGACAGTCATCACAACGTAATCATCGTTACAATTTTATTTTATCAGAGGAAAAAGAAAAAAACAATCCGCTGACGTTTTTGAATTTTTGTGCTATTCTTTTTTAATGTTTCATTTTATTGTAAATCCAGTTTCGCGCTCAGGGAAAGGGCTCCGTTTATGGAAAAGAAAAATTGAGCCTGTTTTGATTTCAAGAAAAATTCTATACGATGTTGAATTTTCAAAAGAGCATGGAGACGTTACAAAAATATGTTCCAAAATCAGCGGAAAATCTTCAGCGGAAAAAAACTGCACAATTGTAATTCTTGGCGGAGATGGAACTTTAAATGACGCGGTTCAAGGGATAAAAAATTTTGAAACTGTAATGCTCGCATATATTCCAACAGGCTCAAGCAACGATTTTGCGCGCGACATGAAAATTTCAAAGTCAGTGAAAAAATGCCTTGAAAAAATTCTTTCAGCAACAAAGCCAGCCGAATTTGATTTAGGCGAAGTAATTGCAGAAAAAACAAAAAGAAAATTTGTTGTAAGCGCAGGCTTGGGATTTGATGCGGCGGTCTGCCAAAAATCTTCACATTCATTTATAAAAAGAAACTTGAACAAATTCGGGCTTGGAAAATTGACATATCTTGCAATCGCACTGAATCAGATTATACATGCTCCAAAGGCGGATTGCACAGTTGAATTTGACAATGGTAAAAAACTTATCCTTCCGAAATTTCTTTTTGCGGCTTCAATGGTTCATCGTTATGAAGGCGGCGGATTTAAATTCTGTCCAAAAGCAAATCCATCAGACGGAAATATGAATTTGTGCATTGTGAACAACAAAACAGTTCCGGGAATTCTTTTTGCATTGCCAACTGCATTTTTTGGACTGCATGGAATTTTTCCCGGAATAAATTTAATAGAATTTTCAAGCGCAACATTCAAGACAACAATTCCGCTTTGGCTGCACACGGATGGCGAAGTCTATCAAAAAACTTCTGAAATAACAGTCCGCACTTTTGAAAAAAAATTAAAAATATTGGGCATCTAAAAATGAATTATCAGATTGAACTTGAAAAAATTCTTTCATTGCTAGAAAAAAATATTCCAATAGAAAACAGACCAAAGCTTCTGCTTCATGCTTGCTGCGCGCCTTGTTCATCTTATGTTTTGGAATTTCTTGCTTCATTTTTTGATATAACAATCTTGTATTATAATCCGAATATTTTTCCAGATGAAGAATACAAAAGACGGCTTGAAGAACTAAAAAAATTTCTTCCTGAATTTTTTCCAGCAAAAGAAAATTCTGTAAAGCTTGTGGAAGATTATTATATTCCGCAGGAATTCTATGACGCAATAAAAATCAAGGAAAATCCAGAACTTGCAAAAGAACCAGAAAAAGGTGAGCGATGCAGAAGATGCTACGAATTCAGGTTAAAGAGAGCTTTTGAATTTGCGAAAAAAAACAATTTTGATTATTTTTGCACAACACTTTCAATAAGTCCTTTTAAGGATTCAGAAAAAATAAATCAAATTGGAAAAGAACTTTCTGAATGCGCAAACGGAAAACCAAAGTGGCTTTTTTCTGACTTTAAAAAGAAAGGCGGTTTTCTTAGAAGCCTTGAGCTTAGCAAAGAATTTTCACTTTACCGGCAGCAATACTGCGGCTGCATTTTTTCCGCAGAAAATTCTAGCAAGACTCACGGACAATAAGAGAAGACGGAAGCATAATTTTAAGCGCACATTCATCTTTTCCTGCTGTTCCAGAAACAATCATTTTTACAGCCTGTTCGCCCATCGCTTTTTTCTGTACATTCATCGTGGTCAATGGCGGACACGTGTATTCTGAAATTTCAATATTGTCTATGCTGATTATTGCAACATCATTCGGAACTGAAATATTTTTTTTGCTCAAGCCGCGAAGAACTCCAATCGCAACTTCATCAGAACCGCAGACAATTGCGCGTGGAATTTTTTTATCAGCTGGAAAAGAATCGATTGCATTGAATCCGCCGCTCATGTCAAAAGTTTCGGCAATAAAAAAATTGTCACGTTTTGCATCAAGATTTTTTTCAGACAAAGCAAGCTGAACTCCATGCACTCGATCATCGTCCTCGCCGATATATCCAATCTCGGAAAAACCTTTTTGAATCAAATATTCTGTTGCCCGCTGTGCAGTAGCCTGTCTGTCAAACATAACGCTGCTTAAGCCTTCATACTGAAATTCAACGCAGACAATTTTAGAAAGACGCTCTTTTATTTTGGCGATGATTTTTTTATCTTCGTCAGTTTTCAAGCATTGGTCTGTAGCAACAAGAATCAGTCCGCCGATTTCCTCTTCGTGAATCAAACTGTTAAACAAAACCGGATTTTTCAACTCATGGAAAAACCTTATAAAGCTCACTTGAAAATTCTGCTCATGCGCTTCAATGTGAATTCCAGAAAGAATTTCCGCATAGTACGGACGCAAAAAAGTTTCAGAGGTACAAAGGACAACGCCAATCTTATTCGCTGCAAAACCAACATCGCCTTGCTGCAAAGCCTGAGCCGCCTTGTTCGGTCTGTAGCCAAGACGTTCAATTGCATCCAAAATTTTTTTGCGTGTTTCCGGAGCAACTGAACGGTCAGAGTTTCCGCTTATAACATAGCTTACCATGCTCCGTGTTACGCCGGCTTCTTTTGCGACATCGTTTTGAGTAACCGCAGATTTCATATTTTCACCTTAAGGTTCGATTTTATAGCAGATTATTACCGGATCAAGCCCGATAATGACAGCTAAATATAAATTATAAACAACTTGAATAAATATTGGAAGCCTAAGTTTTTTGAATAGTCAAGGCAAACGCATTATAAATAATTTAATTAAAGTTTGCGCGAAGGAACGGTTCCTGGGAGCCAGTTTTATGCTGAATAATTTTATAATGCGTTTGCCCTGAGAGAGATGAAAATTGTCATTTTCGGGCTTGACCAGAAAATCTAAAATTTGGAGGTCTTTTATGAAGAAATTTATTGTTCCGGCTTTATTTGCGTTTTTATTTGTGGCTGCGTCCTGCATGAATATGAACGGCGGCTCTGAAAAAGGCGGCTCAATCCGTGTTGCACTGCCGGGCGGACGCTATGTTTACAGCAAGGAAAATGCCGACAAGTTTGTTGTACGTGTAATCGGCGAAACTGAAACTATAGAGAAAGAAGCGATGTTGGGGGGGGTAATAGAGTTTACGGAACTTGAACCCGGCGAATATACAGTTGTGGCAGAGGCGCGCGATTCCAAGAGTGATGAGCTTATTGCATCTGGAAGCAAAGATATAAAAGTTGAAGCAGATAAAACCACGGAATGCTCTTTTAGCCTCATAATTTCAAACTGCTTTGTCGCCGAGGACGGAAGCCTTGTCATAAACAAAACTAAGTTTGAAAAGACAGCCCTTGCAACGGTAATTGACACCGCCACGACAATCACAGGAAGCGGAAGCGAAGGTGTTTTTATTAACGGCCGCACAGTAACTTTAAGCCCCTACAGCATAGGCAAGTACGAAGTGACGCAGGAACTTTATGAGGCTGTAATGGGAAAAAATCCAAGTAGCCATGTAACATCGGATCTTGTCGAAAGTGAAACTCAAGAGTTGCGCCCTGTTGAAAAAATAAGCTGGTATCATGCAATTGTATTCTGCAATAAACTTTCTGCATTAATGGGGCTTGAGTCTTGTTATACTGCAACCACAAATCAGAATGACGGGTATATTGATATTGAAAATCTTGAGTATGATAGTATCATAAATGAATTTGACGATTCATACACTGGAACACTAACTTGTGATTTGACTAAAAACGGCTACCGTCTGCCTACAGAAGCAGAGTGGGAATTTGCTGCCCGAGGTGGAAATCAAACTTTGGCAGACTGGAATTATAGGATTCCAGGTTATAGTGGTTCTGATACAAATTATGACTTAATGAAAGGTTATTCATGGTATGGCAGTAATGCTGGAACACCGCCAACTCATGAAGTTGGTTTGTTGAAACCCAATAGACTTGGACTTTATGATATGAGTGGAAATGTTTATGAGTTATGCGGAGATTATAAAAGTGATTCCTTGACATCTGGAACAGATCCTTTGAATGAAGGCGTACAAACGAATCGAATTCGTCGTGGTGGTTCTGTAAATAATGGTGTAACTTATGATATTCTGGTCTTTTATAGAGAAAGTTATATGTCATTGACTGCTTCTAAAAGTAATACCGGTTTCCGTCTTGCCCGCAGTGGCTTTCCTCGTGCAAAATAAGATAAAATAAAAACACGCCGTGTTTTAAAAAATTCTCACCGAGTTTTTTCAATAATTACTAAGCCAAAAAGGAGAGAGAGGCGCCATGCTTGAGCTTAATTCTTGTATTTCATTAAACGATAAAGATTATAGGCTTGAAAAGCTTTTGGGAAAAGGCAAGGGCGGATATTCGTATCTTGCTTCTTGCGGCGGAAAGTTTTTTGTTCTTAAGCAGATTCACCACGAGCCGTGCAGCTACTATCAGTTTGGCAACAAGATAATGGCGGAACTTAACGATTATGAGCGGCTGAAAAATGCGGGCATAAGAATTCCGCTCATGATTGCGCATGATGTTCAGAATGAGCGTATTTTAAAGGAATATATTGATGGTCCTACAATCGAGCAGCTTGCCAAGGAAAAACTTGTAAAGCCCGAATATATTGCTCAAGTGGAAGAAATGTGCCGCAAACTTTATCCGCTTCACCTTAATATCGACTATTATCCTACAAATTTTATTGTACAGAACGGACTTTTGTATTACATTGACTATGAATGCAATGAATATTCCGATGAATGGAATTTTGAAAACTGGGGCAAAAAGTACTGGAGATAGCCAGTTTGCTTGCGGAAAATTAAAAGCGAGGTCTTATGAGCGCGACAATTGATACTGCCGTAGAAAAAATACTTGAGTCTTATCAAAAATACGGAGGAATCAACCTTGATGAAGCCATGAAGTTTCCGAACAGGGAAAACGTTATAACTGTTTTAAAGGATATTCAGTGCTTGATTTTTCCGGGCTACAGGGTCGCAGAGGAAATTGATTCGCTTACATTGAGATTTGTTACAGGCGAGCGCGTGAACCGCATAGTTTCAATGCTCACCCGCGAAATTAAAAAAGCCCTTTCTTTTGTTGTCCAGAACGATAAGGTGGAGCTTTCACACTGCTTTAATCTTGCCGAAAAGGCTTCTCTTGCGCTTATTGAGGAAATTCCAGAAATCCGCAGAAAAATCGGGCTTGATGTTCAGGCTGCCAATGCTGGAGATCCGGCTGCAAAGTCCAGCGAGGAAGTAATAGTTTCGTATCCATGCCTTGAAGCTATTTCCGTTTATAGGATTGCGCATTTCCTTTTTGAAAGCGGAGTTCCTGTTATTCCGCGCATAATGAGCGAGTACGCACACAGCCACACTGGAATCGATATAAACCCGGGTGCAAAAATCGGCGAAAGCTTTTTTATTGATCACGGAACTGGTGTTGTAATCGGCGAAAGTTGCGTCATCGGCGACAATGTGAAAATTTATCAAGGCGTTACTTTGGGCGCTTTGAGTGTAAAAAAAGAGCTTATGAACAAAAAGCGTCACCCAACAATAGAAGATAATGTTACGATTTATGCCAACGCTACGATTCTGGGCGGAAACACCGTCATCGGGGAAGGCTGTGTCATAGGCGGAAACACCTGGATTACAAAGCCTGTTCCGCCGCACACAACCTTTACGCAGGAATGCCGCTCGTAAAGTTGTTGCTCCGAAAAATCTTATTTGAATTTCAACAAATTCGAGAATCTCTTATTGACATATTTTTTCTATTAAGTTATATTTCCAAAACATACTATTTTTCAAGGGAGTGTTATCCCTATGCTCTTGTAGCTCAGTCGGTAGAGCACATCGTTGGTAACGATGAGGTCAGCGGTCCGATTCCGCTCGGGAGCTATAAGATTAGAAAAACAGAGGAGCAAATATTATGGCAAGCAAGAAAAAGTCAGCCGTAGAAATCATTGCATTGCAGTGCACAGAATGCAAACGCAGAAATTACACAACATACAAAAACCGCAAGAATATCACTGGCAAACTTGAAAAGAACAAGTACTGCCCGTTCTGCCGCAAGGAAATCCTTCATAAGGAAACAAAAGCTAAATAAAATATATGCCTTCTTATAGGGAGGCTGAATATATTTTAGGTCAGTAGCTCAGTTGGTAGAGTCCCGGTCTCCAAAACCGGTTGTCGCGGGTTCGAGTCCTGCCTGGCCTGT